>Ga0307979_1002135_pt1 | contig 13828 bp, 14 predicted proteins | sample OrgLakmetage1058_FD_201833 | JGI IMG/M metagenome (GOLD analysis project Ga0307979, IMG submission 201833) | Saline water microbial communities from Organic Lake, Antarctica - #1058 | ecosystem: Environmental > Aquatic > Non-marine Saline and Alkaline > Saline | place: Antarctica: Organic Lake...
GCACGGGCACGGGCACGGGCACCACGAGAAGGACGCGCGCCGAGATACAAACAACACACCTCCTGTGTGCTGCTGCGAAGTCATAGAATGCCCTAAACCGCGCATTGCGCGGGCACCTGAACTTGTTTCGTTTCTTTTCGTGTGTGCTGCACTGCCCTTCTGACATTATTTTGTTTCTTCTCACGAGCTCCTCAAAACCTCATAGAGAACGACTTCTTAGTACACCTCCCGAAACCTCTGTGCAACCATCATGGCAACTGACAACGGCCCACTCGAAGTTTCGGAGCAAGATGAGCGATCCTATCGCCATTTGACCCTAGCAAACCAATTGCAGGTGCTTACATCCATCGTTCATCTAGAATAGAGTTCAAGCCTGAGAGTTGAATTTAAACTGCGTCAGGTGTTGTAAATCCATACTAGAAGGGCAAGGTCGACGAATTCGACTAGTTTCTTTTACTGCGATATCCATGTGCCTGACTACGCCATGTGTGAAACCGTGCATCACTCTTTGCCTCTCTCTCTCTTTCATATACCTACCACTCTAGGTTTTGCTAATCAGTGACCCTGAGACTGACAAAGCGTCCGCGGCCATGGACGTTCGCGTAGGCGCCATGTCAGATCCGGAAGACACGCAGGTTAGCGAAGAATTTACGTGTTGATAGATTCTCGCTACTTGTCAATGTTATATTTCTTCTATGAGCTTGTTTTTTGGCATGCTACTTGTGAGAGATGGTCCAAGATGGCTCAATCTATAACTAATTTCTGACCCGTTCATCTTTTTAAATCGTGTTTGTAACCCTCTGTTGTAACAGGGCATTGCACACTTCTTGGAACATATGCTCTTCATGGTAAAGTCTCGCACTCTATTCTTCTTCCTTGTCTCGTTTCACTGTGATGGCCATTTTGGCAAATGCTAGTGTAGTAGCGTGGCACCAAGAATGACTCAAAACAAATACACGCGTTGGTTTAAAGTGCCGTTGTTTTTTTTTCTAGATGGTTTTATATCCCTATATATATTCCCGTTTGAGTATGCCACCATCAACTGAAATCGCACAACTGACGACTTCCCATCGTCCGTGTGTGCGCGCTCACGTATATATATATATATATTAGGGCACGGAGAAGTACCCGGACGAGAACGAGTACTCCAAGTACTTGTCGGCCCACGGCGGCATGTCCAACGCCTACACCGCCGGCGAAGATACGGTAATTTTTTTCGGTGTTCCTCTCAATTGAATGGCCTGTCTGTGGTGTTTGTTACCTTCATCATAGGCACCTCCTGTCAAAGTACTACCACTCCGTTCTTTCTGTCGTAGCACAACCCCTGCACGCCGATTTCTAATAGCCACCTAGTTTGTGTATAGCACAGTGTTACAGCCCACCGATTATTTTTTCACGTCTGCTACTGCATGCTACGCCCTGGCGACTTCACACGCAGGTGTACTACTTCGACGTAAACGCGGAGCACTTGGAGGGCGCGCTGGACCGCTTCGCGCAGTTTTTCATTGCGCCCCTCTTTACGGCTTCCGCCACCGCGCGGGAAATGAACGCCGTGGACTCGGTGAATATTTGTGGGGTTGTAACAATAGTGAATGGACCGAACGTTTGTGCCCGGCTTATAGCACCGTCACCACTCTACACTTTCCTCTTCTCTGGTGCTTCTTTTACGTGTGTTCTTTACGTATATCTGTTTGCATTTCACGCTTCGTTCGCCCTTGTGTACTCTCGCTGTGTTTGTTAAATTTAATTCTGGTACCATTTTCCACCCACTGCAATAGGAAAACGCCAAGAACCAGCAGGCAGACCTGTGGCGCATGATGCAGCTCAAGAAGTCCTTCGCTCGCTCAAGCCACCCACACCATTTGTTCAGCACCGGGAACCTCCAGACTCTGAAAGACCTCCCCCAGGAAGCGGGCGTTGACTTGCGAGAGCGCTTGATTGCTTTTCACGGCAAATACTACAGCGCGAATCAAATGCGACTGGTATATGTGCGAACACCGTATTTGTGTTAATGTGATAGTTTTTCTCTTTTTGCCGATAAATCAGACGAGAGATCAACTTCGTATGTGCTCTTCATGTATTGCTATCTCTGCTGCTTTTCATTTTGTGGCTTCCCGCTTTTTTTTTTCAATTTTTGTCGAATCTTACCTTTTCTTCCTGCCCTCCTTGTTCCTCTCTTCCTCCCATCAGGTGGTGCTCGGCAAAGAGCCGTTGGACGTGTTGCACGAGCGGGTGTTGGCTTACTTCACGGACGTCAAGGACCTGAACGTTGAGCGGCCCCTCTTTGAGTCGAACCCCTATGACCAACTGGGCTTTCGGGTCAACGTGGTAAGTGCTAGTGATCGTTGTTGATGCTGTTGCTGTTTATGTTCCTGTGGGCCTCTTTGGTAGCACTATGATATGTAAATGGACATGACAACCAATTTCGAACCATTTGATACCATTGCGCTCGTTTTTTTTTCACCACTTTCCTTCCTCTTGTACATGTTACGAATACAGGTGCCGGTGCGCGACAGCCGCTTGATCGAGCTCACCTGGCAGTTGCCGTTTTCGCCGCATGCAGACTATGCCTCGAAACCTTCCTCGTACCTGAGCCATTTGCTGGGGCACGAGGGAGCAGGGAGCGTGCTGAGCTTGCTGAAAGCCAAAGGCTGGGCCAATGGTTTGTCGGCAGGCCAATTTGCGAGCGCGTCGGACTTCGCCATCTTCGGGTGCCAGGTGAGAAGGGAAGGGGTGGTTGCTATAATTGAATGCATACATTCAGAGAGTGGCGGTGGTGTTTTCTTTAGTTCAACATTTGCTCTTCTTTGTTTGAACCCAGACTGATGTAGATGTTCGTATCAAGTTGTGTGGTCCGTAATTTGTTCATATCTTCTCCGTATACTCCACTCATCAGATCGACTGCACCGACGAAGGCATCGCAAACGTGGAGAACGTAGTGGGAGTGGTCTACGAGTATTTGGCCATGCTGCGAAAAGAGGGGCCGCAGGTACCAGAAACCAATATATATATGCGTGAAGAGAACCGTAAATGAAACTATGCGTACGGATTCTTTTGTACTTGCTATAAACCTTCCTTTCGAGTTTTTTTTCCTGCATGACCCCTTTTCGTGGATTTAAATATTGAGGCCATTTCTTTCCCTCCCCCCTTACACTCTCCCCTCTTTCTCTCTCTCTCTTTGATCATTAATTCAGGAATGGGTGTTCAACGAGTCCCGCGACATCGCAGCCATGAACTTTCGGTTCAAGTCCAAGAGCAAACCCATTTCCTACACTCCTTCCGTCAGTGAATGCGTGTTACCCTAGGGGGGTGGGAGAGAGAGAGAGAGAGGGGGGGCTACATCATGTATTGCACGATTAAGATTTAATCTTCTTTTTATTGGCCAGTATGCGTTAATAAAGGATGCGCGTTTATCCTTTGTTCCTCGTCTTACCTTTTTCTTCTGAGCTTCCAAGTTTTTTTTTATCTTCTGCCTGCATTTTAATTTTCGTATATTTGAATAAAATCACATTAGGTGGCGTCCTCGATGCAGATTTATCCCCCAGCCCGCACCCTCAGCGGCGGCACCCTCTTTTACGAATACGACCCTGTAGCGGTCACCAAGGTCTTGGACTGCCTGGTGCCAGCCAACATGCTCTTGTTGGTGGCGGCGCGCTGCTTCGAGGGGCAAACCAATCTCGAAGAACGCTGGTATGCGTGTGGAAATTATATTAGAGAAATACAAGAAAAGGACTGTGGCGTACTGAAGACACTCTGGGATTCAAAAGAGGGAAAGAAACCATGAATTGCATTGGTGGCTTTTGTGTGTGTATGTGGCCTCTGATGTGATTGTTGTTGTGTGTCCGTGGGGATGCACTTCTGACTTTTCTGTCACCTTTCGCTTACAATCACCCAATACTAACCCAGGTACGGCACCAAGCACACCAAAGAGCCGCTCTCATCCGACCTCCTCGCGGCTTGGGCCAATCCGCAAGCGGCCTCGGAAAACGCGTCAGCGCTGTTCCTGCCGCCACCCAACGATTTTGTGGCTACGGATTTCAACCTTAAGCAGCTAGACGAGGAGGCGCTCAAGTTGCAGGCAACTGCATCAGCAGCTGCGGCTCCTTCTGGCAGTGAAAAGGGTAAGTAAGCTGCATCAATCAACTTGTCGCATGCTGTTCCCTTCTATCTATGAGAAGGCGGAAGTGTATTGATTTCATGGGTCAACATAGTGTTTACAGGCAAGAGTGCACTTATTCATCTCACCTCTCTTTTTATTAACGTACATGTGTATCTCTCACACCCCCTATCAGAGGGGGGAATGTCGTCCTACGAGGCGGCCGACCGGGTGCCGGCGGCTTTGGTGCACTCCGACCCTGTACTCGACGTGTGGTGCGTATTATCTAATATTTTAGGGTAAACACGCTAGGGGTGAGCTTTTGAGTGGTGGTCAAGTTTAGGAAGACGAAGTGGGCAATTATTTGAGATATTATCGGCAATGATTACGAACATTGCTTCTTCGTGTCACTTTTGCCTTGAACGCTTGCCAATGTAACCACACACTACCGCCGCCTATGTCTCATACCCGCAGGTACAAGCACTTTGGGCGCTTCCAGAAGCCCAAGCTCAACGTGATGGTAGCGCTCAACACCCCCGAAGCTTATGCCAGCCCCAATGCCTTAGTGCTCACCGCGCTCTATGCGTCAATGGTCGAGGAAGAACTCAACGAGTAAGTAGGCTATAGAATGATCAGACACTCGTGCTCGCTTGAATGCGCACAAGTTTTTTTGCTTTATTGGATGCTGTCAAGTGAAGGTCTTTCCTTCCTTGCCGTACTATATTAGGTTCGCTTATGCCGCGGATCTGGCTGGCCTGACCTTTGAACTCAGCGCGACGCGGTATAGTATATTATAAATGCGTTTCTTTGTTACGTGTTAGTGTTTCTGAGCTACTCTCAGTGTGGTTTGAAGGTTATTTGTGTGGTAATTTTGGAAAGCTTCGCTTGTTCTTTCTTTGCTAACCTCGTCTGTCAATTCTTGTTACTCTTCTCACCTCTTTTCTTTTTCAGCTACGGCCTGGAGCTCTGTTGCTTCGGTTATTCGCACAAGTTGCCACTCTTGCTCGAGAAGGCCGCAGCGACCGTGGCGAAACCAGCCCTCGACCCTGCAACTTTTGTGCGCCTCAAAGACAAGCTGCACAAGTAAGATGATGGATGTACTAATATGTTAGAAAAGAGAGTTAGATTGCGAGGAATAAGTTTCATGAGTACTTTGATATACTCCTGTTGGAAGAACTCGCCCTTTTCCGATTAACTGACGTACGCGTTGTATTTTCCTTTTTTTTAAATCAAAAAGCTTGGCCCTCTCTTACTGAATGCCCTGTTATCTCCATATTCTCTCCATCCCTCCTTCCCATCCTCGTTTGCATGTGTATTTTCGCCACTACTACTACTACTACTACTACTGCATTAGGTCCTACCTGAACTTTGCCTACGCCCAGCCCTACCAGCACGCTTTGCTGCACGAGTCACTGGTGCTGGAAGTGCCGCGCTGGGACTACGACTCGAGGATTGAAGCCCTGCTGCCTCTGACGGTGGCGGATCTCAAGGCGTTTCAAGGAGTACTGCTGGGCCGGCTCAAGGTGAGGGAGTGGATGAAGTGTGCAAGAGACAGCCGCCACAAAACACTGCTTTGGTGCAGCCTTCAAGAAATGAATTAAAATGAGCAGCACTACTGCTTCTCTTCTTTGCCAGACTTACAACAACCCGATCTCCCATCCCAACTGCCACCGCCTAAAACTCTGTACGCACGCCATGTGCGCCTTCAGGTCACCGCACTCGTGCACGGCAACGCCACCTCTTCCGAAGCCATTGCCGCGGCTCAAACCGTGGTCCACACCCTGCAGCCCAAGCCCCTGTTTGCCGCTCGCCCGGCCTCGGCCGCCCGGGTCGTGGAATTGCCCCCTAAAACGACGGTAGTGCACCGGGCGCGGGGAGCCAACTCGGAGGACTCCAACAGCGCCATCGAAGTGGTGTTTCAGGTACATGTAGTGGGGTGGTAGCAGTGGAGGTGTTGTAGTTTGACGTGTGGTGCGTGTGAATAGTACAGGGCATATACTTGTTATGAGATAGTACGGCAAGGTACATGCACGATTTATCCTTCGCCACTTGTGTACACATAATCATGCGCGCTCGAAATGTTTTTGTACTTTTTTTTCGTGATTTACTTTTCTAGGGCTTCCTCACCTTTACACCCTCTTTATCTGGCATTCACGTGTGCGTTTACTCGTGTGCTCTTAATTTCTCTGAAGGTGGGGCAAGCCTACGAGCCGCTTCCTTCGCCTGAAGGTGACAGTGCAGCTCTTCACAAGTCGGCGATTGCGGCTCGCTTAGCGCTTTTGATGCACTTAGCCAAGGAGCCGTGCTTTGACGAGCTGCGCACCCAGCAGCAGCTAGGCTACATGGTCTTCAGCGGAGCTCTGGGACACGGCGACGGGCACGTGGTGATGTGATGTTCTTATGATTGTATCATATTAGGAGAGGCTGAGATGACAGGAAAGGCGCATTTGTTCTTGTCATTTTTTTCTCGTACCCCTTATACGATGCATTGTCCCCATAATAAACATCATCTTTCAAACCTCCCTACTCCCTCTTCTGTGCGTCTTTTTTCTTCGTATTCCTTCGGACTGTGCTCTTCCTTTGCTCAGGTGGCCATGCGGTTCATCGTCCAATCGGAAGTCGCGGACCCCATTCACTTGGACGGCCGCATCGAAGCTTTTTTGACCAATTTGCGGGTGCTGCTGGCGGAGACGTTGAGCGACGAAGAGTTTGAAGCGAATCGGGGTGCGGTCCGCGAGAAGCTGTGCGAAAGCTACAAGAATCTGAACGAGGAGACTGGGGCGCTGTGGGGCAAAGTGCAAGACGGCTCGATGGACTTTGGCAAGAAGTGGCGGGAAGCTGAAGTGGTGGCAACGCTCACGCGCCAAGACGTGCTGCTGTTCTTTGACCAGTACCTTGGCTTAGAGAGCCCCCACCGCCGCAAAATCAGCCTGCAGGTAAACAAAGGTTTTTTTGTCTTCTTTTATTCCTTTCAATGAATATTGCTTCAGCCCGCACTCCGAAAGTCATTCATTTCTTCATTCTTTACGAGATGTTATTCTTTCATTTCGCCTCCTAGCTAAGTAGGCCCCACTTTCAATCTATTGTAATAACTGTTGTATTCTATATCTGTTACTTTTCATCTCTACAGGTGTTCGGTTCCAAGCATGCGATTCCGCCGCACTCTCCTGTCTATGACCCCATTTTCGATGCCGCACTCGCCAAAACCCAAGCCGAAGAAAAGGAGGCCAAGGAAAATGGCGACAGCACGGCTGAGAAGGATGAGAAAGCAAATGCTGCTGCTGCTGCCGATACCGAAGAAGGAGGCAGCACTGGCGATAAAGAAGGCGAGGCTGCTGCGAAAGAGCTGACGCCAGCGCCCGAAGTGCCAGGGCCAGTGATTGAGGTAAGAAAAAGGAAGTAATAAAAGAAATAGCGGGTAAGGGCTATAGAAGACCAGGAAGATTGTGACCAGGGGGAGCTCAACCAAGTTTTGAATTTCGTGTGTATCGCCTTTCACCTCGACTCCAGCCTTCGTCATTTGCATTCTTCTCTTATACGCCCTTCGCTCTCTGCGTCTCAGGTGGGGCGTGACCACGCAGCATTCCACAGGAGCCGCCCCCTGTACCCGCACCGCCCGAAGAGCAACCTGCTGGTAAAGCCTGAAAATTCTCAGGATCAAGCTTACTCTGATGGCGCAGTGGGAGTTGCTGCCAATTCTGCTGTAGCTGCGCCGAGCATGCTGGCTAAAATTTAGGCCCTTTCCCACTCCCTGCGGAAATTGGCCTGGAATAGGCACACTTGGAAGTAGTTAACTCTGCCTTTTTACCTGGAATCTAGAGAGCCGCTTCGTTATCCAGATTGGATTGGCTGAAATCGATTTGACTCCACTGTAATTCTACTTCGTACAACGAAAGCCGCTTGTGATAGTTGCACCTGTAGTTACACGAACCTCGAACAACGAAGAAGACGACTAGTCATACACGGGAAATCCCATGCAGCAACTTTATGCTCTAGGTTAGATTATGTTCCTGAGTGCGCCAGAGCGTACTATGCGGGCAAGTAGTCAACGGCGGGAGGCAGCTGATGACCCCCAGATGGCCCTTGTGAACGCGGTGTCCGAGCCCCGAGGAGACGACCAGCGATCAAGAACGGGGCGGCGACTGGTGTTCTCCGTACCATATTAGGGTGGCCAAGAATATACCCCGTCTTTTCCTCTCGGCCATCCCTCTTCATAAAAGCAAACTCGTGAGTAGAAGACCATCTTCAACGGCATCTTCTGCGCGGCGCGGTTCGAATTTTTTTTTCTTTTTCGCCCTTCGGGTGGGGCGAGTCTCTGAAAGAGTCTCTAAATCGATGCTTTGCCCCCAAATCCCCAAACTTAGGTAGTAGGTAGTTAGGTAGAAGCTGTTATTGGCAGCTGGTTATGTATGTATCTAGCATTTGATTAACTGATGAATTCTTGCCTCCTAAGTGGCCGACCTACTTGGATTAAACTCCCCAATCCCCAGACCCCAATCGCAAAGAAGGAATAACAAATAGCAAAAAGATGTACATTAATGTTAATGGATCCTAAATGAATCCACCACTAGTTACCAAACCCAACGAAGGACCTAGTTCAGCCCTTCATTGGGGTTAAGAGGAGTGGGGGCTCATGCTACTCATACTCAGCGTATTGCCAGGCGCAAGCAAAATTTGGTTGGTGGTGGTGCGGCAGCTGCCGCAAGCATTTCTACTGCTACTGCTGCTGCTGCTGCTGCCCGCAGCCTTCTGGCTAAAATTTGAGCATTGAGCAATACTTTCCCGTAAAGCTTGTGTGATTGAGCTTAAAGTACCATCGCAATTGTTTGTCTTATTACGGCACGGCTCGAAAATTCGCGGAATTCTGTGTGAATTCATGTGGCGTTCACCGAAACGCCCAATTCGCAACCACGCACCACAGCGGTCACTATGCGCTAAATAAGCCAGTTCGAGTTCGACCTATTTTTACGACAATTCTAGTTATCACAGCACAGTCCAGTTGGGCTCGAACTCAAATATTTTCGATTTAGATCTACATACAGGGCCGCGTTTGGCCTAATCAGAACAAAAATGCGATTGTTCTTAGATATACCTAAGTCGAAATAAGGCCCACTGGGGTGTGTTATGAAGTTCCGAGGCCCTTGGCATTATTTTGGTGTTTCGCCTGACTTGCATTCATTGCGACTTTAACGTCCGTCAGTGAGTTACTTTCTTTGACACGCGCCCTCTCATACTGCGCGCCTTCTCTTGTGTTTAGACTTAAATATACTCCACCACAATGCGTCCATTGATGTCTAGTCTAGTCTACTAGCCTAGTTAATGCACTTCCAAAAACAAAGAAAAGAGGAATGGTGCGCTTGGAGGTCATTCGCTCTGACAGTACATCTGGTTAGTAGAAAACTCCTTCGGTATCCAGATTGGATTGGCTGTATGAATTTGAAGAATCCACTACGCATCTATTAGTTGAATCTAGTAACGACGAAGAGGCCGCTTGTGATATTTACGTGAACCCCAAACCAGGCGGTCAGTCTGAAACACTGAAATGAGGTATCCTGAATTCTTGATGACCTCAAATCAACAGCTTTTTGCCCTGCTACTTACTAGTTACTAGTCACCAAATCCCTGCAAATAACTGATTTTTTTTGTTTATACATGTAACTCGATTCCACCGGAATTCGGAATTCTAACAACAGCAATGATGGCAAAACTCGCAATAAGTTCAATAAGCCGACTGCACTTCGCAACGGAAAATTGCAATACACCGCACTTAACTTGAATGTTCACTTCGTGATATATTACAGTGAATCAATATAAGCAAATGGAATATGCACCATATTTGATTGTTGAGGTTTAAGACACCGCATTCGACTGAATGATGGCACGTGCATCCAAAAAAGCCAAGTGGTTTAAAGTGGTTAGTTGGCTTTGGAGTTAGGTTTCGGTTCTGCTTTGATGAGAACTCCACTTGCGAGTTGGCCTATGGCCTATGGTGCCACTGGCAGACAGAGATCGTGGATTGCAGCTTATTTGAAATCAGAATTCCGTCCGTTCAGCAGTCGAGCTTCGTCGTGCTGCAACTCGCTTCCAAATTTATATCCGATGCCCTCATTGCCTTCTCATGCCCTTGATCGGCGGCCTTCTTGTACCATTTTGCTGCTTCCGTATCACTTCGCGCTACGCCGCGATCCAGGGTATATTTTGTGCCCATGAGGTACTGTGCGTCGGCATCTCCTTGGTCAGCCGCTTTTCTGAGCCACTTCACTCCCTCTGAATCACTCTGCACCACGCCATCACCACGCCCGAACATATGCGCCAAATTGAATTGAGCTGGCATGTACCCTTTCTCAGCTGATAATGTGTACCACCGCACCGCTTCCACGTCACTCTGCGCCACGCCACCGCGGCCAGTCGTGCAGCAAAGACCCATGTTGTACTCTGCCTCCGTGTCCCCCTGTTCGGCTGCCTGCAGCGTCCACCTTACTGCTTCTACGTCATTCTGCTCTACGCCCTGGCCAAACATGTACAGTCGTCCAAAGTAGCCCTGCGCCTCTTTCAGCCCTTGGTCAGCTGCCATTCTGCACCACCGCGCTGCCTCTTCATCACTCTTCGTGACACCTAAACCATTGGTGAAGAATCGGCCTAGGTTATACTGCGCCTGAGCGCCTGAGCATACCCCTGCACAGCTGCTTTTTTCAACCAATGTGCCGCTGCCTCGTAACTTTGAGTCAGCCCGCGGCCCTCCGCATACAAGGCTGCCAAATTTGATTGCGCGTGCAATTCTCCTTGCTCAGCTGCCTTGCAATACCAGTGCGCTGCATTGACGCTACTCAGCACGATGCCGTGGCCGCATTCATATGAAACTCCCAAGCGCACTTGTGCCAAGGCGCATCCTTGAATAGCTGCCTTTCGAAACCATTGCACCGCTTCTTTATCGCTCTGTCTTACACCGCGGCCTTCGTCATAGAGACAACCTAGTTCATACTGCGCCAAATCAAATCCTTGGTCAGCTGATTTTCTTAACCAATATGCCGCCTGCGTGTCGCTCTGCGCTACGCCACAGCCGTTTTCGAAAAGATTCCCGAGGTTTCTTTGCGCTTCTGCGTTTCCTTGCTCAGCTGCATGTCTGTACCATTGTGCTGCCTCTTCATGGCTTTGCTGGACACCGCGACCTTCCATAAAGTAGAACGCAAGGCCGCATTGCGCAACCGCGTGCCCAGACTCGGCTGCCTTCTTAGTCCATCGCGCGGCTTCAGCATCGCATTGCACCAGGCCATGGCCCATTTCATACAAGTGTCCGAGGTTACATTGCGCCTGCACTTGCCCTTCATCTGCGGCAGCCCGAACATTGGCAACCACGACATCCAAAGCGCGCTGTGCTGAGGCTGGAAGCGCATCCCAGGAGGCATCACCTCGCTCCACTAGTCGATGAATTACCATGTAACGGCGGAAAGCATCATCGCATAGCTGCTCAGGCCCGGGAGGCAGTGGGTTGCGACACAAGGGGCACTTTTGGTCGACGCCAAACTTTCGCAACATGAGTATGCATTCAACGTGAAAATCATGTTTGCATCGCAAGGTAGCAGCCGGCGCATCACCAAGCGAGTCCAAACAAATGCTGCACGTCTCCGTAGCATTGGCCATCTCGGGCGAAGTGTTATTGAAACCATGTGATGAATTTTGAACCTGCGTTACCCGATCAGATTTGGTTACGCAATGCTGCTTGTGGTTGGTCTTCCAATGAGCCCGCTGACAGTCCCTGCTGCAGTACGTAGACTTCGAGACCGCAACGGGCGCAGGCCGAAAGCTTAGGTTTGCCATTATTTCCTTCTTGGGCTAGGCAGTTCCCACAGACCTTTCCTGTTGATACTTTCTTATTATTGGTTATGGTCGCCATATCAGTGCGGCTCCCAGCAGAAGTAGACAGCGTGAAAATGACTCTAAACTCTGGAATCTGGCCTGGCTAGTGGGCTTGTGGGGAGTGGGAGGTTTCACGCTGTATGTATTGACGCTTTATCGCCAGAAGGGTTGTACGTCATTCTTATAACAAGGGTTGCTTCTACAAGTTTGCTTGTACTTTAGATGATAATATCATATATTATTATGATTGCTCTCGTCAGTCATGGTCTCATGGTATTCGAGACGATTTTGAAATGCAGCGCATGCGCGCCGACGTTTCGAGAATAATGCGAATTTTGACCCAAATACGCAATACCAGTAGCTCTACTCGAACTCGAACTAATACAAACCCAAATGACACAGAAGCCAATGCTGCGGGCAGAAGTGTACGCGCGTGCGTTGCGCACAAGTCAAAATCGTAAGGAGGATAGTGTTTAGAGGGCAGGAAGCATAATACTTCCACCCCCTTCTAAAGTGGAAACTGTTCGTGAAATAATTTTGAAACCGGACTTAAGTCGTTTCTGCGTCTGTTTCTGCATTGAAGAGAGCGCGCAGTTGTTCAGTCTCTTGGGCACGCCGCGCCAGGAACCTCCGCTTCTCCTCTGGTGTCACTCTAGTACACCTAAGTATCGAAGTACTTGTTTTCGTTTTTTTTCGCGCCTTCCTCGAGAGCAGGACAGGTGTGCCACTTACGATAGTTGTTGCGGTCGGAATAGCCGCGGGGTGTGTTGGAGGTACCCATCAGGCATCGGCGATCGAGCAGGAGGCGTTCACATTCGCGTTAGGCGGTGGGCTGCCAGGCCTTAGGATAGGTGTACCTGGTTGCGGAAGTACACAAGACCAAATCCTCGTGTTATTTCTGTCCGGGTAGGAGGTTTTTGTTGGGGTAACTTTGATTATGCCGTTACGACAGCGTGCTCTCTTCAATGCAGAAACAGGCGCAGAAATGACTTGAGTCTGGTTTAAAAATTACTTCATGAACGCTCCCATCTCTCAGGGGGTGGAAGCATTATACTTCCTTACTATCCTCTTTACGATTTTGAGTCGCGCGCAACGTATGCGCGTGCACTTCTGTCAACAGCATTGGCTTCTGCGTCATTTGGGTTTTGTGTCAGTTCGAGTTCGAGTTCGAGTTCGACCAAACCCTAAAGTTATTTTTATCTGGCCAGGAGTATTTGGTTGGGGTCAATTTTTTCTACCGTTAAAAAATATAAAAATGATTCTGCCAACAACAATAGAACTACGAATAAATATAATCTAGATCCGGGGTTCATATAAGCAGCCTCTTTGACATAGCCTTGGCGAGTACGGGTGTGCTGGCTTTGGCCTGTGGGTTGTTCGGGTCGTGTATGAGGCCCTGGCGGTCGAGATTAAGGCGTTCCCATCCATAATGGGCGACGAGTCCCCATGCGCAATAAAGAACCCGGTGGTAATAGGCCTTGGCTATCGTCAAGACCTTGCCGCCGTTATTGCAGATGTTCTCGGTTCCCGGCTGTCAGCGGGTCCGCGATGATATCGGCCAGAAGGTCGACATGCTATGTTATCTCTCCGAATGCGCCAGCACGCCAACCACTGACCCAAGTACTACCCCTCTTGGTCGAAGGTGTTCAGTTCTGCGTCGAAGCCATCTTTCTGGCCCTCTCCGAGACTGTGTCGAGGCCTTTGCCGCACACCCTCTCGTGTGCGCCTCCTCTTGTGATTTTACCTCACGTTAGATTAGATTAGATTATACTCCCCAATTGCAAAGAAACAACAACAAATAGCATAAAGCTGCGTTTTGATGAATCCTCCAGAACAAGTCTGACTGGGCTGAGTGTCCTTTTGCGCAATGCAATA
>Ga0307979_1002137_pt1 | contig 13822 bp, 13 predicted proteins | sample OrgLakmetage1058_FD_201833 | JGI IMG/M metagenome (GOLD analysis project Ga0307979, IMG submission 201833) | Saline water microbial communities from Organic Lake, Antarctica - #1058 | ecosystem: Environmental > Aquatic > Non-marine Saline and Alkaline > Saline | place: Antarctica: Organic Lake...
GCCCCATTTCCGAAACTATTCGTCCTCGCGTACAGGGGGACTATATCGGCGCCTACGACGCCTAAACCTTACGGTACCGGCGCCTGCGGCGCCGGATTAGTTATAGGGAGCAAAAAACAAAAAAAATCAGGACCATGAGGGCAACCACGCAAGTGTTAGCGCTCATGACGCTTGCCGTCGCAACGGATGCATTTTCCCCAGCACCAATCCTTGGAACGAAAGCAGCCTTAGGGTGGGCTGGTATGGGCCGCGGAAGCTCTTTGCTAGCTAAGGTAAAGAAAGATACTGGGAAAATGTCCATGATTGGCATGATGTTATCTCTCCTTCTATCTTTCATTTCCGAGTCGCAAAATTTGTGCTAGCGCTGAAGCATAGAAATGCTCGTAATTTGAATGATTTGAATTGTGAAGTCTGCTAGCCATCATGCATCTGTGAAGAAGTTCGTACGTTTAACAATGATGAGGAAGTATAGATTGATGGGCTTAACTTGAAGTTTTGCTTGATTGTTTACATTGTTTGCACAAATTCAACACTCACCCTTTCATTCGCGTGATTATCAGTCGGGAAAACCAAAAGCAGAAAAGTTCAAAAAGCCAAAGAACCAGCAGCCGCGCGAGCAGGAATCCAAGGCCAAGCAAGATCAGCGCTTTGACGCAGCCACCAGGCAGTTCATGTTCACCATGACCAAAGTAAGCCCCCGAGTGCATAGGAATGTTGTGCCCTTTCAAATCTGACACGATTACTTTTGTAAAATATGGTGCATATTGTTTCGGAATATCTAATCGCCTTTGATAATGCCCGATAGGCTCCCAGCCTTGGAGTACCGAAACTTGAAGGAGTCGTCTAGCTAGAGCGTTGTAGTTTCCCTCCCTCCTTTTCTCATTATTATGTTGCTTTGCTGCTCTATCTGCACGTATGACAGGTGTCCAAAAAAGCACCAGGAGGCAAAGACATTTTGAAAGATGTGAGCTTGTGGTTTTACCCGGGCGCTAAAATTGGGGTCGTAGGCCTCAACGGCGCTGGTGAGTGCGTGTGGATACTTACATATTTATGGAAAGCTACATGTGTGCTGCTGCTGCTGCTGCTCCTCATCTTTTATTTCATCTGCGGATTTTTTTGCTTTACTTCCACTAGATTGCTATTCTTTGCAATATATCTGCCTAGAATTCATTTCTTTTTCGGTGGTCATCTCTTGGTTCCTCTCTTTCGATCTATCTTCGATATTTTACAGGGAAGTCCACGCTGTTGCGGATCATGAGCGGCGAAGACACGGAAATCGACGGATTAGCTCGGCCGCTGCCCGGGGCTTCGATTGGGTTCTTGAAGCAAGAGCCCGAGCTGGAGGGGTCCACGGTGGAAGAGGCGATTGAGCCAGCGCTCGCGAAAGCTCGGAAGGTCCTCGAAGACTTTGGAGAACTGTCAGCGAAGCTCGGTGAGTGAGGAAGAGTGCATTTGATAGCGTGTGCTTTTTTTGGCAGGGTGCATGATGATTTTCCACCCTTGTTTTTCATATTTTTTTTAATTTAGTAGGGTTCAAGTTATCTGTTTAGCTATAGAATTCGTGCGTTTTTTATTTCTGCTCCTGGTTCCCCTCGCAAGTCATTCAACCACTCAACCATCCAATCCACCCACCCACCAGGCGACGACATGAGCGACGAAGAGTCGGCGGCTTTGTACGAAGAGTTGGAAGTAGTACAGGCTGCCATTGACGCGGGCGACTTGTGGGACTTGGACCGACGGGTAAAGCTCTATTATATCATATTAGTGAGGTTGTAGAATTACAAAAAGTAGGGTAGTGGAGTAGGAAGAGGTCAGCAATTGAAACGTGTGAACTCAAGTGAGAGGCTGTGCGATTGCAGGTCCTAAGTTCACACATTGTAGAAGCTTTTGTATGCTCTAGCTAAGCGATAGTAATCTTCTCCTCTTCCATTCGGGCCTCCCTCTACCTGCTGCACTATGCTCAGGTCGAGCGCTGCCTGGAAGCATTGCGTTGCCCCCCAAACGACGCCCAATTGAGCGTTTTGAGCGGGGGAGAGCGGCGGCGCGTAGCACTCGCCAAACTGGTACGAGAAGAACATTGGAGACAAAACGGACTTTCATTTCATCTGTCTCTATCCTTTCAATAAAAGCGCTCTCTCACTTTGACCGTCACCTATACCACAATCCGTACTCCTGACCATGGTCTTTGCTATGTGTCACACCCCATGTATTTTTGTTGTTATTCCATCTTGCAGGTGCTGGAAAACCACGACTTGTTGTTGTTGGACGAACCGACCAATCATCTGGACGCAGAATCGGTCAACTGGCTCGAGCAATTCCTGGCGCAGTTCAAGGTATGTAGAGACTTGCAGCACTAGCAACTTACCTTACATTCTGCTGAAAGAGAAGAGCAAGTGCATAAAAGTGGAGATTTCGTGTATCATTGTTTTACCTCGATTTTAGTTCCATTCCATTCTTGTGTCTTTTTCAGGGCACGGTGGTCGCCGTGACGCATGACCGTTACTTTTTGAACAACGTAGCCAAGTGGATCTTAGAGCTGGACCGTGGCAAAGGCATCCCCCACGAGGGGAACTACGAGTCCTGGCTGGACGTGAAGGCTCAGCGGCTCGAGAAAGAAAAGAAAGACGACTCCAATGCACTCAAGACGTTGAAAACGGAGCTGGAGTGGGTGCGGCAGTCCCCCAAAGCTCGACAGGCCAAGTCCAAAGCGCGTTTGAACCGGTACGAAGAGCTTCTCGCGGCGCCGCCCCGCGACTTGGCGGTGCAGTCCACCATTTACATCCCGCCGGGCCCCCGTCTGGGCGACGTAGTGGTGAACGCGCAGGACGTGTCCAAGAAGTTTGGCGACCGTTTGCTGTTTGAAAACGTGAACTTTGAGCTGCCGCGGTCGGGGATTGTGGGGGTGATTGGTCCCAACGGAGCTGGGAAGACCACCCTGATGAACATGCTCAACGGTGAAGGCGTAGCAGACGGTGGGGCATTGAAAGTTGGGGAGACCGTGAAAATGGTGACGGTGGGGCAGATGCGGTCGGAACTGAACGACGACAAGACGGTGTTCGAAGAAATCACCGAGGGCAGCAGCGAGATGATGTCCCTGGGGCAAACCGAAGTGAACAGCCGGGCTTACGTGTCGTGGTTTGGGTTCAAAAGTGGCGACCAGCAGAAGAAAGTAGGGGTGTTGTCCGGGGGGGAGCGAAACCGTGTCCAATTGGCGAAGCTCTTGCGCAGTGGAGCCAACTTCATGATTATGGACGAACCCACCAACGATTTGGACGTGGACACGCTGCGGTCTCTGGAGCAAGCGCTGCTGGACTTCGCGGGCTGCGTGGTGGTGGTGAGCCACGACCGTTACTTTTTGGACCGGATTGCCACCCACATTTTGGCGTTCGAAGGCGACTCCAAAGTGCACTTCTTTGAGGGCAACTACCAGGAATACGCCAAAAACCGGGCCGAGCGACTTGGTGTGGCTGAGAACCAGATCAAACCACTCAAATTTGCGAAGGTGGTATAAATTTTCAAGTCCAAAAAGAGTCATCGCGTGATTGCGCCATTCATTTTAGTGTCGTCCCGAACTCACGTAATTTCCCGAGAGGTGATAGCTAAGAAAGAGATTAGCCTGGACTGAACTCAAAAATTACCACGAAGCACCAAGCCCACAATCCAAATTATGACACAGGCCCAGGGGCCGGAATTAGAAGACAAACATGGGGGAATATAAAGCAAAGAAGCTTACACTGCAAGCCGCGAGATAGTATATAGTGTATAGTTGCCCATTCAAGCACACATGCCACATGCCCGAGTGGCCATGAAAAGTAAGTGGTTTTTATAATATTATATCAACCTTCTTCCTTTCGGTTCCTGAGGAGAGCGGAAAGAAGACGACTGCAACTGCATCTGCAACTGCCCTCGGTGCCATTACGCAACCATAAAGGGCTTCAACTCGAACTCGATCTCGAATTTGTAAGTGCCACCTAGCCACTACTTATTTGCGGTATAGAGTATAGCCCACCCTTCGATGGAGCTGTAATTCTTAAGGGACATGCAGTAACGTCTCTGTAAACTGACTGACTACTGCCCTGGCAGTCTGTACAGACTACTGACTACTGCACAGGCACAGCAGGACAGGGACAATTTGCAGACGATTGACATCTCTGGCATCGTATCGTGGCATCTGAAATCTGATTTGGCATCTGACTGAATCTTCTGCTCATAGCGCTATAGCGCTATATAGCTCGGTTGCATCATGGCTGTGTACTAACATCGTTATAGACTTGCTAGGTCAGGACAAGCGTAGAATCAGCTACTTTCGAGTTCTCTGAGACCATGCGAAACCTAGCTTATGCCGTCCTTCTTACTAGCTTGCCGGCTGACTCATTTATGCTCGCAGTAAAACCAGTAGGTCGCAGAAGTACTGTGCATTATAGCCCGGGACTCCTTCGCGATAGAAGATGGCGTACTATTGATAGGCGCTTCTTAGTCCAACGGAGCCATAGATCAAACGACCAAGACAGTGATGATACCGCACCGGAGTCTGACTCTAGTATATCTAGATCGCTCGACGTTGAAGTTGATGGTTACAGTAATCCCTGGTGGCGAAAAGCGTCGGCCCTAGCTTTGCTCAACGTCGTAACTTTAGTGTGGGGCACGCAACACGCTGTGATCAAAGTAGCCATTGACTCGCCAGCAGGGTCCCCTGCCATCTTAACGCTTGCTCGCTTTGGCCTTGCAGCGCTGCTCTTTGCTCCTTGGTTACCGCTGCCTGACATGAGTCAGAATAATCAAGAATTGAGTTCGGATGCTCTTGAAGGGTCATCGACCGGCAGCGTTCGCGAACTTGATCGTAGCAGTGATCCTTCGGCGCCCACAGTAAACAAAGTGTGGCTCGCTGGTGCTGAACTAGGTCTATGGATGTTTGCTGGCTATGCCTTGCAAGCGGTGAGACGCCTTGCTGTGGTGGAAAGAAGTTAACAGAACAAGCTTTTGTTCTATTGAATTTCAGGCACCGCGCACTATTCTCTTCTTAGCTGTAATCGTTTGCGTAGATGCTTTACAATGAAATGCGTGCCTGTAGAGTAATACGGTGGTTTATCAGGTGGGGCTGGAGACAACTACTGCGAGCCGGTCTGCTTTTCTTCTCTATTTGAACGTAAAACTGGTTCCGTTATTCAGGTATGAATGAGTTTTTGAACTGAGAGCAGGTAGTACTTTTCGTGTGATGGTTTTTCTTATGCATCCGTGCGCACGTGGGTTTTGTGTGAGAGAATATTTCCCATTTTTGCATACACAGTGCCATCTTTTTGGGACGGAAGCATCCGCCTAGTACCTGGATAGCCGCTGCAGTCGCGCTTGCGGGTACAGGCTTGTTAGTTTGCAGTGACAGCACCGCACCTCCCACTGTGGGCGATGCCTGGAGCATAGCGGCAGCAGCTGCTTCGGCTGGCTTCATCCTTCGGCTCGAGGGAATCGCCAAGGTAATCATACAAACTCATTGTTTCTTTTCCTTCACCTGCTTGCGGGGTTGTAGCTCATGGATAACCTGAGGTTATGATTTGTGCATGTATCGGTTCTCACTGTTTTCGTCCGACCCACCTTCAATTTTCTACAATATTTACTTTTAACGATCTGCTTATAGAGTGGAGCGGACCCAAAAGCGCTCACCGCTTCAAGCACGGCTACTGTAGCCCTACTCGCAGCTGTGTGGGCGCTCAGCTCGGCTGTATTTCATCCGCATGCAACATTACTTGACACGTCGTCTTCATCGTCCATGGAGATTCTCTACGATAGTAGCAGTAGCGATCTTGTTACGTCTGCGATGATGCCTCAACCAGTGTTCCTCGGAGCTTTGAGCGAAGTCCAGCATGATTTGAGCGCTCTAGCAGATGACGCAGGTGGTGCCGTGGTGTATCTTGCGATTGTGGCTACAGGGCTTGCAACTTGGCTCCAGGTGAGTGAAGGATGTTTTAAGTCAAGAGAAATGACGCCGTGAGAGTGAGAGATTGCCATAGTAAAGATTGCAGGAAATTAGAATTTAAGGTTTCTTTATTAGTTATATTTAGGAAAGGTAATTTGTAGCGAATGCAGCATTAGTTCCGTTCTCACTGAGGAGCAGTTCGCATTTCTCTAATTTTTCTCGAACTCTCTTATCTTGGTCCAATAATCACCCCCGTTCTTTTTCGTCGTGCAATCAGGCCGTAAGCCAGCGATATGTCGGTGCCGAGCAAGCCGCCCTCGTTTACGCGCTCGATCCAGTCTGGGGTGCCTTCTTTGCCAACTACCTTCTCGGTAAGACGAAGAGAGAGAAATTGAGAGCCCGTGACCATGACGTGCTTGGTGCTTGAGTATACTATAATCATGGCACTATAATCATGGCACATGCAAAAAATCTAGGTTGTTCTTATAGATTTTATGTAATATCTTGCTGGCTTTTAAGGTGAAACCTTGAGTCAACCAGCAGCAGGCGGCGCTGCGCTCGTTGCCACGGCTGCCTTAGGGTCAGCAGCGCTGGGTCTGCGCAAAGAAAGCCCAGAGAAAAAGGGTGGGGTCAATTGACCTCGTCACAAATTTTTGTTTTTTTGTGTTTGCGATTGCGCTATTAAGAAGGTTTTGTTATATTTTTATTTTTGAATCTAGAGTTTAATTTGTTATCGAATTTTTGTTACCGGCGTTATCAGCTGTACCATGGAGTTGAATCGAAAGAGAAAAGAGAATGTTTTAGGTGAAATCCGGTGCCTTAACACGACTTCTCTACCTGGGCTCTGAATTCTGAATTACCAAATACAGACCACCTCAGCTGGCCAATTATTGATTATAGATTAGGATTATAGATTAGGCCGTTAGCCCTTAGCCCATAGGATACTTCTCTATCTCAATGCCGCAGAAATCCGGATGGCCTTAGAACTTAAAACGTATAACTCGCGATGAATAATTAAAGGCGGTGATCAAGATTTAGCCGATGCCTAGATTATATATGAATTCCTTTGTGGTGGGTAGTGGACATCATCATTGTTCCCAACGGAAGCGCGACGTGCCTTCTTGTGAACCTTCAAGTATAGACAGGGCCGTGCCTGACAGTGCTATTTCCAAGCTCGAAGTAGGCACTTCCCCTCAAGGAGCATCCTACGGCACTTCCATGAATTCGAATGCGTTTCCGTCTCCGTCTCGGCAGAAGAGCGCAGCCCGGCCCGACTTGCTCATCGTGTACGGTACGCCCTAATATGAAATACAGCGTCTGAAATATGATGCTGAATAACTAGGAACATCAGAGCACAAAAAGAGTGGAGGTCTGCAATGCAAAAAGCTGTAGCAAATAGTATACAAGCACTTCCTTGCTTATCTAAGAACTTTTCGCATATTTGGTATCTTCTTTCTGTTATTGAGACACGAACCTTGGCATCGAGGCGTGCCTTTAAAGGGGCAAGTTTGTGAATGCTGAAAGCCGCGTGCCGGTCTCGCCCGCCATGCTCGGGCCGCCCAGTGATTGGGTCGGGGTTGGGCAACTCCATCAAGTGAACCTACAGGGGAGGGCAGCAAGGGCACCAGGGAACATGTAGGAATGGATGATACGCACGACAAAAGGATAACGTGCGCTTTCACTCAAACTTTACTCACTTGAAAACTATTGGTAGGGCCCTGGTTTGAGATGATGAACAAATTGTATTCTGGAGGTTGAAGAAAGCAATTGTTTCTACGAAAATGTGCCAGTATTTGAATCAGAAACCTCATGAAAGCTTTGGCTGAACTTGCCTGTTGCGCCCCAGCTCTGAGGAAGGCACCCTTGTAAGGCAGCGCTGGGCGGAGATGCGACTCGTCGATAAATCCTAGCGTTGAAGTGTACCTGATTTTAAAGATCAGATAATATGAATCGACAAATCTTCTCGGGCCTACATAGTGGAGCGCATTGTTTAGTAAAGAGCTTAAGTGGGAATTAAGTACCCTTGGGTCACTTACGCCCGCTGCCACTACCTACCATGACACGGCGGATGCGGTGTCGGAGACGATGACGCCTACATGATTGAGCCCCTCATATAAAGGCAGTTCTTCGTCCTTGGCAGCTTTTAGAGGCGTACTATGGTGCACTAAAGGCGCAGTAGATAGGTAGGGTGCTGGACGAAGTGCAAATGAATCTGATCTAGCGATGAAAAAGAGAAAACCTAGTGTCGATCGAAGCATGACGCAGCCTCAGCTCCTCCTATTTCGCAACACGAGATGCGACAGCGTAAGTCTACTGGATTCTCAAGTGAAGCTAGCAAGCTAGCTAGCTACTAAAAAATTACCTGAAGTAAGCTCCGCCCGCAGTAATTAGTAAAACTGAATTCTCAGAATTTTACTGTAGCAAAGAGCCAAGAGGGAACTATCTGTAATCTGTACTTACTTACGTACAGTACTAAACTCATTCTACTAGCTTTAGTGCTACAGTCTGTATACGTATTGCGCAATGCTCACGTGCTCACGTGCTAACGTGGAAGAATGGTGGGAAGAATTGTATCTACGAAAGAAAGCTCTGAACATAATGGCAGACCTATCATCTGTCGTCGTTAATGGCTCAAATGCGTGTTAGCCACAGACAAATGGACCATTTAGACGGGCAGCCTAGCCCAAATTATTTCCCGGGCGGTAGCCTTGGTAATGGCATCAGACGCAGCGATAAACGGCGTGGTAACAACTGGACGCGGCTAACCCGTCAACCTCTCAAAGCTTTAGGGTTTATTCTGGGCGCTGTGTTTAGCATCCTTGTGGCCATCGATTGGTATTATTTCCATCCTTTGGATCCCGACCCAGCAGCTACAGCACGGACAGCTAGTGGCAATGCAGTTGCAAAATTAGCAGGCCCAGCACTAGCTGCTGCGAAAGCTGCTGAGATGGCTAAAAAGTACACAGTTCGCCTCAACACTTTCCGGCGAAACGACTTATTGAAACAGGTGATGAGGAGAAACGCTATTTTTTGTTTTTATATTACCCATATACAATGCATCCCTCTTGATTCATTCAAACTTGAGTCTGAACAGTGTGGGCTCCAAGTAGCCCTGACTTCAATAATCGTGGCTTGCCGCTTCAACAGGTGGTGCCACAGTACCTGAGTTGCCCCCGAGTCGACGCTGTGCAAGTTGTGTGGTCGGACCAAAAGTACTCTCCGCCACCGGCCAAATTCTTTGACGTGCCTGGTCTAGAAATTGCCCGAACAGCAGGTCGTGAGGCTTCAATTGCACGACGTAGTATGAAATCAATCGGCGAGAAGAATGATAAGGCGGTAGAAAGTAGCAGCAGCGACAACGAACTTGGCGGTAGCCAGCACCGCAGGAGATTGCTTCGATTAGGTGATGCTCACAGCAGCAGCAGCAGCAGTGGCAGTCAGCTCCGGCGCAACGGAATGACGCCAGCAACAAAAGCCAAGACGGCCGCTTCAAGCCAATTCCCGCTCACAGGAGACACTCCACGGCTCGAGTACGAGCTGCACGAAGTCGACTCGTTGAACAATAGGTTTCGGTCTCTGTTGCCGCTCCAGACCGACGCCGTCTTCAGCGTAGATGACGACCTGCACGTGCCCTGTGACACTTTGGACTTCGCGCACGACGTGTGGCGGGCGAGCCCAAAGACGATGGTGGGCTTCATGCCGCGCATGCATGGCTTCGACGGGAAAAGGTGTGTGCGAATATAAGCATGAATGTGATGGCGGTACTATCAATCAATAGCAACTACCACACTACATCAACACAAATCCCAACAAATCCCTATGAAAAGATGTGATCCAGATGTAAGATAGATTACCATATCTGCCATCTCAATGAAGAAGAATGAATGCACAAAACGAGCAACACCGCTTAAGTTAAGGACTAAACACCTCTTCATGGCTTCTTTCTTTATTTCTCTCTCATTGTGTGCATATTCTTTTCTTTTCAGTTATTTCTACCACTCGTGGTGGCACGTGTGGCGGCGTGGGTTTTATTCGCTAGTTCTCACAAAAGCAGCTTTTTTCCACCGGGACTATTTACATGCTTATGCGGGAAACGCGAAGTCTTCAACGTCTGCTTCTTCAGAAAGCACCAATCGAGTGATGATGGAATTGCACGATTACGTCGATGAAGTAAATCTTTACCTAGCATACTAACACTGTCGGACTATCATCAAAATGCATGCGGACTTCTCAATAGATTCCTTTACACCTTTAAATTATACACGTTTCTTTCTCTCAAGTTCCATTTCGACCTTCGGCAGTGCTCTTTTCTTTTTGTTGGCTCCCTTTCTTATCGTCTTTTCTCTTCATGTCTGCATGCCGGTTGTGCTTTTCAATGGTGAATAGCACAAAAACTGCGAAGATTTGGCCATGTCTTTTCTGGTCGCCAATACCACCGATCTGCCAGCCGTCTGGGTTCGGGGCACGGGTATTCGCGAAATTGGGTCCAGCGGGCTCAGCTCAGATCAAGTATTGTGTTTTTTTGTTGTCTTGGACTCAGACGTTTTAGTTTCCATTTAATACCTAATTGTATTTACTTGCCCTTTTGCCTCTCTTTTTTCTCTTGATTACTTCTCTGATAATGTTGATGGCATTGCATCCCTCCTCCGCACTTTGTACTCTCAAACGTCTTGCGCGGCTTCACTAACACAACATAAAGATGTTGTTGTAAGTTTCATTATCGTATTTATCTTGCGTCTTGTTTCCTTTCTTTAATCAATAGGTGCGGCACTACGAAGCGCGCAGCCACTGTATGAGTGCGTTAGTGCAACTGTTTGGGCGCATGCCCCTAATGCCAGCGTCCTCCAAAGTGGACCGCGCAGTGAACTTTTGGTTCTGGCGATAAGCATTTGTGGCGATAACCATGTGGCGAGATGAGACTATGCTATTGCTATTTAGGAAGCATTAGCAGTTAGCAGCAGCGAAGTATAAAGCCACTCCCAGTCAGAAATTATATGTATTTTTAGTTCCAATCGCATTTTCTTCGGAAGTCTACTGGTAAAGCGACGCCCATTTGGAAATGGGGTGTATGATGCGTGTATGTGGGCATCTAGTGGGCATCATGCATCACAAAAGCATAATTCGCCGAGCGCAGAGCGCACCGCGTTTGGGGTTTGAACTGATGGTGCTGTTGGAATTTGGAATACAGCAGGAATACACCATAGCTATCCACCTCACTCCTATATATCCCGAAGTATTTTCCAATAACTCCCAATGCGCTGGCGTAATACTTCTCTCTATTATCCACGAAGCTTGAACATTTTAGGAAAAAAACTCAAAGAATTCGAGGAGCCCTAAAGTCGAAAGTACCAGAGCTAGCAATCAACACCGTTCCAATTCCCAAATTTCGTACGGCAGCACAAAATTATCCTACATCAGCGGCGGTACGAGCCCTGGCTCCGGCTTCGATTGCGGTCTCGAGGAGGGCCATAGCTCCCACCGCTGCGGTCCCTGCGGTAGTCCAGTCCTCCTCGGCTCCGGTCCCAGCTCCGATCCCGGTCCCGGCTTCGCGCGCGGTTAATTTCAGGGCCGTCGCGGCTGTCCCTGCGCCGCGGTGAATCGCTGCTACGTTTGTAGCCTTCCCGTCCGTCGCTATTCCTGCCCCTGCTGCTGCCGTTGTGGTGGTCTCCGCCTCCCCTGGCTGAGGAAGAGGAGGAGGCCTCCTGTGCTGCACGGCGCTGCTGCTGTTTGGCCGCTTGGTCAGCGGTGAGCGGAAGCCAGTACAAGCTTGGTAACGTCTGCTTGATTCAGGTCAATCATGCGGGCCACGGAACGAGAACGACAGATGCAGGAAAGTGTGACACACATTTAAGTTATAATAGCGAGAAAAAGAGAGGGAGAGAAATGGCACAGCTAAGAAGATCTGAGCGATTAAGTCTTGAAGCGAGTTGTAATTGCAAGCATCTTGTCCTAAATTTCTCGTTAATAATACATACCTCAGTCCGGAGGAAGACGTCGTCGATAGTCACAAGCTTGCTGCTACTAGTCGTACTAGAAGACTGAAGATGCGGCCGTAGTCCATCGTATTGTGCTAAGTGCATTCCGCGACCTTTCTTCAGCACTCGCCCATTGCTGCTGCTATACAGCTCAGATTGATCGTCACCGGTTGCAGTACCACTGCGAGTGCTGTTAGTTCTCTCCATGCTTGAGGCTGTTGCTGCAGCTCCTCCTGGAGGTGCACCAAGACGAGACGCCGCGAGCCCTCCTATTGGTCGCCCTGCCGCAGCTGCACCAATGGCAGGTGCTGCTCCTAGGCCTGTAGCTTTGGTGGTGCTGCTCGCCACTGCGCCTGCGGTGTTCGCGTTTTTGGCAGCGCCGCGGTTGCGCAAGGCCAGCATTGCCTCTTGCCTCAAGCGATGCTCTTGCGCTTGGCCCGAGTGCATGGCGCTTGCAGGTGTGGGGCTCAGCTTCGCAGTCAGCACGCGCCCGTGTTCGGGTGGCCACACGCTGCCGTTGATCGCGTTGACTGCTGCCAGCGCTGCTGCTGCTGCTGCTGCTCTTCCAGTGCCGCTGCCCTCGTTGTCATCGTCAAAAGTGGCGACTGCTGTGGTCTTGATGGTATCCATCCAAAAGCCTTCTTCGCCTGCTTTGAGGGTGCAAGCACCTCCCCCTGCGCTTTCGACCATTTCTCGCGCTGCTTTGGCCGTAAAAGGGCGTAGGAAATTTTCAACTCGCAGTGAAGCTGAGCCCGTTGATCCGCCCGTACCGGCCTTAGAAGTCATTGCAGACTTTGGGCTGCCTGTGCTGGCAGAGCCCTTGTCTGTGCTTATGTCGACACCACTGCTTGCACCATGGGTTTTTGTTGAAAGAGATGCGGTCGCTTCCTGAGCCTTGGTTCGCTTAATAGGCGGCCCCTTACCAGCGTCATCGTTCGTACTACTTTTCTTAGCGGATTCGTTGAGTTCTGCGGAGGAGACTTTGGAGGCTGCGGCAATTGGAGGCGATGCTTGTGCTCGCGTGGCATCTGTAGGTGTACCCATCAAGGGTGGTGCTCCTGATTCAGGCTCAGTCGCATCTGGTGCTGCTTCAGCTGATGACTCTAGATTTCTTTTCTGTGGGACGGATGCGCTAGCATTCGTACGCTCTTCTTCCTCTTCCACCTCTTCACTCCCTGCGCGCATGATGGCGCCGAGTTCATCATCGTCGTCTTCATCGGAAGGTTCTGCCGCGCCTGTTGCTGCTGGGTTGCTCGACTCTCGCATATCCACGGGCGTGGCCATATTGGCAGGAGTCGTGGAATCAGCTCCTGCAGTAGTGACTCTTTCCTGTCCTATTACTGGTGCGTCGTCTGCAGTGTCAGCGACGGATGTCCCCGAGGCCAGGGACTCCTCGAGGCGCGCAACTAGTGCCGCTTTAAGACCCTCCGTAGGAAGGCCACGCAATTCAAGTGCTGAGCGCAGCTCTACTACCTTCATCTTCCCACAAGATTGCGGTGGGGGTGGCATCTTTATGCTATTGTGTAACGTACTATCACTTACTTCGTGGTGAGAAATGCCATCGTGTGCGGCGCCCCCCAAATCCATGACATGATGAATCGAGCTTAGTCATCAGAATTTGCTGATCAATCAACTTAGTTATCAGCCAATGCTGACCAATCAACGTATATATCAGCCAATGCTGATTATTATATGTATGCATCAGCGTATGATGATGTGTCTATATATATATCAGCTTATGCTCATTAATATGTTAACATATCAGCTCACGCTGATTATGCACTGTACGCATGATGTATGGCTGATTCAATGTATGCATGTATCAGCATATATGCTAATTAATCAACATATACATCAGCATATGCTGATATAATGACAAATGTATCATTGTGAGGTGATATATCAAGCTTAGTATCAGCATGTGCTGATTTAAATC
>Ga0307979_1002140_pt1 | contig 13816 bp, 21 predicted proteins | sample OrgLakmetage1058_FD_201833 | JGI IMG/M metagenome (GOLD analysis project Ga0307979, IMG submission 201833) | Saline water microbial communities from Organic Lake, Antarctica - #1058 | ecosystem: Environmental > Aquatic > Non-marine Saline and Alkaline > Saline | place: Antarctica: Organic Lake...
AATATTTCATTTCGCAGTGTGTATTTACTATATTAGAGCTATTATTTAAAAAGCGCGACGTCTCGTAGCTTCTTAAAAAAATCATCTTTAGGAGCTCTTTTTAGGGGCTTATACGGGCCGATTTGAATGAAACCTCGTCTGTTTGGCTCTTTGCTACCCCCAAAGAGACCATTAAAGAAATAAAAATGTGAATCGGAGGTGGTCGAAAAATTGAGATTTTGGGTCCGGTGGGCCTACAAAGGTGCAAGGTGGATGATACGTGACACGGAAAACGGAATTATGTGTCGCCTAAAAACGCACTGCTTTTTTAAATAGCGAATTGATATTGATATGGTACAGAAAAGTATTGTAAGTCACGGCATTGCCCATGGGTGCACTTCGCTGTATGCACACCACACCGACGAGGTAAACCGACTTTCCACTTATGCCACAGTGGTTGCAACCCAGGGCTCTGGTCGAGTGCCCCGCTTCAACCTTTCTCTCGATGTGCCTCGCATCAAACGACGTACTCCTTCCCTTTGGCTGGATGCAAACCTACTACGCCCGCCATGCCCGCGAACATCGAGTCCAATTGTCCGAACGAGGTGTCCTCGTCAGCTGCCTCGTCAGTTGCTGGGTATTTCACATGCGCAGGAGTCTCACCGCCATTACTGCCGCCGCCGTCGCCACCGCTAACCCCAGCCAAACCCCCAAAGAAGGCCGAATAAGAGGTAGCGCCAAACAGCCCACCGCTTGCGTCCATCCGCGGGCTTGCCGGGCTCGTAGGCTGCCGGCTGCCTAGGCTCGACTGCATCTGGAGCGGAGTGCTCGGCGGCGGGCTGTGCGCGCTACTGGTAGGCGACGAGAGGCTGTGGACAGCTGCTGGCCCTCGGAGAACGTCGAGCCGCTGCTGCAGTTGCTTGCGTGCCCCCACGAACGGCGACTCCGCCATGGTCGAACCGTTTCCTCCTATACTTCTGTGGTCGTTTGCAGCGCTCACGCCAAGCACCACGTCCATTGCTTGCAAACCAACAGCCTTTTCTTGGTCCTGAGACGGCGTCTCTACACCGTTTTGCATTAAGTGTTTCGCAATTTCTTTTTCGAGCCTACGAGCTTCCCTTTCTTTCGCAGAATTGCGTACGAAGCCACGCGGTGCACTCGGATCGTCCAAGCCTATGAAGGAAGTTCGTTGTTGGGTCATTGAGCAAAGGTTTAGTGGTAAGACAATATTTCAGTGCAAGCATTATAATGTTCAGTAAAGTAAGTATTAGTTGAAGACACATCATTGGGTGCACGTTAAACGTTCCCTTCTCGAATCTCCGCTAAGCAGACTCTCTCAAGATGTTGTTCATTCGCGCTCAATGTTTTCCCTTTCTGATTCCGTGCTGATACCATGATGTATGTCTCATAGTACCTGCGAGGCGACCACACACAGCGATGCACAAACACGTAAGCATGAGAAGCATACTAATGCCCGCGGCTAATTTTTCTGGCGTCATTGGGCTCTCTTCAGAGTCCGCATAGCCCATGATGGCCTCCCTATGATATGCCCGACACGATTTCTTGCTTCGTCAACGTTGTTGTTGTTAAAACGAATGCTTTCATGCGTGAAAGACCAATCAGCCAATCAGAAGAGAGTGAACAATTGGATACTACTGTACAGTGGCCACATTTGAAATAGAAAAGATGTCGGAAACGGACCCTCGTGCGCGGTCTTCCTCAGCGCAACGAGCGAGGCCGAAGCCACCGTAAGATTTTAGAGATCTTGATCTGCATTATACTATGCTTGCTTGAATACACCGCACCTCTTATACTCACACCATCGTAAAGGCTAGCATTATCTTGTATCCACTTTCAGTTCAATAACACTTCCCTATCTTGATGATAACTGACAGGACTAGCCGCAGCTCGTCTGCATCTCGGGGCCCATCGCCTGCTTCGCGGCGGCCTTCGAGTATATCTAGAGCTCCTGACGATGACAATGGACCTCGCTCTCGTTCTCCGCCGTCCTCTGAGCCTTCCTCGGCCATTCCCGAAAACAGTGAGGTACCCACCGAGCAGACTAGCATAGACTAGCATAGATTCGCATAGGCCAATGGCCTTCACGTAATCTTATCCCCAGCATTCGAATGCACTTGTTTAACCCAGGTGGGGTCAGAAGCTTCGCTCTTGTCGCAAGGCGCAGCACGTGGGCTGTTGCGCCGGCGGTCGAGCGCGCGCATGAGCGTGGGCGAGAGCAGCCGTTCGCCGCCTCCTCCGAACAACCGAGGCAGCAGCCCGGGCCTCATCCTTGAAGAACCCGGGCAAGGCGACGAAATTAGACCAGGTGGAGCCAAGTCGGCATCAGCATCAGTAGCGCTGGCAACAACTTTATCTTTACCAGGAGACGGGTCAAGTGAGTTGGAAGAAACGATCAACGTAGGGGTGCGGGTGCGGCCGATTGCGCCACACGAAGTCAAAGCAGGCGCAGCTGAAGCAGTGAGGCTAGACCGAAGTTCGGGCTGCATTTCCTTGCACGAGCCGAGCCGCAACGGTGGCAGTAGTAGCAGTGGTGGCGGGGTTGAGGATGGCGACGGTGAGAGTAGCGGGCACACCAGTTCGCGCGCTGGCGACGGCGGAGGCCGAGACGAGTTCAAGTTCAACTTCGTGTACCCCTCGGACGTCGAAACGTTTGAAGTCTATGATGACTTAGTAAACCCCATCTTGAACCACTTGTTCCTTGGGTACAACGGCACCGTGCTATGCTACGGCCAAACGGGCAGGTAATGCACTGTGCTTTGTTACAATTAACTTTTCTTCTTCTTTTTTTTCTGAAGCGATCATCATAATAAATTAGTTATTACGTGTTTGTACGTGTGCATGTATGTATAGCGGCAAGACTTACACGGTGAGCGGCACCGCACATGACCCTGGGATTGTGCCCATTGCAGTCAACGAACTCTTTCATTTAATCACTGAGCGGCGCAGCACCGAAGCGTTCAAAGTGTCTCTGGGCTATCTGGAGATCTACAACGAGCGGATTTACGACCTGTGCAGCCCCTCTTTAAATGGCCAGGACGGCAAAGATAGTGGCGGTAAAAGCAGCAGTAGTGGCAAAGACAACAGCAAAGACAGCGGCCGCCTATCCAAGGAGTTGCCCCTTTACGAAGACGCTCGCCTGGGCACGTGCGTGCGAGGCCTCACCTCCCAAACCGTGACCTCTCCGGAGCAAGTGCTGCACGCGCTGGCCGTAGCCCAGTCCTCCCGATCGATGGCAGCCACGGCCATGAATTTGAACTCAAGCCGCAGCCACACGATTACGAGGCTCGTGGTGGAAGCATCTGCGGTAAGAAGAAAGATATTTGCATTGAACACGACATGAATGAATTAAAATTACTCCAGCAATTGATTAGCAGTAGGCATAATTGTTGGAAGTCATTTCTTATTTGTCTTTATCCAGTTATCTTATATTCATTTCTGAGCCTCAAATAATGTATAATCTTCGTGTCATCTCCATAGGTCGGCGTAACGGGGGCCACACGAGTGTGCATGCTGAACCTTGTGGATTTGGCAGGCAGCGAGCGAGCCTCCAAGACACGAGCTACGGGCAACACTTTAAGGGAAGGCGCGTTCATCAACAAGAGCTTGTTGACTTTAAGCACGGTGAGATGATATGTACCTACAGTAGCAATAGTAGTAAAAACGGTAGACATGCGGAAAGAGTGCAGCTTTATTTCATGAATTGGGATTGTCTTCTTTACTACCAATTTCTTATGGCACAGGTGATTGCCGAGCTGTCAAAAGGCAAAGACCGCGCGGGGCACGTGCCCTACCGCGACTCGAAACTCACACGGCTGTTGCAAACGTCCTTGGGGGGAAACGCGCGCACGGCTCTGGTCTGCAACGTTTCCCCCGCAGGGAACCAGCTCGTGGAGACCCGGTCCACTCTGATGTTTGGCCAGCGCGCCGCTACCATCGTCAACAAAGCCGTAGCGGGGAGCACCATGGACACCGCAACGCTGCTGGCGGCGTACCAGGTATAGGTGTGGTTGGGTGGGTTGGTTGGTGATAGGACTTGCATGCTGAGTATGGTAATCTAGAGCATGCTTCATAGAGTCGATGCAATGGCTGCTTCTTTCCTTTTTAGTCATAGCGACTATAGTTGAACTTAATTTGCCTCAAGATGTCATCCTCTTATTCATGCTTCTATTTTTCTTCTTCCTTTGCTTCATGGTACAGGTGGAATTGCTCAAACTGAAAGCCAGCCATTCTCATCTCGAAGCTGTAGTAAAACTAGTGGCCGACCAAGAAGTCACCATTGAAGCTACCTCCAATAACGAGGAGGCTCCTGCCAATTCGACTAGGCCTGCTTTGAAAGGCAAGACCGCGACAGGTGCTGCTGCTGCATCTTCTTCAGCGCTTGCTTTGAAAGGCAACAACAACAGCAGCAGCAGTGGCAACAGCGAACCTCTGGTGCTTCGCCCCTTGGGCATTCTAGCAGCTGCCGACGAGAACCCCGCAGCGGCTCAAGCCCTTTTAAGATCGTTGCACGGCCTGGCTTTAGGTACACACTTAAGTATTGAAGACCTCGTTTCAAAAGTCCTCAATCCCATGGACACAAATCCACTTTTCCCTTTCCTCGAACTTCACCTCACTTCTATTTAAATCTTCGTATTTTCTGGTGTGTTTTGCCATTTTTCTTCTTTAATTTCCTAGGCGCTCAAGCGCCTGCACTCGCGTGGCTCTGCAACCAAGCAGCCGTCCTCGGCCAGCCCCCACCTGCAGACGCTGCTGCTGCCTTGGCAGCTTACTCGGCGTCCAATGCTGCTTCATCCAGTGCTGTGGCCAATGCCGCAACGTCTCAGAAGTTGAAGTCGAAGTCTGGCCGACCTGGCGCAACCAGCAGCAAGAGTGGAGAGAGCAGCACGTGCGAGAGTGGTTCAGGCAAAAGTGGCCCTGCTCTCAGAGGAAGGAAGCGCGCACCAGGGGTAGGCACCGTTGCAGCCTCTGTCTTTCCAGCCGCAGCACCAGAAGAAGAAGAAGAAGAGGGGGATCGTAGCGAAGACGACGAAGAGAGCGAAGAAGAAGAGGAGGAAGAAGAAGAAACAGAAGCAGAAAGGTCGCTGCGAATGCTGTTGGGCGGCTCAGATGAGAAAGGCAACCGCCGCAGGTTTGAAAAAAAATAGGAGAGGGAAAACCGCATTCACTTGCTCGTACCTCCTGTTGATGTCCAATTACTTACTTTTGGCTGAACCCTTCGTTCTAATGTGCACACACATGCTCACAGGCCGCCGCCCCCGCCCAAGCGGCAAAAGAGCAAGCGCCTGGCCATGTCCTCGAAACTGATGGCCGAAATGCAACTCTTGGAGGAAGCCGCCGCTGCGCAGACAGCAGCGGCAGAGGCAGCAGCAGCAGCAGCGGCGGCCACTGCTGAGAGCGGGTCGAGTGCGGATGGTGGTGATGGAAAGGATGACGAGGACCTTGGCCATTCTGGCGGCGCTACATTGTCGGATCTAGGAGATGCGGTGCGACTCAGCAACAGTCCGCTGTTGACCTGCTTTCTTGTGATTGTCGTAGTTGCTATTGCTGCTGTTCTGCTGATTTTGCTGGATGCATGAAGCATAGCAAACAATTATGCTCGTGTAGTTCTCACCTTTTGTGTTCTCCACAATTACGTGTTTGCTTACTTACCAATAAATTCGCCTGTACTCCTTGTTCAGGTGGCTCTCTTAGAAGGTGGCCGAGAAGCGTTGTCGCGTCTTCTTGAAGTGGTAGGCTCCCTCGCTGGTAACGCCAACGCTGAGGGCCTAGAAACTGAGGCCGAAGCTGCTGAAGCTGCGCTCGATGCGGCGGTTATGCTCCTAGAAGAAGTCAGCGAAACGGCTGCTCTGGAAAATTGGGGACCTCAGTTATCAGCCAATAATGCTAGTAGTAGTGCACCTGTAGCTGCAAACGCTATTATGGCAGCACCAGCTGCAGATGATGTAGACGATGGGAAAAATGCTGCATTGCAGGCAAGAGCAGAAGAAGCAGAAGCAAGAACAAAGGAGCTCGAAGCACAATTGACTCAAACGAAGGCGAAAAGCGAGGCAGCAGAGAAAGAAAAGAATGAAGCAGTGGCACGAGCTGAGGCTGCGGAAGCTACCCTAGTGAAAGCAGAAGCCCGAGCCGAAGTCGCCGAAGCTCACATGCATCAAGCAGAGACCAGGGCAGAAGCAGCGGAAGCAAAGATCACGCAGTCGGACGCCAACTCAGAGACCGCTGCAGAAGCTCAGACAGCGCGCGAAAAAGAGGTGAGCGGAATTTGTTCAAGATTTACTCAATGACTCAGTTCGTTTAGTGCTCACAATTCAATGAGTCTGTTTGTAAAGGTCCTTGTAATTGACTTGATTTTGTTGACTTAGAGTGTGTTTCTTGCTTGTCTTAACCGCACGTGCAAATGTGTGCGTACGCAATTAGATGGCGCTTCTCGTAGCTGCCTTGCAAGAAATCGACGCTGCCGCCCTGAGCAAGCTCGGCAAAAAAGCCGTTGCCAAGGGCGCTCAAGGGGCCACGATCATGGAAGGGTCTTTACCGGAAGAAAAAGAAGGCGAGGATGAGGATGACGAGGATGGTTTGGGCCTTGGCAGCAAGAGAGGATTGGGAGAGGAAACCGCTTCTGAGGAAGAGGACGAGGAAGAAGAAGTAGATGAATACGACGACGATGATGATGAAGCGCATCCTTGGTTAGATGGGTCGCGAGTGCCTGGCGCAGCGAGCGAATTGCAGGTTGGCTCTTTACTTGAATCTTATTTACTACCTGAGTGAAAGGCCATCTTGGTGCCTTTATACGTTTGCTCCATCTCGAAAATATTGCTCGGCGCGCGCTCTGTGCTACATGCATTCCTTCTCATGACACCCATAGCAGTCTTCAACCTCTTGTTTTCACTCTTCCTTTCTCGTGTTTTGGTCTTCAACTGCGCAGGTGAAGTTGTTGCGTCGTCGTTCGGTGGTGTCACCCCGCAAGCCTCCCAACTTATCGAGCTTGATGCGGCAACGTGGAGCACCTTCGGGCCCGGCTGCACTGGCCAAAAGAGCAGTGAGCCGCTCGCATTTGCTCGCGGCCAGGTATACTTGAACTAGCGGTGGTGAAGCGGTCACCGCTTACACACACGTACTTGCATCGTTGCAGCCCTTGTAAAGAGCAAAACGTTACAACAGCAAAGAAATGTCTTCATTCTCATTTCTTTTTGTTTGGCCTGTACGAAACGCTTGCTTCTTATGTATATTGTGCGTTGATCTTCCTTACTCAAGGGTGGAGGCGCTGGAGGCAGCTGTGGCAAGTGCGCAAACTTCCGCGAAAAGTGCGCAGTCTGCGTTAAATGCTGCTATGACCAGTGCTCCGGTAAAAGCTACCAGTTGTGACTTTTTTCGTTGAGAAAATATTCCTTTTCTATTCATAAACGAAGTATCCTTTGCACTGACGATGAATATAATTGAGTACCCTATCTAGCTTTTCCACTGTACTTCACAAAATGCACACTACTTCTGTTGTGTTAATAGGAAAAGGACCAGGCGCTTGCTGACGCCCTCTCTCGTGCCGAAGCCGCAGAAGCATCGGTGGAGGCATCCAAACAAGCTCTCAAAGCGAGTGAAGATGAGAGTGCTGATGCTCTGACTCAGCAAACGAGCAAAGCTGAAGTAAAAATCGCCGAAAGCAAAGCTGCCGCTGACAAGGTGATTCGAGATGAAAAATGGGCAATTATGGGATAAACGAATTGACTCGGGGCACGTTTTTTTTTTAAATTCAACCTTTCACTTCATCATACTCACGAGCCGGCTTTTCGCTATTTTTCAATTCTTTGGCATGATCTCATGACAGGCAATCCAAGAGTCGACTGCCCTCCAATCCCAATTGACGTCTCTGCAAGATGCCCAACAAGAACAATCAACGCGTTTGACAGCAGCGCAAGACGAGGTGAAGACTTTAACCGACGCCCTTTCCAAAGCCAAGGAAGAGTTAACGGCTAGTGAATCCCTCGTTGCCTCGTTGCGCGAAGGCCACACCCGCCTCTTCGCAGAGCTTTCCAGTGCCGAAGCCGAGGTCAAGCAAGCTCGCGCCGACGCTACCGCCGCAGTAGAAGCAACCGCAGCCGCGGAGGCCGCGCGGGTAGCCTCTGCCCACCAATCGGCGTCGGCTCAGGTGGCAGATGCGGTGGCTGCGACAACAAAAGCTAACGCCGACTTGGAGGCAGCTCGAAAGCAAGTAGCCACTCTAGAAGCTGAAGTAGTGGCAAAAGACCAGCAATTGCAGGCAGCAGCCGACGAGGTTCAGGTGCAGATGCAAGCGCAGAAGCAGTTAGAGGACCGACTGCGAGCTCAGAAAGGTGTGCATCAAGGGTTAGAAAAGCAGTTAGAAACTAGTACCGCAGAAATGGCCAAGGTCAGAAGCCAGTTAGAGGCAACTACGGCAGCAGCTGAGGCAGCCGCAGCTCAACACGCAATTGATTTGAAAGACGCTCAACTAAGAGTCGCCGAGACTGCAGCAGCTGCGGAAACTTTCGCAACAGAAAAATCAGCAGCAGCAATGGCAGATAAAGCAGCAGTTGTAGCTGCTGAGGCAACGGCAGCAGCAGCTGTGGCAGAACAAAATGCATTGAGCGCTGCATCAGCAGCTGAGGGCGAAGCACTTCTTCAAGAAGTTGAATCTGCTCTGGCTGCAGCGGTCTCCATTGGCCATGAAGCTTCTCAAGCGGTGACAGCGCTATCGACAATCTTTGAGACCGTCGACGACACCAGTGCTGACTCGAAATTGAGCAACGGTGGTGCTGACAGCAATGCTCTCTCTCCTGCTGCTGCCGTGTCCACAGTAGCGTCTGAAGTGCGCTTAGCCTACGCTCAACGGCTAACAGCCCTCCAAGCAACCCTCGCGCAGAGCCGCAACGAGTGCCGCCGCTTGTCGTCTTTGCTGGAAGCCGCCCTGTCCCGACGGGAAGATGCCGCGGCTCTGCACGCGTCGGAAACTAGACGAGCTGCCCTGGAGAAAGCTGCGGAAGAGGCCTTGGTTCTGACCAAAGAAGCGGAGAATCTCATGGTGGAAAAGGTTGACAAAGCGGGGGAAAGTGCAGCCAATGCGCTTGTTGAGAATTCGGGCAGTGGCAGTGGGGTTGCTAGGAGCAACCATGAAAATGAAGAACTAGATTTAGACGAAACCGTTGAGGACTGCGCCACAGTTTCAATTAGCAAAAAGGTAGAGGAAGAAGAAGAAAGCAAGCCAGATGCAAAGAAGAAGCGCAAACAGGAGCACCAGCAGCAGCTGGAAGCGTGTGTGGACTTGTCTCGGGAGTGCTTGTACTTCAAGCGGAAAGCAGACCTTGCTTTGGCCCTTCGCAACGACGCGCAGCGTGGCTTGCAACTCGCGAGGCGCCAGCTGCAAACCTTGCAGGTAACGAATATATCATAACACGGGTAGTCCTCTAGAGTGTAAGCCTGTACTGGGAGTGAGGACGACATTTATCAAAGTAGAAAGCATAGACCTCATTCCGACCTCCAACTTCTCATCGTACCTGCCTCTTGACCAACCTCTCATTTGTTCCTATCAACCAAAACATATTCCCTACCTATCTATATATTATATTAGGACTATGCGGACGCGGAGCACATCAGCGCACTTGCCGTTGACGCGGCTCCTGATCTGGCTATTGCCACCCAACAGCTCCAAACCAAACTCAAGGGCCAAGCAGAGCAACTAGATGCGCGCAACAATGAACTTGAGGCGCTGAAAGTGGTGCAGGTGAATTTCTTGCTTTGATGTGATGCTGCCTCTTTTTCTCTCGTGTGTTTTGGTTTCGCTTCTTTTCATGCGAGTATGCGTGCATGTTCGTAACAGTAAGTCGGCTCTACTCTCTTTCCTTCTTATATCTGTCTTCTTCGTATGCGCACTCCACACTTCCATCCTTCTCTCTCTCTCAGGCTACGAGCGCGCGGGACCTTGCGAATTTGTCGCTCGACGTCGAAGGCCTCGAACTGAGCCTGCGCGAATGCGAGCGCAGCCGCCAAGCGTCGGACGGTCTAGTGCAACAGCTGCAGCAGCGCTGTGCAACTTTGACTTCCGAATGTGCCACGCTCGCGTCGGAAGCAAGGCAAAGCACACTGCGAGCAGCAAACGCACAAGACGGCAAAGACAAAGCCGAGAGAGTGATTGTAGCAGCTGGCTTGTCGTTTGATGGTGCCGCAGGCCCACACTCCAGTAGCGGTGACAGCAGCAGCAGCAGGAGTTTTGCGGAAGTTTTGAAGCAAGCGCATGCGCGGCAAGATGCAGCCCAACTCGAATCGCAGGAAGCCCAGAGACAGGTTGAAGAATTTCGCGCGCAATACCAAGCAACTCAAGCGATTGCTTCTCAAGTGTCTGATTCACTGGCTGCTGCGCGCAAGCAGTACGAGTGGGTAGCTCGATCGTTGGGCCCTCCTTCTTCCGGTAGCACGGACAACAGCAACATCAGCAGCGGTAGCAACGCCGGTAGCAGTATTGCCAACGAAGATAATGGCAGCAGAAGCGGTCTCTTGGGGCAACAGGAGAAGCTTGAGCAGAGCGTGAAACTTCTCGCGGACCATTTGCGTCGTTTAAATCCGTCAACTGTATCCAACGGGAACGCTAAGCATGTAGATGCAAGTATTTACAACAACAACAGCAGCAACACCAACAATAATTCTGTAGCAGGCGCTTTAGCGCACGCGAGAGCATTAGCCGCGTCAGAGCGCGAATCTGCTTTGCACCGGTCTGAGGCTGAATCCCTCAGCAGTAAAAGTAGTACCAGCAGGAATGCTAAGGGAGAAGAAAGAGGCCGCGACAGCAGCGCGACGAGCACAGGTAGCAAAAGTAAGTCCCCTCCAGCGTTGCCAGCGCGCTCGCGATCTAGGAAATAGATTCCGGTGTGACGAATTATCGACCTGGGAGATAGATTTTGTTTGTGCTGGGGAATATGGGATATGGCTGGTTTCTCGTGAAGTGCCAATGCATAATACATGAAAGGGCTTTCGTTTTTTTTAGTGAACGCAGGCAAGAGCTATGGAAATATGGAGATATCGGAGTTGAAGCACGGACTTCGTTTCCTAATATAGTAGTTCACATGGCACATAGACACATGCGACAGATGCTGCCTGTGGCTTTCGTGGCTAAATTCATACTCATTGATATAGAGTTATAATTCCGCCACCATTTTCTTTTCGAATTCAATTAGATCTAGATCAGACGCCAACGCGATCTCTGATTCAACGATTCAGAGTTGCGGCTTAATTGAATTACAATACGCGACGCGCACTCCACTTCTTCTTATTTTTTTTCCTGAGGCTGAAGCACAAAGGCCGGTGCAGGCCTGCGGTTTCTATGCCAGTTTGCTGAGGGCGTCCACCACCGCCGCGCCCATCGCCTCGCACCCAAGCAAGGTCTCGTCGCCCTTGTCCTTGGCGTAAATGTCGGCGGTGCGCAGCTTGGCGTCGAGCACTGCTTCAACTGCGCGCTCCAAGAGATCGGCCTCTGTTCAATTTTGTGTGTTTTTTTACAAGCATGAAGCAAGGGCGGCGAGTAAATGTGATGCGATAAACTTAATTATATGCAAGGCTCCACAATACTCGTACGATCTGCTAGGGCGCACAAACTTGTGCATGAAATCGAACTTCTCCTTCATTCCACTTCTCAAGCAAATGCAAATTTCAATCTGCATTCATTTCAGTGAGATAGTTCCTGCTTGTCTCACCGTCAGGGCGGGCCAAGTCGTATTTGAGCATCATGGCCGCCGACAAAATCATCGCGAGAGGGTTGGCCTTGTCGGTGCCCGCGATGTCGGGGGCCGAGCCATGGCAGGGCTCGAAAACCCCGGGCTGGTCCAGATTTCCGAGCGAGGCCGACGGCAGCATGCCGAGCGAGCCCACCAGCATGGAAGCCTGCAGGAAGATGCAGAAGCAAGAACAAAGGAATAGAAGAGGAAATGGAGTGACTCGCAGTCAAAAGAAAGGCATGAGCAGAGTTATGAAGTACTTCTGACAGCTAAGAGCCAAACAGTACAAAAATCCCATAGAAGGGTAAAGAGATTATGCAGAAATGAAGAGGTAGGCGAATTCAATAATATATATATACCTCGTCGGACAAGATGTCCCCAAAAATGTTGCCGCACAAGATCGTGTCGAACTGCTTGGGCCAACGGATCAGTTGCATCGCCGCGTTGTCCACGTACATGTGGCTCAGCTTGATGGAGTCCTGGGAGGTGACAAAATGGCAAGGAATGAAAAAAATAAAAAGAGCATAACCTAGGAGTTAATTTGTTCAACGCACATCGCCTCCAGCTAAAACTTCAGTTTACTTCATCTCCCATCGAAAGTCTGCAGTTTCGTTTCACATCTATTTCTCTCTCTCTCTACACTCAACAATTCTCTCATCCCACCCGCGCTACCTTGTAGTTCTTGTCGTGCAGGCCAATCACCACGTCCTTCCACAGCTGCGACACGTCCAGCACGTTGGCCTTGTCAATGCTGCACACTTCGCCGCGGCGCTTGGCCGCCACTTCAAACGCGACCTTGGCTATCCTCTCGATTTCCGACTCGCGGTAAATCATGTTGTTGAAACCCGTGCGCTCCCCTGTAGCTGGATCAGTGGTGATGCCCTTGGGTTCGCCGAAATACACGTCGCCAGTAAGCTCGCGCACAACCTAATAAGTAAACACTTAACACTTGACCACAAGATTATAATGGGAAAGGGATGCTTTATAATTACACACACACGATCCTCTACATGAGGAAGGCGACCGACACTAGCTCAAATTGATCTCATGAATACCATGTCATTTTAACAAACAAGAGAACGATGAGTAACAAAAGAACACAAAGAAAACGTCAAATCTACAAATGAATACTACTAATGTCAATAGATTAAGAAAGGCCGTGCGCTCAATACGACAGCTAGGCTGAATTCCTACTTCAAGAATGGGTTTCATCTTACCATGATGTCGACGCCCTCGACGATTTCTTTCTTGAGCGTCGACGCATCCACCAGCTGGGGGAGCACTTTGGCTGGGCGCAAGTTTGCAAACAAGTTCATCGACTTGCGCATGGCGAGCAAGCCCGTTTCAGGGCGCTTGTCTCGTGGGTTTGCGTCCCATTTTGGACTAAGGAAACAGGCGTTGATTACATTTTGAAACAAAGGTCAGGGCGGATATCATAGTCAGAAGAAACTGTCTGCTTAGCAAAATGATTTGATCAATTCGCCTCCAGCGAATGAAAAAAAAAAGCTCTACCATGACGTCACTTAGTCTAACTCACCCGCCGATGCATGCCAGCAGCACCGAGTCGGAGGCTTGGCACGACGACAGGGTTTCCGCTGGAAAAGGGTCGTCTACCGCGTCGAGAGCAGCTCCGCCAATGAGCGCGTTTGTGAATTCAAATTTGAAGCCACGAGCTTTCCCGAGCGCTTCGAGCACTGCCACCGTAGCCGCCGTGATTTCTGGCCCGATGCCGTCGCCGGCCAGCAAAGTCACTTTGTTCACTTCTTTGGACGCCGTCAAGGCCTTAGTCATGACGCGAGAGCGATCCCGACCAACCCCAGCAAAGTTGTGGAAGGAAGTAACGCTGGTTGCGAGCGCCAGACATAGCACGAGACTACGCGGGAAGCTCATCTTGGCGTAGATTCACTGCTGATGGCTACGGCTTATTCCTCGTTTCCAACAAGATGATGATGCTGAGGAAACTCGAAATTGGAAACTCAACTTGTCTGCTAATGTGATATTGTAGTATCAATAATTGACCGTAAATCCCTAGTAAATCCCGTAAATATTAGAGAGTGATGACGGCGAAAGACGAAGTAGCCAGAAACTCGCTCGCGTCTTCG
>Ga0307979_1002141_pt1 | contig 13815 bp, 14 predicted proteins | sample OrgLakmetage1058_FD_201833 | JGI IMG/M metagenome (GOLD analysis project Ga0307979, IMG submission 201833) | Saline water microbial communities from Organic Lake, Antarctica - #1058 | ecosystem: Environmental > Aquatic > Non-marine Saline and Alkaline > Saline | place: Antarctica: Organic Lake...
CGGCGATCGTGTAATCACCGGAACCCCCATTCAACCCGGGATAAAACTAGCTAGTAGCAGCACAGTTTTTCTCTCGGATTTACTGAGTGTGTTTTTCCCCTCTTTTTTTCTTTTTATACCATACTAGTGCAATTTTTTTTTCACATCATCACAAGCTCATTTCGGGCTTCTGGAAGCAATAGTTAGCATAGAGCTAGCTTCTTAGCTTAACAGTAGTTCTATTGGCGGCCTTATAAGTCTACGCTAGTTCAGCCTACGATTACCGAAGCAACCTTCTGTAACAGTGCCTGCTGTAGAATAGATGTCGAGCGAAGCACGCACTCGAAAAGCATTGGATGACTTAGGAGCCAAGACGGTGACGGACGATCCAGGCTCGCAATTTTTAGACGATGCGGAACAGGAAAAGGTGGCTACTCTAGTATTAATTTCAGAACTCGATAGCTTGCTGATTAGAGTATTTATATTTTACTAGGATCAAGTGGCTTAAGTACTCTTAATTGCTCGCCCATGTGCGAATCGTTTCCATTGGTTCGATTTATCAGGTAGTCAATGAGCTCCGCGCGAGCGCAAAATCGCACAGTAAATGGACGCGAGGGTTCTTACTGTGCCTCTTGGGGAGCTTAACCTTCTATGCACTGACCCGCCTGCTGGCAGTCGTTCAAGACCCAGAGCTTGCAACGAGTTGGCAGTACGAGCTCCAATCTCCATTGCCGTACAACCGTGCCATGCTTTCCTTCGTTTGCCAGGCGAGTTTCTCAAGTGTTCAGAATTACATGAGCACTTAGTCTACTTCTTGATCAATACTGGCCCTAGACGGTTGAATGTGCTGATATTTCTCTTTCATGCACTACACGTGGCCAACCCAGTGCAGATATCCAGTTTTTTTTTAAGAAAACGGTAATATTTTTAAACGCGATCGTTTTTTTCTTGAAATAGAGCGCTGCAATGGTTGCAGCTCTCGTCGTTATTTACGGGGTGCCTTCTTCAATCATGACCACGGCCTTGGCAACTGGCTGCGGCCTTTCTGTGCTGCCCCTGCTCCTCTGGCTTCGGTACATCTGTTTGGCTCTCATTGTCTGCTTTCGCCGCTACACTAATTTTGCTTGAAAGTGCTTCTACTACATAGCAATTTTATTCGTATTTTTTCCTTTCAACGATTCTTCTATTTTATCTCCTTTCTCACATTTTCATGATGTTTGCGTGCACATTTTCGAATGCTGGTCACACTTGTGCAATTGTGGCATACAAAACGGCTTCAAGGATCATGTTCGACGAACACTTTCCGTGGGACATGTATTGGGTGCCTTTGAGTGGCCCGAGCGCGCTCCTGATTGCTTGGTATGAGTAAGTGTGGGGTTTGAAGTCATTTTATTGTTATTGTAAAGAGGCAATTTCTATTCATTAAGGTTCCTCCTTATGCTCACACTTACGTTGGGAAAATCATTCTTTATAGGTACTTCGATCGCGATGTTCGGAGGTTGGAAACTGACGTCGAGGATTTGGAGCAGCTTAGATATAAATTCAAGGACATATAACGAACATTGCGCCTTAAATTTTCGGCCACTTCATTTCACCACACATCACACAAATGAATGTAGCACGTCGGGGGTTTACAAGTCCCTCGCTCTAATATAATTATTTCCTGATGTTTAAGGTCCGGCGTTGGACTTCGAGCGAGACGCGTTATGGAGATGCCCATTTCTATCTCCCATCTGAGCGTGCGGATATGTATATGTATTTCCAATTTAGGCAACCCCAGTATCCATATATCAGCAAGGAGGCGGGCAGATCGGATATAACTTATAAATCAGGTAAATATTTATTTAGAAGGCGGTAGTCTCACATTTTACGCCCGTACATGTATTTTTGGGTTACGTGTGTGGAGATGTGCATTCGGGATTCAGGGTGTGTAACCTTTTCGGTGCTTTCTTTTCCTGGTTCACCACTGGGGGAACGATCAGTCGTTCAAATCGAAAGCCCATCTCCAGAAAGGCAACTGCGACGGCTTCTTCTTGCTCGGGGGTCAACAACAAATCCGGCACACCACTAGTGTTGCCGCTGCCGCTGTTATTCGCCCAAGGAGAACCAAGCCAAGCACCGGTGCCTTGCGCAGCGGCAGCGGAAGTGGGGTTGCGGATACAGACGAGGGCGCCGCCTGAACCTTTAAGAATGAAACAGTTTAATGGCACACGCCGCATGTTTTGATGTTGGAGAGGAGAGAAAAAGAGACGAAGAAAGCAATAAACTCATATACATGTGTGTTTTACCGGTGAATTTCGCGCCCAAGCCCAGTTCATTGGCCAAGGTCACCGCAGCAATGTTGGTAGCGCCCACCGCAGCATCGCCGTACATGTGCCGGCGCCATTTGAAGTTCTGGGCCATGAGAGCGGGAATCTAGAAGAGTTTGGGTTGGAATTGAAGAATGCAATGGATTGGCAAAACAAAGAGAGGAGGAGAGGATAAACGGTAAAAGAACAACAAGCACAACAGGAGGCACAACAGAAACGGCAGCAAGCACAAAAGATGCCACAAGCAAACAGCCTACACGTGTAAAAGAAAAAGAGAAAGGCAAACACGAAGAAGCTCGAGAACAATGATCATGACAACGTAGCAATTATTACCTCCATTGCAATGCGCCTTTCGTCGCCCGATTCGAGCACTTCTCTCAGACTGTCTGCTAAGCTGCCCACTGCCGCCATACCTAACAAAAGAAGGAAATAAGTATTAAAGAGGATTGAGACAGAAGGATGGAAATTAGGAGGAACTGACAACGAGGTCGAGATTAAAGTGAAAGGGAAGCAAGGCTTGCATAGTATCAAAGTGCGCACCTTCGTTGACCGTGGCGTCGCCTTTCAGCCATCGCGACCGCACGTCGCTGTGCACGCGCCCTAATATTTATACATACATGCAAGACGAACAACGCAGTCATGAAAGCATAGAAATACAGCATAGAATTGCCTTGAAGATAATTCAAGACTGTATGAAAATACTAATATTCATTGGAGCGAAATTAAAATAATGTGGCGAATTTTGAAGTATCTTAAACAATACTATTCCTCCCGACTATCATTAAGACGAAGATACAATTGAAAAAGAATGGTTGATTGCTGCTATGTTGCGATATCTCAATACGCCGTAAGAGCAGGTAAGAGAGATTAAGTTATCCGTTTCCCTCACCGGAGTCGCCTGCGATGTTGACGTTCCAGGCCAGGTACAACGGAGGCAATGAAGTTGGATCCAGCCTGGTGTATTTCCCGTGGAAGTGATTGGTCATGTACTCCTTGTTGAAGTTCATGTGCACTAAGCCGCCGTAGACCTATTATCACCGTACATTCAATGGCATAAAAAAAATGATAATGTGGGAAAGAGCGAAGTACAAATATGCACAAAATGACAGAATAAGAAAAGGACGGAACAAAGGCGTATAATCATGTAGGTAGGATAAAATTAAGCCATGATGTCACAGAAGCATGGAGTTTATTATTCTTGCAAACGCAACACTTCATTCCTTGCTCGAACAGCGCCTTGCTCTAATATATATATTTATACACATGTACAAGAACATCACCTGGATGACGCGGTCTTGAAGCCCCGCAGCAATGCTCAATTCTTGCATCTCGACATCCAGCACAACCTTGAAGAGGAGAAGATGTATGGGTCACTAAAAGAAATATAATTACAGATGAAGTTGAATACGTGGCTTTATCAGAGAAGCCGAGAAATAGGGTACAGAGAAACAGGGTTATGTCTTCCTTTTTCAACCCTCTCTCTTTCCATTTTTAGCTCTTTCCTATCTTCATTTGCGCTTCTTCATTACCTGCGGCAACATCTCGATCGGCACGCGTAAGTCTACATGTGCATCCAGGGCATAAAACCGGAACAAGCATTTTAGGCACGCCGTCACGAGTGCCGAAGACCCGCTCATGCCCACCTTCGGAGAAGTTTATTCGAGTTATTGGGAGTCATTAAATCAGGTCTTTTTATCGTATCATGCAAGAAGAAGTAAGGGAAATGATTGCTGGTTATTTGAATAGAAATCACATGCACGGATGTACCAATCTGGCTTTCCCATGCTTCAAGAAGAAAGGGAAGAGACAGGTTAGATTAGGGGTCAGGCATGCATGTGAACTCGTAGGAACCGTTCACCATTCTCGGAATGTCCGTCTCGTAGCTCAAGGTGCAGTTTTTCTCCAAGCGATGTGGCGCCACGCCGGCCGCGAGTGCCAACGCATGAAACTTGCGAACTGTCGCCCGAAGTAAACGAATGCCGCCGTAGTAGCTTCGAGGAAATTCACGAAACCAGTGTATATATACCGGGCCAAGGATTTAAAAAAGTGAAAGCAAGAGAGAGAGAGATGTAAACAATGAGAGGAGCAGCTTTCACAGGTTAACGTACAGAAAATATCTTGAAGAATAAGAGAAGAGACGAAGAGGGTAAGGTGGCAACAATTATACTACAGCTAAAATTATCAAAAAAAAAAAGAGCTTCCCTCATCACAGATGAACATGACAACAAAAGCAGAACAGTACACACACATGCTCACCCTAAGTTGTCGCATTGTTGCGCATGATCGGCCAACGAATCAAAGGTTGTAGGGTCATGTTGCTCGTTGGCTTCAAACATCAGTTGATCTGACGACTTCAAAGTGACCTATTTAGATGATGGTGCCAGCATACACACATAGCAGAATAAACAAGAGAGCAAATGCAACAATGCTAGGGCCTTTCCAATGACAAAAATGTTTTTCGTGTGCGAGGTTCTTGTGCGTATGTTCTATGGAAAATGCCAATGGAAGTAATGAGTACTTTCACAGTTTCAGCACTAAGGGTTATCGAAACATCGGGTAATTGATGCAAAAGGGCACAAACACGTGGGTATAATGAAAATTTATTTGATCTGACAACTGACCGCCAAATTGTTCTTGCTAGGAATATTTTCATGAGCTTTTTACCGTGGCATGAAAATTCCCGACCAACATTGACACCGTTTTTCCGTGGAATCCGTCGCTGGGATTGCCCATCAAGCCTGGAAGGAAGGGTTAAGGGTGGCGGGAAGAGAAATATGATAGGGGAAACGAGAGAGATCGCACAACAACATGTGAAAGTGCGTGGCGTTTCTCCCTCTATATTATATCCTACATCCCGCTCCACAATAAAAAATGTGCACAGGTGCTCACTGTGATGACACAGCCAATCGTTCAGAAGCTAAAGCCAAACACACGCACCAAGAAAAATATTATGCTGGGAGCAGTTTTACACAATCGCAACTAGCATAAGTACTAGAATTCAGGATTTCTAAGCGCTGTTAAAATTTCTCTTCAAACTTTTCGAACCTAGACCTTTTTGGGCAACATTCTAAAGTCTAGGCTACGCTTGGCTATGCTAAGCTCTAGGCTGAACAATAACTTGTACACACATATAACCCGAGCTAGTCTATACAACTGTACTTACCAACACGGGCATGGCAGCACTCTTTGATGGTAACTGTGCCACCTTTAGACTCTTGCTTTGCCCTGAAGGCAATGACGAGAGCTATGGCGGCGGCCACTGCACTACCAGCAATAACGATAGGCAGTTCACGAGAATTAGATAGGCTCATCTTTTAAAAATAGATACTTGCTCCCAGATGCTTCAAATGTGGTGCAGCGACTGTACAAAGGGTGTCAGGTACTGAGCCCTCCGAAGCTCTAGCTGTAGCTAGCTTCGTGCAGGATCTGTAGCTCAAAATCATCTTCTCATTTTTTACAGGGGTATTTTTCAGCCTCTGCTTCCACACACTCCGCGCGGCGGCGCATCTCAGAAAGTCAGAAAGTATAGATCATAGCCTAAAATATAGGCACGAAGTTCATAGCTCACATCATTGCTGCATTAGTAGTTTGTGTCTCCGCTCTACCTACAGCTAGATCTTCGGTAGGGTATCGTCGAGGGGAATCCAACTTCTCTCAAGCTAGCCCACTCTAGCCTCACCATTTGCGTAGGCGAGCGCGCAAGCTTTCTCAAAAGAACTCACCATGTCATTCTCATCTAAACTTACCGGCTTCATGAAGGGCGCTTCTTCTAGCAAAAAGGTTCGTTCAGTTTCATATGAAAGCATCAGTAAACCAGCTAATCGCAAAGCGAATCATGCCTACCAATCGTGCATGCGTGCAGGCGAGGGCTGGCAACAGCGGGAGCAGCAAACGCAAACGCAGTGGCGACAACGACAACAACAGCGAAGGCAGCAGCAGCAGCGGCGGCGCCAATGCAAGGGCAGCAGGCGATGGAGCTGCTGCTGCGCCCACCCTCTTGCGCGCCGGTGCAGTGCCTCGCCCTGGCGGTCCCCCTCCTGGCGCTGGCTTTGGTGGTGCCTTTGCGCAACCCCGTCCACCACCGCCACCTCCGCCGCCGTCGTCTTCGTCGTCAGCATCGTCGTCGTCATCGACGGCGTTTGCGCCTTCAACCTCGGAGTCTCATTCGTTGGCAGCAAATGCAGCGAGGCCGCCCGCTCACCTGGCGGACGGCGTGAACCGAGTCGTGACTCCTTACCAAGTCAGTATTCCCAGCACCTTCCTTTTTTCTTCGTCTTCTTTGTTCCTCTTTATTCTTTGTATACCCGTAGCCTTTTTTTTTTTTTTTTAAATAAATAACGGTTCTCTCTCTTTTGCTTCGCCTGTTGTTGAATATTCGTGGAGCAATTGGCTTTTTGTCTTTCCTCTTATTTTGGGCGTTTGTAACTGCCTTATATTAGGGCGCCCTCGGCCTGCGCTTGAACTTCAACTACTGGGGCGCCAATTTCGGTCCCCTTGCTCCTCGCGACATTCAGGTAAAATTAAGCCAGATGTTCATCTCATGCTGGCGTGGCTGAAAGTGCTAAAATGGTGGCAAAACTCATTATGCTGTCAGTGTGATTTATCTCATGAATATTTCAAAGCGCTCTCCTGCTTGATTTACTTGTGTATTTGTGTCTGCCAGGACCTGATGGTGTCTTCACTAGCTGACGCACCAACGGGCAAATGCAACGAAGCGCTCGAGTGGGTGGAGTCGCGTGATAATGCACGGCATGCTCAAAAGGCCTTCAGCTGCAGTGCCGGCACTAACAGCAGCAGCAGCAGCAGCAGCAGGAGTGGCAATGGAGATGGTGGCAATGGCGAAGGAGGAAGCAACAACAAGAGGCAATGCCCTGTTATGGTGTTGCTGACTGCCTCCGTGAGACCTGATGCATTACTTCGCAGCTTCGACCGTTCATCTACTAGCGACAAGAAAAGCGTTATCAATGATGGTAGTGGTGGGGGTCCTAGCGATAGCAGCAGCAGCAGCGACAGCAGCGAGGGTGACCAAGGCGTTCGTTTTCTGCGCGCGTGTTCATCAGTGCCACTGTTCCACGCTGCAGGTACAGTAGTGAGACGGAACGAAGCATGCGAAGCAATCGATTTGAGTTTTAAGCTCCTACTTTTCATGAACAGTGCACCAGAAAGTCTACTGTTTGCGACAGCTCCCCCAATGAGTGTGCAATGTATCGAAGAGATTGTCTGGACAAAATAGGCTGTGAAACTTGCTTAATTTGATTGTGTGCTGACTGGGCGTTTCCGTTTTTTGTTTTCATTGTTCTTTCGTCGTTGTGTTGTTTTTCTATGGTTGATGCGCTTATATATCCTGCATCAGAGCCTCGACCGCCAGTGAAGGACATGAACACTTCGAGAAACACCGCCTGGCCTCCTCCGGTAATATCATTGTGTTATCATTTTGGCAAACGTAGAAATACAGTGCGGATTTATTATTCGTGTCTTCATTGGCCAAACGAGAATTGCGTAGCGCGCAAAAACACTTCATTCTTTGACTTGTTTTTTTTTGTTCAGTTATGAGCATGTGCCGCCTCGTTGAAACTAGCTTACTTTTTTTTTTTTTTTTTTTTTACATGTGCACTGCCTCGTCATCATGAAGGTGAAGCCTGGGGAAGCTCACTGCCTTCGGAAAGCCTTACTGTGGCGCCCTCCGCCGTCACTGCCTCTCTCCAGTGCTCATCTCATGCCGCTGCCGGAACTGGTAACAACTTGTCAATGAAGGGTTATTTAATCTACTTTCATGATATACTTATCTTTTTTTCCTTTCAGTCGGAGCTTGTCTATTTTCGAGCTCTCAATTATCATGATCGCTTCGTTCTCCTTCTCTTAAGGTTACCCCCTATCCTTTTTCTCTCTTTCTACCGTTAAATTGACACGGTTATTGGTGACGGCATGTCCACGCACACACGAAATAAACGATGGGCGACTTTCATGACCTTCATAACATCTCTTAATTTTGGTCCATAGTTCACCGATCATGTGCTAGTCTTCGACGTCGAGCATCAATTTTGGGGTGGGACCGTGACCTTTCGCACGTCTACCAATGACACGAAGAATGGTGCAACAGCTACATCGGCGACTCAAGATGGTGACGCAGGAAGCAAGGAAGGATTTTCAAGCTCTGAGACTGTAGAGACAGCAAATAGCGGTATGGTGGAACTCTCGGGCAAAATCACTCAGGTATGTTTGTAGAGCATATTTCAGATTTGTATTGATGTGTTGGACAAGTAGAAAGCGTTTGTCTACTGCATAGGTATTCGACCTCAGGTTCTATCATTTAGAGAAAAGCAGCCTGTGTCTAAGCTACTGATCTACACAAACTTCCGTGATGATTTTAACTGGGTGTTGCTGTGTTGTTTTTGGTGGCCATATTTGCTCAGCTAAATTGTATTCATGCTGGTATTTTGTTGCTCCGCTTCTTTGTCGCTGTTCTTGCCCTTCTTCTCTCTGTCTTTTTCCATCGTGGTCGGGAATCAACGCAACCAAACGTCAAAAGTCTCCAACCCAAACCATCGGAGAATGGCACCTTGAACTGCATCCATCGCCAATTTCGACTTCACCTACTGAGGCAAATTCGTCTTCTATGACAACTTCCTTAACTGCTATCCCGTCGGAACCAACACCACCACCAGCTGCTCTTCATACACCTCACCACCCAAACAGTGCATGGGTCAAAGGGGAATTGCGCATTTGTTGGCTCACACGAGACACTTGGCCGGACGAAACCTTCACCTTACAGCCGGGGCCTTTTCCCAATGACGCCGCTTCGGCAGCTTTAGGCTCAGGTTCAGGCAAACAGGCCGCAGGAGTGGAGCATACCCAAGAGTGGCACTTTCTGGGATCGTCCACCTCGTTTGGTCGGACAATGGCGATGAGCCTTAAAACTGCCACGCCTATTCCTCCCCATTCGCCACCTCCAGCGGCGGATGCACCACTGCCAGCGACAGCACAACCACCAGCACCTGAATCCACGCCAGTTTTATCGCCAGGGGCAGCTGCAACCTCAAGCTGTAGCACTGCCGCAAGCCACGTCGAGCATGGATGTGCAGTGCCTCCTGTGTCCCTGGAACTGTCTCTCCAACAGCGCGAAGCTTTGAACATTCCCATAGACGCTCCTTCCGAAGGGTATGATGCATAGGCGCACACACTTCACAACGTGTTATGACACTCATACTCGCGTTGCCTTTAACTCTGTTTCACTCTTCTTGCTATTATGTGCAGTATCTGATTCAGGGTATTGATGTACGCTTATGGTACCGATATCACTTTTGACTGAACGTAACTGTACCGTCAAATTTTTCGCAGGTATAAATGCACTGACGGGTGGATTGCGGAGACTAAAGACACCACGAAGGTTGATGACGATGAAGAAGAAGAGGGAGAAATGGAAGAAGAGGGAGAAGCAGAGGGCGATGAAGGAGGTGGCGTGAGAAAGGAAGAAGAAGAAGAAGAGATTGGCGAAAATGGTGAAGACGGCGAAGAGTTTAGCAACAGCCAACGGAAACGTCCTCGGCTGGACGGAGTTCCTTCGTTTGTTAACGCGGAGGCTGTCTCTGCAATTTCTGCTGCTGCTGCCTCTGCGATTACTTCTGATGCTGCAGCGCCTGCTCCTGTTATTGCGAAGGAAAGCTTGTTGCCTTTCGCGTTGCGCGCCGCTGTCGAAGACACATGGGTACGTATAGACTGTCTGTACACCCCAATTGTTAGTTTTATTCGTTTTGGCTTCTTCTTTTTTTTTTTCTTGAATTGTGCATATCGCGTTGTTGGTAATGTATCTCTCGTATTTGCTGAATCTATTTAATTCGAAGGTGTTCTAGGTGTGTATGTTTGTTCGTGCACCTTCTTCATTTTCCCTGTTGAATTTACGCATCTTTCAAACTCATTACAAGGTTGGCGTAGACTGTGAGATGTGCAACACCGCCGAGGGGCTTGAAATCACCCGCGCCACTTTTGTCTCGTCGCACGGCACCGTGCTGTACGACTCTCTGGTATGTGTGCATACGAAATTGAATCAACTTCCAAGAAAAGTACTCATAAATGCTTAGCATTATGTCCTTTTGAAGCATTATTCTTCGTAATATTGATAGGCATATCTTGAACCGTTTACTCATCTTCAATGTCAATATCACCTTCATCATGTGCAGCTACAAGATAGAACCTCCAATTATTTCTTTGCTTATTTCTTTGTTCGATTCTAGATCAAGCCGCCCCGCCCGATTGTCAACTACAACACGGAATTCAGCGGCATCACTCAGGCAATGATGGAGAAAGGGCCAACGCCGTCGCTTCATGAGGTGATGAAGAGCGAGCTTCTTAGTTTTTCATTGCATGCATGTGTGTACATCGAACACCTTTGTATTACTAGATCGTAGATATCGAGGGGAGCACCCAACTTGTATATATTATTTTTCTCTTGGTATATTCTTCCCGATTATTTTGTGTCCAATCCCTTGTGTTTGTTTTTTCCCATTACATTAGGTCCATCGCCAGCTGCAGCGACGCGGCATCGTAAATGGTACCACCACTGTGCTGGTAAAGAATGCGTAAAATTGAGTCGTGTACTAGTTTCCTTAAAATTTGCTTCTTCTTTTCAAAAGGCATATTTATTTAAGTTCCATACTTTCTCAATCACACACAAATTTCATTTTAAGCATATGTACGGATATACACATGATTATCTCCCCTGTTCTCTGTTCTTTGTGATCATGTTTGCGCCCTTGTATCTATCTTCTGTACTCCTCTCGTGCAGGTGGGGCATTCGATTGACTCCGATCTTCGCGCTCTTAAATTAGTGCATCGCCGGGTGATCGACACCGCTGCCCTGTATCCCCATCCCAAAGGCGCGCCCTTCAAACAGAGTTTGAAAGGCCTGGCCAAAGAGGTGTAGAATAGAAAGAGGACCATAGCATAGAATGCAAGAAAATGGAGTATAGATTAGTATAGAATAGATTCGATTGGTCTCTGTGTTTGTCTCGGTGTTTGATATTCTGAGGGTTATTACAATCTTCTGCTTCTTCATCTTGAACTGCTTCACCACCATTTACCTCTCTCTCACACACTCTATGTCTACCTCCACTGTATTCATGTCTTTGACTTCTTCACCTAAACGCCACATAACCTTGCCTCCTCCTCTTTCTTTGTTCTCTTGGACCGGTAAACAGCACCTTCACGAGTCGATTCAAGACCAAGGCTTAGACGGCCACGATTCTTTTGAAGACGCACGAGTGGCGATGGACCTGGCGTTACTCAAGGTGAGTGTGTGCATGCGATGTCATATTAGAGCATCGGGCCTTCTTTTACTTATTTCCTGTTCTGGTAGCAAGTCGTTATCTAGCTAGCGACACATACTTCTTTTTTGAATCTTTCAATTTTCATCTTTGCTCTCTCTCTTTCTATCTTTCCGCACGTTTGTTACGCGCCACCATGCGCGCACATGTATATGACAGCTGTCAAAAGGCCATGCCTACGGTGTGCCCACGTCCGGCCGCCTCCCTCGAGTTCTTCCTCTTCTCCCGCTGCCACCATCCTCTGCGCCCAGCTCGGATGCGAGTGCTGGTAGCGGTGGCAATGGCAACAACAGCAACAGCACCGCCGCCAGTGACGACATTTCAAGCCCAGTTTGGGAGCGCATTCCTGCTTCTTCTGCTTCTTCCTCGACCGAGGGAGCAGAGCCAGTGCTGACCGTGAAAGTGTATTCCTGTGACCACGATATTAGTGCACACCACGAGCCGTTGGCTGCTGAAGTAACATCTTCTTTGCAACCGCTCTGGGCTCGGTTCAATACGGGGTACGTGTATTTACATTATACTTATGGTTGGATGCATTTTTTTCTACTTTCTTCCAATTGTATGCCCTCATATTTTTTCGAATGTGTTTTGTTTGTTTGACTTTCTTTTTTGGTTTTTGTAAAAATTGTAAAAATGTAAGATCCGTGCCTGCTGTTCAAGAGCCTTTGGAACTGGACTATTGAAATGTGCATGTTTTGAAATTATTGATGTGTTGTTGCTCTTGCTATGTATTCGAAGTTTTCGAGACGACGAGGATCCACATTCGGTGGCACTGTCTGCAATGACCAACGACAGTGCAAATGCAGAAGGTGGTGCAGCGAACGAGGAGCCGTCGGAGAACATGAAATGGCGAGTGCACGCGCATCAGCAACAACACTTATGTGAAAGCAGTGGCGCACGCCCTTCTTCTTCTTCTTCTTCGATGACTGCTACTAGGCCTACTACTGCTTTTCCTAGTACTCTGGCTGAGGTTCAAGCCGCAATTGCAGATGCATCACGATCATCAGTCTCAAAAGATGAAGGCGGAGGGCCAACGCTCATTTGGGTGGATTTGCCTGCATCATCGAGTGGTGCTAATGGCCAAGAAGGAAGCGAACAGTCGATCTCTGAGGTTTGTGTTCGTTGATAAACAGTGAAAAGAAACCAAAAACAAAGTACCATCAGGTGATGTTCCAACTTGTGGCATGGTTCGGAGAGGAAATGGTCAATCATTTTTTTTCTCCGTTACCTACGTTCCTTCTGTTCTTCAATTTTGCTCACATTTCAAGCTCAAATCTCCCTTTTTTAAAATCGCCCCCTTTATTGAAGGTGGGGAACACCTGCCTGCAGCTGTGGCAAGCTCTGCCCCAGGGGGGGATTCTCACCTGCGCTACCCAAGCCCCTCTGGAGCCGCTACGAGCGGCAAGTGCGAGAAAGCAAGCTGCGAAATGGAATGCGCGCACTGTAGCGGAAAAGAGGCATTTGGCGGTGAGTGAAAAATTCAACGTATACTACTGTAGTACATGTACTTCACCTATAGTACTATGGACTTCGTTTCTTTTCTTTTCGTCCCCGCTTGCTTTCTGACCTTCTCTCTCGTCTTTTCTTTTTTTCTCTCTTTCTCTCTCTCTCTCTTTCAGTCCCTGAAAACCGCATATGTATTTTGTTCACTTAAATTGATGGATATTGCTTCTTGCTCTTGCTTTTGCTCTTGTTTTCGTTTTGTGCTGATAGGGTGGTCGAGCGGGCCGTCAAGAATGGAAAGAAGGCGATGATGCCGCCTTGATGTACGCCACTGATGAAGCAGCAGCCGGCGTGGCGTTTCTGGCTACGAAACAATAAAAGGAGGGCCCCGGAAACTATTCCCCGGTGCCAGAAGTAGAATTAAACAATCGGGTTCATATCGAAGGTCTGAAGGATCGCAAATAGGGTACTCGGGCGTAAAAGCAAACACCTGGAATTCGATTTGAAGCAACCGCCACACAGAAAACATGAGGGGGAGTTAGTAAAACTCAACACGGTTAATACTTCGAATTGAAAAGCTAAGGTCCCGGGATGAATACCACTATAGGAATTGTGTGATGAGGAGCTCATTATTATTGCTAGAAGTGCATCTTTAGGGGGTTGAAGTCAATTGGCAGTTGGCAGTCGGCGGACTGACTGCGCAGCGTACTATGGATGGTACTGTATTAGAGATAGTTTTTTCTTGTGACTTGTATTGTGACCTA
>Ga0307979_1002143_pt1 | contig 13809 bp, 15 predicted proteins | sample OrgLakmetage1058_FD_201833 | JGI IMG/M metagenome (GOLD analysis project Ga0307979, IMG submission 201833) | Saline water microbial communities from Organic Lake, Antarctica - #1058 | ecosystem: Environmental > Aquatic > Non-marine Saline and Alkaline > Saline | place: Antarctica: Organic Lake...
AGAAGAGTTTGCAGACAAAGACCGGACCTAATTTAGTTATGTTAGTTCTGCTAGAGAATGAAGAGTTTTGTGAGGTACCGTAATTTTCCCTTAGCATTTATGCTGTAGTTTGCTCTAATGTAGTAGTAAACCTGAGCGACCATAACCCTGTTATGGTCGCTCAGGTGGACTACTACAATGTCCGCATGACTCAAAAGCAGCGAAATACACATTAGCGGGTGCCTATTTTGTATTTTCTTAGACATAATGGAAACATAGGTGCGGAGCTCTAAACTATAAATTTCGAAGCGCAGCTGGCTTAAACTTGGCTTCAGCTCCTTGCGCTTAAGCTAATTCTAGCGTTCAGAGGTAGAGCTTCGTTTTGTGTTTTGTTGTTTTTTGGCGAAGATCGGACTATGGCCTAGTTCCCAAACCAACACAGAAATTCGCGGAATGGTCAATGGGCAATTCGATACAAGCCACCACCAATAATACTTGTACACCAGTTTCCCAGGCCTTCTTTTTTCTCGTTTTCTTTGCACTGTCTACATTGCGGCCGCCGCTACGCAGATGCTTGGCTAAATAGTATCTCAATAGCATTGCTCACGTAAGCAGCAACCTATTTGGTTTTATATTGTAGTGCCCAATGGCTTGCTAATCGATGCCGACTTCGACGACGCTTCAAACGCCCTTCCCCACAACGTTTCAAACTTCCGCACGATGTCAGCTACGTCAATATTGTCTTCAGTCACACTGCGACTCAGTGCTTCGCCTCCTTCTCGCTTTAGAGTGCTCGCTGTCTCTTTATATCCCATGGCTTCGAGTCGATCTAAGATCGATGCCAGCAATACTCCGTCCTTAGGGTTCTCGAAAGTCATTGGCTGCGATACGTCTTTAATAGTTGATGCGACACGCAATGATATAGACTTACCCCTGCTCACTTCCAACTGCTTCTTCCTGGTCAATGCTGTTGTCGGTGCAGACTTAAAGTTGGCAACTTCATCATCACTTTCCAGCCTCAACTGATGAGCCGAAATGAACTTGCTTGCAGCGGCACCCTCTTTATGAAGCTCTTCCTTGAGGAAAATCTGAACCTTACGCCGCAAAAGCAACGACTTGAGGAAGTCAGCTAAGCTCATGAATGGGCCCAGCAATAGGATGACCATGAGTACATATCCGAAAATAGCTGCTTCTGATGGCGTCATGCTCGTCGTCACATTCACTTTTGTTAGCAGCCCAGCCAAGAATAACAATGTGATGCTGTACTGCAAAATGACGCCAAGGTTCGAGTCGTCAGCGTTCCGGTAGGGGCGGAAGTCGATGAAGACATACAAAAACACAAAGCAGAGGAGGATACCCAATGTAGGCGCAACTACGCCATCAGCGGGAAGCATGCCAATCACTGACGCCAACATGAGACGGCGCACACATTCAAGCACTTCGAAATAATAATACTTTGACTTGTAAGCCTGGGTCAAGAATGTCAGATGCCCAATGGTGGGGAAGTCTGCGGAGGCCTCGCGCATCACAGCCTCTTCATCAGATAGGACGTGTTTTTTTTTGCTCAACATCAGCCAATAGAAGAGTGGAATGCCAATGGGATAGATCAAGATCATTAAGAGCGCGTACGGGACGTACACTTTGTAGCGGGTAGAGTCGCAGTCAACCGAGTAATCCTTGTAGAGAAACCGCCGCGTGCCAACGTCAGCTTCAGGGAATTCATGGCACTTAAAGTACTGAAATGCCGCGGTAGAAGTGCTGATAAGAAAAGTAAAAGTGAGAAACATAAACAAATAAATGAGGAATTGCCCGCGAACCACATTTGATTTGGCCTCCACTTTGTATGACAAAGCCACAAACTCGTGTACGAAGCTTTTGTCCTCACTGTCTCCCATAGTGGCCGATTGCGACGCTTTTTCATTGCGAATCTTGCTCATCAAAAAGATGAACTCGCCGAAGTCGATCTCCCCTTGAAAGCAAGAAGAATCATCAATTATTACCAGACAATAAAAGCCAATTAGAAGCACTGTAACTTCATTGGGGTTGCACATAATACGCACCGTCTCCGTTTACGTCCACCTCCTCAAACATCTCAAGTGCTCTAGCTTTGTCGAAATCCTTTCCCAATTTATTCAAGAGGGCCGAGAAGTCTACTCGACTCAAAGTACCCGAAAAAACAGTTTCGAGTTCCGCAAAAGTGCTCCAGAACGCGTTCAGCGTTCAGATCGGTAATGGAGAACTGATCCTTCAGCGAATCTGGTACCACGTACTTCTTGCAGAGTTGCTTAGCAGAGTGCTTTGGGCGGGGCGCAAATATTACAGCAATGAATACATACGCGATGCCCAGAAGTGCTCCGATGCAAATAGGCATCATCGTGATAGATATCATGCTGTTGATGTAGCTGTAGCCTTCGATGTAACATGCAGGTGCCAAGGAAGGAAAGGGGTCGAAATTAACAATCTCAAGCTTCTCGAGCAGAAGGGTGAAATTATCTGGGTACTTGATGTTGAGGTTGAACCCAACATTCACGCTGATTTGTAAAAAAGCAAGGAGAGACTTGAACTTTACAGCAATTTTCTTCTGCTTATCCCTTACAGCACGAAGAGTTGTAATGAATGTCTTGGCAACTTTGCTAGCATCATTAATCTTCAATTGAGTATTATCACTGTCAACTTTAGCCTTCGGTTTGCAAATCATGTATATCGAGCCGATCATCATCACCCAAGCACGATAGCAAGAACGAGGGCTCCGGGAGACATAAAACGACTCAATACACTGTCATCGTTACCACACAACACACAAGATGCCAATTGCGCATCGAAGTAGTATCCGGGCACCGCACATGCAGCACACAATGGCCCCGCAGTTCCCTCAGCACAGTAGCTAAAAGTCGGAGGATCAGAATTACTTTTGCCGGGTATCTCAGAGAAGTTTAAGCCGCCAATGCAAGCGCCAGTGTATGGACACTTGTGAATCGTGGCAGTGGTCCCCGAAATGCGGAAGTAATCAGGCTCCAGCCATAACTTTTCTTGCGTGGATGCTCCATCGTCTGGGCACAAGGTGCCCTCGGGACACTCAACACAATTCTTGTCTTCGGAATAATAGAAGTAACGACGGCATGCATCACATTCAATCGAGCCTTCCGCTGAGAAATGCTGCCCAGTGCACTCGAGACACGCTGCCATGCCCTCAAAAGGGCTGTAAAAGCCAGCCTCGCAAGTCAAACAAGCAGGTGTAGCAGGGAACTCCGCAAACTTACCGACACCTTGAATAAGAGAGGAACGACAAGATAAATGAGCATCTAAAGGAAAGCAAGAAATGCAACAGGGCATTCGATGTGGGAGAATATTGTAGTATAAATGATGAAAGCACTCAGTGCAAGCTTAAAGCCGTACCGCATTTGAAGCATTCCGTTGCATTTGCCTCCGACGAATAACCAGCCGCACACTCAGTGCATTGCGTGCGTCGCACTCTTTGAAGGATTGATTCGGCCAGGAGGGCAGCTTATGCATACGGAAGCGCCCGAGGTTAAACCATACCCATCCGTGTCGCTTGCCGAGTCCGTGCTATACGTGCCCACAGCACAACTTTCGCAGCTATCCGACCCTGCCGTACTAACTTTTCCTGAAGGGCAAGACAAGCAGCTTGCCTCACTCACAGCTCCAACGGCTCCAAGATATGTTCCAGCCTAACGAAATGATCAGCTCAGAGGTGCTAGCTAGAAAATTCAAATTGATATCGTATTAAGTACTGAGACCTTGCTACAGTGAGAATGCAAAACATCGGTTGGATTGAGAGGTCATTAAGACAGAAGAGTGATCTGTTGGGTAATAAGGCCACAGAGAAGGTACTGCACTCACCGGGCACGCAGTGCATTTGTCAAGGAGACAGCTGAAACATTCGTCCGCAGCAGTGCAATTACCATAAGTACCTGCTGGGCATGTAGACGCACAAGTCATCAGCCCGCCACTGACGAAAAATATCCCGCTCAGGCTCTCCACGTCCTCATCTTCGGCTCTGATTTCGATATTCGTGAAAGATGCCTTACTCAGCGAGGCGAAATTGATTGCACCGTAGTGCGAGGTTGTAGACTTTCCAAAGACTGTATCAGTCACTGCCAAAACTGTTTGGTCGGCAACCAGAGGAGTGTCAGAAATAACTGCCATTGAGCCACCATTGGCGTTCGTTGTGCTGCAGCCTAAGAAAAAACTTTTGGCCACAGTTACAGTGGCGCTTGCGGACATGACCATCGCTCCGCCTCCACTGCCAGCGCAAGTGTCGAACGGCTCAAATGGCTTGAGAGCGTCTGGAATAGAATCAAAGACTGTGTGAGACAAGAAGAGTGAAACATATCTAGAGCAGGAACAGGGGCGCCGCTTACACACACGACTGTAGGCCCCATTTGCGATGTACTCGATGGCCCCATCCGAGCTGGTGACCGCAAAAGCACCCTCGTAAGCATCTGTTGGAACGTAAGTTACGTCACGTGTCACTACAAAATCAATAATACCTCGCAGGCTATAAACACAAATGTTGTTCAATCCTTACATTCGTCGGCAGTTGAGACAACAATATATTCGTCTCCGTCGCCCTTATCAAAGCACACGGTGTCTATCTGCGTATTTCCATAAAAGAGCGTCGTGATGTGCGTTTGAAACGTCGAATTGCTGTCAAAAGTATAGTCGTCCGTATAGTCGTCCGTGCTCGCTACATTCAAATCTAAAGTAGTCGTGAGGTCGAGGCCAGCCCGCTTCAGTGTGATGAAGTCTTGAAGGCTCAACACGTACAATTTAGATCCCGCCCATCCATCGCCGAACAAGTCAGTCATCGTCACCTTGAGGCATGTGGCTGTTTCCTCCTCCACGGAGACGCTGCAATCAACAAAGCTGCACGTGTCCACCGACACAGTTCCATCCACAACTGCCACTGCACCTCCGGAAAACCCTGCCGAGCAGCTGTGAAATGTCGTATCCTTGATGGTCGATGCTGCAAGTGCGGAAGCGTAAATGCCTCCTCCTGAGTCCTCAGCCTTGCACAGCGTAAAGTTCGAAGATCTCACTTCAAGAGGCACTCCGACATCAACATACATGGCGCCGCCAGCTGCACTCGCGCACTGCTCAAAGAGCGAGTCGGATACAATTAGTTCAGTTGGATCATCTTCATTTTTGAACGCGTAGTACGGGGCAGTGACAAGTACGAAGATTGCACCCCCTAGCTTCGTTGCGTTGACGTTAGTGAAAGTACATGATTGAATGGTATTATTACCACTTGCCAAGGTCAAGGCACCACCATTTTTGGCATCGGAGTCAGTGAAAGTACTTTTAGAGACGGACAGGGCAGTGCTAAGAGAGTACAGCGAGCCTCCCATGTTGGCGGCGCGGCTTCCTGAAAAAGCGCAGCCCTGAACCTTTGCCAAGCCGTAGTTCAAGTATAAGTCTGCGCCCAGACCGCCTGACTCTGTTGAGGGCATGAAAACTGCCTTATTTCTCGAAAAGGTCGAGCCTGTAAGGAGGTGCGTTTCCTCACTCGCGCAGAGTAGAGCTACAGCGCCTCCAAGGACCGACTCATTCTCGACGAAGTTCGTGTTCAAAATGGCAGTTGAACCATTGGCCTGCCCATATAACCCGTGGTTGATGGCGCCGCCACTAATGGAAGAAAAGCAGGCCTCAATTTGAGAGTCTTGTATTAAAAGTGATCTTCCGACGCACAAAATGGCTCCACCGTAAGAGCGGGGCGTGTATGCCTTGCAACGAAGAAAGGTGCGGCTTGAAATATTGACGAATGCTTGAATGATACGGAGAGAGAGCAATAACGGAAACACAGGTATATCCAAGCGCTAAGACAAGAGACAAAGAGCAATTAAAAAGCAATTGTCCTGCTATAGAAATTACGGGTAGAGGCACCCACGTAAATTGCGCCGCCTCCTTGTGCTGTTGTAACGCAATCAGTAAAGTTACTATTGTTCATAATGAGGCCAGCGTGATGCACACTATCGTAATAAATTGCGCCTCCGTCATGGCTCGAATTGTGGTTGGAAAGAGCCACGTTTATCAGAGTAAGTTGTCCAGCGCCCGAAACGTAAAATGCGGCTCCTCCCAAAGAACTATAACCGTTGACGACATCCAAATCCATGAATGTCGCCTCGAAATGACCGTAGACTCCAAACATGAAAAAATCAGATTGGTGGCCACCGCCGTCGAGCTTATATCGATCGTTTGCGGCAGATTTTATAGTTATGCTGGTGTTCTCGACAGAATCACCCACACTGATCAGGAAAAAGTGGGAGAAGCATGGGGGAAGATAGTTGATGAGAATTACTTTTACACCAGATATATTTTGGGTTGCACTTGGAAAATTCCACAGATTGCACAGGATGGAGAACTCCACAAATCCACAAAGAGCGCGATAATATCAGCTTGAGTAAATAGAACTAACTTTGGACTTCAAATCGGTGTAGAAAAAAATTATGCACATCATACTAGTTAATGTAATGTCGGCAGAAACGTCGATGACATCGGTATCAGTGGCCAAAAAGAATGTGTATTCGAGACTTGAGTGATCGGAGGCAACGAAGGTAGTCATGCTCCGCGACGCTAGTGGCACGTTGTAAAATTGGACCGCGAGAGTTGGTGTCTCGCTTTGCCACTGCATGTCGTCATTTGTTTTCTCGTGGTGCCTGCCCTCATTGAAGCCTCCGTTAAGCCAGACTGGGCGTTTCTCCACTGAACCGATCTTAGACGACCTCGTAAAGACTGCATGGTTGCCGCACAGGCTCAAACTTAAGAGCGCATACCTGCCAATAACAATGTGTTGGTGTGAGAAGCTCGCTAAAAGCTGTCCCATCTCCCCTCGAAGTGTTACATAAAAGGAGAAAGATCCCTACTCTAAGTTACTTCCCTACTACTTCCCTACCTACCAGTATTTGAATGACTTGAGCATACTCAAGGTTCAAGGTAACTGCACCTACACAAGGAATGACATGAAAAGGGGAAACCGGAGAGTGAGCAACAAATGTTCACTTTTACACCTAACTTATAATGTGCAATGCGACGCTATCTACCAAGGATATCTCCACAAAAGTTGAAAAAAAAAGTCTGGTCCATCGATCCATCTTCCATCTCTCTCATCGACGCTGAAATGCAGTATCGATAGATCGGTCTTTCTCTGTCTTTTCATTTCTCGAGAAAAATGAGAACCGTTGCACCGTTGCACACATTTATCCTTCGTACAGTCAAGGGGGTCTTGCATAAACTTACGTCCATTATTCCTTACGTACTATCACTATCTGTACGAGCTCAGAGCGGGGTGATATCTAGTCGGCGTCTATAGTGTACCCTGGGCTGGAAAGGTTGCCAGGCCTCTTCTTTTGGAACAATTCTCAGGCCCTGTGCCATATAGTAACAGAGAAGCGCAGCCGTTACTCCGATACTTTAATCTTTAGAACAATTACGATTAGTCATAATATTACAATTATCATCATCAATTATTTAGCATTTACACTCGAGGTGCGAGATGGGCGGCCATGGCCATCTGCCATTAAACATAAGGAGAGCCCCATTATAAGTCGTATGCCATTAGTGGCGTGGAGATTTACCGTAAATCCACAGGAAATCTACCCGTTATATGATTCATAAACAATCTAGGTATTAATATCCTAATATAGAGGGCGAAAATTCTTTATCTCTCGCACTTCTAAGTCGCTCAGGCGATTAATCAGAACTCGTCGTAAGGAACTCGTATACGTTCAGATTGGAATATAAGACGCCCCCTCAAAACCAGCCCTTCTTCTTTTTGGGCGACGGTGCACTTTCCTTGTTCTTGGCATTCGAAGTGTCCTTGTTGGAGTTCGATTCTCCGTCGAGCGAGGTGCCCTTCGGCAAGTCACCGGGCTGCTGCCCCGTGGACGCATTCAAAATTTGAAGGTTCATCGCGTCCAGTTCTTTGCTCGTTTGCGAAGGAGTCTTCGATTTCTGGGATTTTAACTTCGCGTCCGTCGCGTACGGGTCGTATTGGCCGAATCGGTTGATCACGAAAGGCAAGCAGTTGGCTTCCGCATCGGCTTTCTTGCGCATGAGTTTTTCCTGGTGGCGGGTGCCTGCTTTGATCCATTTGTCCGCCAGCACCTCGGGAGCTTTCGGCCGCTTGCTGGGCTCCAGCGACAGGAGCTGGTCAATGAGGGCCGGCCCGCCCACGCTGCGCTTGTCCCAGTCCCGCCGCTTGTACGAAAACGTGCCTTTTTGGACCGCGTCGTACACTGCGCGGTCGTCGTCGCCGTCAAAAGGGGGGTAGCTGCACAGCATCACGAAAATCATGATTCCCAAACTCCAAAAGTCGCACGACTCGTCGTACAGCTTCGCCTGTATTTCGGGAGGAGAGTAGTAGCACGACCCCACGCGGGAGGTGAGCTTTTGGCCCGGTTCAAAGTCCCGGGAGAGGCCAAGGTCAATGATGACGATGTCCGAAACGTTGTCCTTCGAGCGCAGCATAACATTTTCAGGCTTCAAATCTCGACTGCAGGAATGCAATATATTTCGTAGAAAAGGATAAGAGGAAGATGATGGCTAGATTGTGAGCTCGTGCGTAAACTTTCAAGGGAAATGGAGAACACTTACTGAACGATGCCTTTTTCGTGCATGGCTTGAATAGCAGAGGCCAGCTGTGTGGTGACTGCGCAAACTTCTGGCTCAGAGAGGCAGCCTGCTCGCGCCGCTCGCTCTTGAATCTGGTCAAAGAGCTCTCCGCCGTACAAGCACTCCGTGACTAGGAAATAAAACGTCGAGTTTTTGAACATGTCGACGAGTTGCAAAACACGCGGAACTCCAACCAGCGCCTGAAGGGCTTTGATTTCACGTTCAATCTCGATCTTGGTGGATTCATCACAGTACATAGTTTTGACTGCCAATTCAGCGCTCGTCTGCTTGTCGACACACGTGTAGACCTGGCCCACCCGGCCTTCACCGATGGTCTGTAATTCGACAAAAAAGCAGAAAGGTCAGATTAGCGTAGAGACTGTAGCAATAAACGAGCAACAACGAAGAATTGTGGCGCACACTTATAAACAGCCCGTGATTGAGCACTTTATATCGGAAGATGAGCTTAGGAACCAAGGAATCACCTTCTTCTTGATGCGATATTTTTCGAAGAAGGGGGGTGGCCCTGATGTCTGAGGGGTCACTTTAAGCATGGTGTTATCTTTATTCATGACGTTATCCTCAAGAGTTTTCTAGGGCTGTGCACTTTGGCAGTGAATATTGTCGCAGCAAGGCTCCCAGAAAATAGGTGTATTTAAAGACGTGAAAAGGCTAGGCTTATGATTTACTGCTATCTATCCGTACTGTAAGTAGAGTTTAGAGCGTTTCTCAAACATTTCCCTCGGGTCACACCGACGAGTCGGTAATTCGTTTCGGCAATTAAAATTACAGAAGCTGAATTTGAGCTGAAAGCACTGAAAGTCTAATTTTTTGGTGACGGATACCTCCAAAATGTGGTCAATTTTCGAAGGTCTGAGCCAGGACAAACTAAGCATCATTCCTAAAAGCCTATAATATTCTCGTTTCAACGCCGCAATTCTTGCGTTTGCATTTGCTCGTGGTCAAAAGTTATGATAGATCAAAGTTGGGTGGGTGTGGGCTACCATGAAGATCGACGACGATTTGCTCCAAAATTTAAACGCACCTAACTCGCCAGGATAGCCTCCAATAAGAGCGCTGTAGTGAGATAAATTTGAGTTCATAATAAGAAAACGCGATTAAAACTATTTATATGTCTCAACTGGCTTAATTAGTGCCTCTAAATCAAGAATAAGTAGTTTCGTGGCTTCTTAAGGGGTTTAATTTGCCATTGAACATACATAAAACTACCTAATGACTGCCAAAAAGACCAACAGCGCACGCACCCTGCGCTCAAAAGGACCTTTAATACATATCTGATGGATAGGCGGAGATGAGGCCCCCCCGGTGGGCTTATATGGTGATCTTTTGGTTCCTTAGGTCAATGTAAAAATAGCCCGAAAACGCCAGCGCCTGGGTAGTCACCCAGACCATCGCCTTTGTGCCCTGAAATAACTCCAATTTATTTTATAGGGAGGTGTTACTTCTTTTGTATTGATTCTAGGATAATTTAGCTTTTAATAGAAAGATATAGCCGAAGTGTTTTGAGGAATCAATTTTAAACTCAAGAGAGGGGCGTGAAAGGCCTCGTGAACAGCCGATCGTTCATTTACGAGCACAGATTTGAAGCCTCCAACGCCGCGCTTGGGTAGGCGTTTTGCTGTTCTCTTCTCGGTAACTTCACAGCCGACAAGTCCGCAGGTATCGGTGCCAAACAAAAATGGTCCCAAAATGAACATGGCTGCATTTGTTTGTGCATTTGAGGGACTAGCCCCAAGGAATTCGAGGATGCGATCTGCGTGTTTCGAAAACTGCAGCAAAACCTTCAGAGTTTTTGTCTTCACAAGGTTGTTACCGTCTTTGGTAAAACAATTATTGGAATCTCTGTACTTTTCTGATATATCTTCCTTTTCTTTCTTGGTCTTGGCTGCAGAGGCTCGTCTTTCAGCAGGTGATAAGGCACTCAATGGTAAGTGAGGCGCCACGAACTGTTTTATCAAAACGCACGAAGGCCAGGTTCCAAACTTCACAGCGCACACGCCAAGCTGTAACACAGGTGAGTGGCTCCGGAGTTCAGAAAGCAAAGTATCTGGGCTAAGTTTGTCGCTAAGTTTGAAGATTCTCCTCATGTGACGTCGAGGCGGGAGCTTCACCGTGTCTTTGAGCGAGGAGGTCGAAAATTTGAGGGAAACTTCGCCAGCCGTACTATTCAACTCTTCTACGTAATATCACGTTGGTAGCGCGCACTATCAGCAGTTAACATTTCAGTCCAAGCAGCAAGCTTTCAGTCATGTTCAGTGCCCATTGAATCTAGCGAAACCGATGCACTGCTGAATCTCCTCCAATTGACACACGCGCTGCCTCTCCCTTAATGAGCGCTTTCCCAGTGTAGAGGAGATGCATGAGGTGCTGCAACAACAAGATGTTTCGATCCGAGAAATCAGCCACGTGTTTGATAATTGCCAGTATTATAAACGGTTGACCGGAGAGCCGCAATTGGTTAAACTGATTGCGGCTAAGCCTTGCATCCTCGTAACCATCGAGACTCTTCCGCCTTTTCTGACTCTTTAGTTTCCACTACTGGAGATCATGTGTCACTTTCACAAAGGTTTTTGAAGATATAATTGCAACCATTTTTCTGCCCACGAGGTTCTTTGTGCGAGCACTGTAATGCGCTGCATCGGTGAAGTAGGTTTCCAGGAGTTGCCGCTCGACGAACCAAACACTTGTGATCAGTTATTGTCCTCGCAGAACTGGACTACGACATGTGAGGCATAGAAGCGCCCACGTTTACCCAGCTTGTCAACCCTGGATGCAACTTTAGTAGGTGCAACCCGTCCAACGTGAGACGGTCGAAGTTGGTGTACATACAAGCTCAAGTGAAATCTTTTCAAAAGCAGTCTCGGACTTGTGTATGGTGAGGTAGTCGTGCTGCTTGACGATGATGACCTCGAACCCCTGAAAGCTCAGAGTCGGCATAAAGCAAGGTTGGAAACCCAGGAGCCCTCGTACCAGCCACTAGTTCACGCAGCACACTAGCAACGGATTTTTCGATCATCTGGTCTGAGGGCTCGTCGATATTTGTCTGCACATCTTCAACATGCAATGCCACCAACAAGATTTCCTCAACAAACTAACATCATCATTATGCAGCCGTCATAAGGATTACGTCAAAATGATCCATCATTTCTTTAGCAACCTTGATCATACGTTGTGTCTCTCACGTTAATTCGTGGTCAGCAGGCATTGCAAGCAGGCCCTCCACTAAGTCATTAGGCCCGCTAGAGCGCCGCTTGGGGCCTTTGTTGGATTCAGGGGGGTCAGCTAGAGACGGCTGAACGCTAGCTTCTTCTGGCTCCTCCCGCTTGGGGCTAGAAAGAGTCGGAGCTGGAAGAAGCTCCTTCAAGCTATCTAATTTAGCCAGTAGAGAAGCGCGTGCACCTCGCTTCTTCGGCGCAATATCAAAAACTGCTTCAGCTAGAGCGGGCTTGCTACGGTCAGAGTGCTGCCAGTCAGCGCGCTCTTCAAACACTTAATCGCAAAAATGAGTGAGACCCGCGACGGAGTTGTCGACAAAGCAGCATAGGAACTATTTCTAAAGACGTTAGCACACATAGTCGGTTCCATTTGCCACTTTATCGATGATGTAAATCGAAGCAATCTTCCTGCTCTCCATATCCACAAAATCATCCACCCCGCTAAAGTTGGGCGCCTAATCAAGTCCATGGTGCATGTAATTCGAAAAGTAACGACTAGAAAGCACAGATAAATGACCCATAACAATGTCTGTAAAAATTCACGCCTTAGCTCACCTTCAAGCCTCCCATTGTTGCAATTTCTTCTCGAGGGCGGTGCAATCGAGGGTCCTGAAAGACGTGTAACAGACAACGTTTATAAATTCAGTGACCATTAACAAAAGTTTCGAATAATATGACGCTTTCATCCTGCATGTCTTAAACTATAAATCCGTAATATTAGTCGAAACTTTCTTCGCTATCGCTCACTAAGCTTTTTTCAAGTTACAGTCATGAACATTTTGTGTGTGACGGAGGGCATTAGAAAGACACCGATATCTCTTCTAAACTTTATTTTTGAGGGACCAACCTGCTGGTGGAAGTCTTTGACATACTTTAAGGTAGGAGAATTCAAGCATAGATTTATGTAGTCTTAAGCATCCATGTCATAAGAAGCCCTTGATGGCACGCACGGCGAAGCTCATTTTCACACGAAAAAAACAGCTACAAAACCTCTAAATATCACATTAGCGAGGTATCCGTCACCAAAAATTTGTAATTTTCGCTGCCCCCAGAAAGGAGAACTTGCTCAAGTGAGGCCCCGAAAAACTGAGCGTGCCACTTTGGACCGCTACCATCACTTCCATGGCCACTCGGGCATGTGCGCCTGACTAGCTTCTTAGGTCTAGTTTGCGCTGCTTTGCTTTTCTTCTCTACCTGTTAGTCTTCTAATTCCGGCCCTTCGGGGCCTGTCTCAAAAACTGAACCCCAAGCAGGGCCAAAATGGTGCAGTTAAGTAAGGTTATGGTGTTATGGTACAGTAGTGCTGTTATATTGGGCGTGAAATAGGGCGATTTGGCAGCCTAAGCTCTTTTAGAAATATTTCTCGACCTTACTCTTCAACTACAAAGGTTTGGACTACGGCAGCAGAAAAGCTGTTCCTGTACACGTACAGGGTACGTAAGTCCAGCTGGTCCGACTGGCCTGAGTGCTCTTTTGCTTTTGCACAAAACAATTGGATTCACCTACCGCCGAATCGCTATTAATCGAAGTTGCTGTGGATATGGTTCCAAGATGCGGGACGTGGAATTGGTGGTAGCTGTGAGTCTACATTCTACTTGTTTTCTACTGTCCACACTTCCACTTTGGCCGCCGCCGATTTGGCCCGTCCTTCGTCGCAATTCGCGATGTCTACATTAGGGCGTCGGCAGGCGCCGGCCATTCCCTAGAGCTAGAACACGAAGGCACTTATCGGGCTCTGTGCTCTATGGGAAAGCCATTTCGGAAATATCTGTTGTCATCTCCGTCAACCGCCAATGCATCTAACTCGAACTCGAACTATTACAAACTTAAATAACACAGTGTTGATGTATGTGGGAGGTGTTGTGTTATTGAGGAATTTCCCCTTTGTGGGGGAGGTTCGACTTACCGTATTAACGAGATTTAGAGAGCGGGCGATACGTTCTTACCGGACAATCGACAGGGT
>Ga0307979_1002148_pt1 | contig 13793 bp, 10 predicted proteins | sample OrgLakmetage1058_FD_201833 | JGI IMG/M metagenome (GOLD analysis project Ga0307979, IMG submission 201833) | Saline water microbial communities from Organic Lake, Antarctica - #1058 | ecosystem: Environmental > Aquatic > Non-marine Saline and Alkaline > Saline | place: Antarctica: Organic Lake...
TGGGTTTGTATTAGTTCGAGTTCGAGTTCCAACGGCCAAAGTGATCATCCATTATCACCCCTCCCTGAGGCCCAGACTCTCAATGCCGTTTAAATTTATGAATTTATCCCTAAATTGGCGATAGGAAATGATGTCTCTGAACTCTGATGGAGTCATCGAAGTACACGCGAAATTTGAATTAAACTAGATTAGATTAGATTATACTCTCCAATTGCAAAGAAACAACAGCAAATAGCACGGAGCTGCGTATTGATGAATCCTCCAGAACGAGTCTGACTGGGCTGAGCGCCCTTTTGCGTAATGCAGTGTTCATCTTTACTCTCATGAACCCTGTAGGGTCAGTTTTCGAAATTTGAATTGGCAAGGACTTCAACGAAGTAGGCTCAAATTCCATATTCGATGAAGATTTCAATTAACTTCTTGAATTAAGCGGAGTGCAGCTGCTTGCACAAATAAAGCCACAGCACGAGGAAAGTCAAAAGAGGGCCGGATTAAAAATCGTAATTCGGTTTTCGGCTTTTGACTAACGGCAATCAAAAGGGAGTCACTTTTCGTAAAAGCGGCAATTTAAATCTTTTTCGGCACTTACGCGGCGAAAAGATGTCAAAACTATCCCGGAACGTATGCGCGTATGCGCGAACCCCATATGCCATGCATGGTGTGGTGGTGTGGTCCAGTACCGTATATTAACTAAAAAAATTCAGGTTGATATGGAAAAAACGATTTGGTACCCTTTCTCAATAGAGTATCTTGGTTCTTCGTAGCGGGAATTCCCCTCGGTGCGGTCATAATTTCGGGGCCCGGGGCCCTGGCCCTGTGAGCTCGGTTAGGGGGAACCCTGTTACGATTTGCTTTTGCGATGGCCAAGAAGGGCTTTCTTTTTGAGAAGTGACCCCCCCTTTCATATCAGCTTTTTTTTTCTTATTGCGCATTGTCCAGTTGGAGCACAAGTGTTTCTGAGTGCGCCAAAAGGTACTATGCTAGCAAGTGACACTGCAGGGGAAGACGAGAAGCAGTAGCGAGGGGCGTCGTCTACAGGGTGATCTGCAATACGGCGAAGATCCTGCTCACGCGCGGGCCAAGCAGCGATCTTGGCGGATGCCCAAGAACCGAACAGGCGACGGCAGGCGGCTGATGAACCGATGACGCAACCGTCGCCGAAGCACATCCGACTATCATAACATTAGAAGATGGACGTACTGAAGCAGCCGCTTTCGCTGCGGCCTTTCGATTCTGCTCGCTCGCCAAGAAAGAGAAAGATGTTTATTTCTTTCTAACTCTCCCGGGATGGGGTTACCAATGAGCCACTTCAGCGTCAGCTATCGCTCTCGCTCCCCCCCAATACCCAAACGCATTAGGTAGCTAGTAGTTAGGTAGGGAGGTGAATGGGTTTGCCCCTTGCATGTGAGTGCAACTCAGTGTGCTTCCCGCCCCACCGAAGCCCCCCCCAGCTATTTATTACTTGCGTGATTCCATCAGATGAGTTTACCAAATTCCAAATGCCATTATAAGATATATCAGGCAATGAAAGAGGAGAAGCAGCTGTAGCTAGTGGAAGGTTCCCGTGCCCTAGTCCTTAGCCCAACAGGTGCTCTTCGCACAGCCCTTGAAGAGTCGAGTTATACTTGAGCTTAGAATTTCGAATAACATTGGCGTAACCGCGCCGCTCGATCTTTCAATATGCGGGGTATTTGATTAAGGAGTGGCAATCGAGCAAAGAACTTCGTTAGCTACGCCGCACGATATTTTGATACTGCTGGATATTCATACACAACGAGCAAATATCTTCAAATTAATGGCTTGGTTGCAGATAATACAACGAATTCGCTCACTGTGCGCTTCAATTTTGTCGATGGCGACGCAATATAGAACTACCGGGAGGCAACATTTCGCTAAATTACAAACAGCAATAACGAGGTCAGTAGGATTCTCCTGGAATTGCTAGTCGGGAATCCCCGGCGTTATCAAATTGCACATGCGCTAGCGCTTCATATCAAAAATAGATCGTGTTCTGGAAGGGCAGATATCGATATGTATATCTTGGCAATTCAATGCAGCGTATCTCCAACACCATCGATGCAGTGTAGGTACTGCCAAGGGTACCCAGATGTAGATACCCTTGGTACTGCATTGTGGTTTGAATAAGGGTGTTTTTCTACTTGGGTAAAGAGTAAAGAGAAACCTCGAAACCTCCCTTCCTTCCTTCCTTCCTTATGATTGGACCCTTTTGATTGGACGGTGCATGGGATGGATGAATGACGAGAAACCCGATGATAATTACCGATGATAACTAACTACCGGTTGAGAAAGTCGGCAGGTGCGGTGCGGTGGCTTGAATAGAACAGAGCTAAGCTTTCAAGAAGGCAGTAACTGACTATGGCCGGCGACTGAACCATCACAATCATGACGATGAATTTACCTAACACTTCTTGGTAATATAGACAGGGAATCGATGTTGATTTCTAGGCGCCTATTTGTCGCAGGGTTCAGCCTCTGGGCAACAAGTGAAGTATGCGCCACTTTTGCCCCAACTGCTGTACCAACTCCTGAAGACACTGTCTCGATTGGCATCGACTTCTTAGTGTCGGTTGGTTCAGCATCTTCAGTCACCGCAGACGTGTTTCGAACTTCTCTCTCTGGCCACCTAGCTGGCGCCAGCGCGGACACGGATTTAATCAACTTCGTGTTGCCAAACCGCCGCCGCCTCGACGAGAGCGTGGGAACAACATACAACTTCTTTCGTCAGGGTCAAGAAGGAGGTGAACTAGGTGCTAGCTTGCCTAGTCCAAACACAGCGACTAGATGGTCAGAGGAGCGCGAGCTAGTAAGCTATGCCGTGTCGTTCAACGTGGTCAGCTCGCTTGCCGTTCTCGGGTTTGCTGATGCAAATATGTTCGAGGTACTAATATGTTGGCTGCACAGCTTATTGTCACAGTAAAGCTAGTTCCTCCTATTACACCCTATCCCATATGGAACCTAGTCACGATATTTGAGAACGAATGCATTGTTTGCACGTTATACGAGTGCGTGCTTTGGCCTAATCCGTATCTGAAGGCTGTTTCTTTTCATGCCATTCATTAGGTTGCCCTAGAGGAAGCCCTTTTTGAGAGTATATCGGACGGCTCTTTAGAAACCGCTATGCTTGCTGCGTGTGGGTGCAGCCAGTTTATCCCTCTCAGTTTCTATCTCAGCCAGGCACGTGCATACCCTACACTGCGGCCCACGCCATTGCCATCACCTGAGCCCTCTTTTCAACCCACACCGTTGCCGATTTCACTTCCCACAAAGTTGCCCACGCTCATTCCAAGTGGGCTCCCAACGCCAGTACCGTCGCTGACCCCAACTGCGGTCAGTTTCCCGCCCACCAGTGCACCCACGCTGCTTCCTTCCATCACGCCAGTGCCAACTGTCACTCCTGCACCGAGTGCAGTGCCCACTCAAACCCCAACGCCGAAACCCACGGACTACCGGATCAATTGGGAGGCCATGCGGCCTGGCAGTGCCTCCAAAAAGCTACTTGAGGCCGTTGTTATAACATTAGCTTTTGCTCTGGTCGGCTGCCTGCTAAGCCAAGGTGACAAATGGATGGAAGAAGAGAGGCTCCAAAAGAAACTCGACAAAATTCTCGAGACGCGCTTGTTGCGGAAACGCCTTCGCAAGATTTTGATGCAAACAGCCGCGGACGAGGACTTGCTGGAGACAGTAGAAGTGTTCAAGGAGAAGTATTATCCTGGGGATCGAGTGATTATGCTCGGGAAAAAGATTCCGAAGAGGGAACGTTTACGCATGAAAAAGGCTGCTGAAAACGAAGCCTTGGCGTTAGAAAATCCGATCACTTCTGCTGGCTCGTTCGAGGGCGGCGCCTCACCTTTAGCTGCAGCAGATGACTTAAATAATACTGGCGTTGTCCCACTTTCAGCAAGCCAAACTGCAACGAATTTGAACACTGGCGACGGTGAAGTTGCAGGAAGCTTTGATTCCTCGGTAGTTGTTGAAGGCGGTGCTCCGTCGGCGACTGTCACGGATGAGCAGACGACTACTTCAGTGAAACCAGCTTCGTTATCGCCTACTGCTGTTAGCGATGATCCATCCCCAGAGGTGTTGACCTCACCAATCAGTAGCAACGGTGGCACTCCGTGGTCGCCTGGACAACCGATGAGCCCATATACCTCAGGAGACCCGTCCTCGAGCTCTCCTCGGATGCTTTCAGAAGTGGACGAAGAGCTCAAACGGCTCGAAATTTTGAAGCGCAACGCCGCCAAGTACGAGCGTGGGAGGCGCGGGACAGTGTTTACGTTCACTACCGAAGCAGGATTTTTCAACATTGACATCGACAAAGCATCCACGGAACGGGTCAAGAAAGAAGGCGACCAGGACGGCGACGAGATCCCCGATTCGGCCGACGAGCATTACACTGACATTGAAGAAGAGTCAGACACCGAACCTGAAGACGACGACATGATTGATGTTGAAGCAACAGGGGAAGAATTGCTTGAAATGGAGAAAAACAAGCACAAAAAGAAGTCAGCCCTCGCTGTCAAAAACCCCTTCAAAAAGAGCCTCGAAGAAGAGAAGCCTGAGTTTCCGTTGAGAATCAAATTGCCGAAGCTGACACCGTTGGAACAGGTGTGCACGTTACTTCATGCCTACTTTGTTATTTTTGTGTGTTCACATGTTGCCGTATTTGTGTCTATTATGAATGCTTTTGCTTTACACAGGAACAAAAGAGACTTCAGGACGAAAAGAATCGAGAGCGAGCTCGATCTGCAGGGATCAAAGGCGGAGAACTCAAGGGTGAACTGAGTAAAAAACTGCGAGCGCACAACGTTGTTGGAGTGATGACGCCTCTTGATGTCAAGGTTTTGCAGACCTACCCGAATCGCGACTGGTAAGATGCCTAACACCAAACCTATTTGAGCTTAAGACATATGCTTTAGCACCATGCACACTGACACGATTACTATTGATTCCGACTGTACAGGGACGATGAGGAGCTTAACGAGTTGGCAAACGGGTACAACCCTTTGCTTTCTATTTTGATTATTTTATTTCGGCCATTCTTCATGCCGGGCTTAAGAAAGTTTATCTATGAATGTTGTTGCGGAGTGAGCCGGCACCACGTTATCAAAGCGGGTATTGAAGACGGGGACAACGAAGAAACGATCGACGGCTACCCAAAAGACTGTGGCACCAAAGAAACCAAGCACGTGTCTCGAGCGAAATGCACAGTGGTGACCGCTCAGAACCAACCTCACCAAATCAAGACGGATGCTCATGGCGAAGCTTGGGTGAGCCGTCTGGAATTGTACCGGGAAGCAGGGCAGCACAACCTGGAGTGCAGCGCCATGTGCGACCGTGATACCCTCGTGAGGCTCGGTTGCCGTAAAGAACCGGGTTATACTGAAGAATACGGCATTGGCATGTCGCTTTACTTCAAGTTCATGAAAACCATGACCAACACCTTCATGGGGTGCTCACTCTTGGCTCTGTTCTCGATTTTCTACTACTGGTCGACGAGTGCCTGGAACGACTCTCAGAAAATGGTCTTGGTTGAAGCGCTTGGCTTGATTAGGTTCATTTTCTTTACGTCTGCAGGGTCTTTGGGCGGCAGGTCCTATGTGTGCGGGTCGGGCTGGGAGGGGGACACCATTCACCTCGATTGCATGGGGGGCATGATTCAGCGGCTCGAGGCCTACTACGGAGATCCGGAGGGCACTTGCAGCTGCCCTCCTGCCCAAGAGCCCGAAGCGTCTACAGGGGAGTGCCCAGCTGACCCGTCGTTCTCGAATTACTCGTGGGGGGAATGCTTGGAAGTGTACCGTCAGCCCGTTGGCACTGCAGCCAAGGGAGACACCATTCCCTGTTTCCTGGGGAACATGTGGAACGGCGACGCGTGCTGCTCTTCCAAGCTGCACGATTCGCGGCAAGTCAATCTCGACAGTCTGGCTGGTGTTCCAAACCCAATGTGCAACAGTGGGTCTGCTCAGTTCATTGCTCAAGCCTTTTGCCTCAACCAGGGTAACTGCACCATTGACGTGCTTGCCAACAATACTTATTCGTGGGAGGTAGCACCTGAGAGACCGTGTGGGGAAGGTGTGTATGTCTGGGATCGATATATAAACGCAGGACAAGGAGGGCTTATTTGTACGACAACCTTGAGTTCAGCGACTTCGAATTACACAGATTGTCCTGATGAGTCCAAGCGACGTTTTTTTGTGCGTGGGCAGTGTGGGGTGGCTGACTTCAGCATACCGTATTACGAGGAAGGGCAAATTGGCCACTCCCGTGAAATGTTTGGCAAATTCGCGAGCTGGTTGGACGCTCTCATTGTAGGTGGCCTCTTTGTGGTGTGCCTTTGGCTCAGTGAAAAACAGTTGAAATCGATTGTTGAGAACGATGTGGGCCGGTGCTCTGTGGACGACTACACTCTCCGAATTATGTTCCTGCCAAAGTTGAAGACAGGCAAACGGTCTGATTTGAATGCGCTTCGAAGGAACCTTATCTTGCATTTTGAAAACCTCCTCAGCGCCCAAAAGAGCATTATCCCAGGTCGACCTCGAGATCCGCACATTCATGTAGTAGACGTAAACTTCGGCAACAACGACCAGGAGAAGATTCGCTTGATGCGAAAGCGGGGAAATTTGGCGCTTCAATTGGATCTCGAAAAAGAAAAACTCGTGTTGCTGCGCACGCATTCCATGTCTCGCGGGTTCGTAGACACGAAAAAGCAAGAGAAGCGTGTAAGCGAAAGTAAAGTTAAATTTCTTGAAGTGGCTGAGGCTGTGAACAGAAAAGACGAAATTCTCCAAGCCCGGACAGCATTCATAACCTTTGCTTCTGAAGAAGGATTTCAGCGTGCGTGTGCCATCTATAACCGTGGATTTATCGGGAGAATGCTTGGTAGTTGTTGGTGTACAGCGCCAAGTGGGAGCTTGTACAAAGGCAAGCATGTTTTGGACGTTCGGACTGTGATGCGACCCTCCGACTACATCTGGTAACGCTATCGACTACAATGTTGTCTTTTTATTATTATTACTTGTTACTGATTTCATTCCACGATGCATTCGTTCTTCCAGGGAAAATTTTTCAGTGCCGCCAGTTCAGCGAGTGACTAAAGTTTGCATCTCAAACATTATTTCTCTTCTCATCCTCATTTTTGGCTTCGCGGTGATTATCAAAGCCAAAGGCATTCAATCAGAGGCAACCATGAAGCAAGCGGCTACAGCAGATTGCTCCATGTACGAATACAAATACTCTGGTGACCCAAGTTGGGAGTCAACCGTGAAATTTGATAACGATGACACGACTTCGAATAAGCTTTCCCGGCTCGACATTTCGTACAACGTGTACGCAGATTTCTACAACAATAGCTACCCAGATGACGCAATGCTCGGGTGTTTTTGCCTGTGGCTTGAGAGCTCGGAAGAATATTCTCAACAAACGTCCGAAGTTGCTTTTCGCAACCCTGGCACTGGCCTGGACGAGTACCTTTGCTCGGATTTCTTTTCCGAGTACACGACCATTGAAGCCATGTCTACCCTCGCGGTGTTCACGGTGGTCGTAGTGAATGAGCTTTTGAAATCTGTGTTTGGCCATCTGGTGGAATTTGAAGGCCACGAAACCGAAACCGAGCAAATTTTGGCGCATTGCATCAAGCTTTTTGGCACCATGATGATGAACACAGGCTTACTCGTTCTGTTGATCAGTGGAAACCTGGATTACTTTACGGGTGGTAAGCAGGGCCTTTTGAAACGAGTGCTGTCCTTCTCCAACCTCATGTCGGGTAGCCTCTCGGAACTTGATATGAATTGGTACCTGACGGTTGGCAGCTCGATTTGCTACACCATGATCATCAACACATACACCGTGAACACCAAGATCGTGAAAGACTACGTCCAGATTAATCTGACGCGGTGTCTTGATCGAGGGTGCACCTTTGACATGTCGCGCACGAAAGCCAAAATTCAGCTTCAACTCGAGAACTTGTACACAGGGCCGAAAATGCAACTTCAGGAACGATACGCCTCCCTCTTTGTCATTTACTTCGTCTGCGTCATCTTTTCGCCGGGGATGCCGTTCCTGTGGATTGCTGCGGCGGGCTGTTTCTTCTTCACGTACATCATTGAGCGATGGGCGTTTTTGCGCATGTACCGCCTGCCACCGAAATATGGCTCGGCGCTGGCAGAAACCACCACGGAAATCCTGCCGCTGGGGATTCTGGCGCATGTTATTTTCGCTGCGTGGACGTTTTCGAGCCCTGCACTCTTTGATTACGAGGTGCACAACGTACCCGGGGCAAACAACACTGCGTACGTGGCTCAACTCGTTCGCGAAGGCCGCGCGTGGGCGAATCAAACGATTCTCGCGAATGCGACCAACGTGTCCGCTGCTTTCATGGAGCCTGTCTACCGTGAGGACGTGACGAATGCGTTGGACTACTGGGAGCCAGATCGCATCCCAAACACGTTTTCGATCTTACGGCCTTTGAAGCGAATCGCGAACCATGCCAATTCTTTACCTCACATTATCCTTTTCTTCGTGTGGATTGGTTGGTTCATTGCGACTAAAGTGATGAATCTGGACTATTTGATTCGCACGCTTCTCAGCGTATGTTCCCCGGATGACGAAAGTGCTTTACCGGACATGCTTTCTGCGTTAGCTGCAGCAAACAAATTAGCGACCCCGCGTAAGTCCAAACCTACGCTCGAGGATGACGTTGAATCAGGTCTAGCTCCGTCAGGGGCAATCGCAAGTGGCGCTGAAGAAGCCAAAGATGAGCCGCAGCCTGACGATTTGAATGCTGGCAAGAACATCAATAATAGAGCTGAAATTGAGCTAACCACAACAACATTGACAGCGGATAAGACATCTTCAGAAACGCCGGCAGAAGATGATGAGGCCCCAAATACACCGGTAGAAGATGGTGCAACCTCAAAGGTGCCGAATGAAGGCGGCGCACCAACTGAACCGATCACCGATGCCGATGCAGGCGGTGGCAACTCCAATGGAAACGATGAAGAAGTCAAAGACGATGACACCGCATTTGAAAGCAATACGGATAATCAAGGCGGAGGTCAAAGTGCTGCCAGCGAGAGCAAAGCATCCAGCGACGAGGAAAGGAGCAGAAGCAGAAGTGAGAGTGGTAGTAATGACAGCGCCACAAGCAGTGCCCAGGATTTGAGAAGAGATCCTGATGATGTTGTTGACGCCTCCAAATTAATACAACCTGAAGACATTGTTAAATCCGTCACGCAAGCGGACTCATTGAGTGCTACTGCCAAGCCTTCTCGAAGTCTGAGGCCACCAAAGCCCAAAGCGAAAGCGCTGAAATCGAACACCATCAGCGCTAGTGGTGGAGGGTCGGCGTACATGTTTGGGCTGCGGACCGAGCACGTAGACACGCGGCCACCGCTGGTGAGCGACAATGATCCTCTGCACCGGTGCGAGACCACAGGGCCTGGCGGGCGGCGAGTGCTGGCGTGCGCGCAAGAAAACTTCAAGGCCTCTGAAGCCGCGCGCTACATGTTCGACTTCAAGGTGGGCTTCCTTACTAGGAACGTGCGGGAAGACGAGGAGTCGGAAGACCCCAGCGACAGCGACGACGAAATTTTGGAAGAAAAGCCTTTGACGCGTACGGCGGCTTCCATGAAAGCAAAGCAATTGAACAAACGCTTCAATCAATTCTTTGACTTGTACTGCCGTGAATCAGGCAGCCGCGGCCTGCAATCATTCTTCCCCCACGTGGAAGAAAACGACGAATTCGTGCCGGACATTTGCGCTTCCTACGAATATCGAGACCACGAATTGACGCGGCTCGAGGCCCTATGGGCTTTCCGTGAAAAGATCACGTACCAAAATTCCCGGCGCTCCAGCTCCAGTTCGAGCAAAAAGAAAATGGGGGCCTCTATATCAAGCATGAGTCGGCAAAAAGACGGCCAATACCCTGCTCAGGCCTTTGAGGGCAACGTCGACTATTTGTGGGCGATTAAAACGAGCCAGTTAGAAGACGCAATCAAACAGAAATTGCTCCGAAAGAGTGTGCTGGCGCTCTACACACGAGAGTTGGCGTTCCGGATGATGTACCCCGAAATGCATGCCCGTGTGAAACGCACATTGCAGGTTGGCGTCTTGTTTGTTTTCGTTGTGGTTTTAGCTATGTATCTTCAGTTCAATGGTATCTCTCTTGTAATGTTTTTTGTTTTGACCACCTCTTCTCCAACTAATTTTCTTCATGATTATGCTACATGACTGCCCACATACTTCTTTCTTGTTTGCCTTGTTTTCTATTATTATAAACAGGGCCTGGTATCCTTTGACATCAACGCAAATATAGCCTACGTCACTAGTTTTGCGCTCGAATCGCCGAGTTTGCTCGCGTACCAGCGGGGGCAATTTCAAGTCACGGGCGAAGACTACGAGGCAGCAGGGCAATCCAGATGGCAAAAACTGAAAGCTGGGCCGCCCCCACTACCTGTAGTGTACCCCAATGCCACGCAAGACATGCCCCGAGGCACCGCGTCGCATGTGACTTGTGTTGGGGTAAACCCAGCGCGCGTGAGAGGACCAAGGCTCGTGGTGACTTTGAAAGTGCCCCCGAAACCAGACGACTTAACGGATCAATTGAAGACGGATCCTGCCTACGACGACGGCCGCGAAAAGTTCCAGTGCGTTTTTCTTGAGTTTGGGGCTGTATCGTGCCTGTGATCGTGTACTTTTACTGTATTCCACTGATTTGTTTTCTTTTAAACCGCTTGAGTGGAGTCTTTTATTTGGTCTGTTTGGAGTGGAGTGTTCATTGTAATTTCACTCCCTCTGATGCTGCAATCATCGTAGGTATTTGCGCATCAAAATCGGCGGCAAAGTCGAGTACACCGTGCAATTGCCGCGAGGTTTGCAGCACCAGCATTTGCCGGAAATTCAGTTCGAAATTCCGGCCATTGAATTCCACGAAGACCACGAGTTGGAAGTGGAAAAACGTCACCACAAGACTTTGAAAAAGAAAGGCTTAGCCAAGTATGTCGAGAAAGATGTCGCACATGAGACAGCGGCAAAAGAGGCGGCAGAAAGAGCAGAAGCAACAGGAGACCTTTCTCAGAGAGTGAGTACTTTTTCTTTCCCTGAAACTGCTTTCCTTTGATTACTTCTCATATATCAAAAATGTTTTACCCTTCAGAGGCTTATTTTGTGTAAATTTTCAAATCTCTTTCCCGATAATTTATCCGCTTTTTTGTTCTTTCTACTAATTGTCTTCTTTCCATAATTGTTTACGTATTCCTCTTCATGTTCCCCCGCCGCATCTTCTCCCAGCGCTCTCACCTCGATGCAATTGCCGGCATGCAACGTTTCCACTTGGATGCGCCGGAGCGCGTACAGTTGGGCAATCGTGTCGACGTGGCCATTCGTGGCTGTGGCAAACTACAAGTGCAGTGGCCGCATTTAGCGCTCCCTAACTGCCCCGTGCAGATTCACTTGCCTGCGGTCCGGGTGGACCGAGAATTGACCCACAAGGAAGTAGTGGCAGCGCAAAAGCGTGCAAAAGTGCATGCACACAAGGCAGAAGTAGCAGCGAGAGCCAAGGGAGAAGAAGAAGTAGCGCCGACAAGAGCCGAGCGCGCCAGGGAGCTCGCGCGAAGAGGGGTGTTTGCCAGGCTACCCACGCCATCATGCCACGTCGTGAAACCCGATAACATATTAGAGCACAGCGAAACCGGCTATTCCCGGGACGTGGAGCAGCAAGGGTGGGCGCAGCTCATGTCCCCCCTCGACGAGGGTGACGAAAAAAATGGGGAAGAAGGACGACGAGAAGGAGGCTTGGGCAATCCCTTGAAGTTCAGCTCGGAGCGCGTGGCTTTGAAAGTGCAACAGCTGCAGGATGAGGTAGTGGTGGCGCAGCGGGCTCACTTGCGCGCCAAACGAAGGGAATTGCCGAGCGAAGCCAGCGCCGCGCAAGACCTGGCCAAAGCCATTGCCGAGAAGGACCGGGTGCTGAGGCGGGCGCGGCGGGCGGCGTACCGTAAGTTTTACGCGGACTACACGCGGCATCGGGTGCTTTACCAGGTATGCATTGACCGAGATTTTGAGGTCTAACAAGAACGAAAAGAAGGAACGAAATCGTTGAGGTTTTCAATATTTTGCTTGCGAGTTCGCGTCGAAGCCCAAATTTGCTTGCTTGAGCGCGTACATACTTTACATGTGTGGATTCCTTTCTTGCTTTACTTTCTCTTTCTTGCCTTCTCTCTCTCTTTTAAACCCAACACTGAACCACGATGTTGCAGTTGATGGTGTTTGCGCCGAAATGCACGGTGAAAGACTTCAGCAACTTGAGGTTGTTTCAGCACGACATTGTAGATTTACTGGACAGCGGCAGTGTGGTGGCGACGCTGCGGCCTGGTCGTCATTTGGGCGGGCGCATTGGCTTGACGGTAGGATGGAGATAGAAAGAGTGCTTTATTAGGATAATATTCGACAATATAGCAACATTGCAGGGATATGATGTACAGAACACACTGAAGAAGTGCCAAGAATGTACTTGATAATGTCTTAAGAGAGGGATGGGGTCATTGTATTCGATTTTATGATCCTGCCATCTTTTTTGTTTTTTTTTTTCTCGAATAATTTCTTTCAGGTGCCCTTGGACCGGTCTCTGCCGATGGACGGGCAATGCGCTGAAATCACGGTCCCCTCGGTAGGCAGCATCAAAGTGCGGGTGATTGCGTCTAACTACTGCCACTTGAAGGGCTTGCACGGGATTCCAGTGTTGGGCTTGGGCGTGCTCCCGTGGGATGAGAAGCCATTGGAACGACGCGAAGTGGTAAGCGAAACGAGTGAATGATGAATAGATCGTGTTGTATTGATCGAATTAGAAATATTAGGAACTCCAACTCATGATTGTATATTGTCTCCTGAAATCACGTAGCGCGATTTGTTGCATTATGTTTCAATTCTTACCGTTCTCCATATCGAGTTTCTTTATACCTCACATTTATCATATTTGCATCCCAAGGTGCCGGAGAACATTTCGGAGGTGAATTTCGATTTTCCGGCGATTACGAAACCAAGCCGTCGTCCGAAAGACGCACCGACTTCCAAGTACATGCAACACGAAACTTTCCTGAAGCCCTATTTGCTGAAAGCGCCTCGCAGGCGGCAAGTGCAGGACATTCGGCAGTTCAATGCGGCGATGAACGTGGCGAACGACGACAACAATGGAGGAAACGGTGGGGCTGAAGATTTCAACCCGTTTGGAGATAAGAACAGCGATTTGAAGATTAAAAAAGGAATGTCCAAGGCGGAATTGATGACGTCATTTCGCGACAAGTTGTTGAAAAAGAAAGAAGCGCAAAAGAAGAAGACAAAGAGCGGGTCGAACAACGACGACGACGAAGACGAGGACGGCAACGACGACAGAGCTGAAATGGATGATGCGTTAGAAGAAGAAATCGTGCTGCCGAAATTGGGCAAATTTGACGTGGCGTGGCCTACCGGGCTGCAGAGAGCGTCGGACCACATGTAAAAGAGATACGACAGAATTACATGATGATGAAATTCTTACTTTCTTCTTCTTCCGTGACGCTTTCATTGTTTTACTATGCTATTGTACCTCAATTCTAATAAATATACTAAGATGATAAACCCTTCCCTGCCATTTTTTACATTTCGTTTGTTCTCTTCTAGTTTTGCTTATTCTTGTCATGCGATATTGTGTGTGCGCGTGTGCATACATGTAAACAAAAACAGGTATTGCGCTGCAGCCGACGCCAAAGACAAAGAAGCAGGCTTGCCGTTCTCGAAAG
>Ga0307979_1002150_pt1 | contig 13788 bp, 9 predicted proteins | sample OrgLakmetage1058_FD_201833 | JGI IMG/M metagenome (GOLD analysis project Ga0307979, IMG submission 201833) | Saline water microbial communities from Organic Lake, Antarctica - #1058 | ecosystem: Environmental > Aquatic > Non-marine Saline and Alkaline > Saline | place: Antarctica: Organic Lake...
TAACTATTAAGATTGCAAGCTATTTTTAACGAGCAATTCGACAATCCGACAATCTGACCCACTCTGATAAAGGCTCTGTGTGTGCACAATTCACAGGGGGACTGATTGCGACGTAAGACTACGAGACAACGACCGACGACAGGAACGACGAGCTATCGTCGTGCTGTCGTTGTCTGCGCACAGATGAGAGAGAGAAGACGAACAACAGCATGATATAATAACCCCTAATATACTATAGACACGCACAAATAGATCGGGATTTCAGCTTAGCTCCTTCCTGCTGGTGGGCGGGTTCGAGGCAACCATGCGCACTTGAGAGCGTGCGATCAGGATTTACGGCATCAGCAGACATCTAAATATCATCTGAGCTATTGGAACTAGAGATAGCCAGAAATATTAAAAATGCGCAGGTTGTTCAGCAAAAAATCGAGCAAGGACGATCCAAAGGATTCGATTGAGGCTTGGTCTAAGGAGTCTCGCGCAACATCGCCCACCTCCGCTCCTTTGCCTTCTAGTCACGGCAGCGCCGGCAGTAACAACAGTATCCGGGGGGCTAGTAGCCCCAGAAGCGCAGGTCATTCAGCCAACGACCAGCCACCTGACTCACTCGGTGAGCTGAAGGCCAAGTATGGAAACTTGGGCGCATCTGCTGGCTCTTTCAAAGCACCCCCCTCTAAAAAGAGCACCAGCGGTGTGAGCAACGGTCCTTTGAAAGGAAGCAACGGTCCTTTGAAAGGAAGCGACGCTGCTCCTGGCGTGTCTGCCGCTCTGGCCCGCGCGCAAGCCGACGCAGGGCCACGAATGCTGGGTGGAGGTTCCGCCGACAAAAAGAAGTCCTTTTTCGGCGCAGCACCACCAATCATCAACAAAAAGGTTGCCGACAGCGGGTCGTCAGATTTACTCAAATTGGGACAAGAATTGTCCCTGCGACGGGCGAAGAAGCAAGCGGCTGATCGTAAGCGACAGCTCCTTGACCGACTCGAGAGGTAATGCGACAAACGATGCTTTCGTGTATCTTGCGGAGTATTTATGAGGCATCGCCTCTGTTTCCACTTTGTATGCCCGTGCCTTTGTGCCAATGCACGCATTTATCTTGAAACTGAAACTTCGTGTCGCGGCTGTGTCCTGAAAGTCTTTTGTGTATTGATTGATGCCCAGCAGGTGCGAGAACATGGCCGCGGAAGCCAACGACATTGCCAAAGAAGTGCAAGCGTTCATCGTCTTTCGCGTGCGGCTTGTGGGCGACCTAGACGACAATTCAGAAGAAAGCAAGCCTAGCCAAGGAGCTGCCAGCAGCGCGTCGACGCCCAAACCAGAGCCATCTTCCTCTTCCCGGAAACGGAACTCGATTCGACACAAACAAGGCGCGCAAACGGCGACTGCCGTGGAAGACGTCCTCGACCGCAAGCTGCGCGAAGGCATCATCACCGACGCCGAGTGGCGCGTCATGAAAGCTGCGAACCGCAGCGCGGCGGAAGAAATGTCGAAAGCAGAAGCGCTAGCCGGTGGCCAAGGAGACGCCGCCTTGGGTGGGGGTGGCGACTCGGACGACTCCAACGCCGAAGACGAGGCGGTGTCGGCGGACATGGAAAACGTGCTGCAGAGCGCGGTCTCCGCGGAGCGGATGGACGTCGTGGTGCAGTGCTTCTGCGAAGTGCCGCGGCACATGGTGCGCCGGGCCACGGGGCGGGTGCTCGGGTGGGGCAGCGGGCCGAGCCTCGTGATGACGTCAGCGAGGTGGCCGAGCTTCGCCCCCTTGCACGCGCACTTCGCCCCACCGGCGTCTGCTCTGCCGAAGCCCTCGTCTCGGAAGCTATCATCTACAGCGACAACCAGCGCGACCGCCAGCGCGACTGCCGCGAATACGAGCGCGAACGCTGGCGGTGTCATCTCGGTTGCCGTCGCGACGAACGAGGAAGGCAGCAGTGGCGCTGCCACATTAAAAGAGGCAACAGACCCCCCAGGCAGCCAAGGTAAACCCAAGAAGAAAAGTGGTGGGGTAAGTTTCGCCGAGGACCTTGGCGAGAGCAGCAGTGTCAAACACAGCAATGCCTCATCCACAAGGGCAGGTGCGTCCTCTGCTCCAGGCGCTCCAGTGGAGTCTGGAACCCAAAGCAGCAGCAGCAGCAGCAGCAGCAGCAGCAGCGAGAACGACAAGAATGGCAGTTTATTGGAAGGTGGCGGAACACCAAATGAAACGCCCGAAGCAGCCCTGGATGCGCTGCGCAGCAGTCTGATGAACGACGTGGGCAACGCCATCAAAATCATCAAGAACTCGGAGGTGCTCCTGAGCGATTTGGCCGAGGAAGTGAAGAAGCTGCCTGTGTTTGCTGGGCTGCACCAAGGCGTGCTTGCGAAACAGGTATTTTCGAAAAGGAATATATAATTTACACGACTGCAAAGCATGAAGCCCAAAATGTTTGATTGTTTGTTTGCATACTGTGCACTTTTGGCATGACTCGTTTCATTCTTCGCTCCCTTTATTTTAATCGTTACACTTGTCGTATGTCCTTGTTACAACCCACACGCGCTCGCTCCTTCCTTGAAGATCGAAGGCCTCCAAGACGTGTGCGCGCGCGACACCAAGAAGCTCGACGACGTGCGAGCCGGCGCGCGCGCGGCCTCCCAAAAGTTGCGCAGCCTCACCCCTGCTCAGAGGGCGGTGCTGGTGCAGAAGCTCGCAGCCAAACAGCAGGATGCACAAGGTGGTGGTGGCAGTGCTCGCGCTCTCGCGCGCAGCGTCACCGCAGAGGCTGCTCAGCTCGAAATCCGCGCCAGCGCTTACCACGCAGCTCCGCTCAACGGCTACGACGACGAAGACGGAGGCGATGGCGGCATGCCAGAGGATGGCAGCACTCCTGGCGGCGGCCGGAGTGACCGCATGAGCCGCAGTGCCAAGAACATGCGCCAGTCGACGGCGCTGGAGCCAGGAGGGCGGGACCGCGCAGGGAGTGGAGCCGTGCCGATGCAACCGCTCCAAGCTGACGTCGAAGAATTGGTGCTCTTTGAAGTGGACGCAACTTCAATGGAAGACGTGCTGCGCGCCTTACAGGTGTGTGTTAATTTTCAAACCTATTCCTTGCAATCGCTACTTTTCTTTTGCTGCTGTCGATGTGCTTCGTGAATATTTCGAATGCATTTTGCAACTGAAGCGCAACTGGTGTTTTCTTTTCTTTCGGATACATGATGTTTATTTCTCGCTCATATTTCGGTGGTTGTTGTTGTTCCTTCCCGTCTCTGTGCAGCGCTTTCGGTTCAACGTGCGGCGCGTGGTCAAGAAAGGGAAAGCTGCCAACGCGGCTACGGACGAGGCCATCGCGGCGGCTCGCGCAGCTGCCGACGCCGTCGCGCACGCCGCCGGGATTGAGCTGCGCGCGCCCTGGGAAGTGGCGGCCGACGAGGAAGAACTGGCCAGGATGCTGCGGCTGTCGGTAAGAGAATGGTGCCGAGGACGAAGTGCATGAAAATTAAGAGAAGGAAAAGAGAGAAAGAAAAAGCGAAGCAGAGACAAGCTAGAGCAAAAGAGTAGGTAATTGCTTGTAGAAACATATCGCATATTTGCTGCTATAATTGGCGTCAATGAGCCCAGCTGCCCTTCTTTGACATATCTATTAGGTCATGGGGCCGTCGGACTCGGCGCGCGCCAAGGAGCTCATGGCAAGCGTGGGAAAGTCTGCCGATACGGCCAAGCGGCGTGCGATCCTTGCCGAGGCTTGGGCTGCAGCGTCGGTGGCAGCTGCCGAGGCGTCTAGCTCCCCCCATGCAGCGGCCGCAGCTGCGCGACTGGCGGTGGCGCAGTTCGGCGGTGAAGTGGTCAACGATGGGCACGACGATTACGACGAAGACGAGGACGACGACGACTTCGACAACGGCCGCAACAGCCGCGGTGGCTCCCGGAGCCGCGGCGCTGGTGGTGGGCGCAGGTCCAGCGAAGCCGTGACCAACTCTCTAAAGATGCTGTTCGATGCAGTCGACACGGATTTGAGCGGAGAGGTGATATACTTTGAATGCAATGGATTTCTGCGGTTTACTTCTCATTTTTTTTCTTGGTGAAATTACGAGTATTTCTTGCACATTTCTTCCTCAAATTTGGGCTTATTTAGCACCTTGCGCACATGTTTCTTGGCTCCTTCCTTCGTGTTAGATCGACGAAGAAGAGTTGCAAGCGGCGATGGCCGAACTGGGCCTGGTGGAAAGCGAAGTCGTGGACCGGTCGTTGCTGCAAGCCTTCGACACCGACAGCAGCAACACGCTGGACTTCGACGAGTTCGAGCGCCTCATTCGGAATCGCCTCCACCGCACCTCGGTGGAGCCTTTCGTAACGCACGAGGTCATTGATTTAAAAAAAAACGTTCTTAAAGTGGCTGTTTAGTGCACCTGCATGAATTTATGTGTAAACATCAGGTGGAGCATCCATCTATATATTTTATAGATCCTGGTGTCTTATTCTTATTGTTCGTGCATCAAGGCGGCGTATGACGCTCTCCTTCGCCACCTCGGCATTGATCTGCCGCGAGCGAACAACAACAGCAATGCCGGGTTCGGAGCGCTCGATGCGAACGCTGCTGGCGTCGCTAGCAGTGGTAGCGGCTCTTTTGAGAACAATGGCAACAGCGGAACTACTGACGACGACACGGCCAGCTCTGGTGCTATGCCTCCTTCTCCTCTGACTGGTAGTGCGCGGGCCTCGTCCGCACCGGAATTCATGCGCCATTCATCCATGGCGGGTATTCAGAGCAAGGCGGAAGCGAAACACCGCCGGTCTTCCGTAGGGATGGGGTCGTACAGCGGTGGTGCCGCTTCAATGCACCACGTAAGCGAAGACCTCGATCGATCCGACACCTTTGTGGCGGTGGCCGCGTTTCCGGCGGCGGCCAAGGCGGCGGCTGCGCGGCATCGAACATCCGCCCACAATGTGACCAACGCCACTGGCGGCCTCGCCAGCAGCATTGGCAGTCGCAACAGCAGTGCGAACCTCCTTCGCAGCGTGAACAGCATGGCTTCGATGCCTACGTCATCATCACCGCGACTGGCGCACCACCACTCCAGCCTGAACCTCGGCTTCAATGGCCCCAACCGCCATGGCAGCGGGAAAAGCCTTGCTGGCAAGCGCAGCAGCGACAGCAGCCTCAACGCCACATCTGGCTACCCGCCGCCGCTGAAGTTACCCATGCCACTGCCGCCCCCCCAGCTCCGCGAGCGCACGGGTGCCGGCGGCAACGGAGGTGGCAGTCCCATGGTGGGCAGTAGCGTGGTTTCCGACCCTTCGGCGCAGCTTCGCTTGGGCCTCAAGTCGCTGCAGCAAGGGAAATTTGCGGCCGCGCATGGGTGGTTCCGCAAAGCCGCGGACCAAGGAGACGCCTCGGCGTGCTTTGAAGTGGCGAGGCTGCACGATGTCGGGCTGGGCTTACAGGGCACACCTGCAGAAATCCACAACAACAGCAACTTCGCTGGGAGCAGCAGCAGTAGTGGCCGCAGCCGCCGGGGCAGCAACTACTCCGTCACCGGTGGGGTGCCCCAGCGGAACTTGCCCGGCGCTGCGTACTGGTACGACGCCGCTGCTCGGCTCGGAGACGGGCGCGCGATGTACCGCCTCGCGTGTTGGCACACCAGTGGAGAAGGGGTGCCCCGCAACGAGGGAATCGCCAAGGTGTGGATGGCGCACGCGGCGGCCGCAGGGGTCGCCGACGCGCAGTATGCCGACGCGTGCGTGAAACTGCAACATGCTGCACGGCTGCCGCCCCGGCTAGCCGAACAGCGCAGGCTCGACGCTCTGCCGAGCTTACGCGCGGCCAGCGAACAGGGCCACGGTCCGGCTGCCCTCGAGCTGGGAAAATTGCACCGCGCAGCTGCTCTCGTGGCTTCAAAAGCTGCGGCTGCTGCTGCAAGTGCTGCGAAATCGAATGCTGATGAGGCTGCTGATTCGGAGGATGCCGACGTGGATGGTTCAACGACAGGTGGGGTGTTGCTTTTGGAGGCAGGTTCAGAGGACCGTGCGACTGCACTTCGACTCTTTGAGCAAGCAGCGAACTGCTCTGCCTCCGTAGAAGCAAGTGCCAGCGGCGACCTTTTTGCCCTGGACCAAGATGGTAGCAGCGGCAACGGCAGCAGCGGCGGCGTGAACCACGAAGATGGCGGCGAGGGAGGCGGCAGTGGTGCTTTCAGCGACGTGCTTCCGGCAAGCTGGAACGGCATGGGGGTGAGTGAAGATGCCGCTGCCCAGTGCCGCGCAGAAGCGCAGTACGAAGTAGCGCGGATGCACCGCGAAACGAGCGCGCGCATCACCGAAGCTAGTGCCAACAGCAGTGGCGGAGCTTACGGCGATAATGACTTCGACTTGGTGCACGGAGGTGACGCTCTCATGTCGGCGCTGGAGTCGACGAGCTTAGCGCTCTCGTGGATGACGCAAGCCGCGGAAGACGGCCATCCCGACGCGATGTTTGACCTCAGCTTCATGTAAATGCTTTCTTAGAAATTCGTGCACACGCGCACTTTCAAAAATCTTCTGCTCGTTTTTTTTTTCTCTTTTTTTTTTTTCCAATGATGAATTGCTTGCACTCTACATTCCCACTTCGATGGTATGCGACAAATTTTCCTAATTGGCTCGTTTCCACTTGTGTTTGTGTGTGTATTCATGCCGTATCTTGATGATTCAGGATGGCCCATGGGGAAGGGCGCCTCGGTGCAGATCCCGTGTTAGCGATGCAATGGCTGCGCCGTGCGGCTGACTTCGGCCACCCAAAAGCCATGCGCTTGGTAGATCGCTTGAGAAACACCGCAAGGCATTACTCCGTCGGTGCAGGCGATGGCGATGAAGAAGGTTGCCGCCCTCCTCGCCTCGCAGAATCCGCATTCAGTTCGAGCAATGCTCTTGATCCAGATTCTTCGCGTGTGGATGAAGATGGAGCAGCAGAGGGCCGTAGACCTCACGCAATGTCCGACGACAAAGAAGATGAGCTGGCGGATCTGGCAGACGCATTTCACGAAGAAGAAGACGAAGACGACGACGACGATGACGACGATGCTCAAAACGAAGAAAGCCGAGTCAAATTTGCTGCTGTCAAGCATCTGTCGTCTCGGCTGAGCTTCACTTCTGGGCTCGACGCGCTCAACAGTAAGAAGGGCGCCAGTGGTGAAGACGACAATGCGAGCCACGGCTCTTCGTCTGAAGACGAGTTTGACCAGGTCGTCGAATACGACGACGAAGATGGTGGCGATAACAAGGGCAGCAGCAGCGCCAGCACGAATGGCGAAGATGGTAAGCCACCGTTTGCCCCAGGAGGGGCAAGCTTGAACAAATTTCGGGCGGTGCGCGCATCCCTGCGCCTCGACAACCGCGGCTCCCTCACTTCGGGGGGTGACAACGCCCCCGGGCCTGTAGGCCACAAGCGCCGCGGGAGCAGTGTCGAATGGTCCAGCAACCCACTGGCCAACCGGGGCCGGGCGAGTACGGCCCTTGCGGCGGCGGCTTCCGCCACTGCGGCTGTGGTGAGGCCTGGAATCAACCCAGTTTCAGCGGAAGCCTCGCGCGCGCTGCAGCAACTGGAGGATGCGCGAGCCTCCCTGGCTGTCGCGTCGGAGTCCCTTGCGCAGGCCACGCGGCGTGGGCAGCGGCAGTTTGATGCGTTGGCGTCGTTTGAAGCGGAGCGGCGGGACGCGGTGGACCGGCGGCTCCTGGGCCCCAATGGCGACTTGGCCAAGCTCCTTGGGTCCACCACTGCGTTGAGTGACTTGCACGGCAGCAGCAGCAGCAGCAGCGGTGGTGGTGTCGCAGGGCTGAACGGCGCTGGCTTCACCAGCAGGGGCAGTATTGGCGGCAGCGGTGTTGGCATCAGCAGCGGTGTTGGCATCAGCAGCGGTGTTGGCATCAGCAGCGGTGTTGGAGGCGGAAGTGGCCATAGGTGTGCTGGGCGAGGTTTGCTTGCTTTGGTGGGGGCAACGGCGCGCTACGGGACGGCTCTGCCAGTGCTTGTGGAGACTTTACAGGTCGCCGAAGCCAGCGACATGCGGGCGGCGGAGCGACTCGAAGCTCTCGCAGACATGTGGCAGAAAGCGGCCACGCACGCGCACAAGGAACACCACCGATTGGAGAGCAATGCCCAGGAGAGTGAACTTACAGGTAGTAATGCTGATTCACCCACTGCTCCAGCTGGTGTGGCAACCCCAGCAGTGTCCTCTTTCACCGCCTCGCTGCGCACTTGCTTGGCCGAATTAGCACGAGGCATGGCGCAAGAATGTCGGAAATCGGCCGAACAGCACGCGGCGCTAGCCCTGTCGGCGGATACTGCGCGCTGCGGGCTGAGCCAACGCGCGTCGGAGCTGCGCTCGAGCATTGAAACCGCTGCGCAAGAAGTGAAACGGCGCAATCAGGGCGTGCGAATGGCGTGGAGTCAGGTAGCTGAAGCGCACAAGCAACAGGCTCGAAGGCGGCACGCCGCAGCCCAGATTCTCAAGCGCAGTGGGCTGGCGAGCCGCGCTGTCGCCGCAGCTGCCAGTGGCAGTGCCGACAACGTCAGCGAGCTGCTGCAAGCGGCGACCTCCGTGGCGGAGGCCGAGCACGCAGCTGCTGCCGCTGCTGAGGGTGCGGAGGCCCTCGCTAGCAGCGACAGTGGCAGCAGTGGCAGCGGAGTAGGCATAGAGTGCCGTTGGCTGGCGCTCGACACTTACCGTCGGCACGTGCGTTGTGCGCGGACCAGCGCCGAAGCCGCGGCCCGGTCTTTTGCCGCGGCCGAAGACCTGTGCGTGAGCTTGCCGTCGGCGTGTGCGGCCCTGGAAGGGGACGTCCTTCGCCGAGCCTTGAAGGCGCGCGCCCGGCTCTTGCGCCGCTGCGGGTTTCTCTGCAACCGCGTGGTGCACGCTCACCTCCTTTCGCCGTCGTCTTCACCAGCAGCAGCACCTCCTCAAGCAAACCTCGCTTCTTCCGACGCTGCCACGTCACCGTCACCGTCTTCTTCATCGACGGCGAGCGAAGCCGCGTTGTTAGCATGGCGTACTGCCGAGTGGAGCCCAGAGAGGCGATCTCACGAAGCTGGCGGCGTCGCGGCGGCGCTGAGGGCGTTCATCGACGGAGCCGTGCTCGAGAGGCGCAGCGGCCGCGTGCTAATCATGGCGGGGCTGGACGCTGTGCAAACTGCTTTGGGCAGCAGCAGCAGCAACGTCAGCAGCGACAGCAGAACGAGCAAGAACAGCAGCGTTTTGGTGGCTAGCCAGCAAGCCGCATCTTCTGCTGGGCCAAGCAGTTCACCGTCCAGAGGTCCTCCCGAGCGCACTCAAAACCGCCGCCAAAGCGGTTACAGCAGCAGCACTGGCAGCGGTGCCGCAGCTGTCACCACAATGCAAGCGCGCGACACCTACAGCCGCGCCGCTGCCGCAGGGGGAGAGCAGCTGGTAACCTGGGTTGAAAACATACAAAAAGCCGAGCATGCCCTGAATCTGGCCTCGGGGAAAATCAGCGAGCCGACCGCTACCAATTCGTCCTTCAAGCTGCTCAAACTTGCGACGTCATCGTTGAAGCAAAACGCTGCCACGACCAACGGCCTTGGCGTGTCGTCCTCTATACTCGAGCTGGGATCCCTCGAGCGCGCACTCGTGGCAGCTGCCAGTGCTTTTGACGAGGAAGCTTCAAACTTGTACGGAGCCAACGCTTTGTTGCCTGCGGCAGCGGTAGCAACTTTGACCCAGGCAGCTTCAAAAGACCAAGCAGCGATGAAGACGCGCACCATGCCGGGCGACCGCGCCCTCGGAGTAGCGCTTTCCGGCGCCTCCACCGCCGCACTAGATGCCGCGGCCTGCCTGGCCCTGAGCCCGGTGCCAGCTCCAGCGCCAGGGCAGGTGTCCAAATCAGACCTAGCTGCTCTCATGGCGGGTGGACAAATTACAGCGACGAGTGATGCGAACACCAGCGGTGAGGCTAGTAGCACCGCCAGCAGCGGGCACGGTACTTCAGGAGTGCTGACTACGTCACCGCCACCTACGAATCCGCCGTCAGCTTCTGCGCTAGCTTTGATGGCAACTGCAGCTCTGGCGCCGCCTCTGAAGCGTGCGAGCGCGTGCATGCTCCGTGTGCAGCGGCGCGGCATGCCTCCGCTAACCCCCGAGGACGAAAACTCTTCCCAGATGTTTCAAGCCGCAGCGCTGGTGCTGACCGCGGACGGCAAGCTGCATGCGTTTCTGGACCCGTTGCCGCCTTCTGGCAGCTTAGGAGCGTCATCAGCGGCCGCTCAAGTCTCCGAATCCTCCGGTAGCAACGGCAGCAGCAGCATAGTTAACTTGCCTGACGTGAGTTGTTTTACGCGTGCCATGGACCTCAAAGACCGAGCTGGCGGCGTGTCGCCTCAATTGCCGTTCTTCACCGTGCCTCTTTCTGCCGCGTCGAACGGGCGCCGCACTGCGGTTGCCAAAGCCAAGCCCGGTGTGTTTCGCGTCCTGATAACAGACGGAGTGGAAAGCAGCAGTGGCAATGGCCCTGAGGGAGGGGCAGCGGCGACAGAGGGTGGCGGTGCTGGTGCTGCAAACGTCGAGGACGTCGATGAGGATATCGAGGGTGGCAGCGTTGTGCTCCCACCGTCGCTGCTGTGGTCTACACCTTCGCAGCCGGATCCACTGGTTGGTTCTGGAGGGGCACCCCCCATTGCGGACACAACAGTCGCTGACTGTCCAATTGAAGCTATCTTGGTTGATGTTGGATCCGACGAAGATGCCGACGGTGCGACCATTTTTGAATCCCAACTTGACCTCTTCATGTCAACGTCTCTTCTTGAATGTTAGCATGCTTCATATCGCAGTATAGTGTTTGTAAAATTTTATTGCGATTGTTGTTTTGTGTTGTGTATAATGGGTTTCCTCCTCTTTGTTTCAGGTTGGATTGAGGACCTTCTCCGCGCTGCTATCAAAAAGCGACATCAATCGGACGTCGAAGCTAAGTTTTAAACCCCTCATGAATTCTTGCGGACCCGACTGAACTTCTGGGACTCAGAGATGAAACCGCCATATCCCAAGCAAACAGGCAGATGCCCTTCGAGTCATAATGCATGCGCACGTGGTAGTTGGAACGGCAGCACGATTGAACTCCAAGTGATTCAGATAACGAGCAGGGAGCCATCAAATGTCCACAGCTACCAGTCAAGTTTAAAGTAGCCGTGTTAGCCAAGTCAAATCGGAATAATAGGAGCAAAAGGAATATTAACGTATAAAGAGAGATCCAATTGCTTCCTGGATATCGGATATCGGATTAATTCACTAGCGAATGGCGCCCTGCGCCCTCGCGCCCCTGTGGTTGACTACAAGCTACAAGCAACCAAGGTTGCGATTCACGTACCCGCGGGTATCACCCGAGGTCTTAAAAATTCACTTTGCGCGGTATTTACGCGGTATTTACGTGGGAATCACGTGCGGTATATATACGGTATCGCCCTCAAATATACGGCAAATACGGGGGAATCGGTGTTCTTTTTGGTGGTGGGGGGTCGTCGTGTCTTCAAGTTTCGTGTGTGGTGCGCTTGCCTTTCTCTTTATTCTCTCTTTCTCTCTTCGCGCCCTTTCCTCCCGCCTTGTGCGTGCGCCATGAGCTGCAGTGTTTATCGCCATGGGCCATGGCTTTGCGCATACAGACAAATGCGAAATGTTACTGAAGATTTCGAGTAGATTCCATGATGACGTCACTCTATTCTGAGCCGATTCCCGTGACGGAAGTCACGTCTGATTGGTGAAAATTCCACTTTCCGTGTGATTCCCGCGTAATTACGTGCGTGAATCTTAACCTAGCAAGCAACAAGTTTAGCCCGATTTCCATTTCATATTACTTTGAATGCTCCGCATCAAAAACCCACATTTTAAAAACAGACTTGTTTACAATAAGCCCTAGCCACAGCCCAACCCTTGTCTATTTTCACGATTAGGAGGTGGAGTATTTCATGTTGGTATCCAATAACTTCAATGTTTTATCCATTCTCGTCGTTTTTCTAATGTTTTCGCGTACATGTGTCACTCAACAAACCTCTAATCCGCAATGAATCCCATCACAACAGGGCCTGGCTTCAAACAAAGTCTTCATCGTGCAAGTGCCGTCTTATGTGCACAAATTGTGCTATTTTTTCAGGGGTTCGCTCTCCCACTGGAATCGTTTTAAAAATCTGCAGTAACCACTTTCCTTCTCCGTCTTCATTTCCTACGGCTGCACCGCCATGCCACGAGGAAGGGTCAACACTACCGTCGTCACACAAGGTATAAAAAAGTAAGAGCTTCCCAGCTTTTGGGTAAACTGATAAACCGCGCATGCATTCTGCAGCATCAATCAACTCTTTCTCAGCGGCTTCAACTTCTTTGTCGCCTCTTCGCCGCCGGGCCGCAATTGTTTGCTCTTTATCCACAAGGGCCTTTCCAGCAGCTCGAATGTCCACTTTCGAGGGTTCGCTGCAAGGAAATACTGTAGCTCCATCTGCCTTGACATCAGAGAGGTACACTAGCGCAGTTGCGTAGCGAAAAGGATTTCCATTTGTGTCCAAGTGTAGCCCTCTGTTCATCAGACGGCCACGATTCAATTCAAGGATCGGAGGCGTATTCCGAATATTGGGCTTAGCTTCATCAGGGTGAGATTCTGATGCACATAAAATTGAAACCCGGCTAAGCATAGAAGTCAAGAGTTCACTATCTTCAGCTTTGATAGCAACGTCGTGGTAACCAGCTTCAGATCTGGACTTCGCTAAGTGAATGAGCTCAGCACACTCAGAAGCGTCTAAAAACGCTTCATCAACAAAAGCGAGAGGTGATTCGCTAATCCTGGTAAGGCTACGTGCTGAGGATGATGTACACATTTTGGTTGCCGCATGTGTAGGAGGAGCACCAAAACACTTGCTCTTAGAGCGAGGTGAAGCATTGAACTTTGTCTGTGAAATACACTGCGATCTATTCAAACATAAGGAATTCAGTGGACTGATTCCTATAGCAAATAAATACATATACAAGATATGAGTTACACTAGGCTCCTTCATTACGCCCGTCATGGAGAAGACGGCCCTAGTCCTTTGATTCAGTCTTGTCAATTGCACGCAGGCTGACACCGTGCAACTACATCACTGCATCTCCCCGTAAGTATAGAAAAGATCGATGATGATTCGCTGTGGAAGCTTCCAGAAAAACACGGAAGATGTTCCATGAGGACCGTTGAGCCCCCCACCCATCCCTCACTAACCCACCACAGGGTGGCTCAGTTATAGTTGGCAATTATCACAAGTGAGGTGAGCTATGTAGGATTCTTATTGATGCAGATCCCTATGGCAGTGGAAATAGTCGGCTAGCCGGCCGGAAGTGCCAAGAAAGGTACATATTTTGAATATAAGAGCCCAATCGCCGCCGTGGTAGCCCCCTAGCCCCCTCATCTTCAGATGGTATAGATGGTAACTCCTTTGACGCATCACGACGCTGTCGACGATAAATTGATAATAATACTAGCACCCGCAGTGACAGTACGATGGTTTCTCATATGGTTAAAACCGAAATAAACCCAAGAGAAATCTTTTTGAAGCATATATATGATACTTAGAGCAAACTACAGCATAAATGCTAAGGGAAAATTACGGTACCTCACAAAACTCTTCATTCTCTAGCAGAACTAACATAACTAAATTAGGTCCGGTCTTTGTCTGCAAACTCTTCTGCAAATTTTTCCTACATAACATCGTCACACTCGTGAATTATTTTTGAATTATTTTACTGCTTACAATTATGACGCAAAATAAGTATTCTAATATTTTTAAATCTCTCCTACATAACATCGTCACAGTTGAATTT
>Ga0307979_1002152_pt1 | contig 13785 bp, 11 predicted proteins | sample OrgLakmetage1058_FD_201833 | JGI IMG/M metagenome (GOLD analysis project Ga0307979, IMG submission 201833) | Saline water microbial communities from Organic Lake, Antarctica - #1058 | ecosystem: Environmental > Aquatic > Non-marine Saline and Alkaline > Saline | place: Antarctica: Organic Lake...
AATCCTCGCACTCATTACTATGACCACAGGAAGACTATGACGCTACAGAGTCTTTAGTATAACACGAGTAAGACTTATGACCGCAGGAAGGCTGAAGGCTGCCGCAAATAGTGAAATAAAGTAAGTTTGTAGATAAGTCGCTGGGTTAGAGGCAGCGCTGCTGCTACTACTTCGTAGCGCTAAAGCGCTACATACAAGCAAGGGTGTCTGTACGTCTATACCCTTTGATACGAGGCAGGGAATCAAGGATCAAGGATGGGAATACTATACAGGGGATATTTCCAGTTGCCGACCATGTTGCGGAGCGGGTCATATCTCGAGAACGCAGCGGTAGAATTGTCTCAAACTTTTACATCATCGCAAGCATGCCTTGATCATCCGGCCATTTGATTGACCCAGTTTATCTCGTCCACGGCCAACTTCTACAGCTAGTCTAGTCTCGAGCCCCGCTTGTAGAAACTTGGTCCGATCTCAGCGTGTTCTGCAGAGTTGTCACCACGTTGACCACCATGGCGCGCTACTCAGAGAACTGCGAAGTCTACGGTGGCGCGTCAAAAAGTTCTTGAGCCAATTGAAGATGTGCGGTAATTTCCTTTTTCACAAGTATCGTACCACTCTCATTAAGTTGATGATGTTGACCCTCGGAAGACACGTCGTTTTTCCATTCATTTGTGTCGCTTCGCACATCGGCGCTATCTCGAGATTGCGTCGGTAGAGTTGTCTCAAAATTTGAAGAGTTCATCTATATGGCAATATCATCCAGCTGTTTGGTACATCCCACTTAACTAATCGTTATTCACTCCTTACGATTGCTCGGAAGTTGACGACAGTGTCGACAAAGTGTAGGTGTTCGACAACTAAATATACCCCCTGTACTTACAACTGTAAGTACAGCTGTACAGTAAGAACTGGAAATCCTCTAATATGATACAGGGCCCATGCCCCATCCAATTGGCCCATGAGCCCATGAGCCCATGAGGGCGATCCCATGATACAGTACTCCACGGGTGGAAGGCCAAGCAAAGAACACCAACTCAGGGGCTGGCGCTTTCAAGGGGACACCACCAGTCGGACCGAGCCCAGTAATGCTGCCCGGGATTTGTAGTGCGCGCAGCCTCCTAGTCAAATCATCTTTGAGTGCTTTTTGTCGTAAGCTTTCTGTCGTTGGTTGAAATGTGTTAGCCGTTTATTGACGGCCATTCGGGAAACTTAAGGAGCAGAGCCGCAAAGACCACCGAAATATTATTCAATTCAGAAAAGGTAATATCAGAAGTAAGAACACTACTAGTAGGATAATCATTCGTAAGGAATCTGTTATATTCTAGTCACTACATAGCTCACGTGGTATTTGGCGGCGTGGGGGTGTGAGGGGGCACGGACACCTAAAAGGTACGTGGGCTAACGCTAGGTAAGGACAGGACAAACTTACATTGAAAGGTTCGATAGTTACGTGAAATTCGTAAATTTAAAAACCAAAGAAGGAAGAAGGATGAAACAGAAACAACGACGCAATTAGCGGAATGAAGGCATTTGTTACAGGCCCCGGGGGGCCGGAATTAGAAGGCTAGTACGTAGGAATTCAACAAAAAGAAATCCTGAAGCACTCATAAATCTTTGAGTTCTCTGTGAATTTGGTCACGAATCTTCAGCAATCCAATCGACTAAATCGCTTCGGCGAGGTGGACACGCCACGAGGCCTCACAAACAAAAAAAAAAGAACAAATATTGGTTATTCGGATATATTTCTAGATCGCTGATTTAAAAGTAGATTAGCGCAAGCCTAGAGCGAATAACGAGGACAATATTTTACGTCATGATTGGCTCTAACGAAAGTATATTAAGGGCAAGTCCAGAACGAGAAGACAAATATTTTAGATAATGTGATCAATGACTATTGCGAACCTACTTTAATTAGGTCCACCCCAAGTCTGGATCGAAGTACAACTTCAGTACCATCTAGATGCGTGCCAAATTTATTGACTTTCTTGCTGCGTGCCTTGAATCCTTTCAATTTGAACTGTAGTCCCGTTCGGTGCTCCTTCTCTGGCCGTTCGGTTCTGAACGAATTTCGTTCAATGAAACCACCAAGATTCCACAACAACCATAACCTTTCAAGATTCGATGAAGACGATCTATTTTTTGTGCCTGGTGGAAGCCGTCTCTTATGCTGTTGCTAGTGTGAGTCCTCCTGTTACACCAACAAGTGCCCCATTATCGAAATTTGATGACAAAGCTCTGACGTTCCCACCTTCGACGTCTAAATGGGCGCCGTCTACTTCGTCTTCAAACTTGCAGAGCATTTCAAACAATGGTGACTCCATCGTTTCAACTCACACGCCAACCGTCATGCCCGGTATAGCGACGCCAATTTCTTCTGATGCTCCTTCGCGCAATCAGTCGCGTGGTCAAAATTTGACTCTTCATGAACGACCGCCGGGAGATAACATGAGGACAGCCATAACATCGGTTGTAGTCCTTACGTCACCGTCGTTTCAATACTTCGATGATACGCAACGATACATCTTCAAACTATCCCTCGTCGACTCCGTAAGCACGCTGGTTTCGGTGAACCAAATTGTAATTACAGCAGTAATCCCAACAAACACAAGTAACTCTGGACGGCGCCTAATGCAAGATCCTGACGTTGACCTTCGTATAAGATTTAGAATGGAAATTTTGACACTTACCGGAGTAGGCAATGACTTAACGCAGATGAATATAAAGAATGAGTTGCTCGCCGTATTCACGGGATTCAATGATATATTTATGACTGCTTTTAACGCGAACATTGACGTCTTCCACTTGGAGAAGAGAATCCATGTGAACAAATATCTTTCCTCCGAATCAGTGAAGGCTAACACCCTTGTTGCTACTAACACTGTGGCAACAGTGTTGGATGATTCTGTTCCAACACTCAAGCCAACTTCGGCACGAAGTGATTCCTTTAGCAATGATCCTGTCATCCAGGTGGGGCCACCCAATGTCAAAATATTTTGCATCGCGTCAAGTTCAATTCTAGGATTATCAATACTGCTTCTTGGACTCCTCTATATTTGCCGCACTCGAATGTGGAATGCTAAACGCCTCGATAAATCACTTCCTCGAGCTTATCTTAATGATCAAGCAGACTGGAATCCGCCAGACTTGGATGCTTTAAAGCCCCGGCCAGCGGCCATCGCGGACTCGTTGTTTCCTTCCGCGGCAGTAGACATTACTTGTCCAGATTCAAAAACTACGGAGTTAGAGGACGTGGACCGCACATTTAACGTAGTACGCAAATGCGAACACTTAGTCAGCGTTCGTGCACGCGCAGATACCATACATAACTTGATCCGGGAGATAGAGCAAAAGCAAGCATCTATGCAAGGCAACAATGATAGGTTGCAGAACTACCATTTTTATCCATCTGGTCATCGATTGGAGCCCCAACTACGGTGTGTTGGCCCTACTAGAACCAAGAAGGCTGAGTCTGAAAGTGGAGTTTCTCCCAGCAGCGAATTTAAGTCTAACCAGGAAATCAATTCCGTTGAGGTTACAGAAGTCCATGGCAAACTCGCAGATTTTATGGAAGATGCGGGTCTGAGTGAATTTACGAAGATTCTACTCGGGTTGGGTGTGGATAGTATCGAAGACATAGCAAACGTTGGAGTTGCTTCAGACAGTGATTTATCAATCAAAGTTGGTATGACAAGGAAACAAATAAAAACACTGAGGAAGTCACTGAGCATTCGTCGAGGTGTCCAAGATGCGCCCCGAATAAGCAGGAGGATGAAGAGGCCTGACGACTGCAAACTTTAGAATGAGTTAGATATCTTGCCGTATTGAAAATATTATTAAAGGTTCGTAAAATAAAACGGGTAGTGTCCTACTACGTACCGTAGAGGAGATAATTTTTATTACCCCGGTGTGATAGTAAGTAGTATAGTAGTCGCCCAATTGTAAGTTGCTTTAAGTGATTAAGTCGTACGTAGATTTTTAAACTCCAGGACAAGTCCAACTGGGTTATGTGTATTCTAGCACGAGTTTGCCTTTAGCTATCGATACTCGCTAGGAACTAGGAAGTAAGATGGTTCTGCTGTGCAAGGAAACTTGCATTAAAAATTGCTTTGCCACATTCATCGATAGCCACTCCACTTTAAAAAATGCATATCCCAGCTTTGATATCGGTATCGATGTTACTAAAAACTCCAACAGCGAAGTGGCTGGATCTCTATGCAGCAAGCCGCAAAGCCACCTTGAAACCAGTATTCTGGAAATGACAACTATATTTCATCTTGAAACCGCACAATTGCTTTATAAGCATAGAGGCACACGCCTCTTTAGAAAATCTCAGAGGCTCCCACCACATGTATGAGCCCACCTCCGGGCAAATTCCGTAGCTATCAAGAAAATGTGGTGCAAGAAGTCCGAGTAAAGATATAGTACAATCTTTTTGTTCATGGCTTGTAGGCATCTAGATACTGTTTGCCTCGTGGACACCGGCACTCGCAATGGTAGGTTAAGCTGTGTCAGCAGCCGTGTGGTCCTTGGGTACAGGACCGCAAAAAGTCGCTATAAAGGCCCTTCCGTCGGCATGCTCGGCCTCGGTGCGTGCATCAGACCACCCAAGCTCAGATGCAAGAAGCTGTGATGTATGCGTGTGTATATATGGATGTGTATGTAGAGAATGGGGAAGTATCATGCGTTTGTGAATGAAAACTATTTGAATAGCATCTATCTGAAAAAACTGAACGCACACCACATGCAAATAATAGGAAAGACTCCTGCGCTTCCTTTGACCATTCCAAAATTTACAAGATGCTCTTTTACCTCGACGACGCGAGGAAGTGCTTCAGAGGCTGCGCGCGTGTCGAGGAAAGCTAACCGCGTGCGTTGACCAAGTACCTGATCAAGGTTCACCGCTTAGTTAACATTCGTAAGCTTTAAAAGCCAATACACAATAATCTGTAGGCATAGTTGCCATGACTACGTTCCACTGCATAAGCACATGGTACAACTTTAAAGCCTTACCGCAGCTGCTGTAGAACAGTACTCATGCCGCGCTGCCCACACTACTTCCTGTTCGACGTATGGGAACCCTGGTACCAACAAGTGGCCTGGCACTGGCTCTGAGCTGACCGCCTTTCCTTCTGTTTTCAGGCTTGTATCCTGAGATCTGTTTGACTTTTCAGTCTGTGTAGGTTCATTCATTGCACTTGCCGTCGCCTTGGGCACGCAAGATAAGACATTGAGTGCGTGGCCGCCGTAAGTTGACGCCAAATGCTGGGCTTGTGACGCTGGCAAGCCCGGTACGGCCTGCTGTAAGCGCACCGCCAATAAAGGATCCCACCCTTCACGCCCCTCAAGCGGCGTTGTCAGCGTCACGCAGGGGCCCCATGTTCCTGCGGTGCTTTGGCTACTCCTAGTGCTGCTGCTCTGGCTGCCATCGTCGCTACGTAGGCGTTGCACTACTTGGTTGACAGCGTCTTCTGCCATTTCGCGGTACGTGGTCCACTTACCACCTGCTACAAACATCAAGCCCGATGCTGGGTCTACGGACACGACGTGGTCACGACTGGCTTGTGCGGTGCCCGCAGTAGACGAAGCATGCGGGTCTGACGCGAGAGGACGAGTGCCAGACCACGCGGAGAGGACGTCCTGCCGTCGCACTGGCATGCGCAAGTGCTTCGAGGCTTCGTCCAAAACCCATTGAATCGCGACTTCGGGAGGCTCAGGCCGCATCGTAGGGGACGGTTCAGGCGAGTCAGTGGTGCCCACGAGCGTGTGGCCGAGCCACGGCAAGAAAAAGAGAAACCGCCCGTCGCTCGTGTCCATGTCCACCATGCCCATCCCTGACGGCGCGTAGTAACCCGGCAACACCACGTGAATCCCACTTGCGCCCTGTACAGCTGGAGTCGTACGAGTAGCACTTGACATGCTGCGGTGTTCAATTTCACGGAGTTGGTCCGTAAAGGGCCCACCACAGAGCACTATTGACTTGCCCTTGACTTCGAACGGAGCTGCAGTTGGGTCCACTAGGTCTCGGCACATCACGCCAGTGACTCTATCACTCGAAGTTGGGTCGTCATTGTTGCGCACGAAGTCCACTACTTCAGTGTGATTAACCACGGCCGCACCATGATTGGCAGCGGTCAAAGCAAGTGCAAGCGCAGTACGGCTGTCGTTGTGAGCACCTTCATAAAACACGCAGCAGTAGTGTATTTTGTCGTTGAGCTGAGGAAATTTGCGCAACGTGCGCGATTTGGTCATGATGTGGCTTGGTGGTGAGCACCACCCGCCGAGGAGGTCGTAAAATTTGAAGAAGACTGCAAATAGACCAAGGGGTCCAAGGGCAGCCGGTGGGTAGTCGAATGGTGGTTTGGGCCAAAGCAACCAACGGTCCATGGGTACTGCTATAGGAAGCCACTGTGTCAGGTGGGGCTGCTCCCGCAACAAAAATGCGCGCTCTTTGTGGCAGTTAAGCACCATGTTGAAATCTTGCAAGAAGCTGCGGACGCTTGAGATTGGTGAAGCTAAAGATACTGGGCGAAACAACTTCACCAAGGCTTGTACCAAGTACCGGGACCCTGCCCAGAGAAGTTTTGTGCTTCGCGACGAAGTTCCTGCGCCAAAATCTAGGACCGCATAAAATGCGATCACGATCACAATTGCAAATGCGTGCATATCTACGGATCAATAGATTGGTGGCACAGTAGATAATAAACCTTGGTATCCTGCAAGCACCTTGTTCTGTACTAGGTCACTTTAGTCATTGAACTCAAGCTTACCATCGCGTTCGATGAGGGCAACTTTCAGGCCACGTGTAGCGGCATCGAGGGCCATACCCGCACCAGTGCAACCGCCACCCACTACAACCACATCAAATTCATCACTGCGGAGCCTTGCTAGTTGAGACGCGCGAGAAGGCCGTTCAACCACAGGCGACGACGCGAACGCTCGAAGCAAGGCATGTGGCATGGTTCTGTGCACAGGTTGTCCTATCCGAGTAGCGCTCGTTGACCTCTGAGCAAGTACTCGCATCATCTTTGTAATATTAGGCGTCTAAAAAAATACGCTGTAAATAATCAAAGCCTGCTTTACTCCTGTCTTTGTGATACTGCACCTTTTGCAGCCGTATTGCGCAGTAAGACAGATAGACTTTTCTGTGTTCGGCTCTCAGGCCTTGGAGGCCCGATATGATAGCCCTCTGCTAGTTGAGAAACTTGCCTACAGAAGAGGTAAAGGGGTATATTCTACAATGACGTTGCTGAATTGCTAATCAGGTGGCAGTGTAGATTTCAGGCATCGAGCTACAGCTGCGATTAGAATTCCAGCTTCTGCTGTTGCTGTTGCTGCCCAGCTGGCTGCCCAGCCAGTATGCAATCATGCGATGCAGATATTCTGGAATCTTGGAATGTTCGGAAGGTTCGTGATGAGAAATTCGACACAGAACAAAACAAAGGTGAACACTTTCATATTCAGCTTTCATCTTCTTTGATTGCTTTGAGCTATTAGAGCTTTGACAAATATTTGCAACGGAGTTACGGAGTAACAACTAACTTCTTATCTTCCTACTTCAGCTCCTCCGTCAGCACTACTTCTTCGTACTCAATTTTGCACTTTTCACTAGCCTGAGTCCTTCACATAAATCGTTTCTGAAGTCGAGCGGTCTTTCAAGCATAACAGCGCTTAGAGTACGGACTTCTATTATTTTCAGGTTATTCTATCAAAGGCGTGGATTGCAACATTGGAATTGGTAAATGGCTGACTGAAGTAAAACTTTCAGAAATATAAGTAGATATCTAGAGTAGAATGGCCCAAGCTACCGCAGTTTCCTTTTACCCGCAGAGCGGCGGGCATAGTGCTCGGCTGTGCTGGCCGCAAGGCTTAGTGGTGGAGGTGGGCATGTCAATCCGCGACTGCCTCGGGCAGCTGCAGGAGCACTTGACTGAGGTACCAGTGCAAATTGTTGCGGACGAAACGCGGCCTTACAGTGTAGACACGGTCCTCGAGCTTCCTTCGTTAGGGTTAAGGATGCGGTTTCACGCTTTGCACCAACGGCTCGTCATCGTACACGTGTTTGACCCAACCAAAGTAACGCTCCTGGCAGGCGACAGCGGGCAACCTTTCACTGGAGCTGCAGGCCCACCGTCGTTTCAGGCCGCTTACGCGCTCTTTGGTCCTACTTACCCAGGCCAGCTGGAAAGGTTCAAGAAGTATGGCAACAACGAAAGCAGCGAGAGCTGCGATTGTAGCCCATCAGAAAGCGGTCAAGAAAGCGTAGTGTTCATGCTCCAGTTTCAAGGAGTGGCGTTTGAGTTTCCCGTGCCGCCAGAGCTGGAGCCTGCATTCGCCGCGCCAGGCCTCGCGTTTCAGCCGCCGCTGGGTTGCCCCGGTGCGCAACGGCTCTATTTGTTTCACGGCCACGACGTTCACGTTCCACAGCTGCCACCGCTTGAATCCGGGGGCGGCCTGCGCTACATGGAGCCTTGCCACGTGTGTTTGAACGGCAGCACTAGCGGTAGTGGCGAAAGCGGTAACATCGATGCACCAAGCGCAAACTCAGAATTCACGGCAATTGATTCTCCAACAGTGCTTTCCTTTCCTGACCGCGGCCAGGGGAGTGCATGCAATATGGTACTTGGGAAGTCCACTCCGCAAGACGTCATGGCGTTGCTAGGCCCTCCAACGACCGTGTTTCATCAACACGACCCACGAGCGCACGGAGCTGCGAACAAAGCGTCAGCAGCCGTGGCAGCAGCCATGAACGCAGCAGGCACTGCTGGCCTAGGTGCTGGCGGCCATCTTGGCTCTCTCCATGCCCAGGGCAGCACTAGTGGCTACAGCGGCAGCTCAGCTCTCAATCTCAGCAGCAGCGGAGGCAGCAGTGGAAGTGGAGGAAGATCTGGTACCTTTGACGGTGAAAATTTTCTAGGAGACTATTTCTTCGGGTACCCCGATGCGGGTTTGGACGTGCAATTTCATGGATCTTTACATGTGGTGCACAAAGTGCACTTGACTGCAAATTTGCCAGGCCGCCCAGACTTCATGACCTACGATCGCTGCTATTACACGATCTTTGGCCTCCCTCTAAAGAAGTTATCAACTTCGCGAACAACCTTGGCTCCTCAGCCGCTGCAGGATCACCCTAACCTTGCATCTGGTCCAATGACAGAGACTCAAATATCCTCGGTGGCCTCAGCGGGAGTGTCCGTATCAGCGGCGCAAAGCACTGACGACATTGCAGTGAGAGAACAGCCGCTTCCCGCACTGGTTGTCTCTACAGCGTCTGCGACTGTGAATGTTGAGACTACTTCACCTACTTCAACGCTCCACAAAAAGCCTGCACTTGTTGGTGCAGAAGTCGCGAATACAGCACCTACTAGTAGTACATCGTCGAGCAAGAAGAAAAAGAAGAAAGGAAAAGGAGACTCCTCAGCTGGTGATTCAAAGATAGTTGAGAAAGCGAAAGCAGCAGAAGAGATTGACACCACTGCGATAGTTAAGGAAGGACTCGATGATACTGAAATTGCCACACGCGAACCTATTGATGCACCACAGGCAGAAGCAGAAGCGGCTGTGCAGCTTGCAATGAGGGCAGCGACTGAAGCAAAATCGAATGCGGAGAACCAAGTCGCGTTTGCGTTATCGGATGACATGGCAGCTTCAAGCCAGGAGGTCTATAGTACTGTGGCATCCTCGATGCATGCGGCAGACACCACTGCTACCCCACCATCAGATGAGCCACCATCCTTCGTTACAGTAGCAACTCCGTGGGCTGAACTTGAAGCGCGCCTGTTTGGAATGTCATTAAGCTCAGGTTTGGTTGATTCTGGCGCCACTAGTAATGTCAACGCTGGAGTCACAAACAACAGCAGCATCAGCAGCAATAATGCTGATGCATCTCTAGGTAGCAGGCCGCATTTTGCGGTGCAGAATGGGGACGGGCAGCATCCGTTTGGCCCCACGCTTTTGTATTGTGCGGAGCCTCATGCGCGCGCACTCTTTGAAGTGAGCTGCGATGGCTTCGTGTGCGCCCTTACGTTATACTGACGCGCCTCCCCCGTATTCTCCTTGTGTGTGTTTTAGCGATTCATAGTTATACAGCCTCCAGCTTTCCTTGAAGAGGTGGGCGTTGAAATTTTCAATTAAAGACGAATCCTGGATGGACTTAAGATAACCCTTCGCCATTCTTGACTTTCTTACTGCTACATATTTCCATACGGAGAAAATAGCGGATGCGAATGCATCCTATATTTAGAGAGAACCCCATGCAACTGATTTGTGATTTCGTTGAACGTAAAACGGAAAAACCAGTCAATCATACGTCTATATTTCATATACTATATACAAGGATACTTAATTCCCCGTTTCGACGAGCAAAATTTTTAATAGAAAAGCATGTTTATGTCCATGCGTAAGCTCTCAGCCGCGACATCCAAATATCAAACTTTCATGCATATCAAAACCAATTCTGCCATCAGCAGTTCCCCCGTGGCCTTTTTCAATGATAGCGAACTATGAGAAGAGAGAGCGCAACGACTTCTTGGCAACCAACCGGCGCTTTTCTTCGACCACAATGCGCCGCAAAATGCGTACGCGTTCCCCGCGCTCGGGAGTCTGCAGCAGCTGCTGGTAGGGCAAGGTGGTGGTTGGCATTTTCTCGGCCATGTCTTCGCGCACGCGTGCCGTCATGGCCCGCACTTCGGCCTGGAGCTTGGCCGGCACCGTGAGCTCTTTGCCCGCGAGCTTCTGCACGTCAATCGTGCCTTGATTGGTTTTTATGTTACGTTCGCGTTCGTTGGAAAAAAAGATACAGTGCAGACAAAAATGAATTGATGTAAGAAAGGTGCGTTTGAGGTTCATGATGACATCAAAAACGCTGTAAAGAAATCGTCTCCCAAGATTTTCTGCTGCATGGAATGCGAAAGGCTTTCACTTCATTGCGCCTAGTATAATTCCAATCAGTTAGGATATTTTTCAAGAGCATGCGTTTACCATTTTTGGTGAGGTACTCCATGAGCACTTTCTCGACTTCCGCGCTGCCGCGGCGCTGCACGTCGCTCACCCTCTCCGTCATGAAGGTCTGCGCAAAGAATAGTCACAGAGGCAACAGTGCACGCCACAGGACCATACCGGAGAAGAGAGAAAAAAAGAAGTATTCAAAAGAAGAAAGTAAGTAAAAAAGAACGTAAAACTCTAGAAAGGCCCGTGTCGCCGTCCAGGCTCGAGGGACAGCCCGGAAAAGAGAAGAAACGGAGAAAAGAGGCCGAAAAACCCTAAAGTCCTATTCATATGTCACCTGCCACAGCGACGCGAGGGCCCACAGCTGAGGTTCGGCAGCAGCGCCCACGAGGGTAGCCGGCCGGAACACCCCTTTGAGGTTGGGGGAGAAACGGGGCTCTTCGCCGAACGAGTTCTGCAACTCGACCACCTGTTGGAGCGTGCGCACAAGTGTACGTGAACTACGTGCATGAGCATGCATTTGTTAGGCTTGGGCACTTTCTAGTCCTCGTTGCGTGATTTTTACTAAAGTAGAGTTACGCGCAAGCAACCATTAGCTCGTAGAGACTCAAGCAGCGAGAACGAAGTCGCCGATGGATTCACGAACGGCGTCGTGTGACATTCAAAAGCGCCTCAATTCCATTAATCATTTACCTCATCCATGTCGCGGCAAAGCTCTTCGTAATCGGCCAAAAACTCTTCCTCCGCTAACGCCGCGTCAATCGCTGCCTGTTCGGCCGCCGTCGCCGACTCGTTCTTCGCCGGTTTCTCCGTCTGGGTCGCTTCCGCCAGAATCGTAGCCGCCGCCGCTTCCACCGCCTCCACCGTGCTTTCCAGCTTGTCAAAGGCCGACATTTCGGCGTTTTCGTCACTGTTGTCGTTGCTGTTCGACGACGCGATGGGCGCCCCCTGGCTCATGAGCGCTTGCTCGTTGTCGATGTCGCTGACTTCCACCTGGAGGTAGGTGCTGGTGTCCCGCCACGCTTTGGGGTTGAGCACTTTCTGCAGCTTCACCCGCTTCAGCACCTTGTGCTGGCACACGTACTTCACCCTGTAATTCAAAGCAATTCATTTATGAAGTTTAAAGCCCTATGGTTCAACACTACACCGAAGAAAAGGCGTACTTCTGAACCCACACAACTTGCTGGCTTGTTCCATTCGTAGGATTCGTGTGCGGGCTACACGAGACGTGTAAGCTCACACGGGCACAGGACGCAAGACACACTCACTTGTCTTCAGTTTGCTCCGAAACTTCTTTCAAGTCTTCCAGGTAGAAAATAGCGGCCGTTTCAGCGACCCTTTGGCCGTCTTCTGAGGTCATGCACACGGCAAAACTACGGGAACCGCTCATCAAAATGTCGTTGTACATCTTGCGGTAGCTGAAGAACCCCACCCCATAAGAAGCATAGTTGATATGTGTGATTGAGAGGGATGAAATAGGTTTTAAAGAATAACGACATGCATATATTTATTGAATTGCATCTTTGCATAGTAGGACTGCGGCCTCGAACCCACACTTCCAATTAAGTGGGTTTCTGCTGATGTTGCTACTACAGAACTGTTAGACATGACTATAATAATATGCTCGAAAGATATCATGTACCGCGGCTCGAAAATGTTGAGCGTATGCTGAGTGCCCGGCAAGTACACCATTTGACCGAGAGGAAAAAGAGGGTAGACCATCGCATCTGGAGACTGTAATAGATTCAAAAGAATGGGTAGGAGTTAGGGGTAGCATTGCATCAGAGCAAAGAACCACCGAGCACCTCACCTTCTCAACATCCGGCTTGGAGACCATCTCGCTCTGGTCTAGAAAGCTAATGTCTGGATTCGGAAGCTCGTCAACAGGGCAGGCTGGCTGAGCTTTTAACGGGGCGGCCAGCCTGCCTAGGTGCTGACGCGGCATTACCTATGTAGAGGGGATGATAAGCGTGTAGTAGTGGTGAGTTTCATGAACACGTAGTCAGCTGACGATATATTGAAAACAGGGATCGAGTAGCCCACCATCCGGAAAGACGATACGCTGGCTATGCACGTCAGCCCAACTAGGGCTGCAAGCCTCCGTGTCATGGTGGCTACGCTTTTCGAGCTAAACAAGCTCTGAAAATATCTCAAGCATGACGTGGATTTCTGGCTTTCGGGAACAGAGAAAAGAATCGGTTCCGATGGCCAACGGCGCCCCCGAAATCCCCCCCGTCAGGGATCAATTTTAGGGAGGCCACTCTGCCTCGGTAACGTTTTAGTCTGACCACCCCACCTTGCTAACACCTTAGTACCTTAGTATGGTGACCCTGCCTCGGTAACACCTTAGTATGGCGACCCTGCCTCGGTAACACCTTAGTATGGCGACCCTGCCTCGGTAACACCTTAGTATGACCACGTGGCCTCGGTAACACCTTAGTCGGACCACCTTGCCTTGCTAACACCTTAGTCGGACCACCTTGCCTCGGTAACACCTTAGTCGGACCACCTTGCCTCGGTAACACCTTAGTCGGACCACCTTGCCTTAGTAATGCCTTAGTATGACCACCTTGCCTCGGTAACACCTTAGTATGACCATGTGGCCTTGCTAATATCTATGTCTGACCTTGACGTTTTACCACAAGGCCTCTGTTCAAAGCGTCATGGTATATCCTTTTACCACATCTAAAATCAACCTTCAATGCGAGTCAATTAGGGCACTGGCGCTGAGTGCAGGCGCAAGTTCTGTCGAGCTTTAGTCATGGCGAGTGCTGAGGTGCCAGATCATAGAAGCGTTAATCTCCTAAAATTCTGCGAGTTAGCACCAGGCGTCTACGAGGG
>Ga0307979_1002153_pt1 | contig 13784 bp, 10 predicted proteins | sample OrgLakmetage1058_FD_201833 | JGI IMG/M metagenome (GOLD analysis project Ga0307979, IMG submission 201833) | Saline water microbial communities from Organic Lake, Antarctica - #1058 | ecosystem: Environmental > Aquatic > Non-marine Saline and Alkaline > Saline | place: Antarctica: Organic Lake...
CACAATCAGGACGCGGCCGATCCAGAAAGTAAAATTAATGTTAAATTTCGCTTTAAATTTAGTGCTGATTTAGTACTGAATTAGTGGCTTAAATTAAACGTTAAAATTTAAGCTAATCATAAAGTGGCTTAATTTTAGCTAGTGCTAATTTGTGGCTGGAATTCAATATTTTTTTTTGTATACTTTAAGCGATCTAAAATCGATTTCGTCACAAATAGCACTAAATGGATTTAAGCACGTCTGTGGTGTATTATATTAAACCCGTATATAAACCAGGGCACGAAGAGTTAAGTGAGCTTCGTTATTAAGATAATCTAAGTTTGCACCTCAGAGGTGTATTGCTGAGCTTTCTATGCGGCCACATGTCCAAAGCACATTTTCCGGCTCCCCATCTCCCTTTCAGCCGTCTCGCACGCCGCTGAAGATTGACCAGCGAGTGTCATGCACGACTACTCTACCATTGAATGTTCTTTCATTTCCACCAAATTAAAATCACTGAGGCCATCGTCTTTCTCTGAACTCAATTTATTTTCATCTCGGCCACAAAATAATTCTCTTTACTTGTACGTGATTCTCTAGGCGAGTCATCAATAGCAGGCATCGCTTCAGTTCTTCAGCCGACAAAGGAGGCAATTCTCTGGCCATTTTATAAAAGATTTTTCTGAAAATATACTCCATGCAGGCTTAACTCCTTTTTGGTGGCCTCCTTTCACAAAATTTAACCCTACATCGCCGCGCCTGGATCTCGCGCATGGTTTACAGATAGATAGACCGACCTCCGACGAAGCACTCAATATAATTTCATATCTGCGAAATTTTCCCGCAAATTTTATGAGGATATAGGACCTACCAGTTCATCACATATTTCGAACTCAACCTCTTTTTACGTTTCAAATGACGAGTACCTCTTCTGGGTTCTCGACGAGTAGATGACTAGTCGACATGAGTAATGCAAGCAAAATAAATTGACTTTTGACCTCTTGATATTTTTTTACTAACCATTTTTCAGCCACTGGTAAGCTGAAAATCTATACTTATTGCTTATCAAATCTCTTCTCTCCTTGTATGCCCGTAGCTGCCCACACCTTCTGTCGATTGAGAAAAGCGCGAGGGCACTTTGAGAAGATACCCAATGAGAATTACTGTAACTACCTAGGTCTTTTGAAGCGAAAAATGTTTTCTCTTCGTATCATTTATTATTATTTGTCTTCCTGTGTTAACTTTATGTGACACTTCAAGTCATATGAAAAAGACTATTACACGTTTGATGGAAGAGTGCGATGATAGAAAGTATATTTTGAAGAAATTCTAATTTTTGTCAGGATTTGCTCTATCGGTGTGAAATGCACGTCTTTTTGACTGATGACGACCCACCGTAAGTAGAAAAGCGGTGCAGATTTCTTTTTTGAAGCTCTTGGTATGGAATCAATGCCACTTTCTGATCCAGCTACTGGAATTGAACGGCTCTCTCTCAAGAGTCACTCGGAGAGCACACGGAGTGCTAATGAGAAAGAAAGGACTATTCTCGTATGTATCATCGGACCACCAGGAGCGGGAAAGTCTACTCTTGGGCAAGCACTCGCCGCTGAATTTCCACAAGAGTGTAATTCGTTGTCAATTGGAGATGAGATGCGCACCCATCCAGGTGCAAGTGCTGAATCAATAATCCAAGGAGCAATAGAATGCGCGCAACATTTGGGTACACAATATGCGGTTGTCGACGGGTCCTTCAGGGAAGAAGGCCTGTTGGCCTTGCGTGAGCTGGCTTCGACAGTTCTCATATTGAATCTTGAAGTTAATTTAGGTACTTGTAAAGAAAACATCAGAAAACGCGGCACACGGGTGGGTGACGTGAATGTTGCTGGTTCGGACAGGGTTGATCAATGGGCAAAGTCGTCTCGGAGTACCCTCCGCGCTGCGCACCTTCTTGGTTCAAGAACTCTGCACCCAATGATAGAGGACCGTGGCAAGAGCGTGGTGAACTGTAAGCATGATGCTTCTCGGTGTGGAATCAAGAATGTAAAGTGGCTTGACGCAGGAGATCTTGCCCGAAAAGCAATGGAGACCCTCGTCGAAATGCTGACAAAGATCCCGACACTTATTCTTCCTCTCCCCCCAAAAATATCATCAGAAGTGCTACGTGATTTGAAAAAATTGTTACGCGTGCACAATCCGACGTTCTCAATGCCTGTTGCCCTAGAGGATGCCAATGACATGGCCTTTCTCGAATTCAATGACTATTTGGTGAGTTTTTTTGTCTGACTTGACTGCCTGAATATCAGAACGACACCGCCTTTAGGTTATTTTAGGAGTGAAATTTCAACCCAATGATATAATGTAGGTGTCTCGAAAAGCGGATGGGACCCGAGTTTGGTTGTTTCGACGCGAGATTCCATTGGTTTTTATGATGTTCAGAGACAAACATTTCAAGGAAATATCAATCGACATACCTCAATGGACTATTGTGGACGCAGAGCTAATGCAATCAGGATCTATCATTGTTTTTGATATCTTAGCTTTGAAAGGGCAGCCTGTCTGGTTTAATGATCTTAAATCGCGTATTGCGATAATGGAGACGCTTTCAGATAATTTGACGATCAAGCCGCACTTCCCGCTGACGGAAACATCTATGCTCTTGTCATCTCAAAGGGCGTTCAGAGATCACAAGATTGACGGGCTTGTGTTTACTCCTAATACGAGTTACATGTTTGATGGTTCAGTTCTGCTCTTTAAGCTGCAAACTCCTGACGAAATTACGTTCGATATCGATTTGCATTCTTTGAAAGCAGTTTCATCATCAGGGAATAGAATTTGGATCGAGGTAATTGACGACTTCTGTTTCAAAATTCGTGTTGAAGGCTTGGATGAAAATCTCTTTGAAAGCGGTGGCATCGCCGTTTGTTCTTATGTGTCTCACGATAGTGAAGAATCTCCAAAGAAAGAAAGTAATGATCCTATTGATATATATGTGAAACTCAAATACCAAAGAATGCGCTACGATAAGCTGGTTGGAAATGCTTCGACTACGATAAGATCTCAGCTTAAACTTTGCCTTTTCCCTATTGATATATCTGGTTTGACACCACGTTTTGCGATGCGTGGTGAGATATCTCGCTCACCAATCCATCCAGCAAAGTCATGTTCTTTTGAAGACTTGAAAGACCTGATTTCCTCGTCGCCTGCATTTACCACTACTACTACCCCTCTCGATAGCACTTTGTCGACTGCGTCGAGACTTACCGTCGTAAACTGCCGCTCTCGTGAAGTAGACCCTTCTGGACTCGCAAGGGGTTTGGTCATTGACCCATCAGTGGAAGAAGTTGTTGCTGTATCCTTTCCCCGCTTTTATCCGCATCAACGCAAACCTATGAATCCTGCTTCGTCTTTATCTTCAGTACATCAGCAATGGGAGTGCGAAATATGTTCCGCATCAAACGCGACTGTATCCACAACAAATCCCGCACGTTGCTACAAGTGTAGAGGCTCCATGCCGCAGGAAAAAGCTATTATTCCACCTCCGGCACCAATTCGAGCTTCTGTCAAATTCGATGGAAGTATGGTTGTTGCGTATATGCGGCACGGAGTGCTGCACACGAATACGAAGAAACGCTGTGACTCCCAGCAGGCTATCTGGGCTCGTAAGTGGCTTCTTGATTATGCAGGTCACTTGCACGATGGAATGACCTACATCTTCGAAGCTGTTTTCAAAGATAACCAGATTGTCTTAGAGTATCCACTGGAATCATTATTTCTCCTTGCTATTTTCGACGTCAATGCTCGGGAAATCGTAGACCAAGCCGAAAAAAGATCTATTGCTACTGAACTGAGAATACCTCTGGCACCGTGCATTTTCGGGTCAATTGATATATTGTGTAGCCCTAAATATCTTGCCTCGAAGGAAGGGTGGGTCATTGAGACATTAAATGAGCAAGGAGCATGGTTTCGGGAGAAACTCATATCGCCTGATTGGAAAGTTAAGTCTCGTGCTGTCCACCTAATGAATCCGACAGTTGTATGGAGATCCTGTGGGAAAAAACTAAATGTGCCTTCACTATTCTCCCGGTCAACTTTTGATTTAGAGCTACTTGCAAGTGACCTTCCACCTCGTTATCGCGCAGAGTGGGACACAATGGCGGATCATATTTGTTCTGCCTACAAGATTGCTCTTGATGACATTGGACAGTTTCCAAATTGTGCTCGTGGATCTTGCGACTCATGTTTTGTTTGTGGCTGCTCGTCAGAATTTGACGCTTTTGGGGACAGAATATGTTTCTGTGACCCTTGCCGAAATGCAGGGGCATGTATTACTCGTAAGTTGCGTGCATTTAGCGCAATCCGACCAGACCCATCATCAGCATCATCACAAGTACCAGGATATGAAGCTCCCGCATTTCTCCTGAATAATTTTGCAAAAGGCTGGGTAGAAGGTGTAACAACTGACTCGGCTTCTTGTCCACTAACGATTGCGCTAAATGAAGACGAGACGCAATGTGTTCTAGAGTTTCTATGCGCGGTGGACAAAGCTTCATTCCGTACCTTGTCGCTGAGTGCCGATAAATACATTCGAAAACGTTATCTACATGTACTTGAGCACCTACACCATCGTCGCGTGCGTGAAATTGAGGCAGCTAACGATTTCGAAAGTCGGCAAGCCCAGCGCCGCCGCTCTTCGAATCACTACGGTGGTTACGGTTCAGATCACGACGATGCTTATCTCTATCATGGTTTTGACTACTAGTAGTGCGGTGGTGACGTATACTAACCACTACCATTGCAGTAGGCCTGCACTGGCCATGGCTTGTAAACAGGTGTCTTACAGCGCGTGGAAGACCGGGCCACCCCGGACCGCTGCTATCACTTCCATGGCCACTCGGGAATATGTCTGTAATGTACCTGTACCTAGGGCTTAATTAAGCACAGGATTAAGTAGGGCGATTTACAATTAACTAATCATCACTAGTAGGTCATATAAACGGCGCTAAATATCAGACGGATTCCCATCGGGGGTTCTGAAAAGGTTTCAACTTTCCTCTTAGGGGTGCATTCTGCACAAGACCGCGATTGTCTTCCCTTAATACATTCCATTATTACCTAGACGAATGAGCTGTATTGCATTTCGATTACGCCTATAAGTTATTATACTTATAGGCCCTCTAATTTACTCTAATTCCGGTCCTTTGAGGCCGTGTCAAAAATACTCGCCAGACGTGACGAACCACGAACGAACTCGTTCTTTATGCTTCGTGTATAAGATACGGCACAACTCAGTTGATAAAAACAAATTCACCAGTGCTTTCATCAGAAAGATCATGGTAAAATCCCCTTCTTCAAGAGGGCGGCAGAGGTAACTCGGCATCTTACTGCTTGCTGGCATAGTACACCCTGGTGCACTTAGAAATAACACATACCGGTACATTTCATCTAGTTCAAACGCTGCTTCGCAGTTGGCCTGCCCGTCGCTGTCCCGCTATTTGCTTCGACCCGTCCACATTCACGGCAATCCTATGGTTCTGAAGCTGCCCTAAAACGCGCTCAAATTTACTGTGCACAGAAAGCTCCTGTAATCAAGAGACACATTCAATCAAATGTAAGTTCAAAAAGCACGCAGTCGACATTATTAGTGATTGGACGCAGTGCAAGCAAAAGAAAAACGTGTGTTGTACACCTCAAGCGGGTTTTCAATACTTTATCTTGCAAATATGAACTATGTCTTATTCTGTGTCAACTTTGCAGAGTTCACTATTTATCACCTTCCGACGCGCAGCAAAGAGCACGAAGTCGAGTAAACCAATGCAGCCATCCCCATCCGAGTCGAGCGCCTCAATTACCGACTGCAACTCGCGCTGCTGGGCGTAATCGCCGGTTTCTTCTGCATATCTGCACAAAAGTGCAACGAAGCAAAAGAAGAGTACAATAATTGGCGCATAATGAGAATCTTGAGACGATTAATTAATTTCAGGCGCACCAACAAAAGACCTTTCAAGAGCATCATAAATAAGTTTTGCTGGGCCCTGTACTGTGCACAGATAGGCTGGTAAAAACTTACGCGGCAAGCTCTTCTTTTTCAATGCGTTCGTTCCCATCGTGGTCCATGATCGCAAACAGCAACTTCAAGCTCAGCAACTCCGCTTCACTGAACATCGCGGCACCAATGCTACCTCCGTCTTTACCGCCGCCGCCGCTGCTGCTGCCTTTCTTCGAATGACCGCCTCTCGGTGCTACCTCATCATTATCGTCGTTGTCGTCTTCGTTCTCACTGCTGCTGCCACTCCTATCGCTACCGCTTGCATCACTGTCATTGCCGCTACTAGACCCACTATCATCGACTTCACCATCTTTGTCCGCACCTTCACCTTTGCCGTCAGTCATGTTATGTGCATCTGCTTCATCTGCTTCTGAAATCGTCGGATCTTTTGCTTCAGTGGCCACATCTCCGGAAGAACTATCTCCTTTTACGTCCTCATCTTCTTCCTTGATGTTGTTATCATTCTTGTCCCTGGTATCGTCATCCTCTTCCAGCGCTGTTGCCACACCTGCTGCAGCGTCGGACGCACTGTTCAAAGCACCGCCAGCGACCTGGCTTTTCCGTTGCAACCGTTGCCCGCCTCGCCCACTCAAGCTGCTTCCTCGCCCACCGCGGCCTCCAGTCGGCAAACGGCCTTTGACAGCGGCAAGCGCTTGTGGAGACTGAAACAGCGCCAAACTTCGCCGCACGGTGCTGCTGCGCTCTGATGTTTTCACCACTGCTTGTGCACTACCAAAGGTCCCTTCTGCATCAGATGAAAGCACTCCTGCACCATCGTTGCTACTTGAGCTGTCAGCTGGAAGAGCGGGTTGGACGTTCGGGGGACTACTGATTTCTGAGAGAGGAGTGGGAAGAGTGCTTTGGTCCGTAGGAGTCGACGCGTGTGAATGCTTTCGATGGCGAGGAGGCGGCGGAGAGATTCCTTCCTCACGAGGCTTCTTTTCGAATAGTTCTCGTAGTCTTCGCACGCCACTCTTTTCTTCGCTACCCCCTCCGTCACCACCGCTGCCGCCCCCATTGTGGCCATGGTGATGGGCATGGCTCTTTTTGTCGAGGCGAGCGAGCGAACTGCGCCTTCGCGGCCTCGCACTCGACGATGAAGAAGACGATGTTGTGTCCTCTGTTGCTGCTGCTCCTGTTTTGCCGTCCACTTTGTCGCCAGAACGCCGCGAGCGCCCACCGCTGCTGCTCTTACTCGAATGGCCTTTCCCGCCACCAAAAGCTTTGATGATGTCGCTTACCGTAAACTGTTTGTGGCCGCTGCCACTGTTGGGGCTTTGCCCAATAAGAGCAGCGTGCACAGGACTGGTGACGTTGAATGTCATTTCTTCGTCGTCGTCGTCGTTTTCGTGGGTGATGTCACTGCTGGCAACGCTGCTTTTGCCGCTGTGCACGCTATCCGTGTCGTCGCTGTGCCCTCTTGCAAGGGGTTTGTTCCGTGGCGTGACCCACCGACCAGCTGCCGTGGGGCCCGCTTTTTCGAGGCGGCTGCTTAAGATTTCCGGGTTCATTTCGTTCAGGAAATCCCACCGCCGGGCTGCGGCCATCTTCTCTTTCTCTTTCGTTTCCGCTTCGTGTCCGTCGCGCGACGACTCCGCAACGTTCTCACTGCTGCTCGTGGCCGTTGTTGCTGCCGCAGCGCTCGCCGCCATGGCATGCAGTTCCCAGTCTTGTGCACCGCTCATCATGGTCATGCGCCGCTGCTTCTGCTGGACCTTGGCTAAATTGGTGTTCAATCGAATCGCAGCCGATCGCAGTTGCGGCGACGACGCTGGCAACTTCGCGCTACTTATCAGCCCACTGCCGCTATCACCACCGATTTCACCTGCCACGGCTATGCTGCTGCGCCGACGCACTTCACTGCCATCATCCGCTGTACTGTCTTTGACGATCCAACTCTCAGCTCCACTGCTACGCCGTCGCACGCTAATTCGCCTACTTCCTGCGTTACCTACTCCTGCCCTAGCGGTCAATTCATCAGAGTTTGGGTGTGACGGTAGGCCTACGGTATAATTACTGGTTGGTAAATCTACAACGTCATCGCTCTGCGATGTTGCTGCTGGTGGCGCTTCAATTAGAGGCTCGGGTGGTGGTGACACCGTTGTTTGTTCAGGTGCTAGCGGTGGTGTAGGTAGTGGTGTCGCAGCGCCCTCAGTATTGGTTTCTAGTGCCGCTTCTGAGGCTGCTGGTGCTACATCGGTCGGAGTTGACTCCACTTTAACAGACAAGGCTTTCGTGCCTATGCCATCTTCTTTTGAATCATCGTAATCACCGTCCTCATCATCGCTCACACCACCAGCATCATCTTGCAACGGTGCGTTCCCTCGGCTAACGGCACGAAGCTGCGACACTTGTAGCGCTGACAAACCAATCTGCTGAGCCAAGAAATCGTCGCTCACCTGTTCACGTCAGAAGTTTTAAAAAAATGACAATAGTGTTGACAAATCATTGAGATCTTTATGGACAGCGAGCGAAGGCAATGTACATATATCTGAACATATTTTTTGCTTACCAATGCCCAGTCCTTTGGCGTCACACCCGCGAGCTCAAACGTTGAAGCAAAAGCTTCGAGCCCCACAGACCGCAATAGAGCCGCCGTTTCAGTGAGCGGTTCTTCCACGAATGCTGCGTCTGTTTCGTCAACTGCTCTTAATGCTGATGCTCCGTTTGCATTTTTGCTGTTTTCAAAAGGTTTAAACAGTGCTGGAGGGCTAGACGCCACACGACTTCTTCCTCGGTGTTTTTCAGCGACTTCGGCGACGGTTGGTGCAGCACTCGCGTTGGCTTTGGGTTCTGGTGCCGTTGTAATGTCACTGCAGCTGCTGCTGGTTTTACCCCTTTGAGACGTGGCAGAGTTACTACTGCTGCGCACAGGACCTAAACGAGGCTCCGGTTTCACACCATGGCTATGGCCACCTTTGCTGAAAGCAGAGGCGGGGCCGATTTCCTTGGCACACTTGAGCAGTTCAGGAAAAGTTAGGGGCATGTACGGGCAATTGGTGCGAATCGTGTCCATGGGGTTGGAAGTGTGGCTGTGGTCCTCCAAAGGCTCCGGTTCCTCTACGGCGTCAAAAGTGCGCCAACGAATTTCCCCATGGTCAGTACTGAAGTTGGTAGGGATGGGTGGGCGGCGAGTGGTATCTGTAACAGTCGCAGCATTTTCCTTACTAGGGGTACTATTACCGTTACTAATGGTCACGTCGTCTTTGCTCCCGACGTTGTCCCGACTGCTGGACGCCAGCACCGGTGGAGGTGGCTCTCCATGGCCCAATTGCAAGAGCGCTGCACGGTTGCCGTAGCGCCCACAATAGTTAGGGGCACTGAAGACCGTAATCACTGGCGCCAGTGACGTTCCCGAAAAGCCAAAGCCCGGTGATGGAGTGTTCCCGTCGTGGTCGTTCTCCTGATCGTTGTTCTTCACCTCGCCATCCTCTCCTTCTTCGGTGATGGCGCCAGCACCCCCTTCTTCAACTTCTTTCTGGGCGCGCAGAAAGTGAGCTTGGTATCCCAATTCTTGCACTTCGTGAGCTCTTACCAAGCACAAAAGGCCGTTCCGCCGCAGGAAACGCCGCGCCGCTGCTTCGGAAAAGAAGAAACTGCACCCGCGAGCTTCGTTGGGCCGCCAGTGCTTGGAGCGGGAGTCGTCGTCGTCGGTCGTGTCACCATCGCCTGGCTTCTCCTTCTCACCAGCGCCATTGCCATTACTGCTCTTAATGCTGCTATCTGAGTCTCCATTGTTGTCACTGTTGCTCATTTGGTGCATGCGCTGGGGATCAGCCCATAAGATGTCGCAAAGAGGCCCACGGATGGGCGGCTCTATGAAACGATGAATGGCGTTGAGATCTGCTACAGTACGCACCTACAGCAAAAAAAAGACAAGAGTTTATATATTACACAAAAATAGTTTTTAAGTTGAGAATATGTGTACAGCTCTTAAAACTATAAAAATATACATGAAAATACGCGCCCTTGAGAGTCGTACTACCTCTGGGCTGAGGCCACCGTGGAGGCAAAGCACGTCGCCGTGAGGAGTGGCCACACGGCAAGCCAAGGGCATGCACTGAAAGCACAGCAAGAAGCGGTAATACAAACTCAGGCCGTACTTGGCTTTACACTCTTCTTTGAACCCGAAGTGGCCGCTGACAGCAGCCGACTCATGGTTCCCGCGCAACAAGGTCACGCAGCCTGGAAAGGTGAGCTTGAGCGCAAGCAAATAGAGCATGACTTCGCAGCTGAACTTGCCACGGTCCACGTAGTCCCCTAGAAACACGAAGCGGGTGTGCGGCGGGTCTCCGGCAACCTCGAAGATACGCATCAAGTCGAAGTACTGGCCGTGCAAGTCGCCAACGACCGTATACGGCGCATGGGCCTCCACCTAAGTAGATGAAGAGAGGAAATATCACAGCGAAAAAAAGGTCACGCATCATAACTCGATTAGGAAGAAGACAACTTGAAATGCACCGAAAACATGAAATTGATTCAATGATGAGTACTAATATAAAATTGAGTCAGGCAAGTCGAATTTGGATACAGGAATATAATATGCATGTCCCGTTTTGAAAATTCCAACTTACTATATTGGGCTCCCGCTGCAAGACTGCTTTGGCGCGCTCAACAATTTCCCACGCGTCGCCGAAGTCAATGGGCCGCTGCGACAGGAATCGCGCCGCGATCTTGAACGGGTGCACCGGCGACATTTCGTCGGCTCGCACGATGCCGGTGCCTACCGTAGGTGCCGCAGCAGGCCGTACTGTGGCAACACGTGTGGGAGAAGGCAGCGCTTTGGAGGGCGCACTAGATTGAGCAATAGTGCAGTTGCGTGCATTGGCGATGGCTGCTGCTTTCGTAGCTTCGCGATTACTGCCCTGACTGCTCTGTTGGTGTTGCTCGGCTGTGGTAACCGAGGTCGAATTTTCAGAATTGGCTTCAAGTTCCTGGACGCTGCTTTCGTTGCTTTTGTCTTCGTCGTCAGCGTTCTCTTCGCTGCCCCACTCGCGCATGGACCCAAGCGAAGTGCTTTGAAAGCGATGCAAGAGGGCAGACGTGGAGGCGACACTCAGTCGTCGCGTCACGGCCACAGACGACGAGCGTCGAACTTCTTCTTCTTCGACAACTTCGCCGTTGGAGCCTAAAGAGCCGTTAGCGCTACTGTTCGACGCAGCTGCTGGAACTGCCGGCGAAATTTGTGGCGGCGCAGATGACAAAAACGCAGCAAGGTCAACTTTTTTCGGCTTGGATTCTATGGCAACATTAAGCTGACCGCTCGGATTTATCTGGGGCTGCTTGGGCGCCACAGAGGGTAACTGCTGCTTGGTAACTTGGATTGGTGGTGTCACATTGTCAACAGGTCCCTCAAAGTCCGATGGCTCAAAGCACTCTGAACACGTGACTTCACAAGTCTCCCCATCCCCGGGTAATTCAGCTTCTAAGCAGTTGGTGCATAGCAAGTGCCCGCAGGCAGGTAGCCGACGAGGCGCGCTAGATCGAGGTGTATCAGCAAAATCTGCGTAACACACAGGACACGTCTGGGGATCAGTCTCACCCAAGCACGATCCATCTTCCGGTTCAGCAAGAGATCCGTTGCCACTTCTCTCACAAAAGCCAACTCTCAAGGACACCAAGTCGGTCGCTGAGCCACACTGCGATGCTGCGAAGCATTCAGAGCACGTCACTTCGCCATCGTCCCATGCATCTCTCAAGCAGCCAGTGCATGCGACGTGGCTGCACGCCGGCAGTCTCCGAGGCACTAGATTCTCTGGTTCGTTGGCATAGGTTTCATAGCACACTGAGCATGACGAGAGTTCCGACGGCAGTGCCTCGCCAATTACGGGCGCATCATCTGCATTGACTTCTGCTTTCGGGTCTTCCACACGCAATGCTGTCAAATCAGTCGCTGAGCCACACTGCGATGCTGCGAAGCATTCAGAGCATGTCACTTCGCCATCGTCCCATGCATCTCTCAAGCAACCAGTGCATGCGACGTGGCTGCACGCCGGCAGTCTCCGAGGCACTAGATTCTCTGGTTCGTTGGCATAGGTTTCATAGCACACTGAGCATGACGAGAGCTCCGACGGCAGTGCCTCGCCAATTACGGGCGCATCATCTGCATTGACTTCTGCTTTCGGGTCTTCCACACGCAATGCTGTCAAATCAGTCGCTGAGCCACACTGCGATGCTGCGAAGCATTCAGAGCACGTCACTTCGCCATCGTCCCATGCATCTCTCAAGCAACCAGTGCATGCAATGTGGCTGCACGCCGGCAGTCTCCGAGGCACTAGATTCTCAGGTTCTCTTGCGTAAGATTCGAAGCATATTTGGCACGCAAGGGGTAAAACATCTTCCAAGGGGGTTTCGTCAATAGTATTATCCAGTAAAGTGGATTCGGCTTGACCACCGGACGGAACAAGTGTATCAGTCGTATTTGCGACGGGCTCGGCAATGCCTTCGGGGGGCTCTGCCAAAACTGCCGTAGAATCTGGTGCATCTATTTTAGTTGATGCAGCCGGGAATAAGTACTTTAAGAGACTATTACTACCGCTTTCCTCTATGGGAGCTGGACTAACGTTGGGGGGCGGAGTTGAATTGAGTTGTGGGCTGTGTTTGCCAGGAACGGGTGTCTGTCTATATGCACCAAATGGCCCACGTTTCAAGATTTCGCTGACTGTAGAAAACTTTGAAGGTGACTGGCTAGAGGATCCTTCAGCCGAAGGCGTGTAGGGTGCGGACTCTACTGGAGCTCCTTTTATTGCAGGCTGAACTCGAGCAGAAGCTGATTTGAGCACGACCTAACATGTTGCAAGAAAGCCAAGTAAGACAAAGAACGGATTCAGGTACAAATATGAATTCCAAGGTGTACCTTGGCAAATGGATTTCGAGGTACTGGGCTATTAGGGGTGCTTTGTACGCCTCCTGGTGACTCCAGGGTTGGGAGCTGCTGTGGCGACTTTTCTTGTAAAGGTAGGGTAGCATTACTGGGCGGCTCTGGCCCATCCGTGGATAGCGCAGAGTGAGACGTAGGAGGGGCTTCTAAACGCATCTTCTGTGCGGTGGACAGAAATTTTGCCTGATCGCCCGTTCGGCCTCCCCCGGGCGTGATTAAACCTATGCCGTTTGCTAGGGGCGTCGAAGGAGATTCTAAAGGTGGCGAGCTCATAGGTGACTCCATCGCTGCGACAGCTGCGATCTCACTTGTCTTAGATGATGGCGTTTTGTAGGCCGATGAAGGGGCATCCATCCTCATTTTGCTAGTTGTAGACAAATAGCCTACACGTCCAAAAGTAGCATCGCGAGCTGGTGTAATGAGGCCTATGCCACTTTCGCCTAATGGCGGTGAAAAGGGCGTCTGTGGGCTACTCGCTCTCTCATGCGCTCGAGGAGTGAGCTTCCCATCAGAGGCACTCATTTGGCTGCCCTGAACCCTCTACCGAGTGCCTGGAATTCGTTCAGCTACAACGTCTCAACTCAACAGATGTAAGCAATTGCCCCCTATTGGCGACAAAACCTGATACACAGCTGCGATAGAGCTAACCACAGCAGCTAAATTAGAAGCTTAGCTTGCCACACACCGTACGTACAGTAACTGAACCTGAAAAGACAGGAAAGAGGAAAGACGGAAAGATCGTCACACCAAAACTCGGACGACAGGAGAATCTTTCACAAAGAATAACCATTCGAATAATTTGATGACGGACTATAGCTAAGGCACGTTAACGTCTTTGGCATCGCTAGCTTACCCTCATAAGGGTAGAATGATGTTTCC
>Ga0307979_1002156_pt1 | contig 13775 bp, 13 predicted proteins | sample OrgLakmetage1058_FD_201833 | JGI IMG/M metagenome (GOLD analysis project Ga0307979, IMG submission 201833) | Saline water microbial communities from Organic Lake, Antarctica - #1058 | ecosystem: Environmental > Aquatic > Non-marine Saline and Alkaline > Saline | place: Antarctica: Organic Lake...
CTAGCAGCAGCATCACTGACTGCACTGGGATCAGAAGAGGATGAAAAAGAAGCCGGTGCGCCCATGGTGACACTTCCGGCAGACGAAGAAGATGTACTTTCATCTGCCGAATCGCGCGCGGCTGTCGCTCGATCGCGCAAATGCTTTGCCTGAGCTGCGATGGCCGCCACCTAAAGTAGTGTAGGGTAGACGAGAAGAAATTAAAAGAAAGCATTGATAAAAACGATGAATCCTTTTGATATAAATGCACGCGCAGCAGTCAGTTACAAGTAATTAAAAACCTTTTCGCCGCCCACTGCAGCTGCCGTGGCCACAATCGGGCAGTTAGCGAATTTCGTAGCCTTGAGAGCGCTCCGAATGCCTTTCTCCGCCGCGGCTACGCGGGCTGCCCGCTCCGGCGCTGGAATCAAGTCAACCTAATAAGAGCGATTGAGAGAGGAAAAGTAGGGGCAGGTTGAAAGAGGGAAAACGAATAAGGGTTAAGTATGTTGAGCGACACAATTCGCAATTTTCGTCCCCTCTCAAAGGAAAGGAAATTACAATTACTACCCCCAAATTGAGACACTAAAGATGAAAGATGAAAAGCACTACCAATAATACACCTTGTTGAGCACGACGATGAGATGTTTCGTACAAATTTCGCCAATGACGAGGCATTCTGCCGTTTGGGTTTGGATGCCTTTGAGCACATTCACCACCAATATCATCATGTCTATGATCTGCGCCCCACCAATGATGGTCCGAATCAAACTAGCATGGCCTGGGCAGTCAACTAGAGTAAACTGAAGCGCGCGAAACGGTGCAGCTGGAGGAGCAGCCGTAGCATCTTGCGCCTCCGCAGCAGTAGCCGCGGCCGCTGCCATCTGATTTTCTAGCCGGGCTGGCAAAGGCAAAAGGAACGCCGAAAAGCCCAAATCAAGCGTGATGCCACGGGCGATGGACTGCGGGTTTTTGTCGAGCGACGCCGTGGATAGAAGCGTAGACAGAGCTTTCACCAACGACGTCTTTCCACTGTCTACATGCCCCAGCACCCCGACGTTGACGTTCAGCACCTCGTGGGGCTTCAAGTCTGACGGAAGCTTTGACATCACGAGTTCCTCAGGCTGCGCAAAAACAGCACTTGGTGTCGACACTTGGGATTAGGATTGGCTAGCCGCAGATCTTAAGATTTCTTGAGCTAGAGTGAGGCTATGACTTAAACTGGAATCCTAGGAAGGAGAGCTGGGTCGTAGCGATCGAATGCAATTGCCTTACGCGTCGGTTCTATGAGCTCAGACAGAGGACGTGAGGGAGGAATAATTATCGAGAGCAAAATAAAGCGTGAAGAGAGAGGGCGTACGTAAGTCTACAGGGACGATTGGAATGCATTTCCAGAATGGTCACGACCGGACGACGGATGACCATCAACCTGCGAACCTGCGCGCCAGCGCATCCGATTCATCGGATCTGACTGTCTAACACCGACCTCGATAACGAACATTGATTATGGAGCCGCTTTTAAGTTCTTAGCAAAGGGGCAGTTTAGGGTTCTAAGCACATGCCAGATGCTGTACATCTCTGAGATGGTGAACGGGCCTCGTAAGGAGGAAGGATGTCAAATAGCAAATGAACGTAAGCAACTAGATCGGCAGATGCCCGATACCAATGCCATGCAACGATAAAGCATTCTCCAAATGGCGCAACAGCAGTTCAACTGTAACCTGTCCTCATCCTTCCCAATCCACGGCCTGAAAAGCAGTAGCCAAGTCCCGCGCTGCTTGCTCGTCTCCAGCGCGGACTTGCTGCACTCCTCCCCCTTTGCCTCTGCCGCCGCGAGGGACTTCCGTTTGGAGCATGCCCGCAATCACCCCCAGGCCAAAGTCGCCCCCTTCGTTGAATTTATCCGCATCTTCAATGATGTGCGCGCAGCCCCCACCGCGCCCGTTCCACTCCACGTGAAAGTACGGGAACCCCAAGGGCAAGCACTTCCGAAGCCCGCCGGGCCCCGAAGTGTCAATCAGCGCCTTGTGCGTGGCCCATTCCTCGTCCGCGGCACTGAGGGCTTGCTTGAAGTACAGGGGGGCATCTTCCTCCACTTCGAGGGGCACCGGCACACAGTCCACCCGGGCCCAGGCGTTGCGACTCCCCGGACGCCCGGAAGTCTCCAGAAACAAACAACCCAGTCCTTTCCTCCCGTAGAGCCGCCGCAACGCATGCTTGAACAGCTGCACTTGCTCGAAGACGTCTTCCGAGAGCGCGCGGCACGAGGGGGCTTGTTGTGCGGCCACTATTACACACTGCCCGGGCCGCAGAGCGCTCTGAGTGGGCACCATCATCACATAGGCGTGGGCCTTGCGCACAGCCACGAGCTTGTGCGCGAAATTGGGATTTTCGAGGCTCCAAGGAGACGAGTGCTGTGTGGCCACGAACTTCTTGTGCTCCTGTAGGGCACATGTGCATGCAAAAAGAAACATAAAGAGAATACCATTATTATAAGGATTTGCTGACACACGATTGGAGATTTACAAATGATTATCGCAGAAGTGGAAAACTGAATTAGCAAGCGTTTAAAGAAAAAGGCTCGGACCTTTGTTTTAAAAGTGCAACACCAATACGCAAAACCTCATCTGACCAATACCCCACTTGAGCTCACCTGAATGGCCTGTTGCCTTTGCCGTTGCTGCAATTCGGCGGCCGTCACCCTTGAGCTCACGCCTTGGTACAGCTTCATGGTGTTGTCAATGTCGTCGTCCTCGTCCGCCCCTGCTCTCGACCCCCCTTTCGCCTGCTCGCTGCCTTTAAAGCGCCCGCCGAGCCGCACCACGTTGCGCGCAAAGTCTTCGTCCATGTTCCCACCCAGTCCTTCGCGCTCCAGCTGCGCCAGCGCCACCACGTCCAGCTCTTCGGTGGAGGCCGCAGCCGAGGCCGCCCCTTTGGCTTTGCCCTTCCAACGGCCCGTTTTGAAGTCTTCTTTTTGGTACTCCGGCGCACTGACTGCCCCACCACCACCACCACTGCCGCCAGGGCCAGATCCAGCCAGCGTGCGCAGACGCCGTCCTTGTGCATCCAGAGGCGCTACCACCTCCACCATGCCCTCCTCGCCATCACTGCTGCCACCATCGCCAGCTCCTGGCTGTGCTGCGGTCGCTGCTGCCCACATGTTCTCTTGGGCACCAATAGGGCTCACCGCCACCGCAGCAGCTGGAGCAGCTGGAGCAGGAGGTTTCATTGGAGAAGCGGACGCTCCCTTGGCACCGGCCAGACGAGCACGCAAGGCCGCAGCTGCGCTCGCATTTGCACCTCCTCCTCCTCCTCCTGCTGATGATGACGCCGCTGCAGTGGCTGCTGCTGCTGCTGAGGCTGCTCCTTGACCTCCTAAGCGAGCACGGAAAGCAGCTGCTGCATTCGCATTGGCGCCTACCGCACCACCACTACCACCATCGCTGCTACTGCCGGTAGCTTTTGCTTGTGTCGAAGCCATGAGTAGCTGGCTGCGAAGGTCTGCCTCCTTGGCACTTGATGATGTTGTTGCTTTTGCTGCCGCTGCTGTCTCCTCAGCCGCTTCCGAAGCGGCCACCTCTGCTAATATACGGGCTTCGTCGAGAGCAGGAGGTGCTTTGCGACCACTGACAGGGCCTTTCCCCTGGCCTCCTTTGTCTCCATCGTTGCCCTTGCCAAATTGACCCTTGCCTTCTCCTTTGCCTTCTCCTTTACCACCTTGACCTTCTCCTTTGCCCTTTCCTTTGCCCCATTTCTCGCCCCGCGGTGCATCATCGTCTCCTTGCAGAAGCGCGCCCCGCTGCCAGCGGTCTTCTCCGCTGCCCCGCTCGCCCCAGCACGCGAGGGCATCTCCGCCATCCTTACCATGCCCCCATTTGCTCAGACCATCGTCCTCTTCTTCGTCGTCTTGTCCTGCTCTCACTCGCTTTTTGCCGCCAAATTTGTCCGGATCCCGCCGTTGGTTATCACCCTTCTCTTCTCTTCCACCTCGAGTAAACCCACGGTCAGCTGACGACACACCATGCGTAGCGGTTACTCCTTTCTCGTCCGACAAAAAGTTGGACATGCCCTCGACGACCTTATTGAATGGTGCAGAGCAAAGGGAGTAATAAAGTGAAAGTTAAAAGAGGCAACTCAACACACGCTCAGAAACAGAGCAAGAATGGAAGTAGCTGCAATGAACAAGCGTACAGCCACAGCTACACAAGTTCAACACATTCATCAACCACATAAAAGCGCACTTATTCTGAATTTAATGGCTACGAACCTTGCCCCGGAACTTTTTGAGCACATCGCCGTCGGTCTGCTGTCGACCAACGCGAATGCCGGCGCCACCTCGCGATTCACCCGTGGAAGAGGAGGAGCAAGTGCCTGCACTGCTTCTCCCGCGACCCGCCCAGAGGTCATCGTCCCCGTGCTTGTTGGCGCCCTGAGGGCAATCGACAGCCCGGTGGCCCTCTTTCCCGCAGGTGTAGCAGGCGCGGTTGACTTTGATGTTCTGTTTGCGCCATGATTCGGCTCCCTTGCTCGCGTCGACCAGAGACTGCACCGAAGTGCCTTGGTAGTTATGCACCTGGCAGAAGAAGGTGCGATGAGAATGGAATGCCTTTTGATTGCGACTAATGTTCCTGGTAATATCAAATCGATCGTTTGGGTAGAAATGGGGGTATTTTCATGACGAGATTTAAAATATACCTCTTGTGCTAGCGATGTTCCAGATGCTGCCGCGCGCTCTTGTGCTCGCTTCAGCGCTCGTAGCTTCCAACTAGCCCCGCCGTCACCTGAGAAGTGAGCAAAAGAGTGATGTTATGGCCATGTAATTTCTACCGTCTGTAGTGGTAAAAGTAGGAACGAATAAACTACTGAAGCTTGATAGGAGGAATTCCTACTACTGGCTAGCCAGGACACGAGTAATAAGCTTCTCACCGACAGTAGGTAGAGCGCCCTCCGTAAGCTCTTGAGGGCGATTTAGGCCACCTGGCTTGCCACCAGGCGGCGCAGCTGGAGGAGGTGCAATAGCAGGTGGGTTGCCGCGTCGAGCAGTCGGCGCCGGCGCAGAGGCTTCAACTTTTTTGAGCGTTTTGATGCCCGCGAACAGATCCATTATTCTTGATTAACTCTCGGCGTACTGAGTGCTATAGTGGACTACTATCTGCCCTCGTCTAGCTCGAGAAAGGGAATGCTTAGTGGCCGTGTTGGTGGCTCGGGTGTTCCTTGCTTTGTGATTTACGCTAACTAGCTGTGTTGCTGGGCTGCGGCTGGTGCGACCGTGCGAGCAGCAAGCAGCAAGTGGACAGGCATCGGATTTGCGTATTTTCAGCTGTACTACATTTTACTGGCACCTCCTGCTGTTGTCGGTCGTCAGAATTCGTCGAGTCCGTCTCGTCGGCATCGTCGACAGAAGAGATTCTCGCATCATTCTCACGTTCTCACGTGCTCACGTGACAGTAAATGAGGCCAGCAACCGCCGCCGTCTACTGCGACTAGATTCACCAACTTCAGCACTTTTCGGGCCCAGTTTTTGGCTCGTAGCTCACCAAATCAATGCGAAGTCGCTAAGTGTCAGTCGTCGGTATACAGTGGACAGTTGGCGGAGCCTATCAAACAGGACTTCTCTAACCATTTGTTGGCTACTACTGTAGCAACTGATCACACGCTGAATAGTGTTTAGAATTCGAGTCAGTATGGTTCTTTTATAGTTAGCTTTTTTCAGATTGAAACCACTCCAATGGCGAAGGTTGCACCAGATGCACTGGCGCCAGACTTAGAAGCAAACAACCGGAGCTCTGGCGACGGTGACCTCAAACTTGTCAACGTCGACGGCTCAGACTCAGTGGATGATAGCAATTCATTGACTGCTGCAGCGAACTCCGTAGACAGTACTACTGAGGGCGAGAATTCAGCTGTGTTGGCACAGCCCCAGGTTGAGAACTCGAATGCCCCTCCGCAGCTTCCTCTTGAAGGCGGTAGGCTCAGAACACCCCCGGGTGCCCACACTCCAGGAGGCTCAGCTCGTCCTATCTCGCCGCTAGCGCCCTCGACACCTTTACATGTAGCTGTATTGGAAGACGAAGCAGCAGTGAAGGCCGCCAAAGAGGAGGTTTGTCTTTAAGATTTGTCTGTCTTTTAGTAAACAGTGTGCCATTCATGAGTCTACGAAGAACCTTGACTGGTGGCACGAGGGGGCTCCTCTCCGCGCTTCTTCTCTGCCTTCTCACTCGTCCAATGCATCAATGACATCTGCGCAATCAAACATGGAAACTACTCATTTGACTTTTCTTTGTGGAGCCTCTTACGGCACCATTTCATCCATTCCCTCGTCTTACAGACCGCTCGTCTTTCTGTTCCCAGGAAAGTCTTACAGACCGCTTAGAGAAGCTCAAAACAGTCGCGTTTGTCAGAGTCAACCAAGCCTCGAAATCAGTGCTGACCTCAGTGCGGGCGGTGAAGTGCCAAACGAGGGACTACATCTTGTACAAAGTCGACGCCTGGTTGACGGCGCACGTGCCGCATGGTGTGCGCTACTTCGTATTCTTCAGCGTGGCGCAGGTTAGAATACATAAAAGATACGCGTAAGAATCCTGCTTAAAGTTTGTTTTCTTTGCGATAGCACACTCGCATGCTCTACAGGTGCAAGAATGACTTTTTTTGTTTTCATGCTTCAAATACCTCAACCATCCCGCTGTTTTTCCTTCGTGCTATCCGACGTGCGCGTCACACTGCTTAGATATTTCCGATCCTGTACTCGTTTCTCCGAGTGGACAACATCATCGAGACCAAGTGCGACCTCGCTCTTGAAATTTACGTGGTGGGCACGGGCTGGCTCAGCTGCTTGCGCATCGTGACCGCCGGCTGCCAGCTGCACCGCATGATCCTTCGGCACTGGGAAGGCCAAACTTTCGGCGAAGCGCTCGCTCAGGTTTTCAACTATTGTATGTGGGCAGTAATACTTTACGCACTCCTTGCTGCCTTCTCCTCATATCGTTCTGTTATTTATTAACGCCGCATTCTCTTACCTCTCGTTCATGTGCGGTTTTCCAGGTTTGGAACAACGCAGAAGACCAAGACAGTCCGAGGGAGGGCCCTTGTGGAGGCACTACACTCAACAACTTCGTCGTCTTGTTCAACGTGCTCGACATCATGTGGTGGTTCTTTGGGTTCGTGATCATCTGCGCCTCAGACCCCCTCGTGTGCAGGTCAAATCTAGATTAGGCCAATCGAACTATACATGAAGAAATCAGGCCTGAAGTGAGGAAAGAGGACGCTTTGAAAGTGTCGTTTGATAATCGCAGGTTAATTTTATTACGAATAAATATTCATCATTCGTACGCTTCCTTCTAACTGAAATATCTATGAACGAATAGTGACAAATCGACGCTCGACACGGGGCTGATCGTCGGCTACCAAGCTTTGAACGTGTGCTTTTACTCCCTGTACCTCGACTTCATCTTAGCGTACTTCAGCTTAGAGGTTGGTCAAGTTACGACGAGATTAATTGGTTGATCACCAAGGCCATACTTATAGCTTTTTTCAATGCAAATAAAATCTGAAGAATGCTTCATTTTCTTTCGCTATGCTATTTATCGCCCCGTGAAGCATTACACATTTTCACTTGCAATCGCCACTCTGTGAACATGCAGTTCGACGCAGAAGTGGAGCTAGAGAAAGCGGCCAAGGAGACGAGTGCCGACAAGAAACGGAAGCAAAAGGCGAAAGTGCTTCGGAAGCAAATGGCGCAAAAGGACGCCGAAGAAAAGGCCAAGAAAGCAGCGTCGCGGCCCAAGGTGCTGCAAGTGGAAAGCAAAGGCTCCGGCAAGAAGAACGGCGTCGACGAAGGGTGGTTCATGGATGCGGACGAAGGCGGAGTGCCCCCTCGCAAGCGCGCATTGGCGATTTTGTCGGAAAAGAAGGACGAAGACGGGAGTGGCAGTGCTTCGGTTTGAAAGTCCCTCGAGAATCTGTGCTGTGTGCTGCTGTCTATTTGATGTTAACGTTTGATGTTTGCCTCGATGTGTTTTACTACTTATCTTTAGTTCGAATGCCTTGATGGCCCGTTCATCTACTGGTTACTAGCTACTACAGTAGTACTATAAGTCCACGCCCACGCCCAAGCCCAAGCCCAATTCAAGCGCATACGTAACCCTAGATTTTAAGGCATAAGGGAACCGGGCTTTTTCTTTTTCCGGATTAGAATTGGGAGATTGGAGGTAACCCATAACAGTACTTCGACATCGCCGAACCAGAAGTTATGTGTTGAATGTGAAGAATTTGGATTCGCTATAAACCGAATGGCTTCCATTTCTTTGAAATCGGAGCCAGTAGCGCAATTTCAACAAAGCATACGGGGTATTCTGCTCTATATAAATTATACTTGTACTACAAAAAGGTAAAATTAGGGTCTTAAATTTGTAAAATAGAGCACTCATGTCCCTTTTCAATGGGCAATACCACAGCTCGTCTTCACGAGCTTCGCATATTTTTCAAAGTTCAGGAAATACTCATCTTTGCTTTCCTTAGGATCTACAACAGCGCCCTTGCCACTTGCATTCATCTTCACGACATAATCAAGCTGATTGACGATGGCCATGAAAGTGCCATTGGTGGGCAAGCTGTAGTGTAATGCCTGTGGAAATACTGAGCAGAGTTCGGCAACATTGAGCTCAAAATCTTCAATCTTCCGTGCCAGCGTAACACTTTTGCTAAAAGCAGAACTACTTTCAGCGCTATTCGAGTTCAACAGAACAGCTGTAACCACATCAATAACGAAGAGTCGTTTGACGTGAAGACTCATCATAGCCAAAGTGACACCGAAAGAGCTGGACGTCAATGCGAGGTTTTTAGCTTGCAGGACAACGCATGTGTCATTGACTACAGTACTCGGCTTTTCTAAGTGAATAAGTTTTGAAGCATGATGCGTTTGAATATCTCCAACGCAAGGATTCGCTGGCTCTTGATTAGAGTGTACTAAGAGGACCCACTTAAAGGCCAAGCCATCGTTGCCAAATTGAATCACATGATGGAAGTAAGCGCAGGGGGGTTGCGCATGAGGTGAAGAGGTATCGGCGGCGACATCTCCGTCCCGCAAGTGAATGACTAATGTTTCATCTGATAGTATTTCACAAGCGGATAAAACTTCATGGCGTAACAAGGGTCGAATTTGCTGCAAGTAAATATTGCGCCGGTCCGCGACAGTAGTGGAGCAACGTTTGTCGATAACATACGTGCAGTCGTTGTTTGGAGCACGAAATCCCGTGCAAGATGGAAATGGCTCTTCAGACTTTTCTGGCGGCATTGGAAACACTTGAATTCGGTGTGACACATTCCACACGTCGTCAAACCATCGTGGCGTTGTTACATAATGCCGCCCTGAACTTAGAGCAAGCGAAAATGCAACCATCAGCTGATGGAGACGATTTCCAGATCGACCCATCCATCTTCTGAGATTGATCTCGTCCGGATGAGGGTGGCAGCGACTCAAATACTTCGAAAATGTCGCCACGGAAAGAGCTGTGGCATTTTGTAGAATTTCGGTATAAAGTAAAGTTGGCGGTCCATTCTTAGTGCTGGAATTGGTTACTGGAGCTAAACTCGTGAATTTTGTAGGCCAAGAGTACGACTTGCACCACGGTAGCCAGCATTTCCCTTCAAACGCTTCGGGTGGACGAAACAGGCCAGCAAATGCGAGTAATTTATCTTCCGCTGCACGAGTGTTTGCAACCCAGTAAGAAAAGGGGAGCTCGAGGTATGGTCGCTCGGCTGTTCTTAATGCCGAGCGTGAAACGTTGAAACTTTCACGAACCCGCGATGCCCACTTATCGTTAGGCGCTAAATTTGCACACGGAGTTGCATTGAAATTATATTTGTGAGCGTCTGGCGTGTGCCCCCAGTCACGCGTCCGTTCGGCACGTGCGATGGAGCAATGCGTTTCTTCCTCGTCGCGCTCCACAATGACCGCACGTGTGCCATAATATGTAAGCAGTTTTTTCCATTGTGGGTCAATATCAGTCTCGTTACCGCTTTGTTCGCTCGCGTGAATGACAAACGGGCCGCTTAATTGCTCTTGATTTAAGTGAATCTTGAGAGCTACGACACATAGGTCCCCGCATGCATCTAGGACGACCTGAGGACGAGATTGGCAAAAGCCGCGCCGAACGTCAAGTGCGTTGCCTAGCCAATTATCACGACCAATCACTCTCACGCCTAGATAGTCTTTGAATTGCGTGTATTCTCTGTACGCATAACCCAGTGGAAATTGAGGTGCCCACAACAATTCGTTGAAAGAAACACCGCAAGGATGTTTGCCGATCAACTCGGCAGTTTCTGTGGATGCGCTGCGCTGGGTACTAACAATGATCACAAATTCTGCACGCTCAATAGCTGGAAGCTGCAACGCCCACGGAGGAATGCCTCGATATGATTTTGCTGTAGTAGCTTTGTTAGATTCAGCTTGCAAATCTTCCAATAGCATTCGCCGCACGTCAGTCTCAGAGTAAGTTAAATGGCTATGAAAGTGTTCCTCCTGCCTTGCTTCAAAGAATGAATCACACCTAGCTACAAGCGGCAATCCCGTTGCTAGAAATACACAAATGAATAGAACCACGATCATTATAAGCTTCGTAGTACTCGTGGCTAACTCACAAACAGTGGATATTAGAAGCTATAATAGCGAGCTCGACATTCGCGGCAGTAATTTTGTTCCTCGCAACATTCTACTGTTCTTCGCCAGGACATAAAATGTTACGCAACTAATGAGCTGATGAGCTTTGAGCTGATGAACAATTGTTGATGTTTCCTTTAATCGAACGCAAGCTATCCTCCGTAGAATGTGCAAATTCTAGCTCTCGCTTCTCGCTAATTAGCCACTACAACTGTTAGCTCACTATTTTACCCTTTCGATTTCGGAGATTTTGTACATATACTGTACAGTTCTGGATGTTGTTCGTTCTCGACTGGCGACTGGCGAATCGTCATCACCCAGTGGAGACATCATCTACTCGCTACTCGAAATCAAACCAGTGCCCCTCGAAACTTAAAGGCAACTCCATTCAGGAAACGTGCTGGGGCGGCCATTAAAGTTTAAATAATTCAATTGTTCTCTTTTTGTAGAGAGGTTTGCGTAATAGTTTCAGGGCATTCGCATGCACAGTATAATGTTTAACCCCGAATGAATAGAATAGAATAGAAGTCAGTGCGGAGGGCAGAAGTGGGACTGTGCGTGCGCAGTGCCAACCAGCAGCTCGTGAGTTAATCGGCAATAGGACCGTGGATGATCTGTATTGCGTGCGCGCTGCTACTTTACTTCCTATTCCCATCATTGCCGTCCTCCTCCTCCTTTCACATTGAGCTCCTCGCAAAATACTTACTAGTGTTCCTCAATGGTTTAGGTCGACCTCGTGCTTCCCGTGAAGCTTCTACGACTTCGCTGGCATATTTTATTCTGCAATTCAATCACTGCAAATGGCCAATGGGCGTGTCCCATATCCGCACTGTGCGATCCCAGGAACAAGTAGCAAGTAAATTGGACGTAAACAGCGAAAAGTCAAGCCCGGTGGCGAATTCGCGGTGGTCTCCGCGGGCGACCTACATGGCAATAAGTACGCCAGCAAAGAAAGAAATTAGCAGAGAGAGAGAGAGAGAGAGAGCACGTCACGAGAAAAAAAATAGAGAGGGTGACGAATGCACGAGGAATGGCGTTGCGCAATTCATGGAATACGAGGAATCATTCCAACAGTAATTTTGTCGCAGCTAGTTGGTGCCTTCTTGGAAGGCATGCGTGCAGCATGGAAGGAAAGCACGCAAGCGGCACGCGCATGTACGTACACATACACTACCTACCAGTTGTCCGCCAGCGAGCCCCCGCCCCCCGTAGTCTTTCGGCTGGCCGTAGCCTCTATCCACCACCCCCTCCAACCCCAAGTCTCCTCCTAGGCCGCTGCCACGACGACGCGTGCCCAAGTGTCCTCCTCCTCCTGGTCCTTGCTTCAGGGCATGATCTGGTGGTGATGAGGAGGTAGGGGGCCTTCCTGAAGGTGCATTGGCAGCAGCTGCATCAAAAGGAGGAGGTGGAGCGAGGTTTGGAAGGGGGCCAGCATCCCACAAACAGCAGGTCATGTCGTAGCTCACGCTGCCTACGACGCGAGTAGCGTGTGGGTGGCATTTGAGGCGCTTCACTGCGTAGCCATGCCCAACTAACACCTGCAAAGGTCCGTTGGATGTGAATCGCCAGTCCCAAACCCGGATTGAACGGTCAACGCTGCCCGTCACTAAAAGGTAATCCGAGTACCTGTTTCATGCGCACACGCAGAATCCAATCGTTGCAGACGAGCATGGAGTGGAGGCGAGCTTGAGAACGCATTACGATTCTATCGTTTGTAAGCTATGCCCTCAGAACAGACCCTAAACTTGCTTCTCTGAAGCAATTGTTTTCCTTCTTCTTCTCTCCGACGACTATGGAATGAGTTTAGCATTCTTTTCATGAACGCAAATGACAAAAAAAAACACGTACACGCGCTGCGTTGACATTCGTGCACTCGATTTCAATGGCACACAAGCACCGCCTTACTTGTCATAGTCGACCGAAAGGGCTTCATCGCCATGCGCAGCCACAGACCCGCTCAAACCCCCACTGCGGCAGTCCCACGTCCGGGCGAAGCCATCCCCCGACACTGACGCGAAAGCCTCAGGATGATGGGGCGACCAAATGGCGTTGTAAGTGGGGGCAGGGGGAGCTCCCATGGCCGATGCTGCAGCAAACGCGGCCAGGGGCAAAGGTTGGTGTGCGTGCTCCGGAGACCATAATTTTACGGCCCCATCCCACCCCGACGACAGAAAGCGGTCCTTGCTGATGAAGTTCCAGTCGACCGAGCTGACTTCGGACGCGTGCGCTTGCAGCCATCGCGCCACTGGCAAGTTGTCGGGAGCTCCCAGGTCCCAGAGACAGACGCTGCCGTCCGCAGACGCAGTAACCAGCTGGTTTTGGTTCATCTCGTTCCAGGAGCAGTCGTAAAGGCCTTCCGGGCTCAGGAACGATTTCTTCTCTATAAGTTGGTTCGACGCATTGAGCTCGAGAATGTGTACCTAACAAGAAAGGAAATTTAAAACGAAAGAGCTCAAAATGGTTATACTATGGCAAAAAAGAGGCTAGGCGAAAACTATCAGAGAAGTTGTTAGTGGGCGCTGCGCATTCATTCAGTTGAAGTAAGGTAAGACTGATACGATTCCTACGAAATGAGCTTGGAATGAAAAGCGCCTGATAAAGGATCTTTTGAGTGCACCTGCCCATTGCCAACAACGCCAAAATATTGCGCTGTAGCGACTGCTAATCGCTTCTCGTCAAACGGCGAAAACTCGACAGAGCAGCAGCTGTAGGGGCACTCGAATGCAGCTAACGAATTCATGGAGCCTTGTTGTCACAGAATACAGTAACCCGAAGGCTCCATTTTGTTGAAGGGCTTCCTGCAAATGTCGTCAGCTAGTGCTAGGATTAGTGCCTTCAGAATGAATATCGCTATCTATCTTCGATAATGTCGATTAATCGCCCAGCTATCCTACCGATTCGAAATCCTTGCTGCCTTGTCCAGAAGTTTCTACTACACGAAACTTGGCCAATAGCGAACTTAACAAAATAGATTTACGAGTTTACAACGCCTCTGCACTACGAAGGCGCACTGAAAACTCTTCCCCTTACGTGATACTAATTGTCTGCGTAGATCGCGCTAGCTTCTCTAGCTCGTCTCTAGCTAGCCGCCGTCTCATGAACATCTTGTCATCTCTTATTTTATCGGTAGGTTGCGTTG
>Ga0307979_1002161_pt1 | contig 13755 bp, 14 predicted proteins | sample OrgLakmetage1058_FD_201833 | JGI IMG/M metagenome (GOLD analysis project Ga0307979, IMG submission 201833) | Saline water microbial communities from Organic Lake, Antarctica - #1058 | ecosystem: Environmental > Aquatic > Non-marine Saline and Alkaline > Saline | place: Antarctica: Organic Lake...
ACCAAGCGGTGCTGCAAATTCATAACGGAAGGGTTCATCATCTGTCGGTGGCCCGAAGTTCCTAGGAATCCGTTCCCTCCCCTGATGCCCACCGTGCATGACTGTGTCTCACAGACAGACCGTGGGAAATTATCACCACTTTTGATGTACTACAATGCGATTCTGGATTCACAGCCATGACCTCCGGTGTCAGAGTTCCGTCGGAGTTTGCAGTCCATACTCTCCTCGAAATCATCCTGTACAACCACTCACAGACAAAGACTCATGTACGGAGCTAATTTAAACGTGTTCGCGGAAAGGCATGCCGCGTTACACTTCAAGGCGACGCAACTACAAGCCCGTGCGGTGGATGCTGCGCCAAGAATTGGCGCCTCGAACATGATGAAGAGGTGAAAATTGCACGATGGGTCGTAAACGACCGGCGATACTCTAAACACCTTACCTCACTAAGTTTGAGATCCCGGTTGCACTCGAAGCGTTTATAGCTTCGAAGGAGGTACTGGTCCGCCGCCCAGCACCTCCCGGCATTCGCCCATTTTTGGAAATAAACAGTCAGTGCAGTTTTTTTTTAAATACGCCAATTCGTCGATTGTGCTGTGCACATTTTTGGCTTTTTTTCTTTTATGACGGCACATCGGCGCTTATCCACCAAGTGAACGGCAGTATGCATTGGCGTGCTCTTTGTCTTTGTTTGACGATGCGCCTCAGCCTCAGGCACCAGGCTCAGGCATAGCTAGCTAACCTAGATTTCCCATTGAGTTGCAACGCACGTATAATCCGATTTACCGAGCTACAGGATCAGGGATTAGCAAGAAGCAAGAAGGTTTATTTGAGAAGCCAAGGCGTTTAAGACTGGGCCTAGAATTAAGCGCCGGGCAATGAAATGGACCCTTGGTCATCAAGCGGCTACTCAGGCATCAAAGTAACTCGAGTCCGTCGTGGCGGCGAGCTCAGGCACCCAGGGCACTGGAGCAGTACGGGAGGCAATGGCTTCGAAACTGAGAGACGCAAAGTACGGATGCTTCGCGACTTGATCTGGGTCTTGGTATTCCGACCCAAGGCGCTCCAATGGATTCTTCTGAAGCAAACTGCTCAGAAAGGACTTTTTCGTCTCGTCGAAGACACTATTTTCTGATGGGAACTCTAATGGCTGCTTCAAAATGTTGCGCATAGTGGCTTCTTCCTTTCTGGCAGTGTCTTCAAAGGGTGTCTTGCAAGTCAACATTTCGTACATAAGGATCCCAAGGGCCCACCTAATGAACGCACAATCGATCAAATCATGCCACATACAAATCTCTCACAATTAGGCAACTTGCGCAGCATCTTCTAATGCGTGTAGAAGAAGAACGCGGGGGAGGAAAAGCGAACGAGAAAAGAGGGGGGGAATTGATAAGACTTGCCAGTCAACTCCTCGGTTGTGGCCTTTCCCAACGAGAAGTTCAGGCGCGAGGTATTCCACGGTGCCGCACAGGGTGTAGGTCTTGTGGCCGAGCGGAAGGCGAACAGCGAAGCCAAAGTCACACACCTTCAAGTAACCAGTCTTGTCCACTAAGATATTCTCCGGCTGGGTGACAAGTCGTACAATTCGAGGAAAAAGGGGAAGAAAGGAAGAGTGAAGAAAATTAGAATAATTTCTGAAAGCTCCGACGAAACTTTAACTACAAGGCAATTCTGCAGAGAAAATCCAAGCTCCTCCTTGCTAGGCAGGGCTATCACTGGTAAACTTGAAGCAGGCACCGTACAAATCCAGGGAACAAAAAAAAGCAGTACCTTGAACAGAAATGGGCGCATGTGCATCTGGTGCATTGAGGAAGGTCCTGACTATAGTAGGCTTCGCACCTTAAGGTCTCGGTAAACGATGTCTTTGGCGTGCAAATGCCTCAAAGCCACTACCATGTTGGCAGTGTAGAACAGCACGGTTTCGGAGTCGAGGGCGCCATTTTTGGAGGTGTGAATGCGGGAGTACAGCTCGCCTCCCTGCACGCACTCCATGAGCATGTACAAACGCTTGCTCGACTTGTACCTGCACCAACGGTTCGTCAATCGAGTACGAGATTAAGTCCAAATAGCAACATGAGCTCAGCTGAGTGGGCAACGAAACAAGCTCTCTCGTTGGAACCATAAAAACGACACAACATTCGCATGCAAACCGTACGTGTTGACTAAATTGACGACGAAAGGGTGCGCCACGTCAGCCATGAGGTCTTTTTCGTCCATCACCGACTGCTCCGAGGACTGCGCTTTGATGTCTTCGCGGAGCATCGACTTGAGGGCAAACACCTCGTGGGTGGCGTCGTTGAGGACCATGCGCACGAACCCGAAGCTCCCCGACCCCAGCCGCGCCACTTCCTGAAGCGAGTCGAGGGCGATGTCGGGCCGCGTAGTCAGCGTCCATCCTTGCTTCTTCGTCGACGGCTTCCCGAGGCCAGAAATGCGGGCCATCATGGACCCCACGCTGCTCGTCAGGACCTGGTCTTCCTCTTCCGCAGCAGCAGCCATTCTAGAGTTCAGGCCTCCAAGAAGAGACTCGAAGTTGGTGCCATTCAGAGACAATAACACGACATCCTCGGTGGCAATCACAGTCGCAGCCCGAGGATCTTTGCTGATTAGCGCACGCTCGCCAAAATATTTACCTGGACCAAGGGTCACATCTGGGAATTTCTTGTCGCCTGCCCCAATGTCTGTGCATTGCACGGTGCCTTCTTTCAAAATGTAGAATATAGTGCCCACATCACCTTTCTTGATAATTTGCGCGCCCTTTGGATACTTAACGATCTCAAGCACATCTGCGATTCTTTGAACTTCGTCCAGCCGTAAATATTCGCGAAACATGGGCACCTTGCGCAGCGTCTACCATGAAAACGCAATTACGGTAAAATAAGCACGAGGTGAATCTATGAAAAAAAGAAAGCTAGAAAAACAACAACTAATACTTCAACAAAGCCTGGGCGAGCTAAGATGTGATGCCTGAAAGATAGCTCGTTGATATGGCGTAATTGAAAAGATAAGCTTTTGGTGGCAGAACAAGACGGAGGAAGGTCACCTCTGTGATGGCTTCGCCGTATTCTTTCACGTCATTTGCGAGTGTGTGCTTGAACACATGGCGATTCAGAGCGAAGACCGTGGACGCTGAGGTGCACGCTACCGTGGCAGCGCGCAGAGACCCATACAAGAGAGCGAGCTCACCGAACGACGCACACGCGCCACATTGCCCAACTTTCAACTGACAAGACAAGGGGAACCAAGGAGCAGCAATGCATGAAGATAACTTAGACCACACACGAGTCAAAATGAGAGTGCACTACACCAATTTTACTTACCCCATTCACGATGAAGTCAAAAGATCCTGTTTCGACGACATAAAAAAAGTCGCCTGGAGTGCCTTGAAGTATCAGATTTGTCCCTGCTTTCACCTACAAACAGTTGAGAAAAGCCTCAATAATGCTCCTGTTGTGGCTCATATCCCAGGCAAACACCAATATTACCTTTTGTCTTTCGAATGCAAGTACCATTGAGTCAAGCTGGCTTTCGTTAAGCTCCGCAAACACGAAATTCGCTTTCAGGGCAGTTTCTGTTGTAGGACAGGGAAGATTGCGAAGGGCAGAGAAATGAAGAGCACAAGATGAGCGGAGCCTGCAGAGTAAGTTAGCGCGCAGCATATCACGACGCACCTAAAAGGTCGCGCTCGACTGCAGTCTTGGCGATAATTTTACTTTTTACTTTGGCTACATCGCTGCCATGTACCGTTTTGATTGCTCTGTTTTTCACTCTCACATTTTCTTCAATTAGGGCGGAAGAAGTGAGGGGGGCCTCAGTGAAGGAACCTTCCTTATTTCCTGTAGCAGGTTTACTAACCGACATAGCCCATGCACTAGCTCTTCTCATAATGCTCGCCATTATTTACCTGCTTCAAACATGCGAAGTAGACGGTGGTGGATGATCAACTGGTGCCGCAAGTGTCAAAGATAAGAATGAAAACACAAGGGAGGAAAAAAGGAAAGGTGAAAAAGAATAGGCTGTATGACATCCCCGGAAGGAGCACACCATCGCCTAAGGTAATCTTCACCTTTACTGGTGCGTGATCTCACGCTGTCTTCGAGATTGAAGCCTGTTGCTCAGAAAGTTGTGCCAATGGACTTAATTAAAGGCACGCAGCCATTTTTGACACAGGTTCTGCATTTCACAGCGCTTCAACGAATCAATTACTACAGGGGGGTTCAGTATTCCAATACTGTACTGTATTCCTTGTTCCATGTTCCGTTGTTCTGTCCGTGTACTGTACTGCATCCGTTGGAGTTCTGGTTGGCTGGTTTGACCGTGGCCCATCCCTCGTGGAAATTATCGTTTTGATCGCACTGAGCGTGGCCAATTGGCGCACTTTGGAGCAAGCGCCGATAGCTCTGCCTTGTAACCTCGGGTGGACACCGGCCGTATAAGCCCAGTAGCGAGTAAGATTCATGTCGGATCTTTTGGCAGGCGGTGGTGGTGGTCCAAGGTGAGTTCGATGTCACAATGATGAGGTGTATTGATTTACATAGCAAGCCAAATATGACCTCGACGCGGCAGCCCCGGATACATAGAGAAAATTGAGGAGTTAAAAAGACAATGAGTGATGTCAAATCGGGTATATATGCTCAATGATGCTTAATGATGGCATGCTGAGTCATGGCACATGATGCGCATTCTTCGAGGAAGTTGCTTTACATTTCAATTTATTCTCACTCGGCTCCTTGCTCTCAACATACAGTGAAGGAAAGACATCGGCTGCCAAGGCGAGGCCGGCTGCGAAGCGGGTGTCAGGAACAGGCAAGCCTAAGCCCCCTCCGATAAAAAAACCTACCGATGGCTCAGCAACCTCGCAGCAAAAAGCCAACCCTGACTCCAAAATCGAAGATTGGTGGGCTCAGTTCGAGACCTCGGTGTGGGACCAAGCGGAAGCAGACGCGCCCAAGGGCAGCCAGCCTCCTTCAGGCTCGAAGTCAGACAAATCGCAGGCTCAGCTCGATGGCGGGGGTGGCAAACCCGCGGGAGGAATGATGGGGCGTTCCGCTTCTCCCCGTGCCAGCGAAGGCAGCCCCCGACGGTATGCGTAGGGTGCGCCCCTGCCGCCACATTGACTGCTCCGGTTGCCGCTTCACGAATAAAATGTTCGCGCACTTATACCACTGCCTGACTTACAATTCCTATTCTATGTTCTGTGGTGCAGGGCGATGTTTGGGTTCGGTAGCCCCAGGGCCTCAGCCCGGAGCCCTCGCGCGGCGCGGAGCCCTCGGGCAGCGCGCACCTACTTCGGGTTTGGCGCAAAGGCCGGCGCAGAGGAGGCGGAAGGCAGCAAAGGCGCAGGTGTGGCTGACGACGGTTCGGTAGATTTGGGCGCAGGCAAGGGGAAGTCGTGGCTGGGAAGCATCGGGCAGTCGATCCGGTCCATGAGCCCTCGATCCTCACGGTCCCCTCGCTCAGAGCGCAAGTCCCAATCAGGCGCCAGTTTCTCCAAGAGCTCCTCTTCTGACGCGCCTTCATCTGGTGCTGCAAGTTCTGCGCACTCGTCAGGCAAGCCAGCGCCTGCGTCCTCTGCAGCTGCCCCAGCGGCAAGTGACGCCTCCGCGAAGACCACGGTGCCGCCGACGCCGCCTTCGGGCGAGGCCAAGTACCTGCGCCCGCACTTGCGAGTGGGCGACGCCCTCAAAGGCCGCTACGAAATCATGCACGACATCAGCACAGGCTCCTTCGGCCACGTGATTGCGTGCCGCGACTTAGGCCAGAACGGGCGCACGGTGGCGGTGAAGGTGCAGGACCGAGTGGAAGCCAAGTACCACAAAGACTTCAAAATCGAAATCGACATCTTGGAAGTAGTCTCCAAGCGGCCTGGGCGCCCCGAATCCGTCGTAGAAATGTTCGAATTCTTTGAGCATCTTGGCCGTTGGTGTATTGCCTTCGAGACGCTAGGTCCTTCTTTGTACGAATTCCAGAAAACGCACCAGTTCCGCCCTTACCCCCTCTCCGCGGTCCGGGACATCATTCGTCAGTCGATTGAGGCGTTGGCCTACGTGCACTCCCTTGAGCTTGTCCACACCGACATCAAGCCCGAAAACATTTGCCTGGTCAGCGGCCAAGCGAGAAAGCCGGGCGCGCCCGCGAGCACCAAGATTCGTCTGATCGACTTCGGGACGGCGGAATGGTGCGCCAAGGACGGCCACCGGAACGCTCTGGTCTCGACGCGGCAATACCGCGCGCCAGAGGTGGTCATGGGGCTGGGGTGGAACCACGTGGCAGACCTCTGGGCCATCGGTTGTGTTGTTATTGAAATGCTTGCTGGCCGCCAGATCTTCCCCACGGTAAGTCTATTTGCTTAACTCTCCCTAATTTTAAACGTAAGCAATCTGACCTTTCTTTGCATTATGTTGTACTTCTGACCCGCTTCTACAGCACGGGGACCTCGAGCAGCTCGCGATGGTGGAGCGGGTGAGCGGCACCATTCCACAGTTCATGATCAACCAAGCACCCGCAGACGTGAAGGACATGTTCGATGACCGCGGTCGTGTCAAGGCAGAACTCGTCGCGCCCGACCGTCAGTCTCGAGTGAACCGCCTCATGCTTCTTCCGGTGCGTGAAAGCTGAGAGACTGGCTTCAAATTGAAGTGACGCACTGTGCTTTTCTTTTTTTGAATCAATTTGAGCATTGTTGATTTCCTCCTTACATTTCATTTTGGTTTGCGCAGAACATGTTTCCGGACGAGCGCGACAAAAATCTGCTGAAGCTTCTGCTCTACCTCCTCACCATCAACCCAAGGGCACGCATCCCTGCGAAACAGGCCCTCATGAACCCTTTCTTCCAAGAAGGCAGCAAGGCGGCATCATCTGCCGCTGCGGCTGCTCCTCCTCCTGCCAGTAGTTCGTAAAAAAAAAAAGACTTTCTTTCGCCTTGCTTATGGCACGGGTGCAAATTGGTTTGGCGCGCTTCCGTTTTAATTCACGTCGGATATTCGCCAGACCAGGAACTTCGAAGTGCTTCTCGCCTTACGTACCACCCATTATCCCCAGAAGAGCCACTTCGTCTGCGGCCGCTTCTATCTTTTTGGTGTCTTATGCGTTATGGGCGCGTATTTCCTAAGAAAGAGATACCCATTTAGGTACAGACTCCCTCGACTTGGATAGCAATAGAAAGACAGAAAGATTAAAATTGAATATAGTAATAGTAATAATTTCGACAGGTATTCAAATGTGCGAAATTTATACTATTATTTACTATATACATAGCGCATAGCGTGTAAGATACCTAATACCTTCAATGATTATTATTTCGGAACCCCAATCTACAATCCACCTCATGGCGCGAAGCACCAGGAAAATACCAACGCGGTTGGTTACTTCGATATGCCCTGTATAAACTATCTATAGATGGCAACTACGTAAACATACACATATACAAGGAAGACTCGGCGTCTAATTCGGCATCGAACTTTCGCTGTCTCAATTCCCGGTTACGTCTCGATCTCCATGAGTTTGCGCATTGGAAATTTCCATCGGCATTTCTTAGCCATGAAAGATGCCAAAGCAAATGCTGGCCTCTAACCCAGACCAGTGCGGACATGGAAAGCCAGCGCGCGTAAATGCGACCTCGTGGGCGTCTAAGTGAGCCTCTTTACGGGGCTGCTGCTCGCAGTAAGCGCCGCCGGCATGATTCCCGCCCGATGCGCGGCCAGAACCCCAGCAGCTTCCAGGTAGCTCCGCACTCGCAGCACCGTGCAGCCGTCGCCGCCCCCGAGTGGCCGCAACGGAAACCCCAGCACTTCGGGGGTCGCCTTCATCGTCGTTTCGTTCTCCTCGACAACCACCAGCAGCACGTTACGGCGGCTGAGGCTCAAGACGGCACTGCCACCGCATGCAGACGATGGAACTACAACGGCCTTGACATTTGACGCCCAAACGTCATCGCCACTCGCTTCCTTCGAGGCAGCAACGTTTGGATCTGGTTGCTCTACTAGGAAGGGTGCCCTTCGGAGGTTAGCCAGAACGCATGGCAAGAAGGTGTAGCCTAGCTCTTCAGCACAGGCTCGGGGCGAAACACCCTCATCAACGTCGAGCGGTGGCAATGCGGGCGCGTGGGCGCACGGCACGCCAAGTTCTGAGGTTACGAGGTGGCTGATGATGGCCTCGACTCCACCGACCGCATCTACACCAACACCGTGCCGGTACGCTTCCAGCATTTCTTCGTCTTCATCGTCCGGGAATTCGGCGACCAGTGCAAGCGCCGTGCACCCGCACTCCACGACAAGGCGCTTGGCGGCTCTTAGGAGCGCGTCGGGTCTCGCCATGGTGCCCCACGACGCTCCGGACGGGGTCATGGCCAGCTCCACACCCAACGGCTCGTCGGTGACCACGTAGTCCGACACTTCAACACCCAAGGTGCCGCGCGCTGCGTTAGCGACTTGCAAGTGCCGAAGCATGGCTGAATCGCTCATGCCCACGTCAAGCACCAGACCAATGCGGTGCGCGCGCGTAGTAACAGGACGCAAACCCACAGAACCCGCGGCAAACTATTGAAGAAGCACGCGTAAAAATAGTGTAAGAGCTCAGGCTGAGAAGTCTGGCTTGCTGCTAGGCCGAATATAGGCCACACAAAGAACACAATTTTACCTGGTCTAAGCCGTAACCTTCCACGTATAAGATGTTGCTTTCTGGCCAATATAAACTGTTGAAACAGCGGTAACGGAGTGAGGTAAAATGCGGATGTAGAAGGGAGAGAAGGGGCGCAAGAAAATGATTGAACCGGATGTAAGCTCGGGCAATTACCTTGCGCCATTCATAACATTGGGATGAGTCACAAGCTTGTCCACTACAGATGCGAGAACCCTAGCTGCAGGCATAGCGTCTCCTGCGAAACCTCCAATCGAGGCTCCGATACCAGTAGGGACCACCATTACTGCAACGTAATCGTCACCTTCTCGAGCCGCTCTCAAAGTTGAGTGGCGAGTCCGCATTGAGATTGGGATAAATGCTGCGGCAGTGTTCAAAGAAAGAGCTGCCAATGCGAGCATGGAGTATTTGTTCGTCATCATCATCCCTTCAACTGATAGTAATTAAGTAGCTCAGCTCCAGGTGTCTGTATTACTGTAGCGCTGATCCTGGCTCCAAGAAAACTGCAGCTGAGAAACGATTGTAAAAATTTGTAGATGTCCTTTCTTAGAAAGCAGCAATATGATGTGCAGCACACAAGCTAGCTAGGGTAAGTAAGTTGTGATCTTACGGTCGATATACAGCTGCAACGCTTCAGTTGAAGTTTTGATTCAGCTGACTGTCTAAGTATCCTGGTGATGCTCTCGGCAAGAGCAGAGTCGTCTAAGAATCTTGCTGTTAAGCTTTTCTTTTTAGCTTTTCTTAGGTGTCTCGGGTGTCTCGTTGCGTTGCCTTGCTGGCATGTTGGTGTAGTGTTGTAGTGTTGTTTTGATTTGATTTGGTGTCGAAGCAAAATCAACAGCAAAGAAGAGAAGTAGTTCAAAAAAAAAAGTGCAAAAACCAAGCTCTAAATACACGAATATAATATGTTACGCTGAAATGAGCAGGCTGACTTCACGACTTCACGACTTCTCCACTCACTGCTGCTGAAGAACTTTTTGCAATTTTTTGCATACTTTTGCCAAGCATCAGGCGGGTTGACCGGAAGCTGTTCGACTGCGCTTAGAGGCGCTGTGAAGCAGCATAGAGTTATTCTCTCATAGTTTTGGAGCTCGCATTGAAATGGCGCACGCGAGCATGGTATGGTCTAGATTCGAGCCTGTACTCCCTTGAACGATAACCGTCTATACCACCAGTTAGAATGCCTGCAACGATGTTGAAGAATTGCCCTCATAACTGGCGTTTTGCATCGGAAAACCCTTTGTTCCTCATAGAGCCAAACGCTTTATCGCGGCGGAGTAGCTCGGCGGCGGAATCGTTCTTCTTCTGACTCGATACCACTTCGCGAGGCTACGAGCTCCCCAGCTGGAGGGCAGATTCGGCCCCGCCAGCACTCATTAGACCACAGTTTCCTAGCCGGTGAGTTGAGTCATCGATTGCCCATGCTCTGTAAACGTAATGCCAACTAATCTAGTGATTCGATGGAGAGGATGGATAAAAAATACATATTGGACGGGGGATGTGGGCTGTGGGTCTTTTGGCCGCTTGAATCGTGTGCTAGAAACAACTTTTTATACCGATACTATCATTACCTATCCCGTCTGCCTTCTGCCGTCTTGCCGTAATTGCAGATTCTCTTAACCCACCATCGCCGCGGTCATCAGGAAGAGCGCGCGTGCTCAACCGGGAATCAGTGCGTCAATTGTACATCATGTGCTCTTACTAATTCCTTCACTGCTTCCTCAGAACGTGCATTTTCTTTTGACCCTCCCCGCTTTCTCAGGTTGATACAGAAGCGGACCCTTTAAACACTTCGGGGAGAGATATGCGGTCCCACCAACTTCTGACCTCACTTGATCAATGCTCGAATGAACGCACACGCCGAATCCCACCTTTCGCTCGTAGTCATACCGCCTCAGGAGCAAGGAGAGAAAACAGCGGTGCAGAAGACGAGACTGTACCTCTTAAGCGATTAGGGTCGCGAGTCGACAAGGCTTTTGACCGAGCGAGTGCGTTATCGGCTTCTTGGAGTGGCAGTGCTGACGCTTCGCGGCGCAGCGGTGCTAGCTCCCTCTCGTCGTCGTGGAGTGGTCGGAGTGAAGCGGGCAGCTCTTTCCTGGGGCGCCTTGCCAACGGCCCGCACTACATCTCCGACCTCATCGACAGCGGCGGCCTGGTCGCTGATGGCACCGGGGCCACGTGGCCTCCGCGCGGAGCTGCTGACTCCCACGAGGGCCTCGACGCGTGGTGGGATTCGGTGCGGCGAGTGGGGGTCTTGTCAGTACTGGAACTCGAGCGACAGATTGGCGTGTCTCCTACGAGCCTCGTGTTCCGAAGGTCATTAGGCTCCTTCGGCTCTCTCGGCGCCCTCTCAGATGACGGATCAGCTACGGGAGAAGGTGACGACACCTTCAATCGAGGAACTACTACAGCTAGGGATTCTATGAGCTATTCGGATGCCACACCGGGGCAGGCACGAAACGAGGAAGAATATGAGATGCAAGAGCTCCAGGACAGACGCCCGGAATTAAGTGATTTGCGGAGCACAGATGACACCAGCACTAGGTCACCCACCGTTGAAGCTTCAACTGATGAGCCATTGGCTGCTGCAGCTGCTGCTGATGCTGCAGAAGGAGCTGGAAGTATCCCGACATCGCCTGCAGTAGACGCAGAGCCTCCCACCCCTGTCTTATCGGCCTCAGACCAAGTCCTCTTTGAGACAGCATTCAACATGCACCCCTTCGCAGCCGCTGCCTTCTTGCGCGCCTTCATCGCGTGCTCCTTTGGGCTCATACTCTTCCATTTGCATTCGGTGCTGACGTGGCCCGAGGGTGCGCCCGGGTTGGCGGAGGACTGGGGAAGTGCGATCGCGCGGTACTGGCTCCTGGCCCAGGTCGCGGTGCTCGGCCTTCAGATTCCGCTCCGCATGGAAGTGCAACGGGCCCTCTTTCGCGTCTCCACGGCGCGCGACACGGTCGAGGCCACTCGGAGGCTCCAGTCGGTGTTGTCGTCCGCGGCCTGGCGCGCCAACCGCAAATTTGGGCGGGTGCTGCTTGGCCTCACGTCCTTGGGGCCAGTGCTCCTTGCTTTGAGCGGTTTGTTGTGGAACAACGGTGACGACCTAAGTGGGGTCCATTCTCAGCTCATTTCAGTGAATTCCACCAACCTCTTGGTGTTCAGCGTGCGAACCTGTCTCGCGGTCTTGCTGCTTTACTTCGTGCGCGTTGCTGTGCCGCTGCATGACGTTGGAGAAGCGCAGCGCGCGCGCGGCCTTTCCGAGGGCACTATCCGTCGCCTGCGCCGCATTACGTACTGCACCGAAAAGACTCAAGACGATGCTTTGACGCAGTGTGCAGTTTGCTTAGAGCACTACGACGAAGGCGACAATTTGATGGTATTGCCGTGTGACCGGCGGCATAACTTCCATGCCGAGTGCATTGAGCCCTGGTTGCAGCGCATGAACACCTGCCCACTATGCCAACGGGGTGTCCCCGACGAGAGCCCTTCGGGTTAATGCCGAGGCGTGCCAATGAACACTATTCAGTTGTTCGATAAGTTATCCTGAAGGACCTGTACGGAGCTGGCGCATTTGAAGTGCGGCTGGCCGCGAAATTACTATTTTATCATCGTATATACCGCCCGCAATTGCGAGCAAACAAGAAATCATGAATTTCGTGCATATCTGCATGTCGTATATCGTGTATTTTTGACTTTTTATAGTTAGAGCTTACTAGCTATATAAACCGAAACCGGCGAGCTTGCGATGAGCGGATTTCGTGGTAGTTCATTTCTACCGATATATCATCCACAAGAAAGGCTTGAAGTCTGGCGTTTACATATGTATGTATGATTAGCAGTGATTTGGGGGCTTTCCTGTGATGCCCATGCCGGGACTAATCCACCTGCTAAATGTTATATATCTATATATCCCTCCTATCAAATCATCGACGAAGTCAAGCAAACATGAGGTAAATGATTCCGCCAGTCACCCCAAGAATAATCAAAGCCACAAGCCAGAGAAGGATCTTCTGCTGAACCTCACGTTTTCCCATTCCGTGTATGACCTTTCGAGCTTCGTCCGTGAGCCCCATGACAGCATACACCCTGCCGTGAACTCCTTCAATCTTTTCCCGATTTCGATTCAACTCCTCAGTAATTTCTAATGCAGTGGCCTCCGTATCCGTGGCCACTTCTAACGCGTACTTGATGCGATCACTTCCTCTTTCCAAGCGCTCGTTTGAGGACATGAGGCGCGCACGCTGCCCCGCCGTAGGATCATCCATCAGAGCATCGCGTTCTTGCGTGATTTTTGATTGCTCGTAGTCCTGGCGAAGGCGAGCTAGTGTTCCTTGGAATTGAATAACCTTCTCATTCATTGAGCGCCGTGTCCCAGGGTCCTCCTCTGAACGGGTCTCGATTTGCATCTGCTTTATCAAATCAGCTGCTTGAGCAATTATTGAGTTGGCTGCACTGAGGAGCCTTCCTCTCTCGTCTGCACTGTCCTCGTACGAGTTTGCGTGCGACAACCGAGAGCTGATGTCTCGGCATAGTCCAGTAAACTCATCATCGTAGGCATCAAAAAGGGTAGCCATTCTCTAATTAGCCTACTGGAGTAGGAGAGAGCGACAGAGAGAGAGACTGATAAACCAGAGAGGCAGCCCCTCGAAGTCTTGTGAAAGCAAATATTTCCCGCTGTTTCTAGATTTAGGAATCCGAAACAGAAAGCTTATGAGATGAAACAACAGAAGTGATATGACTATGAACAAGAAAATCGAAGTTCGAGAGTTTGAGAGTTTGAGGGCAGTACTGAAGCCCGCAATATATTACGTTGAATTAATCTTGACCAGACTTGCTACGCCAGGCTAGTCTAAGCAATTACTAGAGTCAGTCTCTGAGTATCCCACAGGCAGCTATCACCAAGTAAGTTTTCTCTCCGGAGGCTGGCTTCTTACTCACGCCTAAGCTTGATTTTAGTAGCCTCGCCTAGTAATTAGCCTCCCTCTTAAGCTCCTCTTCACGTAATTCGGTGTCGCGAAGCGACACCGATACCGTTCAGGTTACAGGGGTCGGTTTGGTGACTCCGTTATAGCTCACACGGGTACACGGGAAAAGTTTTCCAGAATGGGGATGGTTGCTACA
>Ga0307979_1002164_pt1 | contig 13734 bp, 9 predicted proteins | sample OrgLakmetage1058_FD_201833 | JGI IMG/M metagenome (GOLD analysis project Ga0307979, IMG submission 201833) | Saline water microbial communities from Organic Lake, Antarctica - #1058 | ecosystem: Environmental > Aquatic > Non-marine Saline and Alkaline > Saline | place: Antarctica: Organic Lake...
CGCATGGGAATGATTTTTGCTTGAATTGGCTTACTAAATTTTCTCATTTCACTTGGCGCAGTAATAAAGACAAGAACACAGCGGAGTCTTGAACGCTACAGATGTGGATATGACGCGAGCCTGCGTCAATGCCAGAGCTTCTTGTTTCTTATTAGGTATCAATGTGTTGTCAAAAGCAAATCGGGTTGATAATGAACCATAAAGTTCCCGGGAATCCATGGGAATCTATGGGAATCTATGGGAATTCCCGGGAATCTCGGGAATTCCCAAGGCCATCTCCTGGAGTCGGGAATTCCCCCCCCCCCCTAGCAGTAAGTGCAGTAAGTAGAGGTGTACATTATTGGGTGTACAACTACTTTACTTCAGACGAGACGGCGGATGCGGGAGTGTGTAGTATGTTCTCCGCACGCGCCTTCTCAGCTTCCCAGTCTTCTGTGTACTCAGATCTCAGTGCCAGTGCCTAGTGCCTCCCAATAGCAAATCCCTCCCTGTGCTACGTCGCTGTTAGGGCTGGTGAAAAGAAGTCCTTTTCTCCCGATATGATGCACATAATTTTACATATCTTCTGTCTTGTATAAGGTTTAAAGGTATGGCCTTCTGGAGCAATTTTGCTAGCGCATGTGCAGCTCAAGTGCATTCTTTATGTGCCTCTGTGACTGCTGTGTACTTGCCTTTCCTTGTTTTTGGGAGAGTATTAACTAGACTAGACTAGGTTTTTCTTTGTGTTTGGGGAGTATTAACAAGACCAGACAAAAGGCAATGGGCTCCTTTTGTTCACACTTCACACCTCCCTCCGAAATACGCGAAATAAGCACTAATGGCAAATAAGAGGCAGGTCCACTCAGAGAAAGTCTCCTTGAACACGGGGACGAATAGTTACGAGAAATTGTTTTGTTCCTCAAGCTGCGCCACGTGGTTCTCCATCTACGAGGCTTCTCTCGTGCGGGCCTAGGTCGCTGTAAGTGAGCCGTTCAGCCACCGGCGACCGAAGCAACCGCTGCTGTTCCGCTTCGCCGGTGCCCACAACGTCTTCGTGGTACTGCTCGAGCAGTGGGGTGGCCTTGTGCGGCCAGTGCGGGGTAGTCCAGCCCTGTTCAACGGCTTCTTTCCGCCGCCGAAGAAGGTTGGCCAGCAACTCGTCCTCATAGTCTGCGCTGTCACAAGGGCTACTGCTATCGGTAGTGCTTGCAGTGGCATTGGTGGGACTCGCGGTTGCGTCTCTATTGGAGGCATTGTCGCCGACAGCAGTCGTCAAATTCGCATGTTTGCGGTCCAAAGCAGCAGCACTTGCCAAGCGATCTATGGGGGCCATGCACACCATCACAGCGGCACGCAGTAAGGGCGCACCCACGCCACCTTTCGGTGTGTATCTTGAATCAGCCTCGAGTGAACCGGCATTGTCACCGGACTGAGGCTTGCGTGTGGCACTTTCACTGCTATCACTATCATTCACAGCAAGAGGCCGCCCGTCTGAGCCCGGGCTCGAGCAATGCACCGTGCGCGAATCCCACAATAGCAAATCCCCGGCTTCCAGAGCTACCGTGCACACCATCAAGTCCTCCTGCTGCTCTGTGCCGTTTTCCTTCATCATACTAGTAGTTCTAATGGATTTATGCAGCATGGGATCATGCCGAGGCAACGCAAACCAATCATCGCCGTCCACTTCGTCTACCTGTGAGCAGCGAATAAGTCGTTTTTCAAAAATGATGAGTAAGGCAGTTGTAGGAAAATTACAGCGCCTTCAACACTCAAGAGTCCACGCAACACAATGAATGAACAAAATTCCTGTAAATGAGTCTCCCACGCGCAAAGTTCACTAAACACACATATGCTTGCAAAGTACTGCAATAAGACGCAGCCACAAAGTCTTGGCCTCACCTCTGCTCGATAGAGCTTGAGATAACGTTCGGGGAACAAGCGGTGCGACTTGGCTACGAGCACGTTTCCACCGCGGCCTGGTGCTGTAGGCAGCAAAGACACTAAGCCTTGCACGCACAAGAAGCCCTGTTGGCATACAGCGGTGCAAGCATACAGCAAAAAAGGGGAAGAGTGAGTAGTCAGGCTAGAGAAATACATCATGGGTGAGCGTATGGAAATGAGAGAAGTAGCACAGCACCGGTTTGAGAAGCGGGTTTTGATCAATGTGAAACCAGCCAGCCTCAGTGCGCCATGCACACCGTCGCCGCGTCTCCCAAGCCCCATCTACTGCTGCCCGAAGGCGTAGCCATAAAGCTTGAAAAGCTGGTGCTGCTCTAGCGGCTGCTTTGTGGCTTGAAATTGCACAAGATGCAGACGATGGCGATGGCGGCATCTGCCACGGTCGCCAAGCCGATATTCCATCAAAAGAAGTGACTAGAGGAGCATCGCTGCCCCAAACCGACGCAAACGCGCATGCTACTAGCAAACGGCTGCGCACAAACCATGCTACCTTGCTTTGGCCTGCGCCTCGGTATGGTAAAATGCCCCCTTCTACCGTAGGTGGCCAGTGGTGCCAAGTGCTAGGGTAATCCCGCTGCAGTTGCCCAGGCTGTGGGGCAGCCGCTTCCAGCCAGTCCCACATTAGAGCAAGCGCGCGTTTGCACTCAGCTGGTGTCAAGACACTCGCCACCACAGCGTACCTAATGCACCCCGAGGATAGTTTCAGATCAGTACTCTGGAAAACTTGCATTCCAATGTATCGCAAAATTTAGTTGCAATTTGCGATCTATTACTTACCCATGCTCTTTCAGGTGTGCCTGAATCCCTTCTGCGTCTGTCGGGACAAAGCGCGTCGGATACACGTACGCAGGTTGAACGTCAGTGGCATGCCAGCGGCGCTTTTCTCGCCATTGATTCCACGCAACTTTAATACGGTCGGCAAGTCCAAATAGACGTTGAGGGTAAATCGAAATGACGACGACCAGCGTGGAAGCTGCTACTGCAGCTACAGCCTTGCCACTGTTCGGCGCGTTGTGCCACGCAGTCGAATTAGTTCTGTAACTGACACCAAACATACGATGCTACTCAATTCAATACGCGATACAGTATGAACCGTAGAATCTAGCAGACGGAGTTAAATGAGATTGTAGCAGCTCAAAACCGACTAGTCTATCTTCTTATTAGGAGCGCAGAAAACCATCACCATCACCATCGTCAGATCGTCAGATCGTCTGTGATGAAGAAATTTCAAGGCATCTTTCATCTTTCATCCAAAATGAATTCTTAAGACTTCCCTGTAATCTAAGGACTTTTTCACTTTTTGCTTTGCCATTTTGAGTTTTGCTTTGCCATTTTGGCATTTATCAGATGTTTGTGTGTGTGTGCCATGTTGCTCTTGTTCGTTGTTCGTTGTTGCATAGCCCTGCAGTAGGCCTCTCCTTTGATCCAGCCCTCTCCCAGGCCCCGTTCACCACACAAAACCCTGCTGAACTTCCTTTTTCCAAGGACTGATTCCTGGGTCACCTCGCCACCACCACCTCGCACCTCGAAGTCGAATACCCAAGTAAGGAACCAAAAATTAGGAAGTAAGATATACACGTGTGACAACCAAGCCCTTAATGCTCTTCTATCGTCCCAGTGGCAGAGCGCCGAATGGCAGCGCGGTAGCTATTTCACTGTAACGATACTGGAGTTGCGTTTTTGATTGAAATATCCTGAGTGATTTCCTTTAGTCTTCAGCCTCGTCTTCTTCATCTTCATACTCCTCATCGCCGAGAATATTTTCCAGCGACGCGACAGCCTCCTCCAGAACACGCACCTAATTGGGTGAGATTGAATTCAATACAAGAAAATCAATTTAACTCAATGGCGTTCTCTTCGCATCAAGCCATGCAACTGGTTGTGCCATTCAACTCAAATTACCGAACTACTTCGCCGATGTAACACATCTCGATGACATACCAAAAAAAAACAAAGATAAATGAACGATTCGAGATTCTTACCTGGCCCGAAAAATAGTACCCAACAAAAGTCGCCTGTTGAGCTACTTCACTAGTCGAAGGCAGAGACCGCTGTTCGTGCTGCTCTAGTAACGAGCGTGCTTTTGCCAAGCGCGGCCGTAAAGTCTCCAGCAAAAAGTACGCGTCGTCGCCATCCACTTCCACGGAAGCTTCTGGCGGAAGCGGCTGTTGTGAATCCTCCTCTCTATTCTCGCCTTCCTGTGCCTCGTTCGATCGGTCGCGCACAGGTGCTACTGCTGTTACGACTGGTGCATCAGCAGCAGTAGCAGCAGCAGAGGAACCTACTTCGTCAGCGTTGCCTGTAACCTCTGCCGCATATTTCATGGGATCAGAGAGAGCACGCCACAAAGCTGGAGGAAACTGAGGCTGAACCTCTTTCTCGTAGCTTGTGCTGGAGCTACCACTATTGCTATTGCTGCCGCTACTACAACTATCGGGGTTTGCATCTTCTTCAACAGCGCCATCAGGGATCTTGGGAGGTAACCGAAGCATGAAAGGGCCCAATTTGGTTTGCGGTGCTGGCGGCGGCGCAGTGCCCACCGAGAGGACTAAGCTGTACACATCGTTTGGGTTGTTCGGGAGTGCAAAGCCGTAAGCCATGAGAAGTTCCTGAGTTGAAAGAGAGTAAGGGCAAACGCGAAGAAGAGGAGTAGTCAGTTAGATTTTAACAAGCCCAAAGTGTACGAAAATGACGAACAAACGGGGAAGTAGGAAGGAATTAGGCCAGGCAAGATAGATTGTAGATTGTAGACAAAGAAATTCGAGTCTGTTCACTGAACGCAGTAGACGAACTTAGCTTGGGTAGTTCAGAGCTCACAGACCTCATTGCCCTTGTCGCCATAGTGGTTGAAAATCTCAGCACCTGCTGGAAGGGCCGCAGAGCTCGTCAGACGAAAGTGTACTCCATCCGCATCTGCTTCCCAGTTCACCTAGGATATGATATATTAACAAACGTACGGCACTTGTTGAAAAGTAATGAGACAAATAGCAGATGCAATAGTTTTTCACCGCAATTAATAACGTAAACGCATACCTCTGCGTCAGGGTGGTGGTTGCCGAAGTCGAGCAAAGGGACCAAAACGCCTTCCCCGTTGGCAGCACCGCTATCGTCACCTGATGATTTGCCTTGACTCACTCCACTAAGCCGAAGCGGCAAACGCCTCGAATCATAGCACCCCATGCCCCACTCCAAGTCATCGAGCTTAACTCCAGTCAAAACCTCTTTAGCTCCTGCCCCTGCAGCTTGGCTAGCCTCAGCCCACTGTGTTGCGAGCAGATTTCTAGCTGAGTCGCACGCGAAGCCCAAATTGCTGCCTTGAAGCCAGGAACGAGACGTTGCTGACCACCATGGCGCGTTTGGTGCCGCAGCAGGCAGGGTGCGCACAAAAGGGTGGAAGAGGTGTTCAGGGTCTCGTCGTGCGCGCACTAGCCACAGCGCTGCTCGAAATGGGTAAGGCAAAGCCGCCAAGGCTCCACCAAGACCAACGGCGGAGTCTGCGTTCACCACATGCGGTGACACGACAGCAGCACGGGGCACCGTAAAGACAACAGCACCAGGTTCAAGTGATTGCGCTGCAAAGAGCCCCATGCCACCATGTGGATCAGCCCGGACCTGAACGCGGTCTAAGCCTAGCTCGGTTTGATCTCTCGACTTGGAAATGGAAGCAAGCCATGCCTTCAGTGGAGCATGAGTGCACGAAGGAGAAAGAGGAGGAGAAGCCGCTGCCAGAGAAGAGCAGCGATGCTTCTTGTTTGGGCTTTCCATGTTATACCTTCGTATTTTCTTAGTAACTTGAACTCTAGCTAGCGAGCTGTATATTATTCACCAGGAAAGCCACTCGAACTATTGTTGCGATTTATAGACAATTTGCCTAGCTCATATCATACAACAGCGACCGTGCAGTCAAATTCAGAGCTAGAAGATTACGAATCCTAGCTATCTGTAGCCCGCTGTAAGTAGGACTCATCGCGAAATATTCTGCATGATGACGACGACAACACACAACAAGCTCTGTGATGCTGACTAAACACAGAAGCTACGAAGCTACTTTGATGATCCGTAGTTAGGGTTAGTTAGGTGGAGCTATTGATGAAAGCTGGAGCAAATGTAGGCTTCGGGAAACAGTAGGAGCCCAGACGATACCACTTCGATCAACTGAATATTGCTAGATTGCGCAAGGATTGTTCGCCTTCAGGCGCGTTATGGCATCTCAAGATGGAGACATCAAAATCATCAAAGGGCTGTCTCCTATATTCATTGTGGACGGCTTTCAATTTATGCATCCGCAGTGCAAGGCATATTTCTTGACGCACTATCACTCTGACCACACTATAGGTCTTCGAACAACTTTTAATGGGCCTGTGCCAATTTACTGCTCACCCGTGACCGCTGCGCTAGTGGTACATGATTTCGGCGTCGATCAAAAATGGATCCGCGTCATCGAGGTGGGGCAAACAGCAGACGTGGAAGGCGTTGCAGTGACAGCTATTGATGCCAATCATTGCCCTGGTGCAGTCATGTTCTACTTTTATGAAAGGCAAGCCACATCTAATCAGAAAGGCTGCTCAGTGTTGCACGTCGGGGACTTTCGAGCAGAAGCATGTTTGCGCAAGGATCCGCTGTTACTTAAGCTTTTAGCTCAAAGGCCACTCGACCGCCTCTACTTAGACACTACATACTGCCGCCCCCGTTTTGATTTTCCACCGCAAAATGACGTTCTGGAGTCCTTGGTTGCTGTTGTTCGCGATGAGCTCGCACGTCAGCCTCGTACGCTGTTTGCAATATCTGCTTATGCACTAGGCAAAGAGCGTGCAATCGTTGCGGTTGTTCGGGCAGCTGGCGGCACCTGCCTCGTATCAGAGAAGCGGGCACGCGTGTTACGTCTCTGTGGCTTTTGGAAAGAAAAGGTTGCTGTCAGTACGCGCGATGGAGGCGAGGCTACGAAGGACATGTTCACTTGTGACGCACAGGATGGCGACATAAATTGTGTCGTTCTGAGTTCTGGTGGATCTGACCACGCAGCGTTGGTTTCTTGCTGGGAAAACTTACCGAGCCAAACTCGAGAGCGTTTTCAAGCTGTTGTTGGTTTTAAAGCAACTGGATGGACATTTGTGCAAAGCAAAGATAGGACTCCTTCAGCGTACAAACCTTGGGTTCATGATGTAAGTACTTCGGCGGAAATTGCCGATGCAGCTATGAGGCACACGGGCGCGGACACATCGTCAAGTGAACAAGGCTATTCAGAAGAACTTGAAACTCGCATATATTCTATGCCGTACAGCGAGCACTCGTCGTACTCCGAACTTCAGCTTTTTGTCAAAGCAGTTCAGCCTCGTTCTCTGATTCCGACTGTTATTCCTGGGCCTGGCTCTGGAAGAAGCAATGGTGACACCAAAAAAGTGCCGCCAAAAGCTTCTGACCTACGGCGCGCCGTAGTCGATGAACATTTCGTAGGATATCTAAACTTGGAGAAAGACAAAAGCCGGTTAGATTCCTTTTTAGTGCGTACTTCTGACGCAAAATCTGTCTCGAAGAACGTCACCCCTGCCAAAACCCTTCAGAAGTGGCCGATAAGTTCTCCCAAGAGAACTTCCTCATCTTCTGCAAATGTGATGCCGTGCCTCAAGAAGGCATGTGTAGTAGACCAAGGTTCTCTTTGCAATGTTGCAGAAATTGTTTTTGGTGGACTTTCATCCTGCAATGATCAGCAGTCTCGATACCTTGAATCCCTGTTGCAAGGGAGTGGTGGTTCTGTTGAGGATGCTGTAGCAATTCACTACGGCCCGAATGGTGGATGCATTCCTGATTCATTTTCAGCAGCACATTGGCAAGAGACTAAATTGTTACCGCCTTCGAGTTCGCAAAGTCTTGGGAGTATTGATTGGGCATTAGACTCGTCCGAGAAACCTCAAAGCCCTGCATTATGCTCATCAAATGTCAATGCCTTAGGGCAATTTCCAAGCGGCGCTTATTTTGTTGTGTTTGGTAAGGACGCAATGTACAGTGTGTTTGGTTCTAAAGCAAGGGCAGAAATGCGCATAAAGGAGCTTGGTGGCAGAGTGCATTCACGTCGGTCAATTTCAACCACACATGTTCTCGTCGCCAATGGAGTCGATCGAGCGTCTGTGCCACATCGCCTCCTTCATCAGTCTGATGGAAGTGGTGCACTGACCATTGTTGATGAAGGTTGGCTACTGCGCCACGTGCGGCACGCTAGTATTCACAAGTCTGCATCTGCAGAAGGCGGCGTTCCTGCGCCACAAAGCTCTTCTTAAAGCACATGTAGTTCGAGCTGAGAACGAGGGTGGAATACAGCCCAAAATTACTTGTATCTTGAATGAAAGCGCTTGTACAGCTTTACGTATTGGGATACATGAGGGCATCTTGATGCAGTTGCTGCCGTGTACTTTCAAGCTTGAATCGGGAATGCTTTGCCCTGCTATAATATAACTGAGTTATTCTATTTCTTATCGAACCTCGTTGTAATTCCTGCTTATAAGCTTGCATTTGTACGGATTATTCAAGATTTTTCCATATGTACCTACTTTAGCAAAACGATAAATACAGCTGTAGTTCCCTTTTCCCCTGAAGTCGTTTATCCATCGCTTGAACTATAACTGGATTACTAGACCTAGACCTAAGATCCAAGGGTGACCTGGTCTACTAGGGGCCTTATAGCTAGGATCTATACAGGTTTCTATATGAACTTGGAGCCACTGAAGCAATGTTAACTATGAGGAAGCTGTAGCCCTAGTTGAATTGGGTGTCTGCGAGAGCGGCGTCACAGCTGGCTCTGTAGACCCATGCCCCGTCTTATCCAGAGTCAGAAGTGATGTCTCGCCAGTGTCGGGTTTCTGATCGCGTTTCCAGAGGACAACGTTGAAGGCAGCAGCAAGGAAAAGCATAATGCCCCCGATAGCCCAAAAGGCGAAGACAGCTTCGCTTCCAGCTGCGCTGTCTCCAACGCCCAAGAGGGCCACGGTCCAAAGCCAGAGCAGCAATTGCATTGGGGTACCAAATCGCAGGAAGTCGGTGGTCTTGTAACGCCCTGGGCCATAAACCATCAAATTTGTCTGATAACCAAACGGCGTCATGAAACTCGCAGAGGCGGACAGCATGATGCAGAAAGCCATGTTAATTAGCGACACGCCTCCTTGTTCGGCAGCGTCCATGGCAATGGGGAAGATGAGCGCAGCAGCAGCATTATTCGTGACCACGTTGCTCATCGTGACGGTTGCGAGATAAACCATGGCGAAGAGACCGCTTGACCCAAGGCCAAGCTTCCCGCCAGCGTTGACCAGAAATGAAGCAATGCCACCTGCTACACCACTGTTCACCATAGCCGTGCCAATGCCAAAAGCCGAGGCAATGGTCACGTAGATTTCCCAGTTGACTGCGTCTCGAGCTTCTTGTTGAGTCAGAATACCCAAGTAAACCATGAGGATACTGGCACAAAGGCCAGTCTCAAGCAAAGTGGCGACACGTGCCATGTACAGCGCGAGCATAACGAGCGTCACAAACAGGCTCGGAATTAGGAGTGACATCCGTGGGCTTGCGGACCCCTCGATTTCGCTCAAAAGAGCAAAGCAACGGCTGTTATCAGCGTTGTCCTTCACGAAATTCGAACCTGCTTCCAAAAGCAGCACGTCTCCAGCTTGAAGCGCAATCCTCCCCGTGTGCTGCTGAATTCGAGTGCCCTCTCGCTGCACGGAGATGACCGCACAGTTGAAGCGGGTTCGGAACTTGAGCTCCTTGATAGTTTTTCCAACAAGGGGGCCAGTTCTAGCGACCACAGCTTGGACTAACCTGCGGTCGTTTTTGGCGCCCAGCTTCTTCACTTGGCTATTTTCGAATGGAGATAAGCCTGGAATCTTCCGAAGTTCGCCAATCCCAGCACCGTCGCCACTCCACCACAAGATGTCGTTCACCTCTAGTTTTTCTTCGATAGAAATTGTAACCTTTGCGTCATTTGAGACAGCAGCCTGGGCTGGAGAGGCGTCAACAGCCGACGCAGGCAAGTTGTTGTTTGAGTCCGACACTGGCCTTTCGATGGAGACGAGAAATGCATTTGGGAGACTTCCAATTCCAGCTTCCTTCACCGTCTTTCCGATCAACGGTGACTTTTTCGAAACATAATATGCGGTGAGAAATTCACGGCCAACTGCCACCTCCGAAAGAATTTCATTCGACTGGCCGTCGTCTTCCTCATTTTCGTCCCCTTCTTCGATCGTAGAATATATGTTTGAGACGACTCGCAAGTCGGATGCGAGCGAATCCATAGACGCTTGATTCTGCTCCAATGAATTGTCACCATTCATACTAGCAACGCCTACGTCATCGTCTCCTTGAAAGCTGTCCGGCCTCGTCTCCAACTTGGCCTCCGCAGCAGCACCCGGCATGCTTTTGTTGAGCTTTTCAGAAGAACTGTGGACAAAGGAACGCAAGCCTCGTCGCATTTCTCTGCGAGGCGTGTCCCGGTTGTCCGTGGGCGTCACTGATCCGGTGCCGCGAGCGTCGACACGTTTCATCGCGCGCGAAAACTCTTGAGTGAGCAAAATTGAGTCTTCGCCAACCTGTAAAATGAGCACGTCTTTCGAGGCAAATGTGATGTTCTTCAAACCACCCACGGGGTTGGTGCCATTGCGCTGAAGGGCGACAATGGCGCTCAAGTAGCGGTTCTTGAATTCTGATACCTCTGCAGACTTTCCAATCAAGCTGCTACCAGGAGGAATTGTGGCTCGGATGACACGCAGTCCACGCTGCTTGATAGCGTGAGTGCCCGACTCGGTCTCCAAAAGTGCGTGCAACACGCTCCAAATTTCTTGGATGTCAGTTTCGTCTACACCTTCACGACGGCGGCGCTCGGCGCGCAAACCGCCACCCACTTCGCACCGCCACACCGAAATGGAGCGCAGACCCACAACGGAGGCTTCGTTGTGCAGCGTCTGGAGCGACAACTTTTTCATGCCCTTGGAAAGGTCGTGCAGCAAAGCAGGGCGGTCCGAAGCGTTGACTCCAATGAGGATCACGTTCTTTTTGCTCGTCAACGGATCAGGCGTGACCACAATGGTGGCAGGCGCGAGCGAGTTCAGCAACTCGCCAAAGGCAGGTTGCCGTTCGCTCGTCGACTTCTTCTTTTTGATTCCCTGCGTAATTGCACCATCAAACGATGATGGATTGAAGATGTTTGGTGAAGACGGTTCTTCCGCTGCTGCACCCGATGCCACAGGAGACGTCCGTGACGCGGGCCCAAGAGAAAGCGGGGATTTAAAACTCGATTTGTTGAAATCGCCATCGGCCACGGTAGGCGTGTCTCTTCCAGACGCAGAGCCCGAACCTGCTTCGGCTGATGACTCGTTGCGGATTACATCACGCAGTTTTTGAATCATCCAGAGCCTCTCCGACACGTCTGCCGTTTGCCGAGCTCCGTATGATCCTGGTGGTTGCGGCGAGTGCGGTTGAAGAGCAGGCGAAGGCACCGAGGCCGGAGCATCGGTGCTGTCCTCCAAAAACCGTTCGTCATCTTCGATTCCAAGGAGGCCCCAGTCGGCATCCTGCACGGGCTTCGAGTCGGATTCAGAGGGCTCACTCGTGGATGGCAACCTTAAAGTCGCTGGCAGCTCAATTCCAGCGGCATCGTCAGCAACAGGTTGGGTTGGGTCGTCGCCGTTGCCTTTGGCAGTTTCGTGGGTGACTGGCTCCAGAGAGTACTCTTCGCACACGCGGCCAAAGTTTTCGACGACGCCAGTGAAGTCCAGCTGGTCGCCCTCTTGCAGCACGAGATCGGGCCCCACGGCACGGATCGTCGCGCCCGTAGATTGCTTGTGCACGGTCACCAAGAAGAGGCCAGGTAAACCGCGCAGCCCCGAGTCAGCGACCGTGTTGTCGCAGGCCGGCGACCATCGCAGCACCCGAGCGGACACCAGAATGGAGTCGGCACCGCCGCCGTTACCAGACCCACCCTCGTTCGGCAATAGAAAAGAAGAGAAGGTGATCATGTACGCAAAGCCCAAGAGCATAACTGGCACGCCATAGATTGCCACGTCAAACAGTTCCACGGTAACTTCATCTGCGAATTCGTTAGGATATCGTTCCCCCAGCAGACCCGCCACAACCAAATTGGTGCTGGTGCCAATGATAGTAATGGTGCCACCCAAAATCGACGCGAAGGAGAGGTGCATGAGCAACTGCGAGTCTGACATGTTGATTTTCTTTGCCCAGCTCTGTACAATGGGGATCATGATAGCAACCAGAGGAGTATTGTTAAAGAACGCCGACGCGATACCGACAGGAATCATGAGGCGCAGCTGCGCGACGCAGAGAATCTTGGGCCTGCCCAACATTTTGGACATGTACCAGTCTAGCCCACCCGTGTGCGACACTCCCGCAGCAACCACATAAAGGATCATGACCGTGAGCAGACCCTGGTTACTGAAGCCAGCTACAGCCTAGTTTCAAACGAGCGACGAAATAATAGTAGCTTGCATCAGAGTTTGAAATTAGCCTTGACCAAAATGAAGGTAGAAATTTAAAAAAATACATTTCTTAATAGACCTTACCTCTTCAACGCTGACTATGCCCGCAACTGTGCAAAGTGTCAGTGCCAATACCATAACTAAGTCGGCGCCAACGATCTCAGAGATGAGGAGCGCAAACATAATGACGAGCACTATGAGCATCCAAACCACTTCGAAGACAGACGACATGGCTCAAATGGGATTTACTACACGCGCGGCGTGTATCGTCGTCAGTATATTCAGAAAAGAGAGCTACAGAAATGTCACAATGCCCTCGTCTTGAGAGGTTAGGAGCGATTGACCCACGGAAGCAGCTTCTAAAAGCTACTAAACAACGAGAATACGAGATAGTCTACGAGACGAGAGAGACGAGACGACGCGACGAAAGGTCCAAGAGCAAATTTCCAGTTGTCCGTTGTACTTTTTGATTGATGTGTCGAGTCCAGCTCTCTCTCAAGGAGGCAGGCTCCAGAGTCTTGCTTCTTCTTCTTGTTCGTTGGTTCATCCAATGATTACAAGTTCAGGTGCCCGTGCCATGCACGATTACGGGGCCGAAGTATTCATTGAGGAAGTGCAATGTTATGATGATATGATGATATACTCTACCGGTGACGTGACACACGAACGAGCACTCAGTCCCGCCGACTTGTTCGGAGGAAAGGCGCCAGTTGGAGCCTTCATTGGCCTTCTGGAGCGAATTTGCTGGCGCATTTGCAGCTCAAGTGCATTCTTTATGTGCCTCTGTGACTGCTGTGTACTTGCCTTTCTTTGTTTTTGAGAGAGTATTAACTAGACTAGACTAGACTACCGGTGCATCGTTTTTAGCATAAGCTACTAGGCTCCTAACGGGGTGGCTACGCCAAATTCTGAGAATTCCTTACCGGGTCAAATGCGTGCTCAGTACTATCTGATCTAAGTACTATCACGGGTACTATAGTCATCTAAAAATAGTCAGTCTGAATGAATGCTTCTGAAGTGAGTGTAAATTTATAAAATACATCAGGATTAAAAATGCGTCCAAATGAGTGCTACTAAAGTATCGAGCCTCCGTACCTTGTTCCGTACGTACTAAATTCATACGCAGAGAGCTCATTCACACTGCGGCTGTCGCAACAAACCGAACTCATTCTACGTGAATAGCTAGAAGACATGTTTGACAAACGCATTCTTGTTCATTGAACGCACTGGTGTCGTATTTCGTTGTTGCCTCAAGAAGTGTCAAGATAGGAGTTGGCGCAGATCAAAAAGACTTTCTTGGTAATTGTTACGCAGAGAATCG
>Ga0307979_1002167_pt1 | contig 13729 bp, 8 predicted proteins | sample OrgLakmetage1058_FD_201833 | JGI IMG/M metagenome (GOLD analysis project Ga0307979, IMG submission 201833) | Saline water microbial communities from Organic Lake, Antarctica - #1058 | ecosystem: Environmental > Aquatic > Non-marine Saline and Alkaline > Saline | place: Antarctica: Organic Lake...
CTACGTCCACGGGCGCTTCCGCACTTAATGTCACCACAGTAGACGGCGACGCCGTGTGGCCAAACCAAGCCGACTGGATGCCTTCGTCGTCGGGGTTCGAATTCAACAACGCAGTATTAGGTGCATCGGGTTTCTTTGCGGCCGTCCCAGGTTATCCCTCGAAGGCTACGGGGACTGTAGACCTTTATCTGGGGCACAACAGTAGCAGCAAAAAGTGCAAAAGCTTCTCGTGCTCAGACGGCCCGTCGGGATACGACAAAGTGCAATTATCAGTGGACAAAACCGACTACTTTTATCACAAGTCAGTTTTGATTGACTGCAATAGCGATGGTTTGCTCGACGTGATGGCTGCGCGCGTCAATGTACCCACTGACGGATCGCCGCCAACTAGCGAGCTCGTTTGCATGCTGCAGCCGTCACCAGCAGCAGCCGCTGCTGCCCAGCTCAAGGACGTTCCAGCCCCAAGTGCCGGTTCCGCTGTTGAGGGTGCATGGCCTGAAGTGGTACTGTACACAAACGGTCCAGACGTGTCCTTTGTGCTGGTAGACCTCGACGGCGATGGCGCTTCTCAAGTTGTGGCGTCCGAGTACTTCGTGAACCAGCGGCTGGCGCTCTACAGCTGCGACAGCAGCGGGAACCAGTGGGCCACGTGCGCCGGCGGCGCCAACGTAACTCTGGTGGTGATCGACGACAGCGAAGGAGGCATGTTCAACGTGGCGTGGGTGGACTTGAACGGCGACGGCGTGCTTGACATTTTGGCCTCCTCGCAGGGGGACCACGGCAGCGGCCGCGTGCTGGCGTACTTGCAGCCCTCGCCTAGCTTGGCAGGCGCGTGGCGCACCGAGCCGTGGCCCAAGTATGTGCTTGCGGATGGCTACAAGCCGACCATGGCGATCATTCCGGGCCGAGGCTCGCCGGGCACTGCTACTCCTTTTGCCCCGCCACCTAGTACCGCCGCTGATGCCGCTGCGGACGGGGCAGTTCGGCCGTGGATCGCAGTGAGCGCTGACGACGGCGGCTGGGTGGACGTGCTAGTGCCACCCTCAACGGACAACTCGGACCCAGACCAGGAATGGGTCTATGCCAAGTCGCGTGTTCTGAATTCCACGGGCACCGTAGGCACTGTGGCTTGCGGTGACGTAGACGGCGACGGCGTGGCTGAACTGTTCGTGCCGCTCTACACCGAAGGTCGCCTTGCCATGTATAAACTGGAAGGATACAACAGTACTTCCATTGATGCATAGCGGATGGCTGTTGTGAAGTAGTAAACTAGTGACTCTAGTCGCCTCATGGCCTTGTAGTGTAACTTCCTTGTCGTGTATTTGTTATTCGTGGTTCAAAATTCGTGGCCGTTTTTTTTGTTTTAGATAAAGCATAAAGCTAGAACTAAAACTTTTAGTTCTAAGTCCCGTACTCGTCGAACTCGAGCTAATATCAACCGAAATGACACAGAAGCCATTGCTGCGGGTAGAAGTTCACGCGCGTGCGTTGCGCGCAAGTCAAAATCGTAAATCATAGGACGTGTGTCCCAAAACCTACCCGGCTATAGTTATTTTCGCATGAGCAATAACTCACTCGGCGAGGTGGGTATCCCACGGCACGTCCAAACCCAATATTTCTCAGAATAATTGGATCATCAACCGATTTCTTTACTGGGCCCGGGTTTATAGAGTTGTACTAGCCAAAATGTCAATGCCAAATGAACTCGTTCGAAGTTTTCTAAGTACTAGTCAACTAGACAGGAGGTAGAGGAGTGCTAGATTCCAGCAGGCCGCTGCCCGAATTCCAATTCCATTGAATTCTTTACTTCCTAGGTAAATAAGAAGCCATACGCCGGGAAAAATCCTTCAATACCAAGCTAAGGCAAGCTCAGAATTCATTAGAGTTCAGGATTATCGCAAGACCAGCGAGGTAGCTCGCGGCACATTTCTTAAGCTTTGACTGAGTGGCACAATTATTCTTCAAAAGCGCTTTCGGAGTCATCACTACTTTGTCGCGAATCTATTCTTGAACGCACGAGTCGGCGTGAACGCAGGCAAATGCTTGTCTGGAATCATCAATGGCTGTGCACGACAACAAAATCGAACGTGAGAGGAAAACCAATGAGCACTCAGCGCAGATATGTCTAGGATAAATAAGGAAAGACTAATCATAGCTGTGGCCACACCTCTTGAGTCCTGGGGTTGCGGGCCTCGCGGGCCCTTTTGAAGCGCAACTCGAAGAAGCCAAGTCCCTTCAGCGCCACCCTCTTCTCCGTCTTCAAGGTCCCGACGACCACTTCGGTGAGCGAATTCAAGACCTGTGCATAGATTTATAAAAAGCTAAGACAGCGTTTTCAATATAGGTGGATCCATAGAGTTCAAGCATGTTGTAAGCTTTGCCTTTACCTTCTCGACGTTAACCTGCGAGACACCCGAATTCTCAGCCACAGCTTTCAGCAATTCCGGCTGTTGTTTTTTTAATTAATAAGAACGCAGAAAGAAAAAGGTTAAGGGCGCAATATACTAGTAGGATAGACTATGGAAAGAAAAATAGATTGTACGCCTCTGAAGTCCCTCCTAACCTTGCTCAGAGTGCTGGACTCCTTGTTGTCTTTCTTCGCCTCTCCTGGCTTGACTTCGCTCGAAAATGCGCGTTGACTTGCTTGTGCACGAGCGCTGAGGCGTGGAGCATTGAAAACGGTGCGTGCAATTCGTTGCATTGTATAGAATTATTCGTCTTTACTGAACAGGCAGGCACAGGCAGATAGTCAAGTCTAGTCCGCGAGTAAGATTTGAATAGACTCTCGAGTTCCAAGCAGTGGCATGAAAGCTCTCGTCGCGTCGGTCGTGGTGTTGAGATCGCAAAAAAAAAAAAAACACCCGAAACGATATCACCCGAAATAATAAAAATGGCGAAACTGGTGCTTGCGCCTTCCTCACGTTGCATGTATTGCATTTAGCAAGTCCCTCAATAGCGGCAGCAACGTTGACCACGACTTAGATGAGTTTTATAGCCTGAGGGGCGAGTGTGTCAGTACGAAAGATGCTGGGAAACACCGTTGTCTTCATTTTGTTCCGCGGCTAGAAATTACGGCGTTAATCCAAATAGCATATGCGAACCTAGTGTGCCTTCAACCAGAGACGTGGCATTTGAAACCACTTTCAAATGACCTCTATTTCGCGGCCGAAAGCGTTGGGCGAGGGTCGATCGCCATCGCAGCAGCCTGAAGTTCCAGCGAGTAAAAGCTATAGTAAAAGCAGTAGTGGTTCAAACAGCAATGTGCGTAGTGGTAGCAGTGGTAGAAACAACAATTCAAGGCCGGTGCGCAAAGCCACAACAAGTGACGACGCCTCAAGGCCGCGTCAGGCGACTTCCTCTAAGTCTCGCATGGGAGTAGCGCACACGCAGTCACAGCCGAAGAAGTTAGCCACGAGCAATTCAGTACAACGCAGCGGAAGTTCCTCGATCCGCGATGGGCCTAGCCGTGCTAAGAGCTCCAAGACCTCAAATGCGCATGAATCATGGGTGCCTAGCGGTAGTAGTCAGAGCTTTCGGCATGCGCCACCGCCACCTCCGCCGCAGTCGAAGGCAAAGACAAAAACCCCGGTGGCTCCGTCGGCGCCAATTCAGCCATTGAACCAATTAGTGCACAAGGTTTCCGCAGACTCGCTGCCTCCTGAAAGCTCGCCGCCTATGGCACAGGATGGCACCACTCAGAGTAGAAAAAAATGTGGTGCTGCGGATTCAATAGATAGTTCGGCAGCCGCCATGGAAAGCATTGGCCGTGACGCTGCTCGCAGCGGGAGCAGTCCAAAGAACAGCCGGCCGAGCCGAACGAGCCGGGGCCTGATTGCGTCGCTAAAGGAGCGTGGTAGGCTGCCTATACGAGGATCAAAGCGGCAGTCGCAGCAGCGGTCCTCTTCAGCAGACGACGCTCTCGCCACAGCCGCAGCCGTAGCCAAAGAACCACCCCTGTACCCTCCGGGCACGCAGCACCCCCGCTTGAGCAAACGATTGGCAGCCGAGGTGCGGAAAACCTTTGCGCCCGACGCCAGCACGGCCCTGTTGGGCTGCCTAGCTGAGCACGAGCTTTGGAACGCGGCTGCGCTCCGTAACGCGTCGCAAGGGCAGCGGAGCGAGCTCATCTTGTCGTGTGCCGTGCGAGGCTTCAAAACACTGCAGCTGGCCAAGTTGCGGGACTGGCTGCGCGTCAAGGCCGAGAGCAACGATAGCATTGACGATGACGTCAGTGACGTGGAAGAAGAAGAAATGGACGCGTTCTTGAAAGCAAAAGTGCCTACTCGGTCACTGTCAAGCGTATCAGCGTCGTCGTCGCAAGAGCAGCTGGAGCACTCCAGGAGGAACATCGATGATCAGGGGCAACAGTCCCGTTCTCACGATCAAAATCTCGGCGGCCCAAGTAGCAGCGGCCTGAGCCATGATGACGTTGCAGTCGATAGTGCCGTTATGCACGAGAGCGGAGGTGGCTTAAGTCGCGGGCGTGGAAATCGTTCCACCGCCTCTTTGGATGACGTTGCAAGGTCTTCCGATGCAGAGCCGTTGCACTTTCAGCAATTTGCGTTGGAAGAAGACGGCCACGGCGGCTACCGCGCGAGCTCTCTCGAAGACGTGACTTTGGCTTCCAGTGTCCTTGGTGCCTCATCGGCTAGAGTTAGCGGGGGCAACCACCAACACCATGACAGCAACCACGTGCGTTTGCGCCAGGCCGTGCACTCCAGGTTTCGAGCGGTGCAAGGCGTCGACCAAGTGATGGCTTTGCTGCACCAGGCCGACGTGCGCTGCGAAGCCGACTTAGTCGTGGCAGGAGACCAAGTGTTTGAGGCAGCCAAAAAGGGGAGCGGGAACCTCAGTTTGAAGCAGCTCAACTTGCTCGAGGATTGGGTGGAATCGGTGAAAGCAGACGCACAAGAAGCGCAATGGCGAGAACAATACCGCCGCGCCAACCACCGCAAGTACAACCAGAGCAGCAGCAATACTGCTGCCGCAGCAGCAGCGTCCAGTGACGACCTCTTGTTTGATCCGTGGCGCGCTGCCCAGGAAGAAGCCGCGCTGCAGGCAGTGGTTGGCGATGCAGTTGGTGAAGCCATTCGAAACTCGGGGCGCGGCGCAAGGGGTAGCAGCAGCGATAGCAAAGGCAGTGATGCGCATGCATTTGACCTCGAGCGACGAGAGCGCGCCAAGTCCAAAGCAGCGCTGGCCATGTACCAGCTGTCCATGAAGAAGCGCCACTACAAAGGCTTGAGGCCAAGCACTGATGTGCTGGTGCCGCCTACTTATTGGAACAACAGCCATTCAAGAAGCACTGGAGTTCAGGAATTTGAGCTGCTCGAGGGCAATCCGGGGTCAAGTTTCTAGCAAATTCTTCTTGTGTGCCCATTTATTCTTCAAACTTCAAATGGTGAAATGGGTCGGCTAAAATTTACGTATCAGAATGCGCTAGCCAATTTATTTGCATTTCAGAACAGCAAGTAGAAAGTCAGTGCTCCATAGCACTAGTCTCCTATGTCTGTACTGTTATTATTAGCAGCTGTAAGTTCTAAGTTGATGTAGAAACTGATCTCCCCTGTAAGGGGAAGTTACAGAGGTTGAGACCCGTTACAGAGGTTGAAGTGAGTTTCTACAGCTGAATGGGGAATTAGTTATTGCTATGCCGATCACTAGCTCTCAACTAAGTATGAACTATGGCCAGGTACTAGGTAGGGCGTTTATAATAATAAATAGGATAAGGGGGCAACCGAAATCTAAATTAATCATGACGTTCATGGCTTAAATTCGGAACTATTGGAACTATTGACCGCCACACCCGACAGAGCACTGTGCATGAATTTTACAGTAGGAGCTCAAGATAAACCTCGAGTGGTGGTGCTATAAGTAGCAGGCTTTACCTTGGAGTTATTTACACATCGCGCTCTGAATTCTAAATGCACATCATTCAGCTGACACAGCAAGTGCCCTCTGATTTGAGCTCGTGGCAGATGGTTCTGCGCTTGAAGTAGGCAGGCGAACCGGCGTCGTAGGGGCCACAGGGAGATTTAGCCCGATATTAATGCCTGATGCCGCTGCCGTGGTCGCTGCCGTCGCTGCAGTAGCTGCTGTTGCAGGTAGTGCAAGTGCAGTTGCCGTGCCATGAGCCGGTGTAGTCATCACCGTGGCGGCTGGAGCCGAAGCTGCTGCGGAAGCCAAGGCAGGAGTTGAGGGCGTGGGCAAGTTTGTCGACGAAGCAGAGGCCATGGAGCGAAAGCTCCTCGACATCGACGGCGTGGGCGTGAGTGCAGTTGCCGTCGCCGGGGCACAAAAGTCATGCAAGGTCTGCCTCTCTGCAGTTACTGCGCTCCACTCTACGGGCACGGCTACCGTGACGTTGGAGTAGGACTGGACTGCTTCCGCTACTGCTTCTGCGATGGAGTGCTCGTTGGCTGGCGTGGGATCCACTGTGGCAGCAGGGGGCGCTGACAGCAACGCCCGGGTGGTGGCTCTGTACGCCATGTCAAGCGCAGATTTGCCGTCGGCATTGCGGGCGTCGCGGTTGGCACCTGCGTCGAGCAAGCAGGCCACGACGTCGTCCATGCCTTTGCTTGCCGCACCTAAGATACCCACAATGACCCACAGGCCAAAGACTTCAAGAAGTGCAGCAAATGCACATGCTATACTCTAATTGAAGGCGTTTCATTCAGAGGCGATGCATGAATTCATAAAACTAAATTAAATGTATTTACACACTATGTGCACATACAAACACAATCTGCTAGTGTAAATAAAGCAATTTCCAGCTAGCACTAACCGTGTAAAGGCGTGTTTCCGAAACGGCTTCCAATGTTGACATCCGCACCCGCACTCACTAGCAACTTGGCAGCTTCGGAATGCCCACCTCGAATGGCCAGCCGAAGCGGTGTGTTGTGGTCGAAGTCTTTCACATTGATATTCGCAGAGCCCACATGGAGAAGGATGTCGGCAAAGGCAGCATTGCCAGTCATGGCCGAGGTGTGCAGTGGTGTCCAAGCATGCCTGTCAATGCTCCCTGGCGACGCCCCACCCTCAAGTAGCGTGAGCGCAGCCGTCTCACGGTCAGGCTCTTCAGAAGCCCAGTGCAGCGATGTCCTACGGTCCTACTCGCGCAAAAGACGAGAAAAAATGCTATTGCATCAGAGTGAATTCCGATGCATTGCAGAGCAATATATCTAATACCTTGCACGTCGTCTCCGTTTTGGCTCCGGCAGATAGTAGGAGGTGTACGCATAACGATTGCCCTCTAGCTGATGCATGATGCAGTGGAGTGCCACCTTTGTCGCAGCGGCGGTCCAACTTAGCGCGCATGTAGATCAAGCGTGAAAGCTTCCGAGTATCTCCTCTGCTCGCAGCCACACGAACCGAGTCCTTGTTCTTGCGAGAACCTACATGCTCGAGAACCTCCGCGGAGGAGCACTGTTGGCCCATTTTCAAAGCTTATGTTCTACAGTTGTACACGAGTGCAGTTGTTCAGTGAGTGCTCGAAACGTTCAAGAGAACAGGAAGGATCTAGGCCAACAGTCCAACAGTGGCATAGGATTGGTGCTGATTACTGATTACTGATGATGTGTTGCTGAGCTGATGCTGCTGACACAGAATTCTCATTCTCATTTTTTTCTAACAAGAATATTCTTTTCTCAGTTCAAGGACTTCCTTTTCTTCTCGATTTTTGAATAGTATTCTGTTTATCTTGTATACTCCCTTTCTCGTTTGAGTTCGAGTATTGACTTTAAGCCTGAAGAGTTGAAAGGTGCTACGAATAGAGTTGAAGAGTATCGAAGGAGAATGGATGGAACTGACTTCACTAATTCGAAGCGACGGCGCAGGAGCAATGAGACATCCACGAATAGAAGAAGAAGGGAAGAATCCGAGGAGTCTGACGACGAGGATGCTGACGCGCTTGCAGGGAGTGGACCTGACGACTGCATCATTGCGTGCTGTATCATGCGTCAAACTATTGGAATGGCTGTATATGATAGTGTTAGGAGCTCAATTTACACTGCGCAGCTGAGTGCTTCTCCCGCCACCCTTGGAGAACGACTGCAAGAAATTCACTATGCTGTCAACCCGCGGTTGATTTTGACTTCAAACTCTACGGCAAACAATGAGGGTCTTATGTCCGTAATAACTGATTGCGGAAATATAGAAAATTCAGTGTCGCGATCAGCCGATTGGGATTATTCATCATCCAAGCCGCGAATTGTTGAGCATTTGTTCGTCCGCAGTCTGATGGAAAATGGCGGCAAGCAAGTCCAGGTTTTGGGAAATACAGTCGTTTACGATAATTATCATCTTCTGGCGTCTGAACTGGACTTCTCGGACCGACCTCAGATATGCGCTCTTGGTGGACTTGTCGCTTACTTGCAGAAAAATGTATTCACTATGGAGCAGCATGGTCATGTCCATATCAGTTCTTTGGCTCCCATAGAGACTCTTCTCCAGGGTCACTGCGTAATTGACCCAATATCGTTACGTGCCTTGTCAATTTTTGTTGAGGACTTCCACCCCAGCCAAGTAAAGGGTAAAGGGAGATCAAAAGAAGGATTTTCTGTGTTTGGTGTCTTTGATCGAACTTCAAGTCCCGGAGGAAGGCGTTGCCTGCGAGAATGGTTTCGTTCTCCTCTAGCGGACTTACGCCGCATTAGCGAGCGCCAGGATGGAGTTGCCCTCTTCATGGTGCAAGAGTTCAAAGAGATTGAAGCAGTTATTGCGCAACTCTTGAAGAAGGTGACTGACACTCCACAAGTGCTGCTACGCATTAAAAAGGTCCATTCTTCATACCGGGATTGGACAAGCCTTTCAAGCACCTTCGAATCAGCTTGGTCCATCCTCGACCATTTACGCATCCTGCACACTCGCACCTCGGGCTCGACAAAGATTTGGTTGGAAGAATTATTAGGACGTTGTGATGCGGCTGTTCTCCACAAGTGCTATCGACTTATAGCTGATTCTATCGATGTCGACCTTTCAAAGCACTCAAAGCAAACATGCATTCGCGAAGGGTACAGACAAGAGCTCGACGATCTTCGCGCGAAATGGGACGACGTGGAAGGAATTTTGGAAGCTGCCGCCAAGCGTACTCTTGATGGTCTACCAAATCTTGCAACAGTTCGTGCAGAATTCATCGCTCATATTGGTTACCATATTGTAATATCGATCGATGACAAAGAACACTTCGGTCCAGACAGTGGTTTAGACTTTATGTTCGCACAAGATGGGATGCTCTATATGAAAAATGATCTCATGCGTCAGTATGACAATGAAGTAGGCGATGTGCCATCACAGTACCATGACTTGGTCAAGGGTATCCTGCGCGAGCTTGAAGAAGAATTACTTGCGCACGAGTTAGAACTAAATTCGCTTTGTGCTGCCATCTTTGAAGTCGATGCTACCATATCTCTGGCACGTGTGGCAGTTGAGTACGACTTTGTACGACCCAAGATGGTAGAATCGCCGGTTGTTCTCATCAAGAATGGACGCCATCCATTACAGCAGCTAGTGGTCGACACATTCATTCCCAATGACGTGGCCTTAGGTCCAGGTGGGAAAGCTGCTGCTATCGTAACCGGCCCAAATTTTTCGGGCAAATCGGTGTACCTCAAGATGGTGGGGGTCCTTGTCTTCTTAGCACATGTGGGATCATGTTTACCGTGCGATGATGCCATAGTGGGCGCTTGCGATAGAATCTTCACCAGAATTGAATCGGTTGAAACATGCACAGTACCTCAATCGACTTTCACGATTGATCTTAACCAGATGGCAACTATGCTTAGGCGATGCTCTTCTAAAAGCCTTCTCCTCGTGGATGAGTTTGGCAAAGGCACCTCTCCAGCTGATGGAATGTCGCTCCTCGCTGCGATGGTGCGAAGTTTAGTTTCTGAGCCAAATCCACGCATGGTTTTGACTACGCATTTTCTCGAGTTATTCGAATATAACCTTTTTGGTCCTGACACCGATGCTCGGCTCTCTAAGTTCCGCATGGACTACATAATGCCTGGCGAGACGTCAGGCCAAGCACAGTCTCTATTATTTGAGACAGAAGAAGAAGCACGGGGAAATTCACAGCAAAACAATGAACTAGTACCACTATTCAAGCTTGTATGTGGAGTCGCAACAAGCTCAGACGGACTTGCTTGTGCGAAACTTGGTGGACTACCTGAACCCCTTTTGCACCGAGCTCAAGAAGTCATGGATCTTCTTGAATCTGGAAAACCGATAACTCCAACGCCAGAATTGCAAGGCTCATGCGGTGCTCTCGCTCTTGGTCCAGGAACCGCTGGTTACGATTTACTCACCTTATTTCTCGACACCCCGAAATTTGCTGATGCCGAAGAAGCTTTGCTCACGCAGTTTAAAATTTTTGTGCTTGCTCTTTAAAACCAGTGATAAGTGCACGCATGATAGATGGTAAAACCGACGCTAGTCATCGAGAAAGATTAGGAAGACAAAGTCTTCTCAGAGGCGCGAATTTATTCTTTTCGTTCTGGTGGTGGTGCCCTCTACGACAGCTCCGCTCTGCTCTTTGCACTTCTCAGCTTCTCAGCTACTGCACAACTACTATAATTACAACTTTAAACTACTAACTATAAGACGACACCCAGTAGGTTGAATGGTGAATTAATTAACCACATGTTATCCTCGTGCCCTCTTGTAATTTCACTTGTGAACTTATGAGCTTAATTGACTACATTCTCCTGTGGCACCAGTTGCACGTAGCACTTGGCTTCCTTTGCGTTGCTGAGTGCTGGCATCGGCGTCGAGATGCAAATGCCAAGAAAAGGAATAGAAGGCCCTCGTTTGTTTGTAATTCATCTTCCCTCTTCTTTCTATTATCTTTTATTTATAAGTATAATTTATCTTTAATTCCCGCACTTCTACTCAATTTTCACAGCGCCGTAATATGGAGACATGATTTGCATTAGACTAGGCAACTAGGCCCGGGTGTTAAACGCAATATTTAAAGGCGGCAAAAAGGCACAGTGGAGGCGATCCATGATATAAGATTTCGAGTCCCCGTAGTCCATAGTCCATGGTATAGCCAATAGAGAACAAAAACGCCCTTTCCCCTGGCGCTGACAAAGGCAAATCGCATCACATGAATATCAGCATATAATCATATCAGCCAATATAAGCTGAACATCAAGCTTGAAGTGAGACGCACAAAAAAGAATCCCTTGTGTTGTGTTTAAAGTTCTGTACCACTAAAACTAGAAAATTCGCACGGTGCCGACTTCACACTTCAATTCGATTCACGAAATAACTTACACGGGCATAAGAGCATCTACTTGGTGCTATCCGAGCTCCTTGCACAGTCCGGGCCTGTGCTGCACCTTTAAAGGGCTGCGTTGAGGATGGGTTCGAGCGCAAAAGGTTTGAACTTGTATCCGTCGGCTTTGTAGAACTTGTTTTGGAACTCGACCCAGTGCAGCCGGAGTGCGTGCAAGAAGCACTCGAGCACGTCCATGCACAGCAGCACCGCAAAAGTCACGCCCGCGAAGGCACCGTACGCCAAAAAGATCACCACGGGGTTCTTGGACTCGATGCCCACCATCATGGCTTTCTCCCAAAACACCGACGCAAGCTCGGTGTGAGCCAGACTCAGGGCCCAGAGCCGGAGGTACGAGGCAGTGTTGGAGACCATCCCCAGCACGAACTCAATGGTTTCAATGCACTGGTGAATCACGATTTCGGTGAAGTTGTGCTCTTCTTCGCCGTGGCCACCGCCGCCGCCACCGTTGCCACCGTGGCCGCTTGACTCACCGTACGCGTCGGCCAAGCCTTGCGAGTCTTCGTGCGCGAGGCTCCGTTCGCCGCTGCTGTGTTCGTCCTTTTGGCAGTACTTGATGGCCGCGGGGCGGCCAAACAACAGCACCGGGACCGAGAGCATGGCCAGGTACAGAATCCAGGTCTGGAGCGCCACTTGCCCTTCGAACATGGGCTCCGCCACGCTGCCGGGCGCGAGGGCAATGTTGATAAGGGTGGTGATGAGGTTGGGCGGGACGCAGCCGTTGGAGTCGCCCCCCAACGAGAGGGGGTCGGCGCCGTTCTTGCAGAGCTCCCCCGCCGAGTACTGGTCGCCCCCCGCGGTGCAGTTGGGCCACAGCGCGTTGTCCGGGTTGCAGGTCGCTTGGTACATGCGGTGGTCCCAGTCGATGCCCCACTTGATGAAGATCAGCGCAATCATGTATCCGAACATGCCGTACGCAAACACCATCATGGGGAGCACTTCAAGGTACAGCCCAACTTTGTCGTTGAAGTACTGGCAGTTGAGGCCTTTCAGGAAGATCCCGAAGCCCATTTGAATGATGCCCAAAATCACGCTGGACTTCATTTTCATCGAGTTGAAAAACAGAAGCTCGTTGCTGCTGATGTGCCACGCAGGGTCCACCCCCATGGCATACACGCAGCTGGCGTCGCCGTAGGAGCAGCCCTCCCGGAAGTCGGCCTCGGCGTCGGCTTCAGGCTCGGCCGACGCCCACGCGTACTGGGACGTGAACAGGTTGAGCGGCAGGGAAAAGCAGTCGTTGTAGCACAGGCCCGCGTAGACCGCAAAGAGGCCCATCATGAGGATCATGTACCGGGCGCCGTACATGCTTTGCATCATTTCGCCGCGCTTGGGGTTTTCGGTGTAGGACGCGCACAGGTAGGCGCCCCCCAGGGTCAAGCACGTGCCGTGGCCGATGTCGCCGTACATGATCCCAAAGAGAAAAGGGAAGGTGACTGCCGTGAAGAGGGCAGGGTTGGCTTCTTTGTACCTCGGCACGCCGTACGTGTCCACGAAGTCCTGTGGAGCAGGGGAGAAGGAAAACAAACAAGAGCTTTGATCAGCGTGTTCATAAGGGCTAAATTGACGAGGACAGGAGAATTCATGACAGCCGATACTTCAAAGGAAAGTAATCTAGGCTAGGTACTAAAAAAAGACAGGACAGAAATCAAGCGTACCTGGTACGGCGCCGTAAACGAGTTGAGTTTGAAGGCCGTCGGGGGCGTGGGCCACGGTTTGGGCAGGGATCCCACCACACACGCACCCCCGAGGGCCATGCGGTGGTGGGCCCGCTCGACGGCGGCCCGGACCCTGGGAATCTCCGACACCACCACCCAGCCTTCCCCGCGGAGCATGCCGCTCACGTCGGGCTTGAGCGCGTTGAGGGTGGTGAGGGTGGCTTTCTCCCGGAGAATTTGCCACTGCCACCCCTGGGCCAGCTGGGCCAAATCCCGGCAAAGCACGTGCCGCACCTTTTTGGGATTAGATAATAAAAAGAAAAACAAGTACGGTCATCAAGATGCAACGGGTACACAAATGAGACACTCAATAATGATATCGACATAGAATGAGCTTGGAGACGAAGTGCCCACGGTATCTTGACACCCCCTATCTCCGTTCGCACACCATGAATCTCCTTTTCCTTCCTCTTCCACTCTTCCCTTTTCCTTCTTTGCATCTCACCTCGCGGTTCTTGATGAGCACGGCTCTCGCATCCGCAATGTCTTGCCGGTTCGACTCGACGGCGGCATCCACGGCTTGGGCCCCCTCTACGCCACCGGCGTCCGGCACGCTGTAGCGCCGCGCGCCAAAGGCATCACACAAGCGCCGCGCCTTGGCCTCGATGCTCGCCGACTTGTAGAAAATGATGAACACCGTCTTGGCCACCAGGGCGCCGCTGTTGTCGGCGGCCGGCATCAAAGTGTCGATGGGCGCAAACCGCACGTAGCAGTTGCC
>Ga0307979_1002169_pt1 | contig 13720 bp, 18 predicted proteins | sample OrgLakmetage1058_FD_201833 | JGI IMG/M metagenome (GOLD analysis project Ga0307979, IMG submission 201833) | Saline water microbial communities from Organic Lake, Antarctica - #1058 | ecosystem: Environmental > Aquatic > Non-marine Saline and Alkaline > Saline | place: Antarctica: Organic Lake...
CGCAAAAGGACACTCAGCCCAGTCAGACTTGTTCTGGAGGATTCATCAAAACGCAGCTTTATGCTATTTGTTGTTGTTTCTTTGCAATTGGGGAGTATAATCTAATCTAATCTAATCTAATCTAATCACGATACAATGCGGAATAGGAATATGGCTGCCAAGCCGGGGCTGCCAATGTTACCAACGCCAACGGTAGCACACAGCACGGCCAACACGCAACACGCAACAACACAGAACACAGATATGGCAGCACACAGCACACAGCACACAGCATACACAGCACACAGCACAGCGGCGCAACAACAACAACGCAACGGTAAAAATAACCCCCTGTATCTGCGTGTCCACAACAGCGAGCCGTTGAGTTGATTTTCTTTTTTCTTCACTTCTGCAGCGCGACAGACTGCGCGACTTGCAGAAACATGAGAAGTTCTTAGCGCGCAGCATACACTTTGCGTAGGCCACAGTGCGTTCATAAAGGAGTGATTCATACTACGATCGTACTCATTTGCCTGCACCAGCTAGATTTTCTATAATCGATCTCTAGTAGTAGAGTGTGTGTGACTCAAAATACATTGATCGAATCGTCCGAACAAAGTAAAGGAGTCCTCGAGTCTTTGTTGAAAAAAGGAAAAGAGCGAGAAGCTATGCAAGTCTCCACGCACCAGCGCACTGTGAGCAATGGTTCCGTAACCACCTTGAGCAGTGCGCGCACTCGCACGGGGGGCGGCAACACGAACCGATCCAGCGCGCGAGGCGCTGTCAAGCTGCCCCAATACCCTTCGGGGATGCCCACGCCAACACAGTCATCGAGGGCCAGGTCAGACGCTGCGCTCGACGCAATGGGCGGGGAAATGCTGCACGCTGCGACACCCTCCATGAATATCCCAATCCCGAGACACTTTACGGCCAGATCCTCAGCGCGTGATGCCTCCGCTTCGAGTCGATACGAAAGAAGTTTTGGCGACGTGCCAACGAGAAAAGACCGACCACCGCACGACTCGTACCGAACGATAGGGTAAGAAAATTGAAATAGTCGCGCCATGTTCTGAATATTGTACCTAAGTATTATCAAGCCCCAAGCATGAGAAGGTTTGGCCTCATTACCCCTGTTTGAAACATGCGTGTACAATGCTGTGTGCTTATCCTGTGAGAACGAACGAGTTTTTCTCGTTGAATTTGCACAATGCGGCCTTTACACCATTCTTTAATGATACCGCTACACCTCTACCCTTTTCTATTTCACACGTACTTCCATCTCTCTAGTTTCTTGCCGTCCCTCCAATCGATGAAGCCAACGACAGCCCCTGAAGACGCGTCACCATCCTTGATCGATTCCAGAATCGGCCTACAGGGAGTCCCAACCAAACTGCGGCAGCAACAGCGGCTCGCGCGGCTGACTCAGCGCAGCAGCAGCCGATCCTTAGCGAACGGCAACAAGAACAACAATGGGAGTAGCAGTCGAAGCATGAACACTTACGGCAGCGGTGCTTACAGTGGCTACAGCAGCGGTGGTGGAGGGGAAGAAGTGGAGTGGGTGGAGAAAGAGCCTTTGGTGAACGGCATTGCGCAGTTCAAGCACGCGGATCACTTAGCCAATGAAATGCGCGCGTACCTAGGGGTAGCGTCTACGGGGGGCGGCGGGATCAGCAGCGAAGGCACCATGCTGATGCCGAAATGGACCAAAGCTTCGCGCGACCCAGGCGACAAGCTGGGAAGAGTGGCAGGGGGCTATGGCCGGAAAGTTGATGACACGTCGGTACGAGGATGTGCACACTTTTTGCCTTTACTTTTCATACTCCTCTTTACACTCCTCTTTCTCCTTAAGTTTATTCCTTTCTGTCTTTTCTCCCTTTCGTCTCTGGTTCATCTTTTTGCATCACATCCTCTTAGTCGTCTCTCGCTCGCTTTCCTCTCTTCTACTGCGTCCCCATCAGGTCTCTATGAATGCACCTGCTTTCCTTCAAATCCCCGCAGTGATGAAACACGTCGCTCAGACTGGCCTGGGGTCGGAATTTCGAGCTGGCAAAGGGGGCTTCGATCTGGAAGTAAGCAGTTCAGAGTGTTTTGTGGGGTATGAGGGTGATGGTGATTGTTGGTGACAATGATGGGTGACAAAACTTTTGCGGAAAATGCATGTGCACTTATCACAGTGGCCAAGTGTTGTTTATTTCAAAACAAAATAGCGATGCCTCTCACACTTTCCCTTTCTCTTATTTTTTTATCAAATTCTGCCGAAATGTGTACCTCCTCTAAGATTGGCAAAGGCAAGCATGCTTCGGTGTTCGAACAACAGCGTGACGACACGGCCGTGTCAGAGCATGCGCCTGAATGGTTCAAGATGAAGAACTTGGTGGCCTTTCAGAAGAAACTTGACGCAGGCGAGGTAAAACGAAGACATCTTACTTTTTTAACCTTTTAAAAGAAGTGAAAGAAATGAAAACAATGGCAGTTTGTTTCCACGAGTGTCAAGCCAGCTTGCTAATACTTCAGCTGGATGTCTCTGCCGCTGGCTGGTTCCATCCTTTGTTTATATGTATGTATACAGGTGCCCCACGGCCACGGTTTAGGGCATGACTCCTTTGTGCACAAAGGGCGGGTGTACTTCGAGCCCAAGGTGCCCGGAGCGCCGTTACAAACCAAGACCGCCATCGCAGGAAATGGCGGCTACGACACGCGCCTCATCTCGTAGACAGGGGAGTTACGAGCGAAGCACAACGAGACTGTATACGAATGCAGCGCTCAATGCCATGAATGGTCATAGCAAGGTACAATTGCCCCCTGGTTTGCCTGATTTTCTCTCAGTAAGGATGGAAGACAAACGATCCTTATACTTGTACTTATACTTAATCGCCTTTAATACTTCTAGTTGAAGCATAGGGCGTGCTTTTTTCTGACAATATCGCATGCTTAAGGCTCGTAAGTTCGCCACGGCCGTATTTCCATATGTTTTATACCTATTCCCATTCCCGGTATTACGATATTCGGCATTTCGCGCTCAAGCAGAAACAAAGAACAAGAACAACAAGATAGAGAAAAGCCGGGGCATAAACAGAAAAACAAATAATATCATATTAGAGCAAACGTTCGAGTCATCGGTCTTCTTCCGTCATCGACGTCGGCAAGATGGCAAGATACACCATGACGGCGTTCTAACCACCTTAGCGTTTGCGCTTCGACTTTGGCATATGCTATTTTCTACTGCGGCTTTAAAGCTAGTGTGTACAAAGTTCTTGCAATTTTTTTTTGTCGCCAGCGTTGCCTCAGCCTTCACGATTGTTCGAAGCAACAACCCTACCAACGCTTGTAGAAACTTCGAACCCGCCTCGTTCCAGCCAAGGAGAAATTCAATGCTTTCGTTAGTGCCCTCTCAAGCGGTGATGAAGTCGCAGGCTTCTTCTCCAGCTTCGGCTTCAGAGTCTCCGAGAGACGAAGGACCGAACAGTGCCTCCCTTCCCTTGCCTGTAGAAAACTACATTGGTAAGCTTAAAGAGATGACGGACTCGAAGGTTCTATGCTCAGTCCTCCATGAGATCACGCCACGCCAACAAAACGACGGCTTCGACGCTACATGTACAATTGTGACGTCATCGAACGGTGCTTCAATCGTAGGCACGGGTTGGGCGCCGTCGAAGCAAAAAGCAAAGCACTTGGCTGCGCGCTCGGCCTTCGAGAACCTGTCAAGCGTAGCGTCATCTTCCTCCTCAACCTCTTCTTCCGATGCTGCTGCTGATGCCATCAGTAACCTAGCGATAGCTAGTGTGGCAGCAGAAGAAACAAGCGGCGGCATTAAAGCGCCGATATCTGCTTCGTCTCTCACCAACTTGCCATTTTCGACTTCTTCGCCAGTGCCACCGCAGCCACCCGTGAAACCACCTCCTCCGTCACCAATGGATGACCCCAGCAAGCGCCTCCGTGGCACGCGCCCTAATGTAGACTGGCGCGCGATTACCATGTCTACCCTGCGCATGCATCCTCTGTTTGAGGCCTTGCCACCACCCGAAGAAGTGGTTCTGAACACTATCGAAGACTGCCAGAAGTTTCGGGAGGTACCAAAGGAGAATAACCCAAGCGCAGGGTTGAATATGCTACTTTCCGCTATGCCGTTACCTGTATTTTCTTTCTTTCTCCTTCGTCGAGTGATTTGGTTTTGCTGCATTCAACACGCTGCATTCGAAGACTCATTCCTCTGTCGTTTGCACGTGCGTGTGCCTTGGGGGGAATTTTGGGGGGGGGACCCCGTACAGGATTCCTGGCAATGGGATGCTTTGCACGCAGGGCGGCTGACCACTTCCAAAGCAGCGTGTTGCTTGGGGATCTATGAGCCTACGGGAGCTCATCAAGTGAGTTGTAGCTTCGTGCTTCATATTGCTTTGATTGATAAACAAGGGAAGAGGGTGAGGTAGTCTTAACATGTTTTTTCAAAGCATATATTCGCTCTATTGTCTACTAAGTAGAATAACTTGATTTCACACACTTTCGCATTAGTTGAATGTGCCTCGGTCCTTGAGTGGGCATGCCAAAGCGCTGAGAGCGTGGGCTCAATTAAAAAGCAGCCCCTTGACCCTGGAGCAGCTGCAGAAGGAGCACGCCAGAACCAGGAAAGCTGCCGCAGCGCAGCGCAAGAGGCACCCGAGCCCGGCGAAGCAATGGGTGCCCATTGTGCCGCCATTGTCGTCGTCGTTGTCATCGTCGGCTGCTGCCAGTACTGCTACTGATGACTCTACTAGGACTGTTGATACTGCTACAGGTGCTGGTGCTGGTGCTGGTGTCTCTGCTCAAGCAGTTTCTACAACTACAATTCAGCCGACATTCATGGTTGCTGCTCCTCGTGCTGCCACCTCACCAACCAGCAACAGCAACAGCAACAGCTGGCAAGGCCCACCTGCCACCGTGGCCTCGGCAAGAATGGCGTGGGGCAGCGCACAGGAAGCCAACAGCTTGTTGAACGTGATGAATGCCGTAGTCGCGGACGCTGCTTCCTCTTCCTCGTCGTCTTCGTTGTCGTCGTCGTCTACTCGCACGAGGCCGCTGGAGGCGGTCACTTTTCAAGAGGTGATAGTGTGTGTTCACCGACGACAAAGCAACATTTATATGACCAAACCATTTGATTCTTCTTCCTTTGAACCCTCCGCTTGTGTGGGTCTTTCGTTTTTTTTCCACTCGCTTGTTTTTTGCTCAGGCTGGCCTTCTCATGCTCGAATGCGCTGGGTCGATTGCGAAATCACCGCTTCCTCCGTCTCCTGCCTCGAGCAGTGATGATGGTGCTGGTGCTAGTGTTGCTCCGTCAGCCTCCTCGCATGATTCGTCTACTGAAGGTATAACCTTAATTTTGCCATGATCGTCTTCGTCATTAATATTGCTGTGCTTTTGTGATCTTCTTCATTATTCTTCTCCTTCCAACTTTCATTTCTAATTGTTCACCATCCTCTTCATCATTTTACACTTACTTGTAATTCTTTTCTGCCATTACCATCACCATCACCACTTATGCTTCTGTTCATCTGCCGTTACCATCTCCATCCTCCTCCTCTTCGGTCAGGTCCCTGGGGCTTAGTCGGCGCCACTCCCGACGGGATACTCAAGTTCCCCAACGGCACGCTGGTGGTGGTCGAAGTGAAGAACCACGCCCCGTTTCAAACCCCAAAGCAGAGGCAACGGAACCGCCGCAGCACGAGCAGGAGCCACGGCGACGGCGACGGTGGAGGCAACGACAGGCACTCTTCATCATCTTCTGCTTCTTCTTCGCCTTCTCCTTCTCTTTCACCTCCTTCTCCGTCTACACCACAGCCAATCCCCACTCTGGAAGTCTATGACCGAGGCCCCATGGAGTCGATTGGCGCGTGGCACATTCCTCAGGTGTGAGGGAGAGATGTGGCAAAAAAGGCAACTTGATGGGTGGTGCTTCGTCGTTCGATGAGTGATTTTGACCTTACTTTTGTTTGGTACATTCGTATTTGTTGAGGCTTCGTATTGTAGTGTTTTTTGTTGAGACCAAACACTATTTCGTAGTCACAAGCTTTTTCTTCCCGTTCCCTTTTTTTTTGCGCGTGCATGTGCGCCTGTCTAAATCTTTGTCATCTATCGACCAACGACGACAGCTCCAGCTGGAAATGCTCTGTGCGGGTCCAAAATGCCAAGCTGCGATTTTCGGCTCGTTCAGTGCCACCAGAGGCGCCAACTTGTTCTTGATTCAACGCGACGACGAGTAAGTACTGGTGCTAAAAGCGTGTAGGAAGAACAAAAAGGATTTTGGGCCTTAAGTTGTTGGTCTACTGATCAATCATTGAGAATCCAAAGTATATCAAGTACATCACATTGACTTTTCTATGCAGAACCATTCGGAATCATCCTCAACATCACAATTGTGTCACCGTCGTTACCAACATCTCCTTACACTATGCCTTTCCTTCCCTATCACAACAACGACAACAACACAGGTACATCGCCACCATGCTCCGCCTCTTGGGGGTGTTTCGGAGCCGTTACACCGCCAAGCACAAGCAGCCCCCACCCGAGGACTTCTTCGCCAAATATCCCCCTGTAGAAGCATGGGCCAACTTACGGGAGCCGCTGTCGCCGCGGGCCGCGAAAGAAAGAGCGCGAGAAAGGTGCGCTGTGAGTTCTATATACAGTAGTAGTGGTGAATTGGGTAGTGGTGTGCTTATGCTATGTATAGTACTATTGGTGAATTGGGAAGGGTGTGATTATGGGAATGACAGGAGAAGACGGGTGGAGTACACTGGTATATACTACAGTAGTATATGCAGGATATCACCAATAGCACGATCGAAACAATCTGCGTATGTGACTGTGCGAACGCGTTTTTTGCGCCTTCATTTCTTTTCTGTTCATTTGCGGTCAAGGTACACGGCTTTCTTGGCTCGCACTACCACATTAGCGCAAGAGGCGCTGCTTTGGAAGCACATTTCCGAACTTGAAATGCAGCGCGTATCTGAAGAAGAAACTGGGATTTTGCTGGAGTGAGCGAGGATCTGGAATCTTTCAGTGTTGCTCGCTTAATATCTACGAACCGAAGTGAATAGAAGTCTGATTGGGATCGAGATAATGCACAGCACGAGGTAGGAGTTCCTGTCCCGTCAAAGCCTTTTATGCCCCCCAGGACAGAACAGAAGGCGCCCTGTGCACTGAAAGGCCAATGTCGACCTCTACAGAATAGAACTTTGTCTTTCACATGCCAAGGGCTACGCTCGCGCGCGCCTTCCGCCTTGTTTGTTCTATGGAGAGTGCAGTGCTCACCAATACCTCGCTTTTTGTTAAATTTTACGACGAATTCGGCCAATTCTCCTCACCCTCACTGAATCATTCCGCACTTGCTTCGATTGCGCAACGCACGCGCATTCTAACTTCTTCCTGCAGCATTGGCTTCTGTGTCATTTGTTCCAAACCTTAAATAAGCGAAATATAATTCAAAAGGGCGCTTCATTGCTTTTATTTCAATACATTAGGGTTGTTGCATGCCTTCTTTTGATTAGCTTCCGAGACTTCAACTTTTACAACTCGGAGGTCAAGCTGCCTTTCTTTCCAGTTTATCAATCTTTACTCCGCCCAGACCTCAGACCCGCAGACCCAGACCAAAAATTAGAATTAAAGGATATAAACGCAAAAGGGCGCTTTATTGCCCATTTGAACTCGAACTAATACAAACCCAAATGGCACAGGAGCCAATTCCGCGGGATGAAGTAAGAGTGCGCGTGCGTTGCGTAATAAACAAAGCAAGTACAGAATGATCCAGGAGGGGGAGGGGCATTGGGCTTGGCCAAGTGCTTCATAAAATTTACAGAACGTTAAAAAAAAGCGAGTTATTTTAGTTTATTACCCAAATCCTCGAACTTCGGGGTTAAATTTTGCTTTCCTCTAGTAAGTCTCAAAGTCCTCAAGTTTAACTGCTCATAGATGATAGATCAAGCAGTACATTTTTTTCGGCTTTTAGGCCTCATCCGAAAAGCCCCGTCGGTATACTTCTTCACCGCTTCGCAGTGAAGTGCTTAGCATAGTATTGTTGGGATGTGGGGCCACGTGGCCGCACAGCCCTTGATAATTTACTCGGCTTCATGGATTGTAAGGGTACTGCGACGAATTCAGAAGCCCGTCGCCGAATCATTTTTTTTTTACATGTTTCCGTTGAAGTTGGCAGCGTCCTTGTACGTGTCGGCCGATGCAGCTCCACCGCCCCCTGTACTAGCACCGGCACCGCCCGGCGAGTACATGAGGGCAGGGGTTTGTGCCGTTGGCCACCGGGACGTGATCTTGCGACGGTTGGTGAAAAACTCAATGGCGCCCTGAGGAGCAAGAGAGACAATTTTTAACGAAGGTTTTTATGGCAGTGCACTCAAGAACAAATAAAGAGAAAGCGGGGTAGCGCAAGAGGATTGAATAAGTATACGCCCACTACAGACCTCTCTCCCTCTCTTCCTCTCTATGCCTCTCTCGTATATATACACCTCAAAATTCACTGCCCACTACCAACCTCTCCAGTGATGTCCAAATCGCCAAACTTGCTGAAAGTCCCGTAGAGCCCGCCAAACGAGAACGGCTCCCGTGGCACCGGAATTCCCACGTTGACGCCGACCATGCCAGCTTTGAACTTCGGCGTGAACCAATTGGCATGGGCGCCCACCTGTTGGACGGTGTTTCGACATTGACAAGGGAGTCACAAAGAGAGAAGATGCATGGGAATGAGAGAGATGCGAGAAAGAAGCAGAAAAAGGAACAGAAAGGGGTTCCAAAGTTTGGGGCAAGGAGAGAGAAGAAGGGCAATAGGAAGTTTGGGTTAAAAAGACGATGGCGAAAAGAGACAAAAGTTGAGGAGTAAGGTGGGTTGAGGAAAGGTAAATAGGAAATGAAAAAAGAAAGAAGACCAAGAAGAAGAAACACTATTGATGACAGATGTCTCGACGGAAAGAAAAACGAACTTCAACGAGTTGTTTTGCATTCCAATAAGTAGTTGAATCGATAAGCTATTCCTTGGCTTAACGTCGAAGTAACAATCTCTCTCTTTCTCTGACTACAGACTCGCATTACTCTCACGTACTGTGGTGTAAATGCACGCAGCGTTCCCAAAAGGATTGCTGTTCTCGATCGCCATGGCCTCTTCCCAGGAGCGCACTCGCACCACCGACAGCACCGGCCCGAAAATCTCTTCCCGGCACGCAGCGTCCTTCGCGGATTGGTGCATAATGACCGTGGGGCCGACCCAGGCGCCGCCGCTGACGCATCCCGCTGGAGCTGCGGGGTCGCAGAGCCAGAGGGAAGAGGGGGAAAATAACACATAAATGCATCTTTCATCAAGGATAAAGATTTTTTGGTTACATCGTCGACAAAAAATCACAAGTGTGTCTCCCCAAAAATTGCCAAGAAAGAACAACAAAAGTCCAATGCAAATATGTTGCTCTTCCTCAAACTTGCCCCCCCCTCCGGGCAAAAAAAGTAAAAAAAATTAAGGTATAAACTTGTGATGAATTTATGCACATGTATACATGCATTACCTGCTCCTCCAGTGGCCGCCCATATTCGGCCGTCCACGAGAACCGTAGCCCCGTCTTTCTCCACCGCGTTGTTCACATAGCTCAAGATTTTGGTCTGCGACAAGGCGTCAATCACCGGCCCCACTTGGCCTGCGCCGGTGCCCGGCTGGAGGCTAGACGCTTTCTGGATCACTGAGGCCAGAACGGCGTCATGGTCGGCGGTAGCGCCTTCGTTGCCCACCAAGAGAAGCACCTACCGTAGCGTTACAGGCAGGAAGAAGAAAAAAAGAAGACGACAGTTGCAAGGAAGTTGATATGAGAGGAAAGGTGAATTAGACTATTGCTAAATGAGCGTTACAGAAAATGCCATGTCTTCAGAGTTCTTTGCAAACAACCTTCTGTCTTTCCTCACTGAGCATAGAGCAGCCATGCACCTCCGCCCTGTGTTTCTTCTCTATTGTTTGAAGCATTGGTTCCCTAATATAATACCATAAACATACAAAAAACACGTACCGAGGCCGCCATGCACCTCTGCCCTGCTGCTCCAAAGGCCGAGGTCACAATGTCAGTGGCCGCCGATTCCACGTCTGCGTCCGGTAAGAGCACCAAGTGATTCTTGGCTCCGCCCAGAGCAATCACCTGGGAATTTGGAGGGTGTGAAGGTGTGGGTGTAAGATTGTGTATAAGTAAGGGGAGAGATGTAAGATGTAGTTGTAGATGTAGGTATCGGAGTGTGGTAAGTGTGGGTATTGAGAGTGCGAGTGAAGATGGGCAGAACGAAAACAATGAATGCTAAGACCTTTGTGTTTTAAATGACATTTGCTCTGAAGCATACGAATCGGCTCATTCCTATCGCAAACCAAAATACGAACACTAAGCGCATTAACCACAACATTACAATCCCCCCCCCCCCCACTCACCTTTTTGTGCAGGCCTCGGCACCGCGTGTCAATGGCTTTGGCAATCGGAGTGGAGCCGACAAAGGTAACTGCCGCCACATCTTGGTGGTCGCACAACGACTCCACTACTTCTCGTGTGCCGTTGACCTTTGGATAATAGAGGATGGATAATGAAGAGGTGGTTAGATGAAACAATTAACAGGCAAGGATGGCTCAGGTAAAGGATAGCGATACACAACAAGTGCACTGAACGAGCAGAGAAAGGAAAAAGAAACCAATGAAAGCAAATGACACTAAGCATCGATTTCAAAACAAAAGAAATCGTTATTCTATCCTATAAACCCCAACGCGCACATGTAAACATCTTTTTACCGTTTGAAACACGCCCGGAGGAATCCCCGCTTCTGCCATGAGCTCGCAGACGCGTGCCATGGTAAGGGGGACTTTTTCGGATGGTTTCAAAATGACACAATTGCCGGTCCCCAGCGCTATCGGCACCGTCCACATGGGCACCTTGGAATGATAGTAAGATGGAGACAAGGTAAATGGTGATGATTGTCATGACGTTGAGTGCAATAACAAGAAAAGAATGCCACTTTCGTCTGAAAAGAAAAATAGGGCGACAACCCACCTTGGAGTAGTTGGATGAGGTTGGTCGTTATGATATCAAGCAAAAAAAAAAGTAAAGTGAACAAGAGCTAGAGCTAGAGGAAGAGAGAATTAAAAAAGTATTTCACTGCTGCCAAGATGTTTGCTTCCATTCTTCAGTCACCAAATAGCAATGGCCAAGTCTGGAGAACATTCCACTGACGAGCTCGGCAATTTGAGCTACGCTGGCTAATTTCAATAAGTTGCCACTCGCACTAGCATCCATTACCATGAGGGGAAAGTTGAAGGGCACAATCGCGGTCACCACTCCTAGCGGCTCCTTCATGTCTTCACAGTGCACGCCCCGGCTGACTTCCAGCTTCTTGCCCTGAATCAACTGCGGCAGCGAGCAAGCGTACTCCACCTAACACCCCCCGATCCGCAACATTATTTTTTTAAAAAAGGAGCATACGACTATGAGTGAATGCAAGGAAATTCGAGAACATTTTGCTAGGGTTGAAATATAGCTAGCTACTCAGTTGGAGGCAAGTTTTAGCAAGCCTACACTCGGAAGGACAGGTGTGTAAAAATTACAGTACCGTTTCGTTGCCCTTTGCTACATCTGCCAAGGCCTCCGTCTTGTTCTTGCTGTTTTCCAGCACGATGAGGTCGGCTAGCTCCTGCGCGTGCGTCTCCAGGAGGGCATGCAGCTTGAGGAGCACCGCGGCTCGCGCTTTGGCCGTGCGAGTGCTCCAACCAGGGAACGCTGCCTACAGGAGCAGTAGGAGTTCATTTTATAATAATACAAAGCAGCGTTAGATTTGTGCAAGTCAGCCAAGCGTGATAGGATCCTGGGGATTTCCACTGCTGACTGCGGTGTACTCCTGTGATCGCACGAAGTATAGAAGCTACAGAAAGATGGAGTACATACAAGTACTACTTGCCTTTGCCCGTGCTACAGCAGCATCCACGTCGGATGCATTGGACACCGCTACTTTCCCAACGACAGCGCCGTCGAGCGGTGAAGTCACGTCCATGTACTCCCCTGCGTGCGTGTTGAAGAAGGTGTGTGTGTGCAAAGGTTGGTAAAGCCGCCGGAGGTTACATGTAGTTTGCTAAGACAACGCAAGGGTGCGCGCAATCCCTCAATGCATAGCCGTATTCTTAGAGACATGCCACTAATAATATGACGCACCAGAAAGAGGAGCATTGAAGGCCGAGCCGTCCCAGTTGTTTGCAATCTTCGCCATTTTTTGGTTGCGTGTCAAGAAACTTCAGGAAATTCTGAAGCAACAAACACTGCGGCATGCATAGACGACGACGACTATAACATGAAATCTCCCCTGTACTCAAACACGCCTCAAAACTCGCACCCCGCGCACATCTCGCACATCTCACTCTCACACCTCGGTACCTTGGCAACTCACCAAAAACGCATTTGCCGTATCAAACTCTGGACTCTAGGCCGAATCAGAACTAGATTTGCTTGTATATTACCTCTTATAGTGGGATAGCTTATAGAAACTGATCTCCCTTGTAAGGGGAAGTTACAGAGGTTAGAGGTTGTGCACAGTACACAAGAAAACCGAGCGAGGCGCTCGGTTTTCCTCCTAAGACAAATAATGTATATGCACCCAGCGACGCCTGCGGCGGGCCGCGCCTGCGGCGAATGTTCTTCTTCATTCATATGCCACCTTCTAATTAATTAAGTCCCTTGTATTAAGCGGCTCTTTAAAGTCCGGTTTATAAACTACTGGGAATTAAAGGAGTTTATTGTTAATTCCCCAACCCCCAACTCGAAGTAAAGCAAATGGACTACGGGATTATCGAAGAAACCAGTTATTCGTCTACGTCTCTACGTCCACATCACTTTCACTGTGCTTTTCTTGTGCATTGCGCACGATTTTTCGCAGTAATACCCCTAAGTTACGCCTTTTAGTGCTAGACGAAGCACCATTGCTTTCAGATATGACACTCATCCATCTCTCGCACAACGCTTCCGGCTCAAAATCAGCACTAGTCTTCGGGCCGTAGTGTTTTATTGTGAACAAATCCTGCACCTTTGAGACAGTTAAGCTCGATCGACTCGCGGTATGCATGCGGTTGTAACGATGTCTTTACGGTACGCAGTGCGGCGAGCTTCGCCCCACGTTTGCTTCAACCAGCTCGCTATATCACCCGATGCTGGATTTTTTGACGAAGGCGATTCAGCTTTATCATTGGAAGACATCACTCGCCAATTGATTGGTTGCCTTCTGCTTCTCGCAGGTACACCTAGACAGGGAAACGACGTTATTGGTCAACAGCGATGCTTAGCTATATAACCAGGATGTCCATCAAAGCGTGTACTTTAGCCCGCTGCCCAGAGAACAAGCGAGTGTGTTCGCCACATGCCGCAGCCTTTTTTGCAACGATGCCTTAACGATACGCAGTGCGGCGAGCTTCGCCCCCACGTTTACTTATAAACCAGCTCGTAGTATCACCCGACGCTGTTGTTATTGATTGATGACGAAGACGATTCAGCTTTATCATAGGAAGACATCACTCGCCAATTGATTGGTTGCCTTCTGCTCCTCGCAGACAAAACCAGGAAAGGAGACAATCTTATTGGTGAACGGTGTCATGCACGGTGGGCATCAGGGGAGGGAACGGATTCCTAGGAACTTCGGGCCACCGACAGATGATGAACCCTTCCGTTATGAATTTGCAGCACCGCTTGGTACTTGAATTATCCGTGGGACTCTC
>Ga0307979_1002173_pt1 | contig 13691 bp, 13 predicted proteins | sample OrgLakmetage1058_FD_201833 | JGI IMG/M metagenome (GOLD analysis project Ga0307979, IMG submission 201833) | Saline water microbial communities from Organic Lake, Antarctica - #1058 | ecosystem: Environmental > Aquatic > Non-marine Saline and Alkaline > Saline | place: Antarctica: Organic Lake...
AAGCTTGGCATTACGTTTCGGCGGCACAACGAATGGGCTGTGGTAAAAGTAGTGCCCGCGGGAAGCGACATCGTCATGGGCTCTCTGCTCGCGGCCGTCAACGGCAAGAGCGTTCTGTTAACCAAGTTTGACAACGCGATTCAGAGCGCTGCGAACGCGCTCATTTCGGGGGACCCTTTCAACATTACGTTCCTGCTGCCGTACCGGCTGGAGGGAACGCTGAAAAAGTACGAAACGCGCCGCATGGGCAGCGGCTGGAAGACCTACCACTTCGCGCTGAACTGCGGCATTTTGCAGTGCTTCGCGAAGCAGGGCGGGCGGCTCAAGTACGAGTGGGACCTGGCCAACGACACCAAGCACCAAACCTTGCTGACCCTGTGCCCGCGCGCGTTGCTCGCCGAGGGAGACATGGGCATCATGCTGGTGAAAGGCGGCGAAAAAGTCATGCTCAAAGCCGACGAAAGCCGGCGCACCTGCACCTGGGGCAGTTTCTTGTACCTGGCCATGACCGTGGCCAACGGGGGCAACCCCGAAATGTACGAGCTGGAAGCCCAACGGATCAAAGCCAAGCACCCGGAGGAGGCCGCGCCGGACATGTCTGCCCTGTTGGAGCAAGCGGCCTTGGAAGAGGAGAAGGCGGCCGCCCGGGCCCAGGAAGGGGCCGCGGCCGCCCACGCCGCAGCGCAAGCGGCCCAAGCCGAAGCGGACAAATTGGCGAAGGACGCGGCCATTGCGGCGGAGGGCGAGCAACGGGCAGCGGCGGAGGCCGCGGCGGCGGAGGCGGCGGCGGCGGTGGCAGAAGCGGCGGAACTGGAGCAGAGGGAAGCAGAAAACGCAGAGAAAGCGGTCAAGGTTTCGCGACGCGCGTCGATGACGATGACCAGCATGGCAGCGCAGGTGCGCACATAGATTTTATTTTATTTCGTCTTCTTCGTCACCATCGATTTCTCGTCGTTTTTTTTCTTTTGGGTGTTTTTTCCTCCGTTCCTTATCTGTTGACTGCGCCGCTTCCTGTGGCTTTGGCTTTTGTTGTGGTCTACACCTGTGTCCTGCTGTTGATTAGATTCCAGTCGAAGAGGAAGGAGAAATGACACTGGTGGCGGAGGAGGCCGCTGCCGAAGGAGAAGTAGTGGAGGGCAACAGCGACGCTGTCGAAGGAGTGCTTGTCATGGACGAAGATGACGTGACTGCTGCCGTGAACAGCCTCCCGGACGACGAGAGCGCTGACGTGTCGGCCTCGCCGCTCCCGCTGCCCCAAGATGGCGAAGCTGCTGTCGAAGCCGCCGCGCCTCCTGCAGCCAGTGACGCCGATGCTGCCGCTGCTGCTGCTGCTGCTGTCGACGCGTCGGACGAGAAAGCGCCACCCCCTACAGAGGGTTTTGCCCAGGCAGCCTTCGACGACGCCCAGAAGCGCCTCGAGGAAGCCGCAGCAGAACCCGCGCCAGAGCCCGCGCCAGAACCTGCGCCAGAACCAGAGCCAACCCCCGCAGCGCCTGCAGCAGGCGAGGCAGAAGAAGATGGAGCGGTGCCTCCGGAGTCGTGGGAGGCGGCCACGGCCACGGTGATGACCGACTGGGCCACGAGCCATGCGGACGCGGAAGCAGCCGCCGCTGCGAAAGCAGAAGCCGAAGCTGAGGTAAGGCGCTGATTGAACATGTGCCACTACTGCATAGTACTGAATGCGTGCTGATAGCAATTAAATGTGTCTTTCTGTTCCTCGGCTTGAGAGAAACATCCCATCAGGTATCTTTTTTTTCCCTGTCACTAGCTTGTCCTTCCATTTTCTCAACACTACCTGTTTGTCTCTTTTTCTTTCTTATCATGGTTGCCCAGGCGGAGCTGGCCCTTACCGCTGGCAACAAAGCCCTCGCTGCCGACTTGGACGACGAAGACGAAGACGAGCAAGAAGAAGCGGCGTACGAAGCCGCCAACGCTGAAGCCAACATGGGCATGGAGTACGTCGACCCAACAAAGGTACTGACACATGGGCAAGTCGTTTTTTTTTTGAACATGAGAGTGTGTAGAGCGTGAGTGCATAGAAGTTTGTTTGAACTCTTAAATTGGCCGCTACTGTCCCAGAAAGGTTCCAAACCCGTGAGCGTTGTTTTTTTACACCATTAAGCAAGGGCTCGTCATGCGCATTCCTCATTCAATCATATTTTTCTTCTCCGCATCTTTCGATCCTGTGCCCACGCAGGCGGCCGACGCTGCAGACGACGACAGTGGAGCTGCCTCAGACGCGGCCGCTGAAGCTGCTGCGACGGCCGCCCTGGCTCGCATGGGCATCGGTGGGGGCGACGAGAGCGGCGAAGCGCCGCCGAAAGGCGACAGCAAGCTCAAAGGGTACGTCAAACACACACAAGTCTTTGTCTTTGCACTTCGTTGAATCACAACAACACTTTGTTTAGTGCACGACTTTGTATTGTGTTGTACCGAGTTGGATGTCGTCTTTGATTTCTCGTACTTACTCCACGTTACTTTGCATTGTTTACTTGTCTCATCAAAGTTTCCTCCTTTTTGCTGAACAACAAACGCGACGCTGTGTAGGTTTGTTCGCCCTCGCAAGTCCATCTTTCAGAAGTGGCAAAACGCCTCGACGCTGTTCAAGGAGCCACCCAAGGCCCAGGTGCGTCAACTCTATCCTCGCACAGCTTCGCTTACTTTGCCACCCTCTTTGGGTTTTCTCGTTTGCGTTCTCTTTATAAAAGAAATCACCAGAAGCGCATTATGTCCGTCTCATTCTCTGCTATGAATATGATAGACGCCTAATTTCGAATTAAACCCGTAACATTTCTTCGCTTTTCCACAGAACACGAAGGTGACAACGCGCCCGAAGATCATGAAGACTCGTGACGCCAAGTCCTGGATGGCGCAGCTCTAAAAAGAGCACACATTTTTGCTTTCGACATCGAGTGCTAAGAGAGAAGGAATTGCGCATCAGGAACATTCAGTGATGAAATTTGAATACCAGATGATGCAATCGAAAGTAAATACATAGACGAAATTTCTTGGGCAGAGGGCGCTTAAAAAAAAAGAAAAAAAAAAAAGCCTTGATCATGAACAACTTCTGATTTTGGATTAAGGGTAAGGTTCACTGCAGAGATAGGAATGGGAGGGGGAGGGGGCATTTGGTTGGCATGGGCCATAGTTAGGATACTTTCGGTTTCCCAACAACAAATAAAGTTGGTGCTTCCTCAGGAGCTCCCTCCTTTTCGATACTTCAAATAGGCCACCATATATCCCTAATACCCAGAATGGTTTATTATTTTGCTACTACCATAATCAGTAACCAAGAAAACCGCGGGTTTTCTCGGGTTTTACCGACTTCGGCTCAGCAAGAAACCCGGTGATTACTACAAACGCCGAAGGAAAATCCAAGGAAAACACAGCAGCCTCGTGGGTTTTCTTGGTTACAGCTACCATTTCATTTCAAAACCGCGGGAATCCTATCAAGGGATATAGTGTAGACCATACCTTAGACTTCAACTGAATAGACTAGACGTCCCACGTGCAATAGCGAGAAGACGCTATTATTCGTGTTGTAATAAAATTGGATTGGACGATGCACCTCGCGACGTGCGTTCTTTTTTTCTTTTCTTTTTTGCATGGCGCTCCATGTTTCATGCACTGGTGACTCGATTGAAGACAAAACCTAGAGCTGAGGAATTCTTGTTCAAGTTGCTTCACCGCTTTTCCTTGATATAAAAATCCATGACGAGCAACACCAGGCTAAAGTAGCCAAAGGCCATGAAAATCAAAACGAGTTGATTGAAATACACCTTCAAAACAGCCAACAGAGCAACAAATCAGAGAAAGAGATGAAAACATCCTTGCGCTATACTTGTATATAAATCTAATCGAAATTCAACCAATTAGACTTACCCGGTCTTTGAACCCAAAGCAATGAGCAAGATCATCGCCCGTGAATGGTCCTGCAGTGAGCTCGGATTCAGCGATCGTCGAGGTTAGGTAAAGGTCTTGAAGCCCATCCATTTCGTTGTACACCAATGCCTCGTACCTGTTAACGGCAAGAATCGAGGCAAATGATCAGACGTGTTTTAAATATCTTCCTGGAAGTTATCCAAAATCGTTGGAATGAGAGGGGTCTTGGTCAGGCACTCACGCGTAGCTTCCCGGTGACCACCACACGAGCCAACGAAAGGCAGGTGAGACGTCTCCAGTGTTGAGCAAGAACCCACAGAACAATATCGATGTGAGCATGAGCAACGACCCCGCAGCATTCGCAGAAGCGTTGGTGTTGGTTAGGACGCCTACGAGCATGCAGGCCCCCGACACCGCTAGGTTGCAGCACGCCAGTGAAACGAGGAAGTTGGCTTGTTTTCCCGGCATTGCATTGAGATCAACCATGGGGTATGACACTGCCGTGAAAATGAATGGTGGCAGGAGACGGTACGGCAGCACGTCCAGTAGTATCGTTGACAGCACGTATCTGCAATGTGGTTGGTCGGGCATGTCAGTGACTTTTAAAAGGAACACCTTAATATCAACAATAAAGGAATTTGCTGAAGGAATACAACTGGGGAGCCTCGACCATCTAAAGTATGCTCCAAACAACGTACGGGCTCGTAGTGTAGATGCCGCTGCCGCGCTCAGCCACAAAAAGTTGCTGGTCTTCTCTCCACAGGGGTAGCGAAGTCAAACTAAGCAGGGAGAGGTAGACGAGAAGGAAAAACATGATGCCGAAACGATCTTGAACGCCTGCCGTTTCTTTGTCAAGACGGTGAATGTCACGAAAGACGAGGCCGAGGGCAACTGCTGCCATGAGCTGTGCACATTATATTCATGATACAATCAAGAGAAAAAAGGAAGAAGGAGATAAAGAGGAAATTAAAAGATCACATATGCACAGGCAATAATTTGGTTCGACATCATATGCTCTAGAAGCATATCACACGGTGGGGAGTAGACGTACCGCAGTAAGGCCATGGAGCACAAATGGGAAAGGGTTTCGCAAAATGTTGCGCAAAGTGCGAATCGATAAGTGCTTGAATTGAGCCAACCAAGGAGCAGTGTGCTTGCCTCGGGCAGCTAATAATCGTACTACTTGTGCAGCAGCCTGTTGTCCAACAAATTAAAGCAATAATAGTGAGTGCAGTCAAATAGCAGTTACACGACTTCACAGATGCAGTCGTCGGAAAGATTGGTGTTGTGGGAAGATAAGCTTTTACCTTGCAGCATGGAATATGGGAAACAAATTGCCTACCTCTTGGTCATCTCTGGACTCCTCTGGTGTGAATGCACCCTTCAAGTTTCTGCGTGCAAGCACTTCCAAAACTTCCCGTTGGCGAGTTGCATACTTCGAAGCAGTGTACGCGTCCACGAGTGCCTGAGGCTCCAATGCCTGTTCAATCGAAGCATCATTTAGACAATCATTATCTTATTTTGTAAGGTGCAGATATTCGAGCATTCAGTGGCTCCTTCTCACCGCCATGACGTCCAACAAAGCATCTGCAGGATTCGATGCAGATTCACTCCTGCTGCTGGTCAAATCATGATCGTTGTTAATGTTGGTTCCTTTCAGCCCACAAGAAGACGAAAGAAGTTCGGTGTCGAGGTACGACCTGACATTGCGGCTCGGGCCACAGTACGCCACGCGGCCATCACGCGTGAGGAAGACCAGTTGAGTGAACATTTGAAATATTTCAATGCGTGGCTGGTGGATGCTCATAATGACCGTAGTTCCATCATGCGCGATTCGGCGAAGGGCACGGCACAGAATAATCTGCACAGAAGCAATCATTAAGCCACAAGGAAAGAACAAGGCGGTGAAATAAAATGGTCTGTGTGCTTACGCACAATTACACGAGCAAGAAGTTCTTCGACACCGATATTTATAAAGGAACGCGCGGTAGCAACACAACAGTGGACGTCACCAGAATGCTTAGGAAGTTAGGATGGTCTGTTTTCAGAGGATTACAGACGCACCGCAGTAGTGCTGTCTTGGCCAGTTGTAGGCTCATCCAAAAAGAGAATCGCTGGTTCAGAAAGCAATTCAATGGCGACTGAAACTCTACGCTTCTCGCCACCTGCGCATACGTAATCATATGTGATTATATGTGTAAATTAGGAAAAGACAAGGATTGAAGAGAAGCACTTCAAACTTCACATTGCCAGTACAGTAGAGAGCCAATACCAGAAAGGCCGCGCTTGTAAGCATTGCCCACAATGGTGTGCTGTTGGCGCACGAGTTTCAGGCGTTTCAGGGTTGCATCGACGCGCTTCTTTTGATATTCTAGGGCATTATTGGCTGCGGCTCCGACGTTGGTTGCCGCAGCTGGCTCTGACACCCGCAACTTGGCTTGAAATTCAAGACACTCCCGGACCTTACGTTCAGCGCAATGTAATCAGACGTCATCACAAGAAAGTGAATTATCTCCGCACCTACATGTAGTAAGGTAAAAAAGAGCATATACGAATCTATACCCACTCAAACTCTCAGGAGATGAAGCTCACGGCACAGTAGGAGCATATACGAACCGTGAGCATTGCTGGAAGGATGTCCGTTTGGAGCACGTAGCCGCTGAGCTGTCGCATTTCACTTGGGTGCAGAGCGCACCCGTTGAGCCGGACCTTTTCAATAGGCGTGACCATACATAAGAAGAAAGAATGTCTTAGAAGCAATGAAATGTAAAGAAATGATGCAAAACTATGAATACACAATAAAATCTAGTTCATAATTTACGAGAAGTAAGGGATTGACTGCTCGATGCCATTCAAGTCATACCTCGCCCGTAAAAGTTCCGAGTGATTTGCGTCCAGCCTGTTATACAGAAAATGATATCGGAAAATGTTTTGATACGCATAAGATCAACGGCAAGAGGGTGCGCGCGGACATTTATTGAAACGAAGAGCGTACCAGGCAGTCGAGGAGTGAAGTTTTGCCTGCTCCAGAGGGCCCTGTACATAAAGAATTTTACAGCCAATAGTCAACCATGCATCGATATCAACGCCAAATCGATTGAGCAAATGAAAAGTGAAGGAAGCGCGAAATTAGATTAATCATGATTTCGTTGCGTGCACGAAATACAAAAAGCTTACCCATGATACCGCACACCATTGGTCGCAGAGCAGGAGGTGCCGTCAGCTCCTGAACTACGCTCGGATTTCCTCCCGACTGAGTGTGCTGCAGAGCACTGTCGAGGCTCACTACAGTAGCCCCGCTCACGCCCCTCAACACAGGCTTAAGGCCGCGGTGCAGCCGAGAGACTTCAGCTGCAGCCAATGTAGAAGGCCGTGGCGATGCCCCTCGTTTGGCATTAATCTCAGCGTCGGTATATTCAATGCGACGCAAAAAGTCGAAACGAACAGGCCGTTGTGCTGAGCCCAGGATTGTCTTATAACCAACGAGGAAGAAATCGAGCCAAAAGTCAATAGTTAAGTAGGATAGCCGAAACAAACATTAGGCGTTGGATACAAAGTACACTTACCTGGCGGTGTTTGTTTTCTTTGTATTTCTTGTACCTTACAATGTCAACAACTGGGAGCAAATAAGCCACAAAACTTACCTGTAGATCTTGGACCGCTGTCAGTTTGCTGCCACCCACAGACACTAAACCATCACCAGGTTTGATGCCAGACTGTTGCGCCCAGGAATCAGGCATGATCTGCTCCACCACGAGCGGGAGCCGTGGAGAGCCATTGAAACCACGAGGAAGACCAACGAGCATTCCAAGAGAAGTTGAGTTGCCCTCCCAAAAGAACGTCAGAGGCACTACCTGTGTTGCCCAAGAAGACAATCCAGAAGATATCACAGACAAAAAATAAGAGAAAGAGAAAGAGGAAGAGGTAATGATAGGAACGTCGAATGTAGTCACCTTCGCAGGACTGCCATTAAAAGAATCGCCGTCTTCATCGACTTTTTCTGAGCCGCAGCACATTCCTGGTCCTTTGCAGCTACCTTGAGGAGGTGGTACAGACAGTTGGATGTTGTGAAAGGAAAGCACCATGGGTGAAGGACATTGCCCGGGGACCAACTCCGGCTTTGCAAGCTGAGCAGCAACCACTGCATCAAACGATGCCGATGCTGAAGCTTCCGTGTCTTCCTTATCACTAAGAGTGCTTGGCCGCCCAACGCAGCCCACAAGGCTGCTTGTATTGTTGCCAGCAAAATATTCAATTTGGTTGTCCCAGTCGTCGAGATTTGACTCGTTGCTGTCATCATCACGTTGATTGTAATGTTCACTCTCGAAGGTACCAATTAGAGCGTCTTGAAGGGCTATTTTGTTAGTAGATAAACGCCTGTCAGTATCACGGTCGCTCCAGGAGCAGGCAAGCGACAAAGAATACACTACTGTTCTCAAAGCATTCACAAAGGGTAGATGAGGTACAGATCGTCGCCACCAGGCATGCACTTCAGGAGCTTGAGCCGAACCGACAAGAACTGTAAAAGCCAAGAGCGCACATCCCAACGCTCCAGACCACAAGGCAGACCTAAAAAGACAATATTCGGAAAAGCATTGATTATCCTCAATATTTACTCTCATGCAGCAAGTTAGAGGCCTCTATCATTATCGATACATGATGTCAACAAGAGCATCTTACATGTCAGCTTGGAGGTCAGCCTGGTCTGATGAAAAGCCAAAGGTTGTAAGGAGAGTAGTGCCAGCTACTTGCACTGTGGGTAGACCAGGTGCGCACAGCGAACCATTGATTGTGTAGTAGAAATCTGCGCCTTCGCTTGTGAGCTGCCCCCCGAATTGGTTGATCAGCAGTGCTTCGTAAGCGTAACTCATTGGATCAAGCAAGTATATAGGAAGCCCTTGGTCAGCCATAGACTTCTTAGAGACAATGAAGCCTGCGAAGAGAGCGAAGAGGAGTGCCAATAGTGCGCCAACTAAATTCGAAAAGGATGTCGAAAAGTGGAAGGCACCGACAACCATTGCGATGAGTGAAGAGACGATGTTCGTTAAAACTAGTACTGCCGTGAAATAAAAGAGGCAGTCGTCGCAGCCGTCGTTCAAGCCAATCATCTCGTACGAAATAAGCGCAAAAAATGTGGGAGGCACGGTCCGAACAAGCACCACGTCGAAAAGGAGAATCTAATGAGAAATTGAGAAACGAAAAATATCAGACCATCTACACGACGAAATCAAAGCTGACAGCACAATATGGGCCGGCAAGCATCCATACCGAAAGAAAATAGGCTGAATAGCCGTAAATGCGCTTGTTGGCTTGCTCATGTGTGAAGAGGATGTGTTCATCGCGCCATACGGGCAAGGAAGATAGGCCAAGGAGGATAAGGCAAAATGGAATGAAGAAAAGCACTCCAAATCGGTCCTGAACGCCGTACCTGAACATGATGAAAGAGAAGAAATATGAAGTCAGAAGTGCCAACATGAATGATAAATCTATTTTAGTAACTCTTAGAGTATCAGCCCCTGCTAAAATAATTCATTAAGGATATCCAAAGAGCCAAAATCGGCAGCCAAGTAAGCAAACCTTCACATCTCGTTGTCACTTACAGATCATCGCCGAGGTCGTAAAAAATAAAGCCAACGCAAACGGCGAGGAAGAAACATCCAAAATACTGCAAGCAGAGAAGCATTGGGTGTCGTACTGCCGTAAGCACGAGTCGGCCGCTTAGTGTTTTCAATTGTAGCCAGATGGATGCGACATGCCGAGGTGGAAAAGGAGACCCGGACGTATTTCGCTCAACTTCGTTGTCATAGTTGCTATGCTTCTTATTCGGTGCAATGAAGGAAGCATCACCAGTATTATCAAGACATGTGCCCCATGCGTCCTCAGTGACACGAGCTTCTTGGTGGTTGCGGCAGGCAAATGACCCATCAGCAACTGCGGTGGCGAGGTCTTGACAAGCTTCTGAACTCGCTACATCAAGCAGGAGGTCAGCAGGATTAGGGTTGATGTCAGTTTGGGGAAGATCCTGGAACCCATCACGAGCCTTGCGCTCCAGGACTTGCAAGTAAGCTGGAACCTGGAACGAATCGGAAGGGTGGTGGGATGTGAAATTTCAGTCTAGATGAACAAATTTCTAGATGAACAAATTCACGAATACCAGTACTGTCATACCTTCGGCAAATCCGGGCAAAAGTTGAGTTCAACTGTCCTCCGGAGGAAAGCTGGAATAATCTGCGGTGAACCCTCAAAGACAATACGACCACCCTCGCAAAGCACAACTACTCGATCGAATAGAGCAAATATATCCTGCGGAGGAGCAAAAACATAAATTCTTTCGTATCAGAGACCACCAACTAATACATCATATAAATTCATAATGGATTGGTCGGACTCAAAACAAGACCTCGCGTGGTTGATGAATTGAGAGAAGCACAGTTGTTCCTCGCCGGCTGATTTTTGTCAGAGTCCGGCAAAGGTCGAGAGCTGTCGCAGAATCCAGCCTTTGAGATAGAAAGCGACCAAAATTTAAAAATTACGCAAGGGAATTAAAAACAGTGTTTGTCGCACATATCTGTAGCTCATATCTGAATTAATTTAAGTTCTTAATTACCCTGTCGTAGGTTCGTCAAGGAAAAGGATCCCAGGCTCCACCACTAATTCCTCCGCAACTGAGACTCGGCGCTTCTCTCCGCCGCTTAGACCACGAGTAAACTCTCCTCCAATTTGACTGTCGGCGCACTTTTGAAGCCCAAGCTCAGCTATAAGTGAGGCAATACGTGATCGACGGCTATCACCATGCGTGGCTGGAGAGCAACGCAGTGTAGCATGAAAGAGCAAGTGCTCTCGAACTGTCATCGTGCTCGGCAAAATATCGTGTTGCGGGACGTACCTTTGCAGTCAGAGAAAGTCAAGCAATAGAGGAAATACTAGCTCTTTACTTAGGGTGCTTATAAGATTACTGCACGAATGCCTCTGTTGTTAGTGCATGTATATTACCCGCTACTCTCACGCATGTTGTCTCGGAGGCAAAGGTTGCCATCGACGTATATTTCCCCCTCCATTCGGTGCATTAATTTGCGTGACGCCTGGTAAATAGAAAGTAATTTATGTAGGTAACAGAAGTATGACTAGTAGAGGCTAGAATGTATAATCGGTATCAGGTTCTTCAAAAGTAAGAATGCTCACCAGGCAGTCCAGAAGCGAAGTCTTGCCCGCGCCAGAGGGTCCTGAAAGATACAAGTAGAACTAACTGTATCAAATTTACTGGAATTAACCATTATGGCTCCTATTTGTAGAAGAAGCTTTAAATACATACCCATGAGAGCGGTGATGCCACTGGCATGTGCTGAACCGTTGACATGATGCAGAATAGGCTTTTCTTTTTCCTTCATCCAGTCAACTTTCTTATTTCCATTCGACAAATTTTCCATAGGTACCCACAAAGAAATTTGATGCCATGTGAGCGCCGCACCTAGTCGATTCGCTGAAGTTCCTGACCTTTCAGAGGAATTGCAAAAATCAACGTTTTCATTTAAAAAAAAAAACGAATGGTATATACCCAGCGTACCTGTCAGTTTCAAAGGCGCTGGATTGTTGACCGAGCTCAACTTGAGTGGAGCCTGAGGTTTGGAGCTGGTCCGAAATAGCCACGTACTTATCATGTGCTACGTAGCCGTGGCCTTTCTTTGTGCCATGGCGTCGAGCAAACTCAATCAAAATAGCCACTACCATGAGTGAAATTACACTCGCTGTGAGGATCGTCATCTGCCAGCCCAAACCTCTTGGAACGTAACGAGTCGTTGTACCATAATCAGTAATATCAGATGAATTCGTCGAGTTGTACAAGCAGTTCCCAACATTGCACGTCATTGACATCGGAGCATACGCACCAGGCTGCTCAAAGTAACAAACGAATGATCCATCCGCATTTGGGCTTTTCAAGCACGATACTTCGAAACCCAAATTATTTGAAGGAAGAACTTCGCACGGCTTCATCAGACACGTGTCCGGACCGTCAGGGCACACAGGAACACCTTCTGGGGGACAATAAATTTGCGTCTTTTTACATGCGTAATTGACGCATTCCTGTTCGCCGACGTCAGTGCCAAGCACAGTCATACACTTACCTTCCGATATCACACAGTCGCTCAGGGTACCCTCCCATTCGACTGCGTACAAGTAATCATAGTGCCCAGTATTAGAGCCATCCCAGGAGTTCCCTCGCGCTCCAACATTTTCCAGAAATTTGATTGTGCCTGGGCTCGAATCCGTGCCAAGACCATAGAAAATCCAGTCGAAGCGTGTGGACGATTTCCCGCTGGAAGAACCATCCATGTTCTTGTAAGTGCCTTGAAGAGGACATGCAACCTTACTTTGCGAGTCCTCACCTCCCCCGCATGCACAAGAAAACTTTTTACCGATGTCTGCCTCTATCGTGTTCATGGGTACCAAATGCGTGTTTGTGCATTGGACAGCATTTTCCATGGTCCCGTTTCCATCAATATCAATAGCTGGGCATGATTCGACTCCTGTGCATATATCACACTGACTTCCGTTCCATCCTGGGCAGCACTGAGGCCCTAAATTGTAGAATTCGTTCGTAGGTGATTTTTCACCATCGGTGCCGTTGTAGGCGTTGCAGTCGCAGACTCCACTTGATGACAGGAAAACAATCGACATACCAACATGCAGTACATTTATAATTTAAAATCAACGTATTGAGATAGAACTTATCACTTCTCACATTACGCATTGTCTCAGGGATCAATCACGTACCAGCTTACATAATCCGACACTATATCGGAGTATCCAGTGTAGCGATATAGGTCATGCCCATCATTGCACCTGTGCATAGCATGTTTGGATTATAGATTCGTAGTGGCGAAGCTACTAGCTAGAGTAGATAATCATCGTTTATACAGTACGCATTCTGTCACACGCAACGTTTCCCGAGAAATAGTTTTGGGTTACATACTTCAGCTCTGGGAAGTATTCGTAAGTTTGCCAGCAATCTTCCTTCAATGGGAGCAAGCCACCGCGATTAATCAAATCATCGCCTTTCCATAGAATGTCATCATCTGTTCCGAGTGGGTTCTCCGCTTTCGCGAGAATCCCTAGAGCTAACAGCAGGATGAATGCATACATCGTTGCGTCGCATGCCCTAACAACAAGCATGATACTGTTTCGCTCGGCCACCTGATTTTCCTTCTGGGGCAATAATTTCGACAGGAGGCTGAACACTTTTTTTCGTCAGATTATGCTCGAATCTTGGACGACTCGAGATTCCTGGATACCGCACGAAGATGGAAGGAGTTGTTTCCGAGTTGTGCTTCGTTGTCCGTTGAAGCGGACATCTTTTTCCTCCTCTGCCAATCAAGACGTGGAGCTGAAACTGGTAGAGGGTCACGAAGTCACGAATTTCCCCCGAGTGGGCATCTGGCCCTCCAGAGGCGACTGGTATTTGACACAGGCCCGGTTGTCCGGACTTCGAGGGCAAAAGGCAGAAACGCTGGGTTTCAATAACCCAACACGGGCATGTGCGCCTGATTAGCTGCTTAGGTCTAGTTTGCGCTGCTTTGCTTTTCTTCTCTACCTGTTAGCCTTCTAATTCCGGCCCTTCGGGGCCTGTCTCAAACAACTAACCTAAGCTCAGTGCCCACTTAGGTCAGTTGTTTGGGTGTTGGGTTATTGAACTCGAACTCGAACTAATACAAACCCAAATGGCACAGAAGCCAATGCTGCGGGCAGAAGTGGGAATGCGCGTGCGTTGCGCAAACAAAGCAAGTGCGGAATGATTCAGGAGGGAGAGGGGC
>Ga0307979_1002175_pt1 | contig 13682 bp, 7 predicted proteins | sample OrgLakmetage1058_FD_201833 | JGI IMG/M metagenome (GOLD analysis project Ga0307979, IMG submission 201833) | Saline water microbial communities from Organic Lake, Antarctica - #1058 | ecosystem: Environmental > Aquatic > Non-marine Saline and Alkaline > Saline | place: Antarctica: Organic Lake...
TGTTGACCCTGCAAAGCGATAGCCTCCTTCAGATGATACATCATTTCTGGCATGTTGTGCAGCGGCGCGTGCCAGGGATGCCCCGATATCTTCAAAGAATAATCCCAACGCGTGAGCAGCAGAAGTATTGCTTTATTAAGAAGTTTTTCCGCAGGCACGAGGTCAAAATGCAGGTTTGCTGAAGAACCCGCCGACGATAAAGCCTCAATATTGACATTCACCGAAGAAGGTAACGACAAAGCACTTTGACGATATGTCGAAGAAGACAAAGTTGGCCGAGTTGGTTGTAGTCTGCTCGCTGATCTTAACTTCCTTACCGCCTTGATTCCCTGCGCTACAGCAAGCTTAAACAATTCTGGGGTGTTCTTCTTGCCCAGCACAATCCGAAGTGCTTCGTCAACATGCTTTACTCTCAAGAGGAAGCCTTCTGTTGACCCTGCAAAGCGATAGCCTCCTTCAGATGATACATCATTTCTGGCATGTTGTGCAGCGGCGCGTGCCAGGGATGCCCCGATATCTTCAAAGAATAATCCCAACGCGTGAGCAGCAGAAGTAGTCACATGCTTGTTAGGTTGATACATTTGCCAGGCTTTGAATACACTTGGCTGCCACGAAAGAGCACCCGCGCCCACGCCACAACCTTTACTCTTGTTGCCGTCCCCTCCTTCCACTGAGGTACCACTGCTATCATCCTTTTCGGCGGCTGCTCTACTCTCCACGTTGCTGACATTGTTGGCGCCTGTCACCTTAGAGGTACCATTGTCACTGGTGCGATATTGAGCAGTACTGTAGTTGTGGCGAGAGGCGCTGGCGGCTCGGATGAGGGTTGCGGGTCAAAGACTGGCGCATCGATCTCAGAAACCTGTATGAATTATTTTGACAGGAGTGCAGAGTCCAAGTTCTTCGTACGTAAGGGGGTAACATAGATACAACAGCGAAATTAAGGTCAAACGATTCAAAAAGAACACTCCTTTACGTCAGTTACAGATACCACAACTGTTTATGCTTTGACGTACGTCGCCCGTCGTAGTCTCGCTGTCAAAATTTACCCTAGAATCTTCTTCGCTGCTAATTCCTATCATCGTCTTGAGCACATGGGGTGAAACCAATGCCCCGAGCTCCTGATCTTCGTTGGCAACCTATTATGAGACATTCCAGAAGTCACAGCAGTGTAGTACAATTTAAAAAAAGTATATCATTCTACTGTAGTACGCGCTGTCCTGTATAAATTCTACACTTTCGAAATGTGAAACGAATATAATTTTAATGCAACACTTAAGATTTCAATTTATAAAATTGGTAAGTGATTAAAGAATATCGAATATGAAATGTCTAACAAATCAAGGTTGAATGACTACCTTTAAGAAGTAAGTCGCCCTAATCGTAGAGTCAATGTTGCCAGCAAGCTCAAGCCACTCTGCTGAGACGTACCTTTTCAGCGTGTAGAAGGCAATTTTGTTGACAAAGAACAAGAAAAAATAATGAGGCAAATATAAAAAGTACCCAGGCAGTAGAGACAAGGAAATTAAAGAAACACGCAGAAGTGCACGAAATCAAGATGTAATCGTGAAGGTGAAATTTAGCAAGATCAATTCCAAGTGAGTGCAGTGCCAAACATGCAAACAAAGCAATTAAAAAGTGCACAAAAGATTAAGGTGGCAAATCGAATAGACTTTCAAATGTATGACGCACTCAAGAACAGCAGTGAGGTAGACGGTGGCGCCGATGGTGCAGGTGGCATTTGGACCGTTGCCCGCTTGCGACTTTGGCATCAGCTCGATGATTTCTTTGTAGAGAAGTCTTTCTACAAGCACTGCGTCAAAAGCAAGGCCTATCGAAGGACCCACTGACGACAAAGCCTCAAGATCGACCACGGATCCAGAGGAATCATTCTCCTCCGAAGTTTGTGACGGAGCACTTTGATAGAGTCTCTTGGAGGACTTCGTTGCTCGGGTAGCTTGGCTAAATCTCTCTGTCTCTACTTTCCCCACAGCGTTGGTTCCATTCATCAAAGAAATCTTAAGCAATTCTGCGGTGTTCTCCTCGCCCAAAACTTCCCGTAGAGATTCTTCAACCTGTTTTGAATTCAAGAACAGTTCTTCCGTTGTCCTCGCATACCGGAGACCTCCGTGAGAGGATGCATAATTTTTGGCGTGTTGCGCAGCGGCGTGTGCCAGGGATGTCCCAATGTCTTGGAAAAAATGTCCCAGCGCGAGAGCAGCGGAAAAAAGTCAAATGGGAGCCAGGGTGAACTTGTTGCAATACATTTTCTATACTTGGTTGCCACGAGAGTCACGAGAGAGCACGCACACTACAAGTGTCATTCTCATTTCTGCCCTCTCCTTCCACTGAAGAGCTACTGCTATCCTCCTCTTCAGCTGCTTCTCTACTCTCCACGTTGTTGACATTTTTAGCGCCTGACACCTTGGAGGTACCACTGTTAATGGTGCGATATTGCACAGTAGTTGCGGCGATAGGCGCCGGCGGCTCGGATGAATGTGGGATATGAGGAATTGGCATATCAATCTCAGAGCAGACGGCCACAGCTTTTTTGCTGTCATGGTTAAAATTTGTGGAGACTAGTTCATGAGGTTCCGCACCATCAGCACGAGCGACAGAGCTTGACGATACATCCGAGCTGGTAATTACCCCTCCTTCATCAGTGGTTGTGGCAGGTTTAGCCGCAGGTATTTCATCAGATTGCGAGCTCGGATTATCTGGTTTGGGTGGCTCTGAATGCAGTGGCTCTGACATTATAACATACTTACTTCCCCGAGGTTATTTCTGATTTATTTGCTCCCGAGATTTCGTGCACCACAAGCGAGAGAAGCGGGGGCTACGTAGTTAAAGTTTTTGAGCTCTTGCTTGCTTCGGAAGATCATGTATCTACGAGTAGCTCAAGTAATTTAAAAAAAGCCTATAAGGGGCTGGCAGGTATGTGGTAGTATTCACTATTATCGCACTCACAGGGTTTCAGCCCTGCAGACGTGTAATTATAGGTGTCAGGGCTTCCCACGCTCCGCAGATGTAAGTAATAAGTTACTACAGAGGTACACAACTTACACGACGTGACGACGTGTCGAGTGTCGAGGTGTCGAGCGAGGAGGGCTTCGTGTTTGACTTTGTCTGGTTCTTGCTTGGTTTCAGAACACAAGAACCCGAAGAATGAGCAGGAAAAGAAATAAGTTCACAACGACACATCGGTTGAGGTGTGTTCGATTCACGTGGGTGGTTGAGTACGTGGTGAGTGTATCTTGTAGTTGTTGGAGGCTGTAGTAAGTGTAGGCGTCTCGCCAACTTTCAATAGCAAACCACGATGCAAGCCCTTTCATTGGCGCTAGTGGTGAGCTCCACGGCTGCATTTACGCTGTCGCCAGCCCCGATAGTCCGATCGACTGCAGCCCTGGCATCAGCTCGTACGTCTCCGCTGGCCGTCAGTGGCTTCAAGTTCGAGATGCCGTCTTTCGAGTTCGACTTCGGTGGCGGCAACGCTGCTGGCAAAGGCAAAAAGCTGTGCGTAATCACCGGCGCTTCATCGGGCCTTGGTCTAGAAGCTACGCGCTCATTGACTTGCGACCGTGACGACTACTACGTCATTGCTGCAGTGCGCGACGTGGCGAAAATGAACGCCGAAGCGGAACGGCTCGGAATTTCGACTTCCAAGTACTCCGCACTGAAGTGCGACTTGGCGGACTTCTCGTCGGTGCGGCAGTTCGTGAAAGACTTGAAGCAGTTCAAAGGGTCGCGGCCGCTCGACACATTGTGCTGCAACGCGGCCGTGTATCGCCCTACCGACCCGGAGCCGGCGTTTTCGGCCGACGGGTTCGAGCTGAGCATGGCGTCCAACCACTTGGGCCACTTCTTGCTCTGCAACTTGGTCATCGAAGACATGGCCAAAAACAAGGCCAAGGACGCGCGGGTGATTATCGTGGGCAGTATTACGGGCAACAGCAACACGGTGGGTGGAGGCCTGGTGTACCCCCGAGCCGACGTAGGGCAGTTCCAAGGGTGGGAAGCCATTGCCAACGGCGAAAAGAGGCCAGAAGAAATGCCCATGGTGGATGGCAAGTCTTTCTTCGGGGCCAAAGCGTACAAAGACACGAAGGTAGCACTTTTGGTTCGAGAATCTTTTCGGGCCTCAATACTTTTTTTTCCTTTAAAATTTAGCCTTCTCTACTTGAACAAAAAACACAAACAAATCAAAAAAGGCTTCGAAGCATTAGATCATTCCTCGCGTGATATGAAGACTCTGCTATGTTGTTGTGCTTGCGTTGTGCTGCACTCTCTTTCAGGTGTGCAACATGATGACCATTTCCGAGCTGCACCGCCGCTACCACGACGACACTGGCATTCAGTTCAACTCCCTGTACCCCGGCTGCGTTGCTGACTCCAACCTTTTTCGAGAAAAACGCCAATGGTTCCGCGATGGGTTTCCACTCTTCATGAAGTACGAAAGAGGGGGTGGGGGAAGGAAAAGAGTCTGTTCAACGTGAGAGCTATGCCTCGCCTTTATCTTTTCTCGGTTCCTACATTTCGAGGCCTACGCTTTCCTTCGTGTCTTATCCCCACGCGCCTGCACTGGCTCATTTGAATCTTCATGTCCGTTTGTTGCGCTTAAAATATTCGATGGTTTGAATTCAAATCCCTTGACAACGTCGCTCCTTATTTTTTTGTTGGGATTGGGTGTTTTTGTTGTTCTATTCTTTGTGCGCGTGTCCTTCGAATTTTTCATGCGTGGTCCGCTCAACAGGTACGTCACTGGCGGCTACGTGTCTATGCCAGAAAGTGGCGACAGGTTGGCGCAAGTGATTGCAGCGCCCGAGTGCGCCAAGTCCAACGTGTACTGGTCGTGGAACGGCGGCGCCAAAACGGTATGCGCCTGGCGCCCCTCTTTTTGTAGCTACATGTGCCATGGAAGTGTATTTGATATAAGTAGATTTCGCAATAATGCCTGAATGAGTGGTGCTCAATACCAATCTTAGAAATTACCTTTGTGTCTTTGATTCTATTGATACCTCTAATATTTAGTTCACTCTGATAGCTCTTTGCTCTTCCTATTTCGTTCCTATTTTACCCTTGGTTCCAAGAACTCATTAAATTTGCGAATTTCTTTCAGCCACACGAGTACTGCTACTACGCATACTTTCATCGAATGCACATTGCTCCTATTCTCACATCGGTATTGGAATATCATGATCCTATCTATTTATTCCATTGTAACAGGTGGCATACGTAGACCCTTCTACGAAACAGCTCACGGGCGCGGGCGGCAGCGGAGGTGAAATTTTCGAGAACGACCAGTCGTCGCAAGTGTCGGACCCAGAAAAGCAGAAGAAAATGTTCGACCTCTCGTCCAAGCTAGTAGGGGTGACATGGCCTGAGTCGTACAAGAGCAAGTAGAGAAAGTGACGGAAGCATTTAGCTGTAGCACTTTCCTTCTGAGTGCCTTTTGCTCGGAACTGGACTGGCTGATTAAGGAGCGAACGTGCTCAACTGGCCTGTCGCTTCTTAGATGAACAAATGATAAATGATAAACGGTTTCACATAACTCCGAAGGACATAACATATTCCATCAGACACAGCAAAAGGAAGTGATCATAAACTCGGAAGCATAGTAGGCGTGGAAGCCGCGGGAGCTAGAAAACAGAACAGCAAAAACATATTTTTTTTTTTAAATCTGATGAGCTGGCCGCTGGCCAGGGCCAGCTGGCCTCTGTCTTGGCCTTAGTAACCTAGTAGAGCAGAGAAAGGTAAGAGTGGGGCCCGATACAAGGACAATGCAACACAGAATCCAAAATGCCACCTGGAATATTCTCTACTTGGTTTCGGCATGAGTCCTATCTCGAGTAACTATCTTGACTAAATAGTTTTGACATGACACGGGCCACGAGGGGCCGAAATTAGAGGGCCAAAGCAATGCAGCTTATACTAGAGGAGTTGCCAATCAGGCACACATAAATCCGTATAACGACTATATACAAATTTTTCAGCAATGTAGTCACTCTTCATTTGTCGTTGTTGGCCTGCCAAGCAGGTATCCATGCGACAACGCGCTGAACATTCGCTTCCAGATGCTCCAAGGACTCAGACGGACATTCGTGCACAATCTCAGCTGGGTACGCCTCTCGCGCTTCTTCGAGCACAGTTTGCATAATTTCGCATTCTAAATTTTCAGTTACTTTGTTGGGTGCGTAGCCTCGTGCAGTAAGCCTATCGAAGAGTGCTGTGTTATTGCATCGCAACACGAGCACGAGGTCGAACCATCGCTCGGGAAACAAATCAGAAGAATGAAAGTCGACAACGCATCCGCCAGCCGAGACTTGGTCCTCTAAACCGTCAAGCATCGCGTCTTCGTCTAATACATAGGTTTGAAACTCGTCATCCCAGGATTCGTGCCAGCCTTCAGCCTTCACCATAGCTGAGACTTCGATGTGTTTCATTCCAGGCACGAGCTCCGCAATGCGCGAGCACGTCGCAGTTTTGCCAGTTCCTGGAGTTCCTGTTACCAGCACCGACGGAAGTCTTGTTCCTGGGGTAGTTGCAAATGAGGACATGGCTATCTTTCAAGGCACCCCCTAAGCTAATCTTGCGCCTAAAGAAAGTTAGTGAGTAGTGAGTAGATGTGAAGGAGTGTCGACAACGAAAGCTTACAACGAACAACAGCGATTTGGCGATCGCATAAAATGTACGAATTCTTCAAGACATTTCTGTGTGGAGGTTTATTAGAATGCGAGAAAATGCGGTGCTCCGTTATTCAGCTTAGCTCACTTGCCCGTCAGAATGCTTTTAAACATCTACTAGACCCTACAACTATGAGATGTCGAATGCTTTCAAAGTAGGCTGATTAGATTTTATTTGTCTAGCAAGGTCTTTCAGGATGGAAATATTGACGTTTGACGACGACCTCGGCGCCATCGTTTCGACGACGGCAACGATGGCACCCACGGCCCATGGAAACGACGTGTTTGCTGCAATTTTTACTTCACAGCGCCTTGTGCTGCTAAGCGTGCGTTGTGCGGCTGGCGACGGAGTTGTGTCCCGAGAAACAGCTCGCTTCCATTGGCAAGCGGCTCACCCTATGGAGGCAGTAACCTTGTCACCGGACGGCGCAGACTTGTTGGTTGTCACGAGCAGAGGTGGACCTGCATATTTGTTACCTGTACACATGCTACTAGCCTTGCATCAGAAGAAAAAGCGGAACAACTCGGACGATGATGCATCAATGGCTGCCTCCAAAGAGGGTTGGAGTGCTCGCACCCAAGCGGAAGAACTGCTCTATATGAATACCGCATTGTTGCCCCAAGCTAATCAGTCAGAATCTAAAGGATCACCTCTCCAAGACGATTTTGGTTTGAGACTTGAGTCAGTAGAGTTAGACCGAAGCACTCGCGGTGAACCCTCAGCAAATTCTAGAAGCAGCCGTTATGACCAAAAAGGCGAACGCACTTCTTTCAGTGGGTCAGAAGCCGCTGAGACGGTGCTCTCAGATGACGTTGGCTTGGGTGATTTAGAAGTAGAGGGTAGCATTCAGCAATTAGAAAAAGGTGAACAAACGGTCAGGAATAATTTTGGTGCTCCCACAGGATCGCCTGCACCTACGGAAACGGCACCCAAGACTTCGCCGTGCTGCACGTGGTGGACAGTACTTGAGGACGACCATGATAAAGATTCGACAATTAATGGTGGATATAGCAGTGGGCATAGCAGCGAAGGTGGCATAGATACGAGCAGTATTAGCCAGGTGCCCACGCGAGTGTTAGCGGTAATTGCGCACGGCGCACGGCTGACATTTTATGAGCGAGTGCCTCTGGGTTTCGAAGACCGGCTTCAGCTTTCTCTCGGAAGCCTAGGCGTGCACTGCCCCGATGGAGCGCTGCCTGCAACTACGCTCGTGCCGGTGCCAATAAGCCTCGAGAATGCGTACCCTGTGTCTCCAGAGCACAGCACACGGTGGGCGATGCGGCTTGCTGCGCCAGTTCAAAGCTTAGCCTCCATTGGTGGCCCGTGCCATTGCGGGCTTCTCGCAACATGCTCAGCAGCCAATGATGGCGGTACTTCTTCGTCTAGGGGAGAGGAAAGCAGCAACGCGTGCAACAAAGGCCTTGGAAACAGCCACGCTGGCGGATTTGTGCTCAGCCACACTCCTCGAAGATGGCACGTGAAGCCCTCGGCGGATGGCTCCGAAAGCCCAAAGCCTGAGAAGAATGGCATTACTTACAGCAATAAAGACTTACCCGCATCACCCTCATCTCAAAATTCAGCAGCTGAAGTACAACCTGTGAAACCTCTCTATCTAGGCTTGCGCAGACTTTCTCTTCCGCCATTAGATGCGCCACTTCAGAAGCATGGTAGCACCACAAGTACGAGTTGTCAGTCTAATTCTGCCGTTTGCGTGCCTCGGACGCTTGTTCCACTAGTCGATGGGTTTCAGTCAGAAGTAGCTGCAAAGATAGCGGCACTGCCGTCTCCAGAACTATCATCTACAGTGCCAGTGGCAGTGGGCATTAGTCGAGCTGTTACCGTCGGCGTGCTCAGCGGCACCTGCCTGGACGTGTTCTGTATACCCATGCCGATGTCAGGTGATGGAACAGAGTGGATGGCGTACGATGATTCGCATGCCAACACGCAGGCTGGGGAACAAACAGACAACACAGCAGGAGATAACACCGACCATGAAGCTGCCTTTTCAGCTGATATTGCTGCCATCATGTCTGCGCTAAGTGGTGGTAATCATTCATCGCTTGATGCTGGAATACCCTCAGCTCTTCATCCGACTGCCCCAGTGCATGATTCGTCCACTTCTTCTTCTTCCTCCTCTGTGGATGATTTGGGAACAATTGTAGACGCGACGACTTGTTCTCGGGATATTTCAACACCAGCAATAGTCTCAGCCGTACTTTCAGAAGCTGAACAAACTGATCATTCTGACGTTTCTCAAACTATAACTAATGGCAGTGTTTCGTTTCTGGGGCGCGTCCTACTGGGCAGTATAAGCGGGTATGGCAGAGGTCACTCCCTTAAAAGTAACGGTAATCTCAGTAGCCACAGAAGTAATGCCAATCCTATGACAGTGGTAGTCTCGGCAGCTCCACTTCTTTCCAGACACAGCCTGCCGTTGCTTGGGGTTGGTAGCGCAGATGGCAATGTTGCTCTGGCGCAGCCGCTGTGGCACCTGGGTGTTAGTTCCAAGCAAGTTAGCGACAGTCGTATTTACAGCAATGGTAGTGGTAGTAGTGGCACCGGAATAAATAGTAATTTTCCCGGTGTCGTGGCCTGTGCGCCTCTTGCAGTTGACACAATTGGGGATCATGACGGAGGCCAGTCTGAAGCTGAAGCAGGCGATGCGTCCCATATCTTTGGAATGACAGTCGCAGGTGCTGTGGAAAAGGAACACAATAGTTCTAACAACAATGCACGTAACACGCAAGGCAGCGCCCACCCCAGCCGTGGGTTCGAGGACATAGGCGTAAGGCGAGCGCTGGCATGGACAGGGCGTGCAGTACATTTTCTTGAAGTACCGCCAAATGATCTTAGAAGTACGTATCACGACATTAGTGCGAAGAGGCATTTCAACTGTGATGCTGAATATGTTAGCAGCAGCCAGCTGCCTGAATGCAGCTCAGGCATCCGTGCTGCGTGGGCTCTCCGTGAAGCGCTGACACAAGCAAAAATGAGCCACACCGATTTGGCAGCAGAAGTCGCTGAAGCTGCTTTGTTTGAGCTTTACTACAACCGTGGTATCAGGAAGCAGAAATATCATAGCGACAGCGGCGGTGCTTCCATCAGTGATGGCAGGCATTGTAGGGTAAGTATACCAGAACTTAATGGGCAGATTAATGCATTCGAGGAAATCCACAGCGAGGGGGATATTAGTGACGATGCAACTATCGATAAGCTTTTGGCAGCACGCTTGGCGTCTTTACTCGTGGAGTGGGAATTGGCAGCCCTGCGAAAAGCTGAAGCATTTGTTGAGTCTCTTGAAGATTATTTGAATAGTGCTGAAGCTCCATCAGCATCGCCTTCGTGGAGCTCAGCAAGCACTGAAGCCAAAACACCGAGAAAGCAAGCGTTAGAAAACCTGGAATCTGACGAGGTAGCTGAGGCAAAAGCGGCTGTGACTGCTGCACGCACCAAGTTAAAAGCTATGGTGATGACTCAGGACCAAAAGTATGATGCGGACTTGAACCAGTGCAGCTATGAAAGAGTTGATTCAGCGGAGCTTGGCAGCTTGTGCGCAAGAGCCCTTGTCGAGGTACCTTTTCCAGTGATAGCCTTGTTGGTAGCTGGAGCAGAGCCTGCCCAAGCAGCAGCAGCAGCAGCAGTTGATGAGACTGTTGCCAAAGCGACACGCGCCAGCAGATTCAGTGAAGACTCTTCTACATTGTCTTTAGGCATTGCGAATTCTGCAGCAGTTGCGGCGGCAATTGCAACAACAGCCTCCTCCTATACCAATGATGGCTTTGAAAGTGCAAAAGAAGACAAGGAGGAGAAAGTGCTAAACGCAGACGATCTTGCAAGTGCTGGACTCTTCAGTGAAGTACCAATCTTTTCAGATTTATGCCAAACAGAAAAACGACCTGATGTGAAGCTTTGCTACCAGCGTCGCCGCACATTGGGTGGAATTGGTCATCTTACACCATTCTCTTGGAGCCGGTCACTTGGTTTGCGTTTAGCAGGGACGTGCAACTGCGTGCCAAGAGCTTTGGAAGTCATTGCAATAGATACTAGAGCTGCTGCTGCTGCACACATCAACTTTCAGAGTACGTCGATGACGGGGAACCAAAATAATTTTAGAAATAGCAGCAGTAGCACTCGAGATTCTTCACCGTTGACGTTGGCAGACGTTGAATGGCTATTAGACAATGGTTGGGAGGAAGCTTTTGCGACTGCTGGAAATGGCGAACTGGCTTGGGAAAGACCTATCGCGGACTTCAGTACTGAATTTAGTTGTGGCGATGCAAAGAGCCGCAGTCCTAAGAGCACTAGCTGTGGCAAAAACAGCAGCAGCAGCAGCAGCAATGAACATGACAGTGGACCTGGCAACCAAGATACATTCACCAACGCCCACAGCAATGAATATCTGGAGCTGGCACTGTTTCCTCGAGCGCTTAGACTGCGTGCCTGTTTGTCATCACCATCAGCACTGGCACCCCACCGAGCATGGGTGCGTGCAGCATTGCCAACGGCGGCGGCTTTGGACTTTGAAATCAAGGAAGACCTTAGTAACGACGGCAGCATCGACAGCAGTGTTCTGAATGGAGAAGATGCGAGTAGTTGTTGTGGTGGTAGTAGTAGAGCCAGTGGCAGTGGCAGTGTGCTCGGTCATTTAACGCCGTGTGAGACAGACTCTGTGATTGACACGTTAGCCATATGGTGTGGCTTACTCAATAGTGCGGGCACAAGAAGCATTCGAGACCCCAGGGATGATGGCGATGGCAGTGGTAGTCGTCAACAAATGAAGAGCGACCAATGTACACTGCAAGCTGCCCGATGGCGATCTCTTGGGGTTCTTAAAGTATCGACTGGGAAAGGCGCTGCACTTCCTCGAGCTTCGCGTGGCGGCCCTGACGATGCCGACATGTTGCTTGGCTGCCTTATGGACTTAGCATACTCTTCGGGTGCAGCCGTCAACACTGTACATCCTTCTGCTGCTGGTGGCGAAAGCTCAACCTTGCATCATGGCAACAATACCAGCAAAAGAGACGAGACTCACTACGACAACACTGGCAGTAAAACGCAGTCAAGTACAGCAACACAAGCACTGGAAGCTTTGACTGCGTGCTGTGTTGCGCTTGCGGGGCAGTACCGTTGCGCTGCGAATGTTGGAGCGCTGGCTGATCGCGGGCTGTGGACTCCTGCAGCAGCCACACTTGAAGCGCACGGGGATTGGCCGCTTGCGTTGGAGATGCGCCTCAATGCTCTCGTTGACCGGCTACAAAGTAGTAAAGAGTCGCCCGAGGCACCGGCGACGTCGATGCTAGCTTCATTGCCATCGCCAGATGTCTTCACTGGCCGAGATGAAGTGACTGAAAAGTGTGACGAAGAAGAGGAGGGTGCTACGGATACAGCAGCAAAGCAAGATGCAAAAGAGGCTAGTGGCGAAAATGAGAGTGCACCTAAAGCAGCTGAGACCTCGCTTGCGTTGCTGCTCGAATCCCATGTGCTGGATCGGCCAGCAGGCGAAGGTGGGGACGGCATTTGGGACTTGATTCTAGATGCTTGGCAATGCTCTGCGCTCGGACCTCCGCGGCTCGTTCAATTCGAAGCTCTTCTTTTGGCTCGTATAGCAACCGAAGAAGCTGCTCGGTCAAAGTCATCGGGAGACGAAGCAGTAGGCAGTCGCACGGCACGGCGTTTCATGGGGTTTGTGCTACGCCGCGGACGGCGAAATGTAGACACTAATCCTGACACTAATCCTGATACCGATACTACTCCTTCGCCTTCGTCGTCGGCTTCAGTTCCTCTCTCAGCTCCTGCTTGCGCTGACACCATTTCCGAAGTTCCAAGGTTTAACTCGCAGCACTTGCCTCCTTTCTCGCGTAACTTTCTGTTGAGCGTTGCCCAAGCAGCAGCTGCTGCTGCAACTGTCTCGCCAGAGAGTGTAGCTGCGCGAAACGAACTTGAAGCACAGTGGAAGCGCGCAGTGTCTACTTTACGCGACGCACGTGGCTACAGCACTAGCGGTACCAACAGCAACGGCAGCTTTCAAGCACCTTCTTGCCATGAAGCTTTCCAGACTAATTCCAGTGCAATCACGGCAGCTCGATCCTTGGCTCAAAACCGTGCAAACGTAGGCCGCTTTGCTCCAGCTACTTCATCTTTTTCTTCTCCATGGAGCGGAAGCGTAACGCCTGGGCAGGCACCTGCCGGTCTCTCACGTATGGCAGTGTTCAGCTGTGGCCACGTTTTGCGTGAAGATAGCCTCAAGGCCACTGAGCGTGCGCTAGAGTTCGCAGCAAGCCAAAATGCGGATGCCGTATCCACCATAACTCCAGCGCGAAGACAAGTAAACTCGATGGAGGCAGTACATCGGAATAATACCAGAGCTATGGAAGCTCAGCGACTAGCAGACTTGTACCGGTCACGGCCCGTGCTCGGAGTCGCGTGCCCAGAATGCTCAGGCGCAGTGGCTCTCACTAGCGGGTTGGGTTCTGCAAGGCACCCCTGATTCGTCCGCTCTACCGCTAGTAGAGCAATGAACTTTCGTAGCCACTTTTCCGCGTAATAATATCCAGGTGTACCCGCATGCTAGAGTCGTTAATCTAATGCAATGAAAACTTAACGACTGGGGTTAGGCGTTTGTATTCGTATTAAGTATGGAAGATTTAATAAACCAAGGCCATTCGCCACGCGCATGTATTTCCCCTCCCCTCGCGACTTCCGATGCGGTAGGAGGAGGGGTTGCCAGAACAGGCCCATGCTCCTGCATTGCGCACAAAACCATATAAGCCGCGAGTCTTCACTGTAAACTTCAAATCCCAGCTGTAACTGCTAGTCGCAATGGGCAACTTGGATTTAGACACAGGCCCCGAGGGGAAGAACGAAGAATTCAGAAGGACAAAGGAAGAATAGGAATTCGGCTTAAGTCAGGCTATTATGCGAATCAACTAAGCATCGGGCTCTAAAGATTAGTGCTTTTTTTTTAAAAAATTGCGCTTCTTACTTCTTGAGTGGCCATGAGA
>Ga0307979_1002176_pt1 | contig 13679 bp, 10 predicted proteins | sample OrgLakmetage1058_FD_201833 | JGI IMG/M metagenome (GOLD analysis project Ga0307979, IMG submission 201833) | Saline water microbial communities from Organic Lake, Antarctica - #1058 | ecosystem: Environmental > Aquatic > Non-marine Saline and Alkaline > Saline | place: Antarctica: Organic Lake...
CCTTTGGCATTCCCATCCTCACACTGGTTGATGTGCCGGGCTATCTTCCCGGCACCGACCAGGAATGGACAGGTGTTATCCGACGCGGCGCAAAGCTTCTCTATGCGTATGCGGAGGCAAGCGTGCCTCTCATCACGGTCATCACGCGCAAAGCGTATGGCGGTGCCTACATTGTCATGGGGTCAAAGCAGCTGGGTGCAGACCTGAACTTTGCCTGGCCCACAGCAGAAATTGCCGTCATGGGTGGTCAGGGCGCCGTGAACATCTTGTATCGAGGTGACATCAAAAAGGCCGAAGAAGCCGGCGAAGATGTCAACGCTGTGCGAGCACAGCTCGCCAGCGAGTACACCTACAACGTGGCAAGCCCTTTCTTGGCGGCAGAGCGTGGCGAAATTGACAGCGTCATCGAGCCAGCAGCCACGAGAACCTCCATCGTCAAAGGCCTTCGAGCGCTGCGCAACAAAACACCTCGAATGCCGCTTGGCAAACACGGCAACATCCCGTTGTAGACAAGCTCCAAAGATTGCGCCGCCACGGCATTGCTCTTCGCTCGATGCGCAGGCCCGAAAAGCCCGTAAGCTCTCGATGTGGTCGCGATATCAAAGGTGCTTATTGCCAACCGAGGTGAAATAGCTGTTCGAATTATTCGAGCTGCACACGATGCGGGAATTAACACGGTCGCTGTCTATGCAGACCAAGACCGCAACGCGCGTTTCACCAGGCTTGCCCATGAGGCCTATGCCCTCAATGGCAACACCTCTGGTGAAACCTATTTGGTGCCAGAGAAGATTCTTTCGATAGCAAAGCGGTCGGGAGCAAACGCTATTCACCCGGGCTACGGGTTTCTTTCCGAAAACGCTGACTTTGCCCAGATGGTCATTGACGCGGGATTGATCTGGATTGGTCCACCTCCGGCAGCAATCCGCTCTCTCGGTGACAAAGTGTCCGCCAGGCACATTGCCAAGAAGGTTAATGCTCCCCTCGCCCCTGGCACACCCAACCCGGTCACCAGTGCAGAAGACATCATTGCCTTTGCCCACACCCACGGTGTTCCCGTGGCCATTAAAGCTGCCCACGGTGGTGGCGGCAGGGGCCTCAAAGTTGCATACACGCTCGATGAGATTCCCGAAGCTTTCGAATCCGCAACCAGAGAAGCTTTAGCAGCGTTTGGTCGGGGGGAATGTTTTGTTGAGAAATACCTTGAACAGCCCCGCCACGTGGAAACCCAATGTCTCGCTGATGCCAACGGGAACGTTGTTGTTGTCTCCACGAGGGACTGTTCTTTGCAGCGCAGACATCAAAAGCTGGTGGAAGAGGCCCCCGCACCATTTCTCAGCCCCGAACAAGAGAAACTTCTCTATGACTCCTCCAAAGCCCTGCTCAAAGAGGCTGGCTATGTGGGTGCAGGCACGTGTGAGTTCCTGATTGGTAAAGATGGCACGGTCTCTTTTCTCGAAGTCAACACCAGGCTCCAGGTGGAGCACCCGGTCTCGGAGGAAATCACCGGCATTGACTTAGTGCGAGAACAGTTCCGCATTGCCGAGGGTGGAACCCTCGACTATGGGGACCCTCCCCACCACGGGCACTCTTTTGAGTTCCGCATCAACGGCGAAGATGCGGGGCGTGGCTTTCTCCCCACGCCCGGTCCCATCCATTCAGTGCGATTTCCCGGTGGACCAGGAGTGCGCGTTGATTCGGGCATCACCACCGGTGACGTCATCACCGGTGCGTTTGACTCACTCCTTGCCAAGTTGATTGTCACCGGTGCAACCAGGCAGGATGCGTTGGAGAAATCACGTCGCGCGCTATCGGAGTTTGAAATTACCGGCCTCCCCACTGTCATCCCTTTTCACCGGGCCATTGTTGAAGATCCTGCCTTTTCTAGCCCCGAAGAAAAAGACTTCGCTGTTCACACCCGGTGGATAGAAACCGAATTTGCCACCGCAATCGAACCCTGGGATGGCGCGATTGACGAAGGCTTTGACCAAGAAGACCTCTATCGAACCGTCGTCGTTGAGGTGGAGGGCAGACGCCTCAAAGTTGGTGTCCCCTCGGGTATCTTTGCAGCAGGGCAAAATGCGAAGTTAGGCAAAGCTCCCAAGCGCGCCGCTCCGGGCTTCATCACCGGAGGCGCGGCCGGTGGAACGATTTCTTCCCCCATGCAGGCCACCGTGGTGCGGGTAATGGTGGGTGCTGGGGCAACCGTTGTTAAGGGTGACACTCTGTGCGTCTTAGAGGCAATGAAAATGGAGCAACCCATCGTCGCCCACCGAGATGGCACCGTCATTGCGGTAGGTGTTGCCGTTGGTGACTCAGTCTCGGGGGGTCAGACCCTGCTCACTATCGAATAAAGGTAAACTTTGTTCGACCGCAGATGTGTGCCACAGGGCAGACTAGGGCTCGCAGCGCGAGAACACTCACCTGAAAGGCGAACATCATGCTTCGCACCATTGGCCGAAGTTGGGGTCTTTTGTCTCAGAGACAAAAGACAGCCCTCACTCTTCTTGCACTGGCACGGGTGCTCGCTAACGGGTTAGACATCCTGGGAATAGCCATGATTGGTGCTGTGGGGGCTCTGGCACTTGGTTCGGCTGTTTCCATCCCCTTCCTGGATCAGTTCGACATCGAGACCGACACCCTGCTCGTCGGCATACTTCTCGCTGCCGGAGCAGTTTTTGTCGTGAAGACAGTTCTTGGTATCGCGCTGAACCGCACAACCATGCTCTATCTGGCAAAGATTGAAACGCTCTACTCCGTTCAGGTGGCGAAGTCGATTTTTTTGGGAAGCCTCTCTCACCTGCGGAAACAATCTCAGCCAGAAATCGAGTGGGCGATTCTGAGATCAACGAGTATCGCTTTCCCGGGCCTCCTCGGGCAAGCGATGGCTCTGGTCACCGAAGCTTCTCTTGCCATCCTTGTCTTCGGCTTTCTATTTCTGACCGACTGGCAATCAGCTATCGCCGTCGTCCTCTACTTCTCCTTAATTCTGGCGATGTTTCAGATTTATTCCCAACGTATTCTGACAAAGGCAGGGTCCGAATTCTCTCAAGGCTCTATTGCGGTCAATCAGGCAATTTCAAACCTCACTAACGCCTTCAGGGAGATTAAGGTCTTATCTAAGACATCCGTATTCATGGATTCTCTGGCTGAATCCCGCGGACAGGTGGCACGTGGAACGGCGACGAATCTCTACATAGGGGCAATACCTCGGCTGATTGCTGAGATTGGTCTCATTGCTGGTGCGATTGGATTTGTTGCGTTTCAGTACGTGCGGGGAGATGGGCTTTCTAGCCTCGTTATTTTTGGTGTGTTTCTCATGGGAAGCCTGAGAATGATGTCTGCTCTCCTTCCACTGCAACGAGCCTTCATGGCGATAAGGTTTGCGGCTCCCAGTGCCGCGGCAGCACAAGACCTGTTAGCCGAACTGAACGGGTCTCTTCGAGAAAAAGACGCACAGCACACTGACCCCCGCAGCTCTCATCAGTATCCCGCCGCCGCTCGAGATGAGGGCGGCTACGGCGTATCTCTGCAGAGTCTCAGTTTTGAATATGACGATGCACAGGATTCCTCTCCTGTCCTTCACAACATCTCGCTATCCATCACACCCGGAAGCGTTGTTGCTTTCATTGGCCCCTCGGGCGCCGGGAAAAGCACACTTGTTGACGTCATCCTGGGGCTCAATCACGCAACGTTTGGCAGTGTTGAGTGTTCCGGGATGTCACCTGTGGCATTGCGAACCCTGAGCCCAGGCTCGATTAGTTACGTTCCCCAAAAACCAGGCTTGGTTTCTGGCACCATCGAGCAAAACATTGCTCTCGGTGTCCCGATTGAAGAAATTGATCACATAGCGCTCTGGGATGCGATTACTGCGGCGAAACTGACTGCACTCGTCGCTTCCCTTCCCGACGGAGTCAAGTCATCACTTGGCAAGCAATCTGATTCGCTCAGCGGCGGACAAATTCAGCGTCTTGGTTTAGCCAGAGCCCTCTACACAAGACCTCGCCTCCTTGTGTTGGATGAGGCCACGAGTGCCCTTGATGCGGAGACAGAAGCAGCCATCTCTGAGAGCTTGGCGTTACTCAAAGGCCACACCACGCTCATTGTTGTTGCCCACCGCCTCTCCACGGTTCAAAGGGCCGATGTGATCCACGTCCTAGACGAAGGCCGCATTATTGCCTCGGGAACATTCCAGGAACTACGAAAAGGTAGCCCCCTGGTGAAGAAATACGTTCAGTTGATGTCATTTGACGATTAGATATCTCAACGCCCTGGGGCTTTGAGATATCTAATCAGTGGCTATGAAGAAGCGCTCGGCTGGAAAGTTAGAGAGCCATCGTGGAAGCTTTCGTGCAGGCCGGCGAGTTCATCAGGGTGACGCTGCGCTGAGGAGAGTCTCCAAATGAGTTCGTGGTTGCTTTTTAGCAGCTGGTCACCGCTCGAGTAGAGGACCTCGTGGAGTTTTTCTCCAGGGCGTAAGCCCGTGTAGCTGATGTCTGCGGACTTACCCGACATCTCGATCATCCGCTCGGCGATATCCAATATCCGCACTGGTTGCCCCATATCCAAGACAAAGATGGAGCTCTTCTCCCTCTCGGTGCCCGCCTGGAGGACAAGCTGGCATGCTTCAGCAATCGTCATGAAGTAGCGGGTGGCATCTGGATGGGTAACGGTGACGGGTTCACCATTGTCAATCAAATACGCAAGGGTGGGAACCAGTGATCCCCTGGAGCCCAAGACGTTTCCAAACCTCACCGATAAGTACTCGCCCTCACCTTGGAGCGAAGCCCATGCGGTGAGTTCTTCTGCCAAACGTTTTGACCGCCCAAGCACGCTCGAAGGGTCAGCCGCTTTATCGGTAGAGATATTTACAAACGTTTTCACGCCAGCATCACGTGCCGCAATCAAGACATTGAGCGTGCCCTGCACGTTGGTTTTCCACGCTTCGGAGGGGAAGTTTTCCAACACCGGTAAGTGTTTAAGAGCAGCCGCATGAAAAACAACATCAGGTTTGTGGTGGGCGAGGATGCTGTGGATGGCCTCAGAGTCACGTATATCGGCAAGAACCACGTTGGGTGCATCGAGGAGACCACTTTTGTCTGTAACAAGCTGGGCTTGTTGGAGCCCTGTTTCATCCCTGTCCAAAAAAATAAGCTGTCGTGGACCAAAAGCTGCCACCTGCTTGCACAGCTCAAGCCCAATAGAGCCCCCAGCCCCCGTAACCAAGACGGTCTTGCCAGAAATCATGGAACTCACCTGCGGGGAATCGATAGTGACGGCCCGGCGGCCGACCAAGTCTTCAATACCCAATTCACGCAAAACAATGTCGCGGCCAGAGGAGCCTAATATTTCACTGAAGCTCGGAAGCACCAGGATCTCGAGTCCCAAGGGGGAGGCAACTTCACTTATTCTTGCCAAAACATCAGAGTTAGCGCGAGGAATGGCAACGATGAGGGTCTCTGCGCCCGTCTTGCGAACGATCGATTCGAGATCCTCAAAAGAACCCAGCATCTTGACCCCAGCAATCCACCGATTGGATTGCCGCGGATCATCATCCAAGAGCCCGACAGGAAGATATTGAGACTGCGGGTCCTGGAGCAACTGTGGAATCAGGGTGTCTGCCATCTGACCGGCGCCATAAACCAGCGCGCGTTTGGCCCCCGGAGGCTTTTGACCGGTCGCACGAAAAAATCGTCGCAGTGTGCGAGCAGCACCACTTGCCAGGAGAAAGAGCGGTGTGGCGATAAAGACAACACTGCGCGGAATGCCCCACTCGGCGCCAAAGAGATAGACCGCCACGGCGAAGGGCGCACTGGTCGACGCGGTGGAAATCAGTAAAGCGACAAGTTCATCAAAGGATGCCGTCTTATGTCGCGAGCGGTACAGGCTGATGATTTTTCCAAAGACAAAACTGACAGCGGCCAAAGACACCCCAAGGGCGATGAAGGCCGCCACGTCGATCGCCCTGAGGTCAAATTCGTACCGAAATACTCCCGCAAGAAAAACAGCTCCCAACCAGGAGAAAGAATCAAAGAGAGCCTGTCCCCCCACCTTTCGGCGAATCCACTCGAAAATCAATTGACCCACCTTTTTTACTGAAGCCTCATTTTACCCAACTGGTGACAAAGAACTCCCGCAAGCTTTCCGTTGCGCCATACGTTTGAGCTGCCCCAACCTATTCTTCCATTGACCTATTTCTCCATTGTAAGGGGCGCCTCCCTTAGGTTACTCAGCCCAGCACACTGCCGAATCAGATGTTTGTCCTGCTCTAGCCCAACTCGGCACTAGGAGTAGGGCTAGAGCCACGGAACGGTTCCATCATTTCAGTACCCTGAGGGTTCACGCCCCGGCCAAGAAACAGCACCACGAGGGATTTTACAAGAATGCAGACATCACGAGAAAAGGAATACGTCTCCACGTATTGCGCATCAAGCTCCAACCTTTCATCCCAAGTGAGGGTGTTCCTGCCATTCACCTGAGCTAACCCCGTGAGGCCTGGCCTCACGGTGTGTCTTGTTGCCTGCCGGGAATCGTAAAGCGGGAGATACTTGGTCAACAGTGGCCTTGGCCCAACCATACTCATATCACCTTTGACCACATTCCACAACTGGGGCAATTCATCAAGGCTCAACTTACGAAGAAACCGACCCACAGGGGTCACACGATCTGCTTCAGTTTGCGACGGCAGAAGTCTTGACTCGCTATCCATCGTTCGAAACTTATATAACCGAAAAGGCTTCCCCCGCAAGCCTGGCCTGGTTTGCAGAAAAAGCACAGGTCTCCCCTGAGCAAGACGGACAACAATCACCACGATCGCCATCAAAGGACTGAGCAGAAACAGTAAGACCGCAGCAAACAACGTGTCCAACATTCTCTTGAGGAGTGAATAAAGACTACCGCTCACAATTGACCACTTCCTAGGCCTTGGATGCCAGAAATTCGTGAACGCTACTTTCTATCCGGCCCCACTGTTCATCGGAAAGATTGGACCCGCTGGGAAGAGCAACCCCGCTGCGGAAGAGACGCTCCGATGAACCATCGACATACGCTTCGCAGTGTTCATAGAGAGGTTGAAGATGCATGGGTTTCCATAGAGGACGCGACTCAATGTTCTTTCCCTCTAGAAACTCAGACAATTCTGCGGCAGTCCACGGCAACTCCTCCGACACAACAATCGAGGTTAGCCAGCAATTGTCTTCGTCGTCATTACCCCCGAAGACCTCAACTCCCCAGGCTGCCTGGAACAGCTCCCGGTATTTGTGGCGATTGGAACGGCGTCGCTCAATCATTTCCGGAAGACGCTGGATTTGAGCCCTACCAAGAGCAGCAAGGACATTGCTTAGCCGATAGTTATAACCCAGCTCCCGATGTTCGTAGTGGACTACCGGTTCCCTCGCTTGGGTGGCTAAGAACCTCACCCTCCGAGCCAATGACCCGTCATCTGTAAGCACCATTCCACCACCAGAGGTGGTAGCAATCTTGTTTCCGTTGAAAGACACAATGGCAGCATCTCCAAAACTCCCCGCAGGTTTGCCACTGTGGGAAGCGCCTAACGACTCGGCGGCATCAGCAAGAACGGGAATTCCATGCCGTTCACACAACTCAAGAATGGCGGTGTAGTTCACCGTCTTACCGAGAAAATCCACCGGCAACACCGCCCCAATTTTGCGACCAGACAACAGCACCGATGCAATAGCCTCCTCAAGGAGAACAACGGAAATGTTCCCCGTCGAAGCATCAGAATCAACAAAAACAGGCACAGCCCCTGCATAAGAAATAGCGTTCGCTGTGGCAACAAACGTCATCGTGGAGGAAATAACTACGTCGCCGGGCTTCACGCCTAAGGCAATCAGTGCCAGATGCAGCGCTGCTGTTCCCGAGGACACACCCACCCCGTATTCACGGTTGCATAGGCGGGCAACCTCAGATTCAAAGGCGTCGAGGTCTGCGCCTGCGGGAGCTAACCAACCTGACTCAATGGCGCTTCCGACAAAACGCCGTTCTAGCTCGCCACCATCTGGTGGGGAAAGCAAAATCCGAGATTGATTCACAACCAGCACGCTACCGCAAAGAGGTGGTCACTTTCTCTAGAGCGATGTAATTCTGAACTGAATCGCCCTGTGTGACGCACTCGCCAATCCTTCACCTTCAAAAACCTGCGGCGAGCCGATTATTTACGTTTAGAAAGCTCTTCTAAAAATTCCATAATTTCAGCAAGCACTGCTGCCTCACTAAAGTCCGCCACTGCCCGTGCCCTCGCGGAGCTGCCAAGACTCTTTATTGATTCGGGGTTGCAGAGGAGCGCGAAAACTGCTTCAGAAAAGTCCTTAGTGGACTTGAGCTGCACCGTGATTCCGGTTACCCCATTGACAACAGAGTCAACCGCGCCTGTCGCGTCTGTGGTGACTGCCGGGACGCCTGAAGCCGCGGCTTCGAGGACAACATTGGGGAACCCTTCTCTCCGAGTCGGTAGTAATAAAACATCCATCAGTTTGTAGTAGAGCTCTACGTCGCTGACAACGCCGACATGTTTGATTCTTCTGCCAAAATCATTGAGTTTATTCAACACATCAGTCTCTGCTTCGACCGACCCGACAACGAGCAGTTCGTGATCGATGTTCTTTTCCGAAAGCAACATACGTGTTGCGAGAAGCGAATCTGCACCTTTGTCTCGAGAAAAGCGGCCCACAAACCCAAGAACTGGAACGCCTTCGGCCAGACCGATTTTCTTCGCTAGAGGCAGTGTTGACTCAAGGATCGCTGGTGTAAATCGCTCGGTATCAACGCCATGGGAACTCCCCTCGCCAATGACGAGGATTTTGGTCGATTTGCATAGTCTGAGCTCTAGGTACTTGTCAGCGAGGCTTCTACTTGCAGCCAGCACGTCGGTCGCTGCCGCCGAGGCGGCGCGCTCGAACCCTGCGAACACCTTCCTACTTAGGCCAGCAGTTGTCTCCATGCGCAAACCCCATAAGCCGTAAACGCGGCTTGGCACCCGAGTCAACTTACCCGCAACGAGCGCGAGAAAGGATGCTTTTGGTGTGCCAACGAATAGGACGTCAGGATTGATCTTCCTCATTAAGTTGACCCAACGAAACAATGCAATAACGTCGCGAAGCAATGAGGGTTCGCGTTTCATGAGAAGTTCGTGATGGAAGATTTTTGAGTCACCAATTATCTGACTCTCCGGACCAGGGCTACTGACGACGTGGACTTCCCAGCCATTCTCATTGAGAACATGAGGTAGCCGGCCAAAGAGGATAACTGACTGTGAGACTGTCACAGCAAGGACAATCGTTGGTGTTTTATTCAATTACTTCCAATCGAACCGCAGATCACTATTGTGTCTTTTTTGGGGCGCCATTGCCAAATACAATGTTATGACGAGATCTGCCGTCTCTCGCACTCCGATTCGACCGATTCTTCTTCTGTGCCCGCACCCTGTTTCAAGTGGACCTGATGTGCCCCTTTGTGGACCGCGCTCACACCCTTTGCAACTAGCCCGTATGGGTTGTTTTGCTTTCGTTTGGTTTCAGGGGCATGACCCCATTTTTTAGATCCATAAGGCTACGCCGGGTAAAAAATCTGCCGTATAATTTGCTTATTGTGATGGTGAATGAGCACGTTGAGCAGCCGACTCTCACCATCATCACTGTTGTTCTCAACGATGACGAAGGCCTTCGAAGGACAGCTCAAACTCTCCTCGGTAGCCTGAGCAGGCCAGTCAACTGGCTAATTGTGGACGGCCATTCAACAAAAACCTCTGGCGTTCTCCTCGAAACACTGCGCCGCGAACCGAACGTTAGTGTCGTCAGCCGAACACCGGCCGGAATTTATGATGCCATGAATTATGGCTGGAGAATGTCCAACGGTGTCTGGGCCTGGTTCATCAACGCGGGAGATGTGCTGCTTAGTCCACGGTCCGTGACCCAGGCACTGGAACTCATTGGTGGGTGTTCCGACAAGGCCATTATCGGGACCCCAGTTTTTTATATTTCGCCGACCCGGCGGGTTTTTTCAATCGCCGAGGCCAAAACCCCAGATGTTTCAAACAACTGGCACGGTGCTTTCCATCATCAAGGAGCACTAATTCGCTGTTCCGCAATTGCATCGGTGGGAGGATTTCGAGCTGACCTGGAAATCTCGTCAGATGGGGCACTGATTGATGCCGTTGTTCGGGGCTTTCCTTCTGCCACCTTTCAAGTTCCTCTGGTGGGATTTTTCCCTGGAGGAGCCTCGACGAGGAGACACTCTCAAGCACTCAGAGAGACAAATTCCTTCAGACCTGGTGCTTATCCTCTCCCAAAGAGGCTTGAACTGGCAGTAAAAAATAGGGGGATGCGAGTGCTTATATGGGCAAGCGAGACGCTCATGCTGAAGAAAATAGTTGACGAATACCTAAAGGTTCGCGAGCGACGAATCCTTGCCTCGTTTGCGGCTCAAGGTGACAGGAATCCCGAGCGTAGTCAGTGACCAGGTTGGCGGGCGACGGTGCTGTTGGTAATTTCTTTGGACATGATGAGAGACCGCAAAAACTACGTTCCGACTTTGTGGCTCCTTGGGATTCCAGAATTCCCTTTTTACAATAGATTCTTATATGCAGGTTTCAGAAAAGCAGCCAACCTGCGCGTCCTGTTAGATTTGTATAACGGTATTCCGGGCCAAAGGTCGAGTAGCCTGCAAAGGGAGTAATGTGCAAAGGAGAAGTGTTTATCTCCAAATGAGAGAGTGGGGCCTCGATCCGAGACTTTTTGTTAGCGCGGTTTCTGGATTCACCGGAGTTTTTGAGGACTATAGAAAACTCCGCCGGCAACGGCGGGGAAGCCCCCACGGCCAGGATTTTAGAATTGGTGCACCCTACTTTATCTACAAGGACAAGGCCGATCGTGCTGGGGCAGCTAGGGGTCACTATTTCTGGCAGGATCTTTTGGTTGCCAGGGAAATCCATAAGAAAAACCCGACCCGCCATATCGATGTCGGGTCGAGCGTTGCCGGATTTGTTTCCCACGTAGCGTCATTTCGTGAAATTGAAGTTATTGATATTCGACCACTAGAAAACAATATTCCAGGAGTCATTTTTACCCAAGGTGATATTACCCGGCTCGATATAAAGCTTGAAGGGGTTGCTGACTCGGTTTCATGTCTTCACACGCTGGAGCACATTGGGCTAGGCAGGTATGGCGATGAGCTTGATTTCGACGGGTGGATCAGTGGTTTTGAGAACCTTTGCAGGCTACTCAGCCCAGGCGGCACCCTGTACTTGAGCGTCCCAACAGGAGCGTCCCAACGGATTGAGTTCAACGCTCATCGGGTATTCTCTCTTCCTTTCCTCGCCGACTTTATTGGGCAGCGGATGTGTATTGAACGAGTTACCTTCCTTGACGACCATGACAATCTTTACGAAAATGTTGACTTAGATTCCGTTGAAGCACGAGGCAGTTTTAAATCAAACTACGGGCTGAGTATCTGGTTCCTCTCAAAACCCGGGTCACTGCCTTCATGACCAATTCGCTAGGGCCCGTTGTCACGGTGGTGATGCCAATTCACGGGAGACCCACCTGGCTCCGGCAAGCGCTTGAATCAATCCGCAATCAATCATTTGCGGACTGGGAGTTCATAGGATTTCTCGATGGGGTCAACCGGGAAGCGAAGGAAATCCTAGATTCATTCGGCGGTAGATTTGTCTACCTATCGAGCGACGAAAATATTGGCACCGCCGCTGCTCGGAATGCTTGCATTCTTCAAGCTAAAGGCAAATACATTGCGACCTTGGACTCCGATGATTATTGGCCGGCCGATCATCTCCAAGCCCAGGTCAAAGTTTTGGAGGAATTCAAAGAAATAGTTTTGGTCGGATGTAGCGCCCACATGATTGATGGCGACGGGAAGTTATTGAGTAAAGATATTGTGGCGCTAGACACTGACTTGAGAAGAAAACTAATCAAACGTAATTGTTGTGTGAATTCAAGTGTCGTCTTTCGCCGTGACGCTGTGATGCAGGTTGGGCTCTATCGTCCGGGGCTTAGACGGGTGGAGGATTACCATCTCTGGCTTCGTTTGGCATTGTTGGGAGAAGTTTCAAACAATAGCAACCGAATGGTTTACTACCGGGTCCACCCCCAACAATCGAGCGCAGGCACGCCAACTTGGTCTGCTATGAAAGCCATCGGTCATGCCCGGTATGAGGCCGCGAGAAGCTTAAACGTGAGTGTGCTAAAAGTCCGCGTGTGGCATTGGTTGTGGGTGGCGCGGCAGTGGACGCGACCGGCAACAAGGCGTTTGCGCCCAGCCGTTAAAGGCGTAATCGCAATGAGCCGCTGACTTCGCCAAATGTAATTGGTGGGGTGCTGCGGAGTTTTCGGACCGTAGTTTAGGTCAATTTCTTATGCCGCTAATGCTTGCAGTCGGTTAGGATAGTGGACGTCGTTGGGGCGGCGGTTGTTGTGAAACCCCTCGATATTGAACCGCCTCGGGGTTTAATGGAGACTGTGTTTATGTGATTTCGGCCAACTCTTTTGACCGGCTGGCCCCAGCATAGAACGTTGCTTCGAACTCTGCCGGTGGAACATCACCCTGGTATCCGTGGAGGCGCGCAGTGTTGTGCCAATGACCTGCCCCCTGTTTTAGGTCCAGTTGATCTGACCCCCAAATATTGGCCGTTGTTTATGAGAGTTGTGGGATGGTGGGCTTCGAAAGGAGCACCACATGCCGCACCAATACCCCCCACATTTCCGTCGGGAAATGATCGACCGGATGCTCGGCGGTGAACCCGTGTTAGCCCTGGTTTTAGAAACCGGTGTCCCGGAGCAGACCCTCCACCGGTGGAAACACCAAGCCCTCATCGACGCAGGCCTCGTGGAAGGTGTTGACTCAACCCAGAACGCTGAATTACGTGCAGCGAAGAAGCGGATCAAGGCGTTGGAAGAGGAACTGCAACTGGTGAGAGAAGCTTCAGCATTGTTTGATTCGTTGGCGGTGGTTGACCCAAAAGAACACAGGCCGTCTCAGAACAACTCGTGACGGCCGGACATTCCATCAGGAAAGCCACCAGGGTGTGTGGTGTGAACAGGTCCACTTTTGGGTATCGGACCAGGCCACGAACCCCTGGCAACCGGGAAATACGACGCCTGCTCCTCACTGATTCCATCAGTCAGGTCCATGGTGAGTCCCGGGGAACGTATGGTTACCGGCGGGTCCACGCAACCTTACGAATTGAACGAGACCTGATAGTCAACCATAAGCTTGTCGCCCAAGTAATGGCCGAGTTGGGCCTTGAGGGGCTCCCCAAAAGGAAATCCCGCAAACGTAACCTGGTGAGTGTTCGAACCACGAATGACCTGGTGAAACGGAACTTTAGCGTGACTGGTCCGAACCGGTTATGGGTGACCGACATTACGGAGCATCCCACGAGGGAAGGTCTCGTTTATGCGTGTGTGGTTTTGGACGCGTTTTCGAGAAAAACGGTCGGGTGGGCGATCGATAGGAAAGCGGAAACCACCCTGGTGAACTCGGCCCTTTACATGGCGTGGTCCACCCGTGAGACAACGCAAGACAGCATCATCCACGCAGACCATGGGACCCAGGGTGGATTCAACTGGTCGTCGCAACACCCTGACCTCGGAGGTGTTCAAGGATGGCGACGGCAGACTGGAGTAAAAAGACGAGTGATGCGCTCGAAGGGA
>Ga0307979_1002178_pt1 | contig 13675 bp, 7 predicted proteins | sample OrgLakmetage1058_FD_201833 | JGI IMG/M metagenome (GOLD analysis project Ga0307979, IMG submission 201833) | Saline water microbial communities from Organic Lake, Antarctica - #1058 | ecosystem: Environmental > Aquatic > Non-marine Saline and Alkaline > Saline | place: Antarctica: Organic Lake...
TTCTGAAATTATCATCTCACATCTCTTGCACCTATCTTACGAAACGTACTTCAGCAGAACGCTCGAGGAAGCTAAGATTGCGCTACGCTTAGCAATTGCTTCTCCGTGGCGAGTCGGCTGGACTTCTGATTGTACTTTCGAAGAGCGAAAGTTTTTGTCGTCAACATAGTTTTATCAAATTCTCCCCCTCGGTCCCCTCCTCGGAAGGCAAAGCGCCCATCTTCCCCGCCGGTACCTGCCATCCATAATTCACACGCACGCAAGAATTCCCGTGATTCCTCGCTCGACTCTGGTAGTCCAGCCTCACGACTTAAAACCACGCCGGAACGCGTCGCGCCCGAGGAAAGGCCCGTGGAAGGAACCATGCCGACCCTCGTTGCCAAAGACCTGACTCAGGCCCAATTTGAAGAACTCGTGACCAAACCAAGCGAGTACGTCACAGCTCAATTTGTTAGCAGGGGGAGCGTGGAAAGGAATTGGCAAAAACGAATCATGCATTGTGCTCAGTAGTAATTTCTTCTATGTAAGCCGCTCATAGTTTGCCCCCTCTCCATTTTTAATCCGTCAGAACCCAACTTTCGCTTCCTTCTCATCTTAACTTTCCCCTTCTCTCACTAACGCGCAGGGGGGCTTCTGCGAAAGCTTCTACCGAGCAGCCAGCGTTGCGCAAGCGCTCCTTTTTCGCGGACACCTTCACTCAAACATACATTTTGACCAAGAAAAACTTTCTGGTGCAGGGGCGCTCGACTACAGCGCTCCTGACTCAGCTCTTCATTGGAGTGATCTTCCTGGCCATCTTGCGCCTCATGCAGTTCAGTGTGGAAACCAACCCAGGTATGCGAAAACATCTGAGAATGCTTGCTATTTGATGCGTCCATCCTCGACCTTTTAATCTGCCTATATCCTTCCTGAACTTTCTTCGTTGAAGCACATTGTTCAGATGGTTCGCCTACGTTATTCATCAGTTCATTCAATCTTCTTTTTTCTTTCCTTTCGTTTCTGTTTCTGTTTCTGTTTTTTTTTCTTTACCTGTATACTTGCAGCCTTCTTGACCGACTACTTCGACCTGCGCGAGCCGGAAGCGCGCAGCATTGGCCTGCCCTCGCCGTGCTTCGCCCACGCGTGGGACGATCCCCTGGGCTGCTACTCCTTCATCGCCAGCCCCAACGGCGACGACGGCGTGGGGGCCTTCGCTGCGCAAGTGTCGGCGCAAATGGCGAGCGATGCCGGCTTTGGCGGCCGAGGCGAAGCCAAAGGGTAATAGACGGCAGGATTGAATGAATAGGGCAATAACAAGAATAGAAGCCGCATCATCATGCACATGTAGTAGCTTGCTCTTTCACACCTGGTTTCTGTTGGTGTAATGGTTCTAATAACTTTAAACAGAGGAAATACAATTTTGACGGGCGACTTTTACTTCAACGTCTCCAAATTTATTCTGCCTTTCTTACTTATTTCTTCAGGTATGAGCTCTTCGAATCGCCCGAATACATTGACAACTGGCTCTTTCAGAACCAGAACGCGACCCCGATCGCGATCCTCTTTCACAGCAACGGGACTCAGGGCGGTGGCGTGGGCGCGGTCAGCTACACCTTGCAGGTCAACACCACGGCGGTTTGCAACGTGATTGGTACGCTGGACTGCTCCTCGCCCAAATTCGACTTGCAAGCGCGGTTCGAACGGCTGGTGGACCAAGCGCTGCTGCGGGTGAGCACCGGGGTGCCCACGGCCGAGCTCAAAGTGGCGGTGTCCGACTTCCCGCACCCCGCCGGAACCTTACGGTGGGACGTGATGCAGCAGTACGGCAACGACTGGCTGTACATTGCCCTGGTCATGAACTTCGTGATTCAGCTGGCGTTCGTGGTGATGGAGAAAGAGAAGCACTTGCGGGCGTCCATGCAACAAATGGGCCTGAGCCGCACCGCGTACTGGCTCTCGTGGTTCATCAGCTGCGAAATGCTCAACTTGCTCTTGGTGCTGCTGTTCTGTGGCTTTGGCGCCGCCGTGCAGTTTGAGTTTTTCTTGGAGAACGCCTTCAGCGTGTACTTCGTGCTCTTTTACTTGACCGCCACCGCCTTTACCTTGCTGGCCTTCTTCTTCTCCACGCTTTTGTCCACCACCGAAGCCGCGCGCTCGTTTGGAATTGTGTGGTACATCATGACTTTTCTGGCGATCCCTATCTTAGTGATCTTCTACTTTTACAGTGGAAAAGAAGCCGACATTGAAATCGCCAAAGGTTTATCGCTGATTTCCTCGGCACCTTTTTTCAAAGGCGTTGGGGATCTGATTCGGGCATCCTCCGGCGGCGCAGGCAAGGGCATGCAATGGGAGCTGGGCGAAGGTGAAGTCCCCGGCACGCGCGTTTCGGACATTGAATACGCCTTTCCCGGATTCTTCGGCAGCAGTGGGGGTGCGTGGTACTCCCTCGACGATTCTTACGCAGCCCTGGGCTACTGCTGCTTGCTGTACTCAATTTTGACCTGGTACTTCGACCACGTGGTGCCCAACGAGCACGGCCTCGCGCACCACCCCCTGTTTTTCGTGGACCCCAAGTACTGGGGTTTTGCGGCTGCCTCTGGAGGCGCAGGCGCGGCGGCTACGGCAGCTGCCACGAACAAAGGCAGCCTAGCCACGGGAGGCGGAGGAGATGGCACCATGCGCACAGTGCGCAACAACTCGAGTGGCCCCACCCTGGGCGACGACGCCGACGCTGACGTGGCCAGCGAAGCGCAACGGGTCTACGCCGACAACTTCAACGACCGGGGCCCCGTGGCGGTGAAAATTCGGGGCGTGGTGAAGCACTTCAACAGCCGAGTCTACGAGTGGCTTTATTCCAACTCCTGGGCGGGGGCGCTGTGTTATGGCGCCGTGCCGGCCGCCCTCTTCACCGTGGCGGGGGGTTCGCGTGCCTCGGCGGGTGGCTTTTTCATGTTCTTGATCGTGTTTGCGCTCATTTTGAAGTTCGTGCCGTTCAGCTTCCGGCTCCGGGTGAAGCCTACTTCTAAGTTCAGTGCTTTCACAGCGGTGAAAGGCGTCAGCTACGCGATAGAAGACAACTCCACTTTCGTGCTCCTCGGCCACAACGGTGATGACTGCTTTTATGGCTTCATGTTACAAATTTATAATTTGTTTGCCAGCGGTAGATAAATCTTTTGCTTCATGCTCCCTTCTGAATTACATTTCTTTTCGCCTCTCTTTCTCAATTTCTGTACTGATCACCATCTCTCTTGACCATCATTCCAGGCGCGGGCAAGTCCACCACCTTCAACATGCTCACGGGCCTCATGCCTTTGAGCGGGGGGGACGCCTTCATCTTCGGCCTCTCGGTGAAGCACGAAATGCACTTGATTGCGCAGATCATGGGGGTGTGCCCGCAGCATGACGTTTTGTGGGACAACCTCACGGGCCGCGAACACTTGGAGCTCTTTGCGAAGCTGAAGAACATCCCGGCTGACGAGATCAGCCAAGAAGTAGAGGCCCGGCTCAAGGACGTTGCTCTAGAGGAGGCTGCGGACGTGGAGAGTGGCAGTTATTCGGGCGGCATGCAGCGGCGCCTCTCGCTGGCCATTGCGCTTTTGGGGGACCCCAAGATTGTGTTTTTGGACGAACCCACGACCGGCATGGGTAAGGAAACAAGTCTCTTGGCTCATAAATTGCATCAACATGCAGCTCTGATTTGGCAACGTCAAGTATTCTTTTCACGCTGTTAAATTCATTGACATTTGCTTGAAACGTGAAATGCCAGACTTTTGTGCGCTATCGTTTTCTTACTTTTCTTCTTGCACGCGCGTGGGGTGTTGCTGCATCATCATGTGCGCACATGTATACGACTCCTACAGACCCGGTGACCCGGCGCTCGGTGTGGGACTGCATCAACCGGGCCAAGAAAGGGCGCGTGATCATCCTCACCACCCACTCGATGGAGGAAGCCGACATCTTGGGAGACCGCGTCGCGGTGATGAGCGGCGGGCAACTGAGTTGCATCGGCACCTCGCTCCACCTCAAGAACAAGTTCGGTGGGGGTTTTCGCCTGTCTCTGATCGCGCCCTCGGCCAACGCGCCCCAAGTGAAAGAAATGGTGTGCAACGCCCCCGGCGTGGGCGCCAAATTCGTGTCGGAAACCCAGGGGCTGTTTCTGTTCCGTTTGGCGAATGCGGACGCCACCTCGCTGCAGAAATTCTTTGAAGATCTGGAAGCGCGAAAAGCCGAGCTTGGGGTGTCGGATTTGTCGATTGGGAACGCGACTTTGGATGACGTCTTCATCAACTTGGCGCTGGCTGAAGAGAAAGACCAAGGCGAAGAAACCGCCGCTGCGGCCCTCAAAGCTGGCGGAATCAAGCAAGCAGGCCCCACGGTCACTGGAGGCGGAGGAGATAGCGGCAGTGGTGTGGTGGTTGCGCAGCCAGCGGAAACTGCGCAGCTTTCTGCGGCTGGCATCAAGCAGGCTGGCCCCACCACCACTGCTACTGCCGGAAGCAGTAGCAACGACGATGCGGAGCATGGCTGCTGCAACGCAGCTTGCTGCGAGAAGTGTTTCTTTGGGCCGAGCCGCTACTGCTGCGACTGCGGGTGCTGCTCGTGCGAGTGCGCTTGCCTCCAAAAGAAGACCAGTTCGAAGGATGATGCCGCCAATAGTGCTGCTGGAGACAAAGACAAGTTGGGCAAGCCACAATCGCAGGTGGCTGCCCTGGTCAAGAAGTCGATTGCGTTCCAGCTGCGGCAAAAGAAAATGATGTGCTGCATCATCATGTTCCCCACCCTGTTCATCGTGCTGATTGCTCTGCTCGGGACGCTGGTCTTTGACCCTCTTACAGCGGACGCCTTGGCCAAGTACAATTGGGACTGCATGCAGGACCTTGTCAAGCAAACCAGCTACAGCGGGCCCGGGATTTCGGTGGGTGGAATTTCCGACAAAAACCCCCAGTACGAAAACAACGATTGGCCTCCTTTGCATGGGTTGGAAACCCCTAGTTTCACCTACTACGTGTCGTACCCTGAGGAGCTGGCTAGTGGAGTGGGCGAGCAAAGTTTGGGCGAGCAAGAAGTGTTGCCATGGGAGCGTGAATATTTGGCGCAGTTCCCCAAACTCAAAGACTGCCAAGACGCTTACGACGAAGCTTACGACGCCGCGGTGGCAGAGGTCACGTCCGAAGCCGAGGTGGATTCCCTCAGTTACGCCAAGACCTGGGCGAGCTATGGCAACACCACGCAGTCAGTGACTTCTTACCCAACCTGCAAGGACGGCAACGACGAAAAGACCAAAACCACGGTGGATTTGCGCCTCAAACAGGGGGACGGAACGGGGGCTCCTCGACCGAGCAAGCTGGCGTGGCACGTGTACTTGAACTTAACCCAGACTTTCAACGAGTGCAAGGAGAAGGTGAGCCCGATGCAAAGCTTCAACAACTCCAAGAGCGAAGGGGTCCTCGACACACAAGCTGCCACGTCAGCCGTGAGCGGGATTCTGGAGCACCTCTCGTTTGCCCCCATTCAAGAAAGCTTGGTGAAGAGCGACTTCAACAGCCGCATGTACACGGCTCTGGGCGCCTACGCGCTGGCCACCGGCAGCACTTGTGGCTACTCAAACTCCAGCAAGGAATGCGATGCGCTGGGTGCCCCGTGCGTCTGGAACTTTTTGGGGGTGGGCACTTGCGACTTCGCCCCCGGGGACGTCGCCTCAGGTGCTCCTTCGTCGGCGCCGAGCCACATTGCCACCTACCTCTGCGCCGAGCACAACACCAACCTCAACCAGTTCGCGACGGGCGCCTTGGGCTACGGCCTAGTCTCGGGCGACGAGTCGTACACCACCGTAGGCTCCGCCCGGGTAGATGCCTTCTGCACCTGGCACGCCGACCTCGACAGCGCTCGCGGGACGCGCGCGTCGTATGCGGGCACCTCCCGCAGCGACTTAAACGCGCTGCTGTACGACGACTGGGAAGGCACCTGGGACGAAGCCACGGCTACGCACTTGACCAAGTTCACGTCGTACCATTTCGCGGCCGCCAACTCGGACACCCAGCAATACGACTTCACGGCGTACTTCAACTTGAGTGGCCTGTGCGGGTTCTACGGTGGCGACGAGGTGGAGTGCGAGAACTCGGCCGCCGACGCTCCCGTGAAGGATTACTTGCCGAGCAACCCCGTCACTGACATGCTGCTCACGGTGCAGAGCCGCATGAGCTCCGCGGTGCTTACAGCAGCGGCAGGTATGGGCGTCGACGTTGGCCTGAAAACCTTTCCCCAGATCTTGGACAAGTGCCTCTACGACCCACTGGGCTGCAACAGCATTGTGGACTTCATCGCGACCGTGTTTTTGCCGTACATTTTCTTGATTTACGTCTACGTGATCCAGGGCCTCGTGGTGTTCGAGAAAAGCTCGCACTTGCGGGACATCATGGTGATGTCGGGCCTGAAAATGCGGGTCTACTGGACGGTGCTGTGGGCGTTCTACTTCGTGCAATACATGGCCATGGTGTTTGTGCTGTGGGCCGCAGGCGCCGCCACGGGCTTGAACACCTTCACCATTCACGACCCTTTGGTATTGCTCTTGTTCTTCGTGCTGTGGGGGCAGTGCATGATTGCGTTCAGCTTCATGTTGACCACTTTCTTTCAGTCGCCGCGGACCGCCACCGTGGTGCTCCTCTTGGTGACGGTGCTGTCGGTGCAAGCGGGGACGACTCTGCTGGTGCAAAACATCATTAACCCCCTCGTGGGGGACGACGAAACCCCGTATTTGCCCTACATGTGGTTCCCGCCCCTGGTCATGCTGCGGTGCATCCTGTGGCTGGCCTACGGCGCTGCGTTCAACGCCCCCTGTACTCTGGCCAACCTGGGCACCTACGGCAACTCCGCGGTGAGCCGCTGCTTTTGGTACATGTTCGTGGAGACCTTCATCATGGCGGGCCTGACGTACTACCTGGAGGCAGTGCTCGCAGCGGGTGGCGCTGCGAGGCACCCGCTCTTTTGCGTGGCGGATCTGAAAGCATTGTTCATGGGCAGCAACAAGGAAGGCGGTGGCGCGCTGAAGAGCGGTGAATCGCAAGCGGAAATTGAAATGGCCAACCTGCAAAAGGACATGGAAGAGGCCCGAGAAAGCGAACCCGACGACGTGAAGGCCGAGCGCGAGCGCGCCCAAGCCGGAGGCGACAACCAGGCCGTGCGGGTCCTCAACTTTCGAAAAGTCTTCGCAGGGCAACACGGAGGCGCCGAAAAGGTCGCCGTCCGGGATTTGTCGTTTGCGGTCAACAAAAACGAGTGCTTTGGCCTCCTTGGGCACAACGGCGCGGGCAAGACGACCTGCATTTCGATGCTGTGCGGCCTGCACAAACCCACCGCGGGGCGCGCCACTGTGGCAGGTTTTGACCTCGACTCGGAAATGGCGTCGGTGTACGAGAACATGGGAGTGTGCCCTCAGCACGACATTTTGTGGAACGATTTGACGGCGCGCGAGCACTTGCTGTTCTTTGCCCGCCTGCGCAAGATCCCCGAAGGAGCCCTGGACGCCGCCGTGCTCCGCGCGCTGGACGCGGTCAACCTCAAGGAGTGGGCGGACGTGCTCTCGTCCAAGTTTTCGGGGGGCATGAAGCGCCGCCTCAGCACCGCGTGCAGCCTTGTGGGAGAGCCCAAGGTAGTGTACATGGACGAACCGTCTACGGGCCTGGACCCGGCCTCCCGCCACCGGTTGTGGGAAGTGATCGCGCAGTCCAAGGGCAAAAACAGCATTTTGCTGACCACCCACTCGATGGAAGAAGCGGACGTGCTGTGCGAGCGGATTGGAATCATGGGCGCGGGCAGCATGCTGTGCTTGGGCACCTCTCTGGACCTCAAGGCGCGGTTTGGGGCGGGCTACCGCTTGAGTTTGCACATTGCTGACAAGAGCGCCAAGGCGGCCCAAGAAGCCCAGGGCGTGGTGGTGAAGCTGTGCCCGTCGGCCAAGTTGCTCAACGAGCCTCTGGGTGGCATTTTGGACTTCGAAGTGCCAAGGGTGGAAGTGCAGCTGTCCAAGGTCTATGGCGCCATTGAGGACGCCCGGGAGTCGCTGGGCATTTTGGACTGGGGCATCACGGAGTCCACCCTCGAGGAAGTATTCTTGGCGGTGACGGGCCATGAAGCCCACACGGGGGTGGTGCCCGACACGCAAGCGGTGACGCAAGAAGCGAAAAGTGGAAATGCCGCTGTGAAAACTGCCCTGTGAAGAAAAGAAAGCAGGGCCAGAGATTAAGGGCTAAGGGCTCGTTGGAGAAACAAGAAAAGGAAAGGGCAGGTGAGTGGAGGTGCCACTTGTGGTGAATGGGTTGGCCGCTAAATGGAAAGGGCGCGGCAGAGCCCCTACCTCCTCCCTCTTTCATTTCGTTTCCAGGACTCGAGCAGTTTTGTTGCATTTTTGATGTCCCCTCGGGTCATCATGGTTCATCTGAGGTTCTTCGGGGTGGCTAGTTGTTTTATGAGAACAAGAGAGAAGGAGAAGAAGAAGGTAATGGCAAGGAAGTGGCTCCGTAATTCTTAAAGAGAAGGAGAAGGAAGAGGAAGTGGCGTCGTACCGTCGTAATTCTTAATTCAGTTTCGTTATTGATATCGACTACTATTTGGAATGCGGGATTTGATATTCAGTTATCTAAATCTACATCTATTACTATGAGGTCCCGCTGTGGTGCGTGGTGTAAGTGAAAGTGTAATTTGATTATAGTTTTTAATTGTTGGAATTGAAAGTTGAAAGTTGAAAGTTCAAAGGAGGCTGTGGAAATTGGAAATAAAACAGATATCACTTAAAGGCAGCTCATATGCCACGCAGAGTATACTTATTAATTCGAAGTATAATGCGTTGTTATGTTTGTTCTATTTGGAGATGTTTCATTGCTTTAGGCGATAAACGATGGACAATAAGGCACTTGCACTTATCCTTATCCAGGGCATTGGATGGGGGTTTCGTTACGAAAGCGCCTTTCAGCATTGGAAAACCGCAGCTGCGGCCACCTCGGTGCGACACTAGAGTGACACCAGAGGAGAAGCAGAGCTTCCTGGCGCGGCGTGCCCAAGAGACTGAACAACGGCGCGCTCTCTTCAATGCAGAAACAGACGCAGAAACGACTTAAGTCCGGTTTCAAAATTATTTCATGAACAGTTTCCACTTTAGAAGGGGGTGGAAGTATTATGCTTCCTGCCCTCTACACACTATCCTCTTTACGATTTTGACTTGCGCGCAACGCACGCGCGTACACTTCTGCCCGCAGCATTGGCTTCTGTGTCATTTGGGTTTGTATTAGTTCGAGTTCGAGTTCGAGTTTCTTGTCAATAGAAATGTGTTCATCTTGACCTCTTTTTATCTAACCTCATCGTAATCTCCTGAGATCAGTAGGTACGATTTCGCACTTGCAGTTGCAGTTACGCCTCGCGCATTATTACACTTCCCTACTGACAGCACCCTTGAACTCTCTGGAATCTGGAACTATATGTACATTGTACAGTACACACCACACACGACTCCTTCTGCTGAACCCTCGAGAACTTTCTTTCCAATCATATTAGAGAGGTCATTTTGAAATTCGAAAACGTGACCTGTTTGGAGGGAACAAGAAGGAGGGAATAGCAAGCTTCCGCGCAATTCAGGGCATCGTCGCGACGAGCAACGCGGGTCACGGGTACGGAGAGCGGTGCCTGAAGCGGCTGGATGCCTCATCATGATTTTAATATATTTGCTCATCCTATTTGGGTGTACTTTAGCGCATGTTCTATGCTCCTAAAGGTTTCAGTCGCTCATTTTCACCCCGGTTACGTGTTTGAAATACCACCCATCACTTGCGCTTTTCCATTCGAAAACAACCTAGGCACAACAGGAGCGATGTCTCAAATCGTGGGCACGCGATCTGAATTCAAGGATGGAGCTATTGTGCGCATCCGCTGCCACCAGTTTTTGACTTACCGAGAGGTGTGTACGGATCATGTGTACATGTGCCGGTCGCCCTGTCGACCGACCCATCCTAGCGTCCTTTATGATCTGCGCTCGGGATTTTCAGCATTCCTACTTTTCATATTTGGTATTCTAGGTGACCATCAACCCAGGCCCGCGGCTGAACATCGTAGTTGGGCCGAACGGAACAGGCAAGTCGTCCATCGTGTGCGCCATTGCCATTGGGTTGGGCGCCAAGACCAGTCTGCTGGGGCGGTCGGACCACTTGGGCGAGTTCGTGATGCAGGGATGTGAAGACGGCTTCGTGGAAATTGAGCTCTTCAAAGTGGGGGGGGGAGAAAACCCGGTGATTCGCCGGTGCTTGTCGTCTTCGTCGGCGTCGTGCAAATGGTTTCTCAATGGCCTGCCGAGCAACGCCAAGGACGTCCAGAAGGTAGTCGACCGCACGGGAGCTCAAATTGGCAACTTGTGCACTTTCTTGCCGCAAGAGAAAGTGGGGGAGTTCAGCGGCTTTGACGCGGTGCAGCTTTTGGCTGAAACCGAGAAGGCCGTTGGGGGCCCCACCCATTACGCCGAGCATTTGGAGCTGTGCGCGCTACAGCACGAGATGGGGGACGCCGCGCGGCAGCTCGAGGCCAAGAAGGCCAAAGTCGAAGAGCTCGAAGCCCAGAACGCGAGCCTGGAGCGAGACCGCAAAAAGATGGAGGAGCGGGACTTGCACGAAGCGAAAGCGAAGCTGTGCCAGAAGCGGCTGCTGTGGATCAACTTCGAAGAAATCCAAGACGAAGCTCGGAAGCTCAAGGAAGACAAGGAAAAGCTGGAAAGCGAGTTGAAGGCCTCCGCAGGCCACTTGGAGCCGATGAAAGAGCTGGTGCGGAAAGCGGCGGCCGAAGTCGGGCAGTACACCAAGCGGGCGGCTGACGCCCGGGCCAAGCTGGAGCCCATGGTGAAGAAGCAAGCGCAGCTGCTGGAGAAAGCCGCCAAGGAGCACGAAACCGCCGACAGCTACAAGGAAGACATCAGCAACCTGGGGGTGCGCGCCAAAGATTTGGAGAAGAAGGTGGCCAAGCTGCTCAAGGAGTTGGATGCCAACCAGGCCAAGCTCAGCGCGTTTGACCGTGAGGCGATCAAAGCGGCTTGTGCGGTGCGTTTTCAGAAAACAATCAAGGGCTCCTTGATTCTCCCTTCCTTTTCCAGTACCCCTCTTTTTTTCAGCACACTCTTTAACTACAGTTGTATTCTCAGAGCGCCCCCGCGTTTTGTGTGCCGCAATCTTCAGCACTCATTTTCTTCCTTTTGCGTGTGCGTCTACGTGCTTGCAGGAGCTGCAGAAGGCGTCCAAGGCGGCCACCGCCGAGTACGACGACTTCGAGGACGCCAACCGGTCCCTGTACGAGGCATCCCGCGCGGCCCAGCACCAGGTGAAGGAAGCCCGCAAGCAGTGCACGGCGGTGCAGGAAGACGCGGGCCTCCGTGCCAAAGCCTTGCGGGAGCGCGGCGGGCCCCTAGGGGGGGACGCGATGCGCCTGCGCGGGTGGCTGGAGGGGCCCGGCATGCGGCAGTCGTTCATTCGGAAGGTGTACGGCCCCATGGCGCTGGAAGTGGAGGTGACCGACGAGCAGTTTGTGGGCGCCATTGAAAGCAAAATCGGCCCCCGAGTGCTGTACGGGTACGCCACCGAATGCACGGAGGACTACAACCGGCTGCGCGACGAAATCAAGCGGCAAAGGCTGGAAGTGAACGTGTTCAACGTGGAAGGCGGCCACTTGAAGCCGTCGAAAAACAACAAGACCCCCCAGCAGATGCAAGCCCTCAAAAGCGTCGGGCTCCTGGGGTTCCTGGAAGACGCGGTGGACTGCGCCGACGCGGTGAAGCAAGTGCTGCGGGACCACGCGTCCCTCGACATCACCATGATTGGGGGCGCCGCGCTGCAGGCCAACTTCGATCGGGACCAAAGCAACACCGCCAACGCCCTCATGTGCGGCGGCAAGGCTTTCAACGTGTTTTTGAACGGGGCCGACGGGCGCCTCGAAAACAAGAACGGCCGCCAGTCCAAGTACCAAAACTACGTGCCCATTCAGTCCCGCCACTGCCAGGAGCCTCGCTATCTGAACATCAAAGAAGAAAAGCGGGACACGCGGGCCGCGGAAGCAGCCTTGGCCGCTGCGGAAACCAAATTCGAGGAAGCGCGCGCGGCGCACGAGAGCAAGACCGCCGTGCAGGCCAAGCTAAAAATAACGCGAGACCAGGCGGCCAGAGCCTTCGACGACAAGAAAAAAGCGCTCAACGCGGACAAGGTCCTGCGCGTCAACGTGAAGTCGTCGGAAGAAAAACTGGCGGCCGCGCAAGCCGAGCTGAAGTCGGTGGACGTGGAGAAAGAGCGCAAGGTGTTGTCGAAAAAGATTGGCTTGAGCTTGGAGAAGAAGTTGAAGTATTTGGAAGACGCGCAGGCTGAAGCGGCCGCGATCATGGACTGCGACTTGCAGCTGAGCTGCGCCCGCCTGAGCCTGGAGATGGCCAAGGACTTGGAGCTGAGCCGCAAGCGCGAAGTGGCCCGCGAAGAGGACGACTTGGAAGCCAAGAAGCTGGCCGTAGAAAACGCCAAGCAAGCTTTCAGGTCTACCAAGGAGCTCTGTAAGTTGGCGCGCCGGGAGGCGGAGCTGGGGGCCCCCATTGCCGAAAGCGACGGCGCCGGCGGGAATCGGGCCACGCCGCTGCTGCAGGAACTGGAGACTTTGCCCAAGTCCAGGGCGGAAGTGGTGGCGATGTTGGAAACCGAGCAGCAGGCCGCGGCGTCCATTCACCACAACCCCGCCGTGATTCAGAAGTACAACGAGCGGAAAGCGGAAATCGAAGAGCTCAAGGCGTTGATCGAAGACCAGGAGGGCGCGGGCGGGAGCAAAGCGGCGAAGTTTGAAGCCCAAAAGCGGGCGTGGGAAGAGAAAACCGAGCAGTGCTGCGCGAAGCTCAACGTGCTGTTCAGCGACTACATGTCGCAACTCGGCAACCGCGGCATGGTGGAAGTGAAGAAAGACCCGGACCACTACGACCGGTGGGGCATCAACTTGCTGGTGTCGTTTCGGTCCGACGGCGCCCTCGTGCCACTGAAAAAATCAGTCCAGTCGGTGAGATGAAGACCAAGAGAGCCAATTTACTTGTACTCGAATGCGCGTGTGCCTTTGCCTTCTTGAAGATCTCATGATTCACTTCTTTGCTTTCATTGCATATGCTGCTGTCTCAATTTCTCTCGCGCTTCAATTTGTACGGTTTTTTTTTTTCATTCCAAAAGGGCGGCGAGCGCTCGGTGTCCACCATCATGTTCCTCATGGCGCTCCAGGACATGGTGAAGAGCCCGTTCCGCGTGGTAGACGAAATCAACCAGGGCATGGACGAGCGGAACGAGCGCCTGGTCTTCAAGCGCATCGTGGAGAACAGCGTAGGGTCCAAACGGCCGCAGTACTTTCTGATCACCCCCAAGCTGTTGCAAGGGTTAACGGCGATGGACCACGAAGACGTCACCGTGCTCTTCGTCTTCAATGGCCCGTACAATTTGGCGCCCAACTTGTGGAATCTGGGCGCCTTTTACGAGAAAGCCGCCGCCAAGGGGTCAGGAACCCCCGGCAGCAAACATGCTTTAACGAAAGACCCGAAGCGCCGGCGGCCGGCACAAATCGAACAATAGAGCACAGAGCAAGGGCGCTAGGGCACCTGAGGAAAAAGAGGTGCCTTCCATGCCACATGGCGAATTGCGTTGCGTGCTCGGTGGTG
>Ga0307979_1002179_pt1 | contig 13662 bp, 9 predicted proteins | sample OrgLakmetage1058_FD_201833 | JGI IMG/M metagenome (GOLD analysis project Ga0307979, IMG submission 201833) | Saline water microbial communities from Organic Lake, Antarctica - #1058 | ecosystem: Environmental > Aquatic > Non-marine Saline and Alkaline > Saline | place: Antarctica: Organic Lake...
TGTGTTTCGTTTCTAGAAACCAGAAACACCCAGGGCGGCACTTTTATTGTTTCTTGGAAACGAAACACGCGAAAATCCGGGTTTGTTTCCTATGTTTCCTTTTCCCTGTGTTTCGACTTCGACCCTAATCACTTGTTTCAACCGGAAATAGATTTGAAAATACGTACAACTTTCTGTCCATTCTGCCGAATTCACGAAACTGGAATGGGTTAGGGAATGGACTTGGAATGGGCAAATGAGCTCCTGAATCTTGGGATGATATCATGATATCATATTAGCGACGACCATCATTGGCCACAGATTTTTAGAAAAAAAATGGATCCTCGCTCAACTCGCTCAACGTTCAACCCCTAGACAACGCTACAAATAGAGAGCGTATCATTTCTTTACAGACTCTCCACCATGCTTGCGAATCGTGTTTTGCGATCCACCGGGCGGTTCGCGGCTGCATGGTCTACGGGCGGTAGCCGCCCGGCGTTTGGATCATCTTCCTTCTTCAGGGCATCAAGTAGTGGCGCCGAACTCCATGCAACCGAGAGTCCAGAAACAGCTGCAGCGACGTCACATCGAATGCACGATTCTGGCAACGAACGTAGAGACGTATCCGGTACGGCTGCAACTGCGAAGGCTGGCGCGGTTGGGAATGAAGGTCGTTGGGTTACCGCAGGGGCTGATGCCAGTAGTGCAGTAGACACCCAAGATCTTCCCAAATTAGCCTCACCTCTAGAATCGCCGCCATCATCCTCAAGCGCCCAGCCCAAGGAGTCGCCAATTCCCCTCGTGGCAAATTCTATGCTTGAGATGACCCTTCGAGGGCGGGCTAGCCGCGCCGTGAAGGAAAACAAGATTGAAGAGGCTATGGATTCTTGGCGGCAGTTGCAGGCACGCAACTTGCACCTAGACACGGACGTGGTGGTGAAAATGCTCCACATGTGTGTGTCCCAGGGCGCCATGAAAGGGCGCAAGAGCAACGCGCGCCGCATGGCTCGGGTTCGGCGCGAAGGCGACAATTCACAGACCGACTACGCGCGCGCTTTCCAGCTATTCGATGCCCTGGTCGCGTCCGGCGTGCGCCCCCCACCGGAAGCCTTCAACCTTGTGTCCAAAGCCTTTGGCGACGCGGGCAACGCGCGGTACGCCGCGAAAGTAGAGCAAGTCATGAGTTCGCAGCGGGAAGCCGACCCGTCGGCACCTCGGCCTTCGCCGCTCTTCACCTCCAACGTCATCACCGCCCACTGCCGCGCGGGAAGCCTGCACATGGCCGCTCCTCTCTACGAGCAGATGAAAGCTGAGGGGCTGCGCGGCACCGCTGCTATGTACAGTGCAGTGGCAGCAGCGTTTGCGTCGCGGGGCTTTCCGGAGTTTGCGGCGGGCTGCATCAGCGACATGATATGCCATGCGTTGACCCCGCCGGTGACCCTCTGTGCCGCGGTGGTCGAAGCAGCCGCTGTGAAAGGCGACGCGAAAACTTTGACCCTGGCAGTGGGTTGGCTGAGTGCGCAAGGTGGGACAATGGACCGCGGCACCTGCCAAGTTTCCTTGGACGTGGCTGCGCGTGCTTGCAACCCTCGGCTCGCTGCGCAGGTGAGATGAGATGTAGAATTGGCGCACTTGGGAGGTGAAACCTTTTGAGAGAGTCCATGACGAGTTGAGTCCGAGGGTGCAGCGTGCAAGATAATGTTATTAAGAAAGAAAAAAAACTGATGTACTCGAATCTCTGCATCCTATTTCTTAATATCCTCACTTCTCATTGTCATGACTCTGCTCTGCTCAGGTGTGGAATTTGGCATTTTCGCCTCGTTTGGGAACTGGCAACCACAACCTTGGGGGCGGGTTTGGCTACACCCCTACGGTGGATGCTTACGCCGCCATGATTCATTGTTTTGGGGTGGCCAAAGACGACGCTTCCATGCTGGCGGCTCTGCTGGAGCTGTGCGCGGCTCCTGGTCTGGACGGGGGACCAGAGGGGATTGTCGACGTGGCGGCGAAGCACTTGAGCCTGTCCATTGGCCGAGCCGACGACGCCTTCTTTTTGCTGCAGAAAATGCACGCGGCACACCAGCAGCAAGCAGCTGCAGCCGCGGCGGCACAGGCGGAGGCACAGCAACAGCAGCAGCAGCGCCAAGCGGCAGAAGAGACAGAGGCTGCGGCGGCTGTTGAAGGCGATGCGAACAGCGCTGGAGCGGACGCAGATTCCCACGGCAGCGATGATGGTTCGGCAGCAGCTGCAGCAGCTAAAGTTAACCCGGAGCCTAGCACGAGTGCCAGCAGCGCCCCGCCGTTGCGCGCCGTGCACGTAACCGCGCTCAACGCAGTGATTCGAGCCTGCGCGCTGCAGGGGAGTTTGGAGCGGGCCTTTGCGACCTTCGACTCGCTCAGCGACTTTGGCTTGGAGCCGAACGAGCGCACGTTTGCGGGCCTCCTGCAAGCCTGTGCCAACAGCAGCAGCAAGGGCAACCAAAACGCGGGGGTGGCGGCAGCGCTGCTCGAGGAAATGAAAAGCCGCTACGACCTGGAGCCAGGCCCTGCAGAGTACCACTGGGCGACCTTAGCTTTGGCGCAGGGTGGGCATTGGAAGGAAGCGGAGGATTTGATTGAGCGCGCCAGTTACCGTGGCTTTGCCATGTCAGTCACTCGTCTTCAGCTAGCCCACGTAAAGTTGAACTTACGAGACATTGGTGGCGCCGAAGTTCTTGTGAAGGAAGTGCACGAAAGCGGGGCAAGGCTTCCTGCGCCCCTCTTGAATCGCCTCAAGGTTGCTCGGGAGAATGCGGCTGGCGGTGGCGGTGGTTCACAGTATCGAAAATGAGAATTACCGCGTTTCTTTTTCGAGTTGAGGTTGAGGAAAAAAAAAGCGGCCACTGGCGCTACGTACGTGAGGTTAACTTGAATTACGGGGGTGTAGAATGTATTCATGTATTTGCGTACCTGAGCTGGCCGATTTAGCACATCGAACCCGCTGTTTCGCGCGTTGGCACGCTAGCATAACCGACAACCGACTCCCTTTGAATCGTAGTATATATATAATAACGTAAACTCGGGATTTATGTAAATTTGCGCCTTTTTTTTTTTTATATAACGTAATCTTCTCTGAATGTAGTGCGAAATGGGTCTTTTTTGACGTTTTTTAAGAAATAGATTTCATGTTAATTTTCGTAAATTTACTAAAGCTCGTTACGAAAGCGCCTTTTAACATTGAAAACCGCAGCTGCGACAACCTCGGTGCGACACTAGAGTGACACCAGAGGAGAAGCGGAGGTTCCTGGCGCAGCGTGCCCAGGAGACTGAACAACGGCGCGCTCTCTTCAATGCAGAAACAGACGCAGAAACGACTTAAGTCCGGGTTCAAAATTATTTCAAGAAAAGTTTCCACTTTAGAAGGGGGTGGATGCTTCCTGCCCTCTACACACCATCCTCTTTACGAATTTGACTTGCGCGCAACGCACGCGCGTACACTTCTGCCCGCAGCATTGGCTTCTGTGTCATTTGGGTTTGTATTAGTTCGAGTTCGTAATATCGAGTTGGCTCCTGCGTCATTCCCAGCCAAGTCCAGCGGCCGGTCTGTCCAGCCTTAAAATACAGCGGCTTTCTCGCTACGTCGCCACTGATTTTAGCACGCTTGTTAGCTTGTAAGTTGCCTGTTGCTGATAGTTGGGTCTCTGGTCTCTGTTTCTGGTTTTGGTTTTCTTGGTTAGCGGCTGTTTCATCAACAATATGCAGGTTCTTATCTGGGTTGACCACCAACAAATGTTGCTTGCTCCACTGCGCCAACAATGTGGGATATTCGTCCTACGATTCAGTTCAATGCTTGCGCGGGCGAATGTTCACACTAACTATAAATGGCTAGCTGGCTGAATACTCGGTAATTTTTAGTTGTGTAGCTTGAGGAGGCTTGGTGCGATCATCAAATGAAGTTTCTTCTAACATCGCTGCAGCTGCGGGCGTGGGCAAGTATTGGCGCATTCGTGCTACTAGTTCTGCAGTCTCACTTCCCTGACGAGCCACTGCTAGCGTGCTCCTCCACTTACAACAATAATCATGACCTTGGTTCTTCGGATCACAATTCGATTGGAGGCAGTAGCAGCTTCGGCAGTGTCGGAGGTGGATCGAGTTTGAGCCAGCTTCTACCGCCGCCGCGCCCATCTTTTAATCAGAACAGCGGCGGAGTTGCCGCGGGCAGTGCTTTTGGGTACGGCAATAATGGCGCCAGTGGTAGTTTAGGTGGTAGTGGGATAGGGGGCGGTAGCAGTAGTAGTACCAGTGGTAGCCCCGGTAGTGGTGCAGTCGCAGAGATAGCTCCTATGACTGGACCGCTCCCACAAATGGTCAAAGTGTTCGGTGCTAAAACCGAGGGCGCATTCGCTACAATGGCAGCTGGCGACGACGACTCAGTGCGCCGAGCAATTGCAGTGTGCTACCAGCTTTCGAAGCAGCAGTCGCGTTTCGATTGCCTCGTCGCATCTCCGGACCCGCTCGAGCCGCGGCTCGAACACCAAGTGCGCGCAGCTCACGCGCTCCCAGTGGCAGTTGGCCGCGCGCCGTACCCCCCTCAATTCAACCCTAAGCTGCCGAAATTTAGAGTTTGCTGGCACCGCTTGCGCTTGTTTTTGCTGAGCCCTTACCGTGCAGTTGTGGCCCTGGACAGCGACGTGCTTGTCGTCAACAATGTGGACTTCGTGATGCAGCGGGTGTTGAACCACGCTGGCACGGGTGCGTCACAGTCCGGCAACGAAAAGCCAACGTGGTTTGCGGCTCGCGACGAGACGCCTCTGTGCGAAGACTGCCGCGCTTTCCCTAGTGGCGCGCCCAACGCTGGGGTGTTCGGAGCGCGGCCTGACCCGATGATTTATGCCAAGCTCATTCACCGGAGCAAGTTTTGGAGCCCTTGGTTTGGGTTTGACTGGTCATACGCCGAGCAGGAGCTTCTCTCCATCTATTTCTTGGTTGAAGGCCACAAACATGGGGTCGAGATGGCGTGGTTGGACAACGGCGTCAATTTCTTTGCGTGCAAGTTAAGATGCCCCAACCAGGGCCCGCCTTCGATCTTGCACTTCGTCGGCGTGCCCAAACCTACGGACTTGTTCCCAGCTGCGTTGCGGCGCTCCAGCATTCTCAACAATTTTCATCCGGCCTTCCCAGAATTCAGCTACGTGAGGCGTCATTACGTCACTTGGTTTGAGCGTTTCGTGGGTGCCATGAAGCTTTCGAAAGCACCTCGACCAGGCTTGCTCTGGCACGACCACTTGATGGGCGTGGGGCCTCCTTTACCGAACCAATTTACTTCGCCGTACAAAGGTGGAGCCCCCTCACTTGGGAGTTCTACTTCTTTGCACGAAGCTCCTTACCCTGCTGATGCAGGCACCCGAGACTTACTATGGCATGCTCCGAATGCTTCCACGCAGAAACCTGGCGCACGCGCGAAGAACTACGTGGCTTATGTCGACGTGCCACGCACCGGTGGAGCTGCGATTGTGAAAACCCTGATGCGCAATTTGTACGGGGACAAGTGGTTTTACGGAGAGTGCGCTAACCCCAAGGGCAAAGATGCACCACCGTTGTGCGCTACATTTGGCAACTGGGTCCGACCGAAAGACCGCTTAGGCCCAGACAAGCACCGGTGCACGGTGCTGGGGTGCGGCTTAGGGCACCTCACGTTGCCTCGCATGAAGGAAGCCTTTGGCCCAATGCTGTGGCGCCGCACGTTCACGGTAGTGATTTTGCGGCACCCGGTGGACTTGTTCGTGTCGGAGTACCAATACATCGCTGCCGAGTTGCAGAAGCCACACCCGAGCTTACAATTCGTTCAGGTATGGCACGAAAATGATTGATACAATGTGTTACTTCTTGCCTTTTTGCTGAGATTTTCATGTATTTGCAGTCGTCTGTGCCAAATAGGTTGATGTGGTATTCTGGTCTCTTATATTTCTGTTCGAAGCATCTATTTTTTGTACTATTCGCCATCATCAACGCCATCATCAATGTCATTACTGCTTTCAGGATGCGACCCTTCGAGATCAGCTGAAGGCAGGTATGAGCCTTCGAGCATATGCAGCTTACCCCCACCAGCACCACGACTGGCACGGCAGCGCCACCAACCGCCAGGCGTTCTATTTGACAGGCCTCAAAATTCCGTCCCTCAGCAGTGCGAGCGGGAACCAAGTTGCTAGCGGAAAGGGCGGCGGCAGTGCTGGTGCTCCCCTCGATTCCAGGGGAGAAGCCCGAAAAGTGTTGCTAAAAGCCATTGTAACCCTGCGCAACGCGGACTTCGTGGGTGTAATGGAGGACATGGGTCGGCTAGTGCGGTTGCTGAGTTGCACCTTAGGGGTGCCTCCATTGGAAGCGCCGAGCAGTGCCATGCTGCGGTCCGTGCTCGGAGTCGATACCCTCTTTGCGCGCCCTACCAACGATAGTGACCTTGTGCGGAAGGTGGAGAATCTCAACGCAATTGATATGGTAAAAACCTCTCTCTACAAACAAAAAAAACAGCACTTTTCATTGCGCCTCTGCTTTCACTGCGCCCTCTCTTACTTGTTTGTGACTTCGAACACTTGTGTTGTAAAGTTAAATGTCAAAATGCGTGCTCTGTTTACCTCATCGTTCAGCGCGAGATTCCTTTCCTTCACCTTTGTCATTTTTTTGTCGCCTAATAACATTTCAGTCCTGCTCAGTGGTCTCAAATGTTCTCCTGTGTGTGCTTCTTAGGAGCTCCACGAATTTGCTTCTGAGCTGTTTGACGTTCGGTGGGCTAATTTAGGGGTTCTTCACAAGAGCGGCTTCGAATATTGCTAGGAAATTTTAATGGGCCATCGGCCCTGTGTGTACTGACCCAGCAGTTCGGTTTTGTTGATGTGGCAATCCCGCTTACAGACCGATATGCATGCAGCATCAAAATGCCTAGTATTTATGGGGATAATTCAGGCGGGGTTTTGGCGCTGTAGCGTGTAGGAAGGGACAGAGGGGGTGGTGGAACTACCGTAGATAGAGCAGAGCTGGATTCAGACCTTCCATCTGCCTTCTGCTCAGTGGCCGTAGGCGTAAGCGGGTTCTTAGCCTAGGCCAACGGAAGGCTTTTTCTCGTCGTGTAAGTTTCTTTGCTTTGAATTTCCACTTATTCATCTAATTAATCAAATTCAATATACCTAATTTAGATTTTAGTGATTCAATGATTCAAGTGCGAAGCGAAGTGCCCCCAAAAACAGTAACCAAGAGAACCGCGGGTTTTCCAGGTTTTTGCCCACTTTGGCTAAGAGGAAGATCCGGTGAAGGCTCACTGCGCTGAAGAAAACCCCAAGAAAACCCAGCGGCCTCGTGAGTTTTCTCACTCCTCATCATTCGTAAACCTAAGTCCCAGGGCCCTTCGGTTTTCGTAGGTTTACGAATGATGAGGAGTGGGGTTTTCTTGTTTCTTGGTTACTGCAAGGCAGACTGCAAGTTGTTACGCCTCCAAAACGGCCAGACCTCAGACCTCCTGCAGTTCTGCACCAATCGCAAGTGAGCAAATTCTTTCCTGTTCTGAAATTCTCTTTCTTCATGCTCTGCATCTTCTTATCTTCGCATTTCGCATGCTCGAACATCTTTGCTTTACTGCTACAAACAGGGCACAAGTGCAACAGCAGGGCAGTAGCTTGCGGCACTTGCAGCTCGCAGTGTTGACAGAATTGGAGATATTTATCTCGGGGAAAGAATTGCGGCTGTTCTGCTAGCGTAGCCATTATATTCTGGCTGCCCGGAACAGATTCTGTTTTTGTCGACGATGAGTATTTCATTTCGGCCTACCGTGATGTTGCGGCCTTGGCTAACATATGTTGGCACCAGGGGCTCTAACTATTGCCGCGTGAGCACTTCGACGCCAGGTGTGCTCTACTTCCAGTGATGCAGCAACTCATAATTCATCAGGTTTTCTTACTCGTGGACCCTAAGATCTTGACATATGGGCCCCTAAGAACGGTCTCGTTCGTGCGCTTTAACCTTCCCACTTTCGTTTCTATTCGTTATTTTTCAGGAATGCCACCGACTCCGGACTACAATACCCCAGTGGAAGTGGCAGACATCAAATTGTCGAAGCCAGAGCGGAAGAAAGCTGTCTTTACGCCCTCGGGATCGCTTGTGCAACACACACTCGCAGAGATGGCTCAGGTATGGAACTTCTTATGCATCTTCAGCAGCTCACTCTACCCTTTCTAGTACTAGTCTCCGAGAAACATACCATCATTTCTGGCATGTCTAATTTTGCTTCATTCTGATTTTCAACGCGCATTTGGGGGTTATTTCTGAATTGTGTCGAACGCAGGACGAAGAATTTCAGCTCTCCGCGAAACGGCTCAAAGCTATGGGCCAAAAGAAGCTGACGCTAGAAGAGCGCAAAGTGCGAAGGCGCGCCCTCGACGACCTCAACTTACCGAGTTTCAAAGAGTTCTTAGCGAACCAGCAGCCGACGCCTCTAGCAGCCACTCGCAAGGCCACGGAGATTCTGCAACTGAACATTGGCCTGTTCTGCAACCAGGCCTGCAACCACTGCCACGTGGAGTCGTCTCCGGAGCGCCAAGAAATGATGAGCGAAGCAGTAGCGGCGCGCTGCTTAGCCCTCTTGGAAGGCTGCTCGTCGGTGCACACCCTCGACTTGACGGGTGGCGCGCCTGAAATGAACGCGCAATTTGAATTCCTGGTCACCGGTGCTCGCGCTCTCGACAGCGCGCGCATTGAAGCTGGCTTGCCTCCGCTGGAAATCATCGACCGTTGCAATTTAACCGTGCTGGCCGAGCCCGGCTACGAAAACTTGCCCCACTTCTTGGCAAAGCACAAGGTCCGCGTGGTGGCGAGCCTGCCGTGCTACAGCGCTAAAAACGTGGACACCCAGCGTGGCAACAAGGTCTTTGAACGCTCCATTGCCGGTTTGAAAGCTCTCAACGACGTGGGCTACGGCGTGCCGGGAAGCGGTTTGCACCTCGACTTGGTGTACAACCCCCTGGGGGCTTTCTTGCCTCCACCGCAAGCGGCGCTGGAGGCCAAGTACAAGGAAGAATTGCACGACGCTTTCGGAGTGAGTTTTTCGCAGCTTTTCACCATGACCAACATGCCCATCAAGCGCTTCGCGGATTTCCTGAGCCGCCGCAAAGAGCTCAGTGCGTACCTGGAGCTGCTGGTCCGCAACTTCAATCCCGACACGGTGCCCAGCCTCATGTGCACCAACACGGTCTCGGTGGGGTGGGACGGCCAGGTGTACGACTGCGACTTCAACCAACAGCTTGCTTTGACGCTGCACAACACCCCCACAGGCACCACTGCCATGAATGAAGACAGTGGAGCGGCTGAAGCGAATGGTAAGGCCTTGGATGTGTTTTCGCTGGCTGCTCTAGACGATCTGAAGGCTGTGCCTGTGAGCACGGACAGCCATTGCTTCGGTTGCACGGCTGGCATGGGCAGCTCCTGACAGGGGGTCACCGCGTAAGGAGAAAGTGCGCTGCTGCTCAGGGAAGTGATGAAGCGCATATGACTCGCCCGAACGGCGGCAGTTCTAATGATTACTTCCCTGTGAATTCTATGTGCGCGCAGTTGCGGCAAAGAGGTGGCCTCATGATGACGCTGCACGATGACTTTATGTCTTCTGTGGCTGACTAGTGGGAGGTCCCAACTAAAAACATCATTGAAACGAGAAAACCAACAGAAGAAATTAATAAGTATAGAAAAGTGAGTTCAGGCGCCGAACAAAATGCGCGATATCCAAAAGGAAACTTACATATAGTTGAGTATTGACCTGAACTGCTCTTAAAACGCTTAACAACGCTAGAAGGGGGAATTTAAAAGGCGCGCAGGGTAGGGTTTGCGGAGCAATCTACTTTTGTGATTCCTCATCACTCGAAGCGTAAATTTCAGGGACTTCGCTTGGCTCAGATTTGGCTTACTCTACTCTAGTTAATGCTCCTCCAATAACAAAGAAGACCAGCTGGCAGCTAAAGGTGGGTCACTTCTGAAATATCACCCTTTTTGGCCATAGCATAGGCAAATCGAGGTGGGATTCCCCCTGACCGAGCTCATACGGGCTTACCACTGTGGCCCGATATTTTGACAATATCGAGGGGGAATCCCGAACCCAAGGAGCACGAAATTCTATTGAATTTATAGCCTAGAATTCGCCAAAACCGCTCAATATCCGCAGTGCAGCCAGTGCAGCCGAGCTGCTCGAGCTGCATATGCGCTAGCAAATTCGCTCCAGAAGGCCAATTAAGGAACCAACTGGCGCCTTTCCTCCGAACAAGTCGGCAGTCGGCTCTGTGGGTGAATGTTGTAACGTGTATTTAAAATCCCAGCAGGAGCGCCCCTCCCGAGAGGGGGTCCCGGTACCTAGCACGGTAGATGTGCATTATTTTTTTAATTTGGCAAAGGACCTGGGGTCAATTTAGCTGTCTTGATTTGCATAATGCTGGCAGCGCTGCAGTGCAGCTCTGAGATTGAGGGGCTATCTTATCTGTACATTACAGTGCGGGAATTCGATGAGTGGATCGCCATTGCCAAGGACAGGTTGAAGTGGAGACAGCTGACTCACTCCATTCCCAAACCTCCTGATGCCTGATGGCTCAAGGACACCTCGAGAGTAAATGATTACAACTGCATTACGCAAAAGGACACTCAGCCCAGTCAGACTTTTTCTGAAGGTTATATTTTTCTGTTGCTATATGCCACAGTGGTGTTTCTTTGTAACTGGGGAGTCTAGTGACTAGACTACCACTAAGACTTCGACGACTACAGAGTCTGTAGACGACTAGATTACAGTGCTTCTATTTTTGATGATACTATATTTGTGACAAATCCGAATCTCAGGTCGGCATTTTTTTTTTTTCGCGCTCGCTGTGTGGCTACTTGTATTCGTTGGATTGGTGTTCGCTGTCCTCGAGTTGGTTATTGTTTGTTCTCTTCCCGAAACTCTGATAATTTACGTGCACATGTGCATCTACAGAGCTTTTTGGGAATAGCACGTCACCATCCTCACCTGGAATACGGACATGCTTTTCTGAGCTGATATCTGAAATATATTTTAACAGTAAGTTTCTTGGGTAGGATATTTAGAATAAGATCACTGGATGTTTCTTCACTCTCGTCGTTATATCTCTTTCTCATCCCCTCCTGAATCCCCAGCCGCTGACTCTTTTCTTCCCCGTTCTTCAGATGTTGTCGAAGAGCGTGGACTTTCAGCCAACATTAGAATAACCTTTATACATATGAGCATTCCAACTAATATTCACCGTCGCTCGCGGCTCACGGCGTGGTCTTCGTGCTTGCCCACTATCTGTGGGGTCTCGAAACAATTGCGCGGTGAGAACACCAGGACAATGGTCAAGCGCGCAACCCCGCAAGACCTCAACAGCGATGGCGAAGAAGCAAAGAACGAAATAGTAGATGCCGAAATGATCAGCGAAACGACCGACACAGTAGTGGTGATCCATGGGACTGACAACAAAATGGACTCAAAGGGCAACGGGGACGGCAGGGGCGCTGTGGGCTCACAAGCTGCAAAGGATGAACTGGAGCGAGGCATCTCGCTAGATTATTACAGCACACAAGGAACGTGCGAGGTCGTGACACCAGCGATACCACTGTCTAGGAATGTGCCCGTCGAGATCACAGCTGTGGAAACATCATACAGAAGGAGTAGCAGCAGTAACGTTGTGAGAAGGCAGGTGAGCGCCTCTTCAACAGCAACTGAGGCATCAAAAGAAATCCACGTCACACCTTCTGACATAAAAAAGAAAAAGGTGCTGGCTCAGGGGTTAGTACAAAAGGAGCGCTTGAGCGAGGTGAGAGGTGGTAGTATTGGCACCAAGAAGTCAACCCCGAAGGTCAACAGGGCAGCATCTACTCCGGGAGGAGGAGCGCTTCGAAAACAAACGTCGGGCGTTGCTGCCACACCTATGCGGACTCAAAGCAGGCTGAGCGCGAGCAAATCTAGTGTAACGCCTATGCGGACTCAAAGCAGGCTGAGTTCGAATAAAGCAGTCGCTAGCAGCAGTAGTACCTACATGAAATCACCCCCGGATCGGAAACTATCCCTCGACAGGCTCCCCTCTGAAGGCAGGCCCTCGTCAATCAGCACGACCAAGGCCTATAAGCGGCAACTATCGTCGTCACGGATTACGCCAGCGAAGCCGGGCAGCACTTATCGGGCTGCATCCAAGCCCCCTCCGGAGAGACCCCCCCTGAAAATGGGCACACCCTTAGACAAAAGCAGCGAACGGTCCAAGGTGCTGAATCGAACGACTTCCACGGACAGCAAGGGCGTGAGCGTGCTCCAAGAGCGCTCACATTCTTCACTGAAGGGGAACTACCCTGCGAAGACTGGTGTCGGAGCGAAAAAGAATTCACTTGCTCGCTCGATGAGCTCCGATAGCGCTGTGAGCTCTATCACTACGATGGCAGCAGCCAACACAAAGAAAGTCAAGCAACAACCTCCTGTTGAGACTGTGCACCGGCCAAGTGCAATCCCAGAAGAAGTACTATGCAGTGGTGCAAACTCGCCTACAGGTGTCGAAATATCACCACCGCCGCCGCTGCCACTGCTACCACTGCAGCCACACGATTCAACGAAGGCAACAGAAAACAGCATGAACACGGGCGAGGATAAAGTAGACTCTCCGAGCCAGCCACCGCCACCTCCACCGCTGTCAAGTAGCTCATTGAGCGCACCAATAGACAGGTTGAGTGCAGAAACTCTGATCGAGAGCACTTCGAGCCAGCCACTGCCTTCACCATGTGATAAAGAAGCCGCCAAGCGGTTGCCGGTTGTCGCTACCGAGAAACCGTCTGACATCCGAGGTGGAGTATCATCGGCAGTGAAGGCGCCGCTAGAAAACGAGGCTGCTCCTTCTACGATCAAGAAGAAGAAAAAAAAAAAGAAAAAGGACAGCGCCAAGAAGCGAAAGAAAAGGAGAGACGACTCGCAGGCGCCGCCGATGGAGTCACCTTCTCGTGCTCAGCCTGAAAGCTTAATGTTTGTAAAGCTGTCCACGCTCGATGCGTCACTGTTCAAGCCGCCTACTTCAGAGCGCGTGGCGAATTATTTGCGTCGGTTGCGTGAAGTGAGCCCTTACGATCTGGAGCTCTTTCCACACCCACCCTCGCCACCGCCTAAAATGCCCGTTGAAGGTGACGACGTCGACACCGAGAACGGGGATGTCGAAGGTGAAGTCGAGGATTATTGGATGGATCACGACGAACCTCTGGATGAAATCACTAGAGGTGAAGAAAGCGTTGAGGAAGTAGCTGGTGACGGCATCACGGCGCTTGAAAACGCATCAACAAACAAAGAAATTACAACCATCGAGTAGTATATTTTGAGGACACTCTCTCTCTAAGCACATACAGTGTGACTGTGTGACTTTCAGGTCGGGTATTGGATCTTTCAACTTTCAAAACACCTAGACTTAGCCTTATGTTTTTCGAGCGAAACTCAATGTGACGTATAGCATAGAGAAATCCTAAAGAAAAGAATAGTGTAAGGATATGGCACAGGCCCTTGGAGGAAAGGCGCCAGTTGGAGCCTTAATTGGCCTTCTGGAGCGAATTCGCTAGCGCATTTGCAGCTCAAGTGCATTCTTTATGTGCCTCTGTGACTGCTGTGTACTTGTCTTTCTTTGTTTTGGGAGAGTATTAACTAGACTAGACTAGACT
>Ga0307979_1002180_pt1 | contig 13660 bp, 13 predicted proteins | sample OrgLakmetage1058_FD_201833 | JGI IMG/M metagenome (GOLD analysis project Ga0307979, IMG submission 201833) | Saline water microbial communities from Organic Lake, Antarctica - #1058 | ecosystem: Environmental > Aquatic > Non-marine Saline and Alkaline > Saline | place: Antarctica: Organic Lake...
GCTGACGTCATCACAAACACGTCATCAAATATACGCCTGTATACGGCGTTTGCCATGCATATAGTGGGAATATGCCCTAATATAATGTAATTTACGGTACTGACGTATTGATTGACGTATTTGGGTAAAATATATGACGTGTTTTTGTAAGGCCTAGTAACAACTTATAAACGGTATAAACTTCTTCTGTAAAATTCTGAGAATTCAGAATTGTATTACAGGTTTACGTGCCAGGATCTGATCGGGCAATTCCCGCACTTTTGCCTATCGCAGCGATTTCTAACTTATTGCCAATCACAGGGATTTTGCTGTATGTGCAAGGAAGTTGGTCTACTGTAGGTTCCTTCTTCACTGCCGGCTTCGCCGGCATAGTAAGTAGTTTTTGTACAAATTCCTGTACTGTACTGTAATGTTCTGTTCTGTTGTGCAGAAATGTTTGTTCTGTACCAATTTCTGTACTGTGCTGTGTTCTGAAGAGCAAATGTCATCATCTGTAATTTCGCCAGAACAAATGTCACCGGGTGGAACTATAATGCTGGTTGGAGTACTAAAAGTACTACGTACCTATAGTAGACTATAAAATCCGACGGACAGTGCTTGTATTCATGTACTTCGATAGCACAAACATGTACTTACAGATGTACAGTACATGCAAGTAACCACCCTTCGTATATTCGTACTTACATGTTGCCATGTTGATCTGATTTGAAATGTTGGAATCTAAGCACTTCCATCATGAGTAGTCAACATCACCTATCGAGTTGCACTCAAAGGTCTGGTACTGAGGCTTGGAGCCTTTCAATAGGAACTTCAGACCGTTGATTGCATACTAAGGTTCCTCTGATATTGGGGAATCAAGAAGAAAATGCGAACGCCTTAAGTTCAAACGAGCATACGGGGACGGAGCTACACACGCTGGTTGCGTCTTCCCTATGGACGCCAGATAGCGCTATTGTAAGCACGAACCCACCGGCAACGCTTGAAACAACTATCGAACGTTGAAAACAATTCTAAAGTTGGCGATATGCGCTCTATAAAAGGTTTTTCGAGTGCAATGGAATCCACTTGACATCTGTGTCAACAAACCTGCTATTGCGCCTTGCGTTGGCTAAATCAAACATCAAGTAGACACTCCTGAGTCTTAATTGAATCAATGCACACTTCTTTCTTGAATAAAGGGCAGTGTCAGATGATACGCAGTTGTCCACTTGAGGAGCCCTGCAGCGCGATTAAGCATGGAGTCAAACACACTTTTCGACACACTTTCCTACTCTTTCCTTACCTTTGGATTTTATTTGCACTTAGACTGGTGTTATATCAGCCCAATGTACGTTGAACCCTTAAACCTTTTACCTCCGAGTAATATTACCTACCGGCATTCTTTTGTTTCGAACTCCGATTCGAAGAATTTTGGCGCCAGCCACTCCGGAGGAGCGTTAGTACTTCAGGTATGGGCAAGGAGTGAAAAAGCGTGACAATTTGTCCGATAGGATTCTGGTAATACAATTCTGAATTCTCAGAATTTTAATCGTACCAGAAGTTAATTATGCCAGTTCTATGGAATGTGCGTTCCAAGAAAGAAAGTCGCAAGGAGGATGCTTACAGCGGCAAAGGAGTCAGACTCATGTAGTTCTAGCTGACACAGGCCAAATCTTGTACAGCTGATTCTACCCAAATACACAGAATCATCCCTGTACCTTACAGCAGCAGAAAGTTCAACCCCTGTTAAGTCTGACTGAGCTAAGCATCTCTATGCTTGAAGCAAATCACGCTCATTTACTCTACAGTTGTGCTTCAGCCATCAAACTTCGGAGTAAAAGACTCGAGAGAGTGCCAGAGGCACGAGATAATAAGATAAAGCGGATTGGGCTCAAACCAATTCCATCTCAGAGCTTCCTTTGATATAAGTAAACTTCACGCAAAAAGAAACTTTGAGCTTTGCTTATTTTCACGGCGACACCCTAATTAAGACTTGTTTTCTACTACGCAGCAGTACTGTGTACTGTGTAGTACTGTGTACTGTGTACTGTGTAGTCTGTGGAGTAGATCAAATCTAGCTACTACAGATAGTACTAATTAGAGACGACTAGAGACCTAGTCTAGTCTCTTGAGCTAGGATTATGCCTAGTCTAGCATCGTTGTTTATGCTCCTCGGTGCCGGAAGAGCTATAGCATTTGCACCACGCACAATGCAGACACGTGAGACTTCTAATAAATTTATTCGCCAAATAGTTTCATCCAATAGCTTTTCGAATAAATGGAGAGCTGAGGCATGGCCGTGGTCAACCCGGGATAAAGCAAGAATTGATGATTATCTTAAAGGAAGTGTGGAGCATAGGTTGAACAAACGAGGCTATGGATTCCTACCAGCTTTTGATGAGCTCCATCTTAGCGATAGACTTCCGCACGAGGTCGACTGCGAAAAATCTATCGATGATGCAGGACCATGGGTGAAGAAAGTGGAAAATACTTTCCCCTGGTTGACGAGAGCATGGTTCGATAAGGATTCGACGCCGATCTCCATTTTTCGAACTTGCAGTTTCGCTTTCGTTCTCGCATTCTTGTTATTCCCAGCTTTGAGTAATATTTTAAGTGCTTCGAAAGACCTTCAATCAGCGGTTTCCATGGGCTTAGTTCCTGCTATAGGCACTCTCTATGGCACGATGCAAGCCTTCACCATCTCCTTGCTCACTGAACGTAAGCGTGCCATTCAGGTTGCTGTAGGCCAAGAATGTGCAGCTCTTAGCTTGCTGACTCGGCATTCAATAGACTTCTACCGCGCCTTGCAAGTTGATAATGCGACAATGACGCGAGCTTTGCGACCGCTATGGGATCACTCCACCACTCTCATCTGTAAAACCCGCGGCGAAGAACTACTTGACCTTGTAGAATCAGATCCTTGTTACCGCACTCTACGCGTGAACTCTGAGATTCAGTCTGAGGCATTAAATGAAAATTCAACGTATAAATCGCAGCTAGTTTTTTCAGACGTTCGACTCTACGAATTCAATACTTTGGTTTCAAAGCTAAGTGATTTCCGTGCTGTAAGGTTAAGTCAAGAATCCTTTCCGCTGCCTTCAGTTGTATTTTTCTTCCTTGGAGTTCTGGGAGGTATTTTAGCATACAGTTTTGCTCTTTTGGTCACTCCAGCAGCCGCATATAAAGTACTTACACATTCGTCAGTAGCAGCATCAGTCCCTTTTCTGTCTTGGTTGAATCCACTGTTTACTCTGAATTATTTCATTACACAAGTGCTCGTCACTCCGCAGTTCTTATTTGCACTTCTCGTGGCGTGCCTTACTCTTGTCGGCGACTTCAGTCGTGACATGAATCGGCCATTTACAGGCATTTACCAAGTCAAGCATGCTGTTCCGACAAGCATGTTACTTCAAGTCAGAAAAACAATTCTGAGTAGTCTCCCCGAATCAGAGCATTCCTCCTTGATGAGAGGAGACAAGTTTGCAGCCCGAATAGCGACTATAAAAAGAAGGAAGTATCCAATGGTTGCGTCGCTACTCGGTTCGGACGATACTGTGCCTCCAACACAAAATTTGAATCAGACGAAATTTGTTTGAAAGGTTTTCTAGTTCACAAAAAAGAAAGAATGCCACGTCACCTGAATCAAAGATAGAGAGATATTTCTCTACCTGCTACTTGTGTTGTCGTATAAGATTTGCTTCAAGCGGCGTTTAACATGAGGTCCATAGGTATTTCTCTGCCCTTTGCTGCCATGCTAGCCCTCTGGCCCTTAAATTCTGATAGCTAATGGTGATCGTTAGTGGCTGCCTGCGCTGCCATGGCCGACCTTTATAAATACACTTTTTGCGACGCCGAAATAAATGTCGCAAGTATACTCAAGGAATATTGATATAGAAATATAAGTACAGGATAAATTCGCTAAAATTGCCGGTTAGTGGTAGTTCGAAATTCTCTATTCAATAAAGCCTGCCGAGAGCGCTAAAGGAACTGTCGGAATAAAAATTTCGGAAATCTAACATTATCAATTTCAACAGGAAGGTTTCATCAAATTGCTCGAGGGAATGAATATCGGCAAATCCACCGGAATGGAGATTTGAGATTCTAAGGGCACAAAAGTTTGACGCAGGTCCTTCATGGCCATAACATTAGTCCGTTGCTGCCACCACTATCATGGCCACTATGGCCAGCGTGCCTGATTAGGCTTTCCTTCTAAGTAATACAAGATAAGTTACTCTGAATTCTCTGTCTGCCTGTTAGCCTTCTAATCCCGGCCCCTCGGGGCCTGTGTCAAATAAAAAATGTGTGCATGGGTAGCTCTTCCTCTAGCATAAGCTTCATATTATTACTGCCTGTTAGTCCTCCTCTATATCCAGCCCTTCTAGGCCCAAGTCACAGAAAAATGGGTAAGTGAGCTGCCATATCGCCATTTCTCTTAACTCCTTCTAGGAGCGTAGACTCAAAATGGCAGGAGGAGGCTAGATCGAATACATTTCGACCATTCGCAGCGCTTTCGATGGAAATGTTATACGAGGTAGAGACCTGGGTCCCCGATCTCCGATCTCCGATCCACAATTCAAGTTATCAGGAAAGGAGGTGCTTATTGCGCGCACTCCACTTCTCACTGCCTTGAAAGATGATTCATTGATTGGCATCCTAATGGGGACGGAACTTCAAGAAGATGAATACTATGGCCACTCGGATATGTGTGCCTGATTGCCCCTCTTTTAGTGTAAAATTTAATGCTCTATGCTTTGAGAGAGGGGCCGGAATTAGAAGGCTTATAGTTAGAGATGAAAAGGAAAGCAGAACGAACTAAAAGCAAGAAGCCAATTGGGCGCGTGTATTTTGGGACAGGCCCTGAGAGGCTGGAACGAAAAGGTAACATCACTTCCATGGCCACTCGGGCATGTGCGCCTGATTAGCTTCTTAGGTCTAGTTTGCGCTGCTTTGCTTTTCTTCTCTACCTGTTAGTCTTCTAATTCCGGCCCTTCGGGGCCTGTCTCAAAAGGTGCATTTTTGCCTGTAAGCTCTCTAATCCCGGCCCTTTGGGGCCTTTCTATAGAATCCTTCTGAGCAGCACTCCCCGAGCACGGAGGGGCGCCACTCTAGCTATGACCTAAGACATAGGCCGCTATAATGATCCTGCCTGAAGACTTACTCTACTCCGTAGCTCTGTAGTACTATCTGTACTTAGTACTGAGGACCCCTTCGTCCATCATGCCAAGCTCCAAGCTCCCCCTGTACTCGAAGGAATTCTTATTTTCGGTGATACTGTGTTCTTTTGTTCTTGAAATTCTTGAATCATCAACTCGTCATCACGAGGAATTTCGCCACGAAGTACCTGCATCTGGCTCCAAAAAAAAAGAAAGGGGGAGGCGATATTGTGCGATAGTTTTGCGCGTTTGCTCGTCAGAGGCAGTCCCTGGTCGCTTATTAGGGGTTGTAAGCGCTCTGCGCGAGAGGCAGCTTCTAAATAGGCGAGTTTTCCTTGCATCGCTATCTTTGTAGTGGCTAAGTGATGAATCCGCCATTTGTAACTGTTCTCTTGATGCACGGGTCAAAATAAGGAAGACTAGTGGCAACAATGGGGAAGTGTCGGTCGATAAATCTATATCAAAAGTTTCTGAATAGTGGACTCGTATGTATCTTTTAACTGACAATCTTCTTTCTTCCTCATGGCGTTTGCGGTACGATTTCGGCGCAATTCCTTTCAGATGTCAGATCTGTTCTCCGATTTGGCTGTGGGCATGGATTCAATCCCAACCAGGCCACGGACAGGCAGCGCAGCGGATGTAAAGGTGCCTCCGCCTGCAGCTGTGACAGAAGCGCCCTCAGCTACTGCAGTGCCTGCGCTAGGCCTAGTTGCTGCTCCAGTTTCTGAAGGAGGGGCCCCTCAGTCGAATGTGCCCGTGCTCTCCTCTACATACGACCCGAAACCTGCACAACCCTCGGCGCAACCGTCGTCAGAGCAGCCACCGCGGCCTGCCTCAGCGGACGCCCCTGCACCAGCCAATAGCGTGACTGCGCAACTTGCACCGTCTTCAAGCGACACTTCAGCGCTGCCAGCCACGAGTGCCACTCAGGGGAGCGCAACCCTACCCTCATCCCGGCGGCAGCCCTCATCAGCGACAGGCGAGACCGCAGGTCCTGTCTCCTCAGAGAACTCTGTTCCGAGAGCATCCGCTGCTGCAGTGCCCCTTGAGACCACAACGACGGAAGAGCCAGCTGTCAAGGGAGCGCCTCCATCTTATCAAAGCGCTCCAATAACCAGCCCAACGAAGCCTGCTGGAGGATCAGCTTCCACGCCTATGCAATCGCCGCCGCCAAAACATGCCCCGGCTGCTACTGCACCTCCTGCAGCAGTTCCGTCCGCTGCGCGTACTGGAGCTACGCCTGCTCCATCAACGGGGGCGGCGACTCCATCCGCCGGTCCGCAGACAACACCAACAGGGGCGGCGGCGACTCCTTCAGCGACAGCAACAACTGGGGCGGCGGCAGCGGCGGCAGCGCCTCCTCCTGCTCCTGCAGCCACTACAAGGGCGGCCGCAGCACCAGTGCCTGCAGGTGCGGCGGCTGCTGCAGCTCCAGCATCAGCGCCCACGGCGCCGCCAGTACCAGTACCAGCGGGAGCTGCCGCCGCAGCCGATCCTTCCGCACCCGCAGCTGCCATAATACCCGTGAGTTTAGAAGGGGGCTTCGCGCAGGCAAAAGCAGCGAAAGACAAGGACGCCGAGCGCAAAGAAGACAAAATTTTAGAAGAAAGCCCACAAGGGCGCTTCCACAAGGTGAGGAGTAAGGATTCTCCTTTGAAAATAACTAACCTCGTTCTCCGCTCTTCCCGCGTTTTGCTCCTGCACGAAGGGATATTTTTTCTTCTTCTGCCTCTTTGATCTCGCGTGAAGGGGTGACCAGGGTGCAGGTGACGTACGAGATTCCAAGATTGAGTTGTGCCCTCTTGATTGTAGCTTTGTTCGTTTCTGCTTGTTGTCATGTTGTCCTTCAGCTGCTGTGTATATGAATGTGGTGACGTGGTAATTCATTCATTTGCGATTTTTGTGGAGTGTTCCTCTTGATGTGGCGCTTGATGGTTGTTCCTCCCGTGATGCACGCATGCTTTAGTTCGACGAAGTCCTGGGCAAAGGCGCGTTCAAGACGGTGCACAAGGCCTACGATTCCTTGGAAGGCTGCGAAGTGGCGTGGAACACCGTGAAACTCGTGGGGGTCCCCGAGGACGAAAAGAAACGCATCATCAACGAGGTAATCTTGAAGTCCTTTTTGCCTATCACACTTGGAAAGAAGAAACAAAAAGAAGGAAACAAAAAATGAAAGAGCTCTTGCGTTTATTTTGTTTTCGTGATAGTGCACTTATCGGCCTTTTTCAAACCCTGATCGTTGTCCTCTGTGCTTCTCCTCCCGCCCTGCAAGGTTCGTTTGCTGTACACGCTCAAGCACGAGAACATCCTCGAGTTCCGCGGCACTTGGGTCAACAAAAAGGGCGAAAACGGGGACGAAATCATTTTCATCACCGAAATTTTGGGGGCGGGCTCCCTGAAACAGTTCATGAAGAAAGTGAAGGTGATCCGTTGGAAAGTGGTGAAGCGGTGGGTGCGGGACATCCTCAAGGGCTTGGTCTACTTGCACAGCCTGGAGCCGGTCGTGATTCACCGCGACCTCAAGTGCGACAACGTGTTCATCAACGGTCAGCGCGGCGACCTCCGGATCGGCGATTTGGGCCTGTCTCGACGCAAAGACATGGCCGAGAAAGGGAAAATGGCACTGACGCTGGCTGGAACACCCGCGTTTATGGCGCCCGAGTTTTACACTGAACAGTGAGCTTCAAATGAGGAATTCATTATCCTGTGACTGCTGAAAACATCTTCAATATGAGTCCATCTTCTTCTTGCTTGACTCACTTCTGTTTCATTCCCTTAAAAATCCTGTTTTTCGTGTGCGTCAGGTACGACGAAAAAGTAGACATTTACGCACTCGGCATGTCCACTCTCGAAATGCTGACCAAGGAATACCCGTACCAAGAGTGTGCGTCGGCGGGGCACATCATGAAGCTGGTGATGGAGGGCACCCCACCCAAGAGCCTGGACCGCGTCATCTTACCGGTGGCCCGGGACTTCATCACCCTGTGCCTGCAGCACGACCCCAAGTTGCGCCCGCCGGCCGCGGAATTGGCAGCGCACCCGTTCTTACAGCCGGGCGGGCCCGAGGACGACGTGGAGATCAAACTCCAAGTCAACACCAAGGGCAGCGGTGGCTTGGCGACCCTGCCGGAGCCAGCCTCCTCTGCTGCTGCTGGAGGTGCCGCGGGTGCTGGGACGGCAGCCAACAACCCGAACGCTGCGCCCGTGCCCCCCTCAGGCCCGACCGCCGCCGAAGTGGCGGCCCACGAGGCCAAGCTCGACGCCGCGGAGGCCGCCTCCAAAGCCGCCACTTTGCAGGGCATGCAACAGAGGCGCCGCAGCGGGCACGCCATGACGCCGGGTGCGCCCACCGGTAATGTTGCTGCAGCAGCCAATGAAGGCGCAACTGGCGGCGGCGCAGCGTGTGACGGCGGCACAAATAATGGTGGCGGTGGCGGCAATAACAGGAACGACTCCCCGCCGCCGCTGCCGTCTTCCTCGTCGTCGTCCTCATCAGGTTGTCCTACGGGCGCTGAAAGAGCAAGCACCGAAAGGGCAGCAGCAGCAGCCCCGGATGCAGCCACGGCCGCAGATGCCGCAGCAGCAGCGGCGGAAGGGGCATGGGTCGTCGCGGCGGGCGCGGCAGTCACGCCACCGCCGGGCTTCGACAGCGCTGCGGCAACGGCGGCGGCTGCTGCAGCGGCGGCCGATGCAGCGGCGGCTGCCATCGCTGCTGCTGCCCCCGCGCCATCTCCACCGGGATCACGGGTGTTTTCCCCATCTGGCGCAGCAACAAGTTCATCGACGCATACGACACCAGCACCACGCCCACCAGCAGCGGATTTGATTCCTCCTGCGGCACCAGCTGCTAACCCACACACGCAGCCTTCTGATTGGTCGAATGGCGCCACTCGCCCGCCGCCTCCGCGCAGTCACAGCACGAGCAGCCGAGACAGCGCAGACCACAGCAGCAGCCGCCCTACCACGCCAACGAAAAGTGCCGCTGCGCCAGTAGCTCCAGCGGCTCCTTCGGCTCCTCACATTCAGGATCATGCTACTGTGCAGAGCCCAAGGCCGAGTGGTGAAGTTGCTTCTTGGGGTGCCGACAGCCGCAACGATGGTAGAGACGACAGGGAAGCTTCGAACCAGCAGCAGCCGCCATCATCTTATGCGCAATCGTACCCATCTCCTGGAGGGCGTCGGCACAGCCGCAACGACGCTCCGCCTTCGCCGTCGCACAGCAGTGTCTCCACTGGCCACGGTCACACGCACAGCCACCACCACCACGGCGGCAGCGGGCACGGCAGCGGGCACGCGTTACACGCGGGCATGTTTTCAGTGGTGGCGCCTCCTGCCGGCCGCGAGGGTCCATCCTCAGTGCTGCCTCAATTCATGGCGTTGCCGGGGGCGTCACAAGCGGGCTACAAGTATGATTTCCACGTGCTGCCGACTGCGGCGGGTGCCGAGACGGAAACCACCATTGAGGTGGAAATTGAAGTGGCGATTCACGGCGAGATTCAGATCGTGTCGTTTCCATTTGACTTCGTGCATGAAGCTGTGGAGAGCTTGGCGGTGGACCTTTGCGAGTCCTTTGACATCCCAGAGGCGGTGCCCTCGATTCAGGGCATTTTAGTGAACATCAAGGAACAAGCAGCCGCTCAGGCAGCGGCTCAGCACGACGACGACGGCCGTACTTCTCTCGAGAATGCTCTCCGAGACAGTGGAAGTGTTGCTCCTGCCACTGAGAGTTCCACTGATACTCGAGCAGCAGAAGCCTCTACTGCCGCTGCCCCTCCTCCTGCTGCCGCTGCTCCTCGTGCTTCTTCTCCCACCGCTGCCGATGCTTCCGCGAATGTCGCTGCTCTTCCCGCTGCCTCCACTGCTGCTCCTGCTGCCGATACTTCTGCCCATGCCGTAAAACCCACTATTGCGCGTAAAGTGCACGCGGAACCACTGGATCCTGGCGGCGGCGGCGGTGGGGATGGGAGCAGTGTTAATAGCAGCAGTGGCGGCGGTGATGACTCGAAGGTGGCGGCAGGGACGCCTCTCAGCAATGACGAAGCCAGCGCTTTGCAGGTGGTGATCGAGAAAGAAACCAAACACGACGCCGCGCGGGTGCGGCGCTTGGACAAGCTCCTCAAGGACGCCGAGAAGGAAGAGGAGGAGCGGCGGGCCAAGTACGCGGCTGACCTGGTGCAAATGACCCAAAAGCGCGACAAGGAACAGCGCATTTTGGAAGAGCGGCAGCGCACGGTGGAAGCGGACTGGCGCGCGGGTCGAGCTGCGAAGCGAGAAGCCGAGCGCGCAGCCAGCGTAGACGACGCGGTCTCAGTGGTGGCAGCCTCTGGGGCTGCAAGTGGCACGGAAGTAGAGGTGGCCACCGCGGCAGTCACCTTTGCTTCGGGCCCGGGGGCTGAGGCAGGCGTTACTTTTGCCAACGAGGCGTTGGAGGGAGTGGTGCATGCCACTCTGGCGCCGCTCGCAGCAGTGCAAGCGACTGCACCGCCGCCTTCAGTCGCTGTTGTTGCAGCAGTTCCGCATTTTTCGTCGTCGACTACGGTGGCTAGTGAAGGCATGAGTGCAGCAGTGCAGCGCGTAGACCCGCTCCGGGGCAGTTCGAGCTCCGAGAATTTGGTGAGCGTCGGTGCACATGCTTCCATCGTAGAGGATGCTGCCCTTGTCGGTGCGCACACAGCTGGTCCTACAACCGTAGCACCGCCAGCAGCAGCAGCAGCGGTGCAGGGGCAGAACCACGCAAGGCATCCAAGCCAGACCGACTTACCGCCAATCACTCCACCGGTTGCACCCTCTCCACACCGAGAATCACCGCCCCCTTTTGCGTACGTGCCTCCCACCACGACTGCTCCTACGTCGACTGCAGCTCCGCCCAGGCCCCAGAAACCGCCGTCACCTCATGAAACAGCCGCCACCTCGCCGTCGGTGTCACCTGCGAAGATGCGGCCGCCAAGCCAGGTGCCACAACAGCAACAAGCTTGGCCACCAGCGTCGCCGCAGCACCAGCATCCGAGGCCAGAGCAGCAGGTGCAGCTAGTGCAGCAGAAACAACAGCAGCAGCAACAGCAGATGCAGCAGCAGATGCAGCAGCAGCCAATGCAACAGTGGCCTCCTCTAGAGCACAACACATGGCCAGAAGAGGCGCACATTCAGCAGAAAGAAACTTCATCGTGGCCGTTGCCGGAGCACCAACAGCAACAGCAGCAGCAGCCGGCTCATCAAGGCCATCCGTGGCTGGAGGTTGAGCACCAAAAGACTCAGCAGTGGGCCGAGCTGAAATGGAAAAGCTAGTCTAAACTACTTTCAGTATGGCACCTGCTGGTGACCTTTGTTGATGCCAGTTCGTTCAGCCTGCTACCTGATGTCGCATCCGCATCCACCTTTTGTTTCTTAATTGCATGTTCCATGTTCTTGTGATGGTAATGACTATCCCAGCATTCCAAATGATCGATGATATATAGGATTTCTTTTACTATCGGCCTTTGTGAATTAGATATAGGCATGAGAAATGTATACAATATGGCAGGAGTCAGGAGTAGGAATAGGCATAGAAGTTAGTGCTAGTATAATACGGAATAGGAATATAGGAGCAGCCCTAGCCCTATAGCCCATGGCCTAAAGCAGCCCGCCTTATTATTATTATTATGCAAATATAGATGCAAAAATACTTGCGATCACTGCGATTCCCCTTACAATTCCAGGTAAGACTAGAGTGAGGTCCGGTATACAGACCGACGCTTCCGCTAGAGGCACACAACCCTTTGGCTCTTTTGCTCCGCACCCCCCCGTCCAGTCCAGCCACTATCAGGTATCAGCGAACGCAGTAGCACCCGGCATTGGCATTGGTTCTTAGGTCCAAGGACAGTGGTTTCTGTACCACGCACTACGCATCACACTAGAACCCCCAGTGTCGTTTCCTTTCGAAAATTTTATGCTGCGAATGCAGCTGCGCTCATTCAAACAAAAGAAGAATACTCGAATCAGTCTAAGCCTCGAGGTTGGTCCCATTCGAGGAGTTGGACAGTTCCAGGCTCAAGGTCCTCGGCTGCTACAGTGACAGTGACAGAATCCACAGCTGCTTGCAGTGGCGGCTCAATGACTAAGTCACCGTTCTCGTCCCATGTGATGCGCTGAGCCAAGTTTGGATCGTCACCTTCCAATAGCGTAAGGTACGACTGCAAAACCTGGCAAAGATAAATGCAATGGTCGAAGAACACACGTAATGATGCGTGTGGGGCGCCAGCCACCCTACTATCTTCAAGATCTTAACCACAAGTAAGATTGGCGGTCAAAAATGGTCTAGTATTTGAACCTGCTCCTGGGTGGTGGCCTCGGCAGCGAGGCTGCGCACTCGGTCTCTTCGCTCGCGAGCCACTCGTTTTGCTTTCGCTTCGTGCCGCAACATCTTCGCCTGCTTCTGCACCATCCGCGCATGAGGTTACAAAAAGAACACGTAAGAATGGTGACAAATACTGACAAATAGGGATAACAAAAATCTTCTTTGGTACTCTGCAATGACAATTATTGCAGTTGGTTAAAGAAGATATGACATCATGATGAAAATGGCGTGCGTTTGAAGCACTCATCTAACTCAAGCTCGAAGAGGAATAGCTCAAAGAAGGATGGTTTGGAGTGTGGTGAGAGAGAAGAGGTGCGCCCTGAGACCTGCTCAGCGTCCTCTACACGCTGCTGGAGTGCTTGGTGACTGTATAGCAAATACTGTAGTTGAAATTGGAGCACCCGAAAGGCTCTTCTCTCACGCTCGTCTTCTACCGTTGGCCCGCCCTCGTTATCAAGCTTGCCCATCGCTACCTAGAACATTTTGATATAATGTGTACAACTTTGTGAGCTGTTCAGTGCCTTAAAGAATGCTGTTAGGTATGGCTGTTGTTTTCGTAAATAGTAATGTGCGCAATCGTATTGACTTCGCATCAGCCTTGGAAGTCACCTCGCCGACAAATCTTTGAAGACGCTGTACATCACCACTAGACCTTATACTTAAGGGGTTAGCATCTCGAACACGCTGCCAGCCAATGCGCGCTCTGGGCTCTTCAAACTGAAAACCGCTCGGAGCCTGCGTAGGCTCGACCGAACTCTGCTGAAGGCAAAACGCGATTTCAGAATTGCAATAAGTCGTACACACAAATTTCGTGAAATAATATCAATGATAGAAATAAATTAGAAGAACTTAAGCAGTAAAATTTAAGGCTTTGTGCCTGAGAGAGGAAACATCCATTAGAATCAAAGGGCGTTATAAGAAAGCACCATTTTTGTATTGAAATGCGAAACGAGAGAAGCAAACGAGTCGACGGTTATTCGATTATTCGACACAGAATATATATTCTATTAGGGCACTTTTACTTCTCCACAACAAAGACTTTTTCCACTTTTCCGTACTTGGACCAATGCTTGGACTGCTTTTGCTCGGAGGCCACTCACTAGGGTCGAAGTCGAAACACAGGGAAAAGGAAACATAGGAAACAAACCCGGATTTTTGGCGTGTTTCGTTTCCAAGAAACAATAAAAGCGCCGCC
>Ga0307979_1002184_pt1 | contig 13648 bp, 19 predicted proteins | sample OrgLakmetage1058_FD_201833 | JGI IMG/M metagenome (GOLD analysis project Ga0307979, IMG submission 201833) | Saline water microbial communities from Organic Lake, Antarctica - #1058 | ecosystem: Environmental > Aquatic > Non-marine Saline and Alkaline > Saline | place: Antarctica: Organic Lake...
GCGCGCTTCGATTGGCCTTACAAGTGCCATAGAGCTTTATATGGGACTTCTTCCACACATGAGAGAAATTACTGTTCATCTAGACTTCAATATGATTTCACAACGAGTGCCCGAAGATGACACATAAGCGTGCTCTTTCAGAGCCCGGTAAATCGCAAAGAATTAGTGAAAGATGTACTCCTACAGCCCTCGTTCACTGTCAGAAGTCATTCATTATAGTTAAACTTACGCCACCGTGCCTAATTCCAATTTCCAGGTCGATTTGAAGCCAAATACTCCCGAAAAGGCCCATGTGCACCCCCCGGTCGATTGGTATTGGACCGCCGACTTAGCGGATGCAATATAAGATACTTATGTAAAATAAGGAATGCATTGTTGATTATTGTAGCTCCCTTAGAGCTTAAGAATCGAAATTGGCTTAAATGGCCTGTAGCTTCCATATTCCATTCAATTCGTTTGTCTGCTACTATCAAATGGAAAAGTTCACCTGATTATAAGGGTATATTTCCTGAATATTTTTGCACCGTAGGACTGCAGGAAATCCTCCGATCATTTGTTCTGCCTCGTAATGGGCTGCGCCGTTGCCCATTTCTACGTCTACGCGAAGTTTTTCTTCACGGACACCGGCCCAACAGGGTTGAAGAGCACGGGAAGTGCAAGGTCGATCTGTGATACGGCGTGGTCAGCTGCACGCACGTAAAAGTTGCGCACGCCTCCACCAAAGGTAGAGGGAATTCCATTGAAATCCGTGGCGCCAGCTTGCGTGTAAGCACCACATGCGGGAAAGAGGAGCCAGTCTCCGACTTGAAGATTGGGGCAATGGTCCAGCTTACAAAAGACCATGTCAAGTGAGTCGCACGTCGGGCCAAAAATCGTAGCAGGCGCGTTAATTGGGCCCGACTCGGTGATCACAGCAGCACAGCCTGTCGCAAAGTTGACGCGAAATGGAATGGCCTTGGGCAGCCAGCCGTCGTAGACAATGGCATTGAAGCCACCGTACAATCCGTCCGAGATGTAATAGTGCACCTCTCCTCCACTGTCCACATTCTTCTCTTCTGACTCTTCATCCGAGCTGCCACTATTCTTCTTTTCTTCGACTTCTTCACAGCTGGAATTGCCATCCACGGGCTCAGTCGCCGCTGCTGCAAGCTCAGGCGCCTGAATATTGATGGGCAGCCGTTCGCGCTTCCCAATGACGCGCGTTACGATGTGGCTCGAGCATTCAGCCAAATAACGGCCTGGCTCTGAAATGCACGAGAGCCCGCCAGGGAAGTCTGTTTCCGGGAACAGCTCGTCCAAAGCATCGTTAACGGCCCACGCCACTGCGTCGGGTGCAGAATCACCCACTTGAACGAACGCATCACCGGTTTGCTCGTCGAAGCCTCCGGTGAGCCCCCCACCGATGTCTACGAGCCAAGACTGCACGAGCGCCGCTGGCTCTACTTGACGCGAATACAAGTCCCAAACGAGGCGCGCTGCTGCGAGCGCGTGCTTGTAGGCAGCGGGAGAGCCAGCACCGCTGCCCACGTGGAAGCTCACTCCAGTGACCCGGAGTCCGAGTGTGTGCGCGTGCTTCAAGAGCGGGAGGTACTCGTTAGCTGCAGCGCCGTACTTGGTGCCAAACGGCATGCGCGCAGTGGGGTCATCAGCACGAATCCGAAGCACGCACCCTACTCCAGGGCAACGAGCGGCAAGCTTCTCCAGTTCAAAAGGCGAGTCAAAGGTCGTGTGGCGCACGTGGTGCTCGGCAATGGTGGCCATGTCGACAGAGCGCTTGCAAGGATTCGCGAAAATGATCCTTTGAACTTCAACGCCAAGGCCGAGGACTTGCTGCACTTCGCGCGCGGAAGCGCAGTCGAAACCAGCGCCGAGGTTCGCCAGTGTTGCGAGCACGCCCACATCTGGGAAGCACTTCACGGCGAAGTGGGGCTTGACGCGAGGCATCACGTTCACCAAATGGCAGTACAACTTGGTTGTCGCCTCGAGGTCTGATCCATGCCCAGCAACAAATTATCACAAATTTAGTAGACAGAGCAGTGAACAAAAATAACAGCAGCGTTTAAAGGAAGGCACTTCGTATTCGGGTTCATAATATTCGAAAATCGATCCAAGTGAATTATCTGTACCAGTAATGTAGAAGGTATCTTGCGCATCAGCGTTGAGGTCGGTCGCCATGATGACTTTCACAGCATGCGCAATTATGGACGTTGGTGCGCCGCTTGCGAGGTTGGGAAGATTCATAAACTGATCAGGAAGGGCTGCGAAGCGGCGTTGAGAGAGAGACAAGGTGCAAGGCATTATGAGGATGCATATATATCTGTTTTTGACAACAAGATATTACAAAGTGACTAAAGTAAAAAGAGGTGATCATCCTTACCTGTCAGGAAAGGCCCATTGGAGTCGATGTCGAATCCATGGGCCCCATCGAGGGGCAAAGAAGATTCCTTTTGGCGCACTTGGTTGAAAGGTTGGATTGGTGATTCATCATGATTACTTAACAAACGGAGCTTGAGTTCAAGGGTTTGAGCAGGAGTCACGAAGTTCGCCTGACACAAGTACAGAAGCATCGGTCAGTCATTGCCATGGAAGCTTTCAGAACACCACATGTTCATTTCGTTCCATGCTGAAAACGTCAACGGGGACGCTTCGCGTGTACATCCAAAAGAATTCGACAGGTGCAATTACATCAAGTCTTTGAATTTTTGGTCCCTTGCGACTGGTACAATCGTGCTATGGCCATGCTCACCAGTGTAACGCGAGGGCGCCTGTATGAGGCGTGCGTGGATGAGACTTGCGTTTTTGATTTGTGCTTCAGTGTGAGGTGACGATTCTAGTTCTTTCGGCCCATTCTCGAACATTCCAGCGACATTCTCGATTCTCGACTTCCAAAACACGTCACAACTGATGATGACGACTGCTACTTATTAGGGTATCTAATCTACAAAACCCTACTGTAGCTACTAGTAGTTGATGACTGATTTTATCTTTTTGTCCGCAGCAACATTAGCTTCATCTAGCACTTTGATAAGGATTTCTTTAGCGCTAGCTCGCTGAAGTATTGTAAGAAATTGACTTCGCAGTTTCAACATCACAAGTTGAGCTGCAGATTGGTTCAACAGGTACCATAGAAAGGAGCTCGATACGTAACCTTTTCACTTCCAAGACGCCCACTTTACTGGGCGTGGGATGCTGGCCGTGCTCAGTGTAAACTCGTTACGTCGTTTGAAATCTACAAGAAGTGCAATTTCCATTTGTTGTGCTATGGCCGCCGCTGGTAAGGAGTATTTTGTTACCTAAGATGATATGCTAATCTACCGCTGTCCTTTCCCATTTTTAGCTGACTGACTCGTAATTACAACATCTCCAACGCGACAGTGACTTCGAGTTCGTGTTCGCAAAGTGAGCCTTATGACGTGGCAATTGTCGGCGGTGGCTTGTCGGGGCTGGTTACTGCCTCGCTCCTTCCTAAAGGCACTAGGTGTGCACACTCGTTTAGTCAGACGATTGAGTTCACGGTTTGTTTTTGTAGGATTAGCGAGATGACAAAATGTCCACAATGCGACTACATGAGGAAGCACAGCGTCAAACAATGTTCATACGTAGTTGTTTACTTGTTAACGTTATCTGTTGGGGGAATACACAGGTGGGTGCTGCTTGAAGCCTCGCCGCAGCTCGGTGGGCGCCTCAAAAACGCCGAAGGATTGGGCGAAGACCATCTTCACGTGGACATGGGCGCCGCTTGGTGCTGGCCCTCGCAACAGCCCAAAGTGCGCGCCTTGCTCCAGTCCCTGAGCTTGAAGTCGTTCGAGCAGCCCGACGACGGCGGCGGCCACACGCACCGGGTTCACGGTGGGACTTACGCCTTGGTGGCAGCGCTGGCAGCACAAGTAGCTCCACTGGGGGAAGTGCACATGAATTGGCCGCTGCAATCTTGTGCGCACTTGCCGGCATCCTCGAAGGCAGAGGATGGCGCTGGAAACGAAGCACCCATAATTAAACTTACCAACCAAGCGGGGGAGGTGCGTGAATCACAACTCCTTCGTCGTTTGACTCTCTCTCCATTAACAATTGGTGCTTTGTTTTCTCTTGTTTTGTTTCTTGCTATGCTGGTTTTCATACGCTGCCTCACATACTGCATACACATGTTTCCATGCGCTCTGTTTGATTCAGGAAGTGTGGGCGAAAGCGGCGGTGCTGGCGGTGCCTCCCAAGCTCCTCGCCGAGCGTGTCACTTTTGACCCTCCGCTGGATGCTTCCCGAGCTTCCGCTATGCGCGCGTCGAGAACGTGGATGGTATAGCAGAATAGAAAGAAAACAACCTTTTGAACCTCTCGTCACTTTCAATCAGGTCCGTTGGACCTGTAGTCTACTGTTTCTTTCGTCCTTCTCGTGGGCCACTTCTTGTGAATTGGTCAACGTTTTTCTAATCCCTCACGCGCTGTATTATCCATTCTCCCTGTTCGACAGGCGGGCGTGACCAAAGTAGCCCTCGCGTTTCCCACTCGCTTTTGGTCGTTGGGGCCAGCGTCCAACATGGGCCTCAACAACGGGCCTGCCTTTCAAGTCTACGACGGCGGGAGCAGCACCAGTGATGATGCTGGTACCACAAAGAAGTACAAGCCTGCACCGGGGGTGCTGACTTTCTTTGCCTTGGCCACGGGAGTCGACGATGACCAGGAGCTTGCTCAAAGGTGCCTAAACTTATGCTAAAAAAGTGCTATCTCAATGATGAACTCCTTTTGCCTTTGTACTTTTGCTGTGCTGCAATTTCGAGAAGCTTTTGGGCAATTTAATCTTCTTTTCTGTCTTCTCTTTGATAATCATTAGCGTGGCTCGCCAGCTGGCATCGGTGTGGGCTCGAGCAGGGATGCGCGAGGAGGCTACACGCCTGATGGCAAGCTGCGAAAAAAATGGCAGCGGTGTGGACCCCGAAAACCGAGCCAAGGTGCTTGCTTTTTATTTGTATGTTGTTCCTCTCTTTTTTGGCCTTTTCGTCCCCTCGTGCTCATTTTGTGAGCTGACGTATTAAAACTCCCAATTTGCATGAGAAAAGAACACGAAGTCCTTTTGCTAAGGGCGTATTTCCTTATGAGCAGAAAAGAACGCACGAGAGCCGCTTTCGATACGTAGCTTGACCATGAAATTACGTATGTGTTCATTTTTATTGTTCATTCAGGTGGCGGTGCAGCGGTGGCCGCGAGAAGCGTTCATCGCTGACGACACTGCTCCGAGCAAGATTCACCCGCATCCTTACCCGGTGCGTGCTCTGGGTGCCCCTGCTTGGAACGGCCAGCTCTTGTTTGCGTCCACGGAAGCAGACCAGGACAGCCCGGGCGTGATGGAAGGCGCCATTGGTGCAGGCCATGCCGCGGCTCTGCAGGCGCAGAAGGTACTTTGAGGAAGTGCCGTTGCTATTTGCACTTCACATTCAACCACGCCTAACATGTATTGAGTAATGCTGGGTGCTGGGTCCTGGTGCGTAGTAATGTAGTGATTATTAGTTGCGGTGTCTACTTGTCTAATCGAACCGCGAATTATCCTAAAGTCATAGAGCATAGAGATGACTTCGAGCTTCGAGTAAACCCCCCGTTAAATATTACTTTCGAGATCCAAGAGATCCGCCACAGCAACAGTACGGGCATAGGGCAATAGGGCAATTCAGGTATCGAGTATGATCGAGGCGCGAGGCACCTGCAGGCTCTAAGTGTTCAGTGTTCGTGATCTCCTAGCTCCTAGCCCCAAGGCCCAAAGCTCAAGCTGCCTTGCTTTAAAATCTAAATCTAAAAAATGAGCCGAAATCCAGAATATGTTCTGGTGGGTTGTGGGATATCAGGTATCGGATACTCATTATTGTCTATTTCTTGGTTGACTAAGTGAAGTATCCATTGCCAGAGGGCACAGTGCGAGATTTCAGGTTTCAGAGAACGCCACTTGACTGTGAACTATAGTGCCACTTCGGAAGCTTTTTTTTGTTCCTCGGGAGGGGACACCTCAGAAGTAACCTCCACGGGTTCACTGCTTGGAGGGTCAGCAGTTGAAGCATAGTCAGCAGCTGGAGCAGGAGCTGGAGCGTTGTTCTCAACATCAGCCGATGCGATTTTGGCGGCTTCCTTGTCTTCAGAACGGTCCATTTCAGAGGCTGCCACCGGCACAGCTACTTCCGGTTCAATGGCGTTTTTCTTTTTGCCGCGGGCGTGCTTGGCCATGTGGGCTGCGTCTTTGAACCGCGGTTTCGTGTTGGCCGCGCATGGGAACACGCAAAAGGTGAAGACCAGCACGAGGCCGGAGATGGCGTGAACCATGAAGCAAAGGAACCTGCAATTTTTTAAATAGAAGAAAAAAGTAGACATCAGGCTTGAATAGATTGGTCAGACAAAAATGAAACGGGCATAAAACTTACAGGCCTCGGATGGCTTCGTCGCAAATAATGCCATGAAAAATGGCTTGGAAACGAGGTGTAATCACCGAGCATCCGCTGCCGTCCTCCATGAAATCGAGAGTCACCTCAGTTGCATTGTTTTGCGTCTCAATGATTGTGAGCTCGCTGTCATCGCAGCTGATAGTAGGGGAACTTTCAATGGTTTGGAGGGTTTCCCGGTACGTATCTACAACGCCGCGAGACACGTCGAATTGGTCGGACAACGGGTTGGAGCCAACGCACTGCATGTAATAGGTAATCATTCGGCCACTTGACAAGAGCAGGATGGACTCCTCTGGAGTTTTATAACAGAAGTCCGCCATGGATACCGTCAGTGTCAGCTCAAATCCAACCAAAAATATGAGCAGTAGCAGCGTTATTGAGCCAAGGAATATCACAATCATGTCGTCGCATTTGCAGTGCTCAGTCAGAATGGCAATAACGCCAAGCACGACATTCAGCCATACCAGAACTGTTATGAGGGCCAAGCCTAAATCAACATATGGCGGGATCTCTTCTTCCATGCGATCCGCAGCATCGTTGAGCTCATCACTGAGTCCATCGAGGAGGGTTGATATTGCCGAACTTACCGCAGAGAACGACGTCGAGGCACTTTCCAGAGATGCTGTGGTTGAATCATCGTTGCAGCTCGAAGCCTCCGTAGCGTCTTCTATGGTGTCTGCCTGAGTAACCAGATCACCCGCTGATGTTTCAAGGTCCTCAAACGTCTCGCCAAGCGAGCGCATTTCTTCTCCTGCTTCAAAAATAGCAGCGTTGAACTCGTTTCGGCCGGCATACGAAGTGGTTGACACAATAGCAGCGATCAAAAAGAGAACGATCACGGTAACTTTCCCGCGCATTGGACTATCAAAGTAATAACGCAAGAACGCAAAGAAAAAAAGAAAATCTTAGATAAGTAAATAATTTATACAACTGCTTCATTAGATGTATAACTTTATGCAGTCATTTGTCAAATTTGGGCGCCTCACAGCAATGCAAATATCGTGGTTGTAACAAGCTTACCGATGGTTGAAAATATCGAAGCAACACGGAAGCATATCCCGGCAACATTTACAGCACGCGAAGCAGTTCAAAGCCCACATGCAGGAAGTGAGAATGAGACCCACGACTACAACACTCCCAAAAAATCCTGCGACGGACGTCCCGTATTCTGCAGTAGGCTGTGTCAGGCAGGCGTGGGACGAAGGGGTGTAGGGAAAACGGGTGAAGAAAGTCGCAATGTAAGCACATACTCAGCCAAATGACGTTCAGATGGTCAGCACAATTATGTGAAATAATGTCAAGCAGCTAGTTGGCTACAACTTGGAGAATAATTGTCGATCTTACCTCATAATCGTCGCTTCCGAAATGAGGATACGAGTGCAGCACCTCAACCAGCGGCTCCCCATTAAAGGTGCCAGCTGAGAGCGTCGAATACTCTGCTGGCACATAGGGCGTCGGGGCAGGAACCATAATTCAATGTCGGGTTTTGAAAGGAGTATTCCGGATCCGCGGTTGTGATGTTATGAAGCTTCAAGCTATCCTATAGCAGCAAAGTCGTTAAACGCACAACAAAATTTAAGCATCACCATGAAGGAAAAACTGAGCATTTAAAAAAATATGACAGCGGAATGGAGGATGAAAGGATCCTGGTTCTCTACGTTGAACTTCACCTCCATTAACCTGAAAGCACTGCGTCTTATACATACGTGGGCATGCGGGGGGGTTGGGTAGAGCTCACCTGCGCCGAGGCACGTCGCTGTACAAAATCTTCGTTACCTCTCGCCTCTCGTGTCGGTCGACAACGAACGGAGCAACGGAACCTGCAGGATGAGGCCAATTCTTGCAATATATGCTTTCTCCTCCCTGTAGTAGCTGCTGTCGTTTTGCCTCCCTCTCTTGCAATGCAAGGGTAACCCCTTCTTCCCTTCTTGCCTCTTGACTCTTACCTCCTCTTGCCTCTCCCGAGTCTTCTTCTTGCAGCCGAGCCAAGTTTTGTGTCTACCCATTCTATTGCCATAGATTGGCAGTTCAAACGAAGAAACTAGTGCTTAACAAAATCTCACGAAAGATTTGCTCACTACCGATTACTGCTTATTTTAGTTGTTAACGAATTAATCTACTGTACAATTCGTGAAGGATGCTAGCCTCGTGCTGCCACTTTTCGCCTATTACCCTGCTATTCTTACTACCGTCAGTAGCGTTACAACAATCTACAAGGAATGACCAACCGTTGTTGCACGCCTACGACCTCGCACCGCCGTTGAACGAGGAACCACCCTTAGTCTCATTTCCCGTGTTCGTGGACTCTGTGTCGGCTTCAAACCAATTTGAACTTTACGAGGGTGACGATTTTGAGGCTCACACAAACACTTTTGCACAACGACATGGTTTTGGTTCCAATCCTGATCAGGTTTGCTTTGCGGATGAAGGGTATGCACCTATGTGAAGGTTACATAGTTCTAAATACCAACTTTTATCTTCCTCTCCACTAGTGTGGCAAAACCTAGCTTAGAGACATAGTTTTTGTGCGCTCAGTTGTCTACGGTTATCATTATAACTTCTTGACGAATTTATTCTTTATAGGTTCAATCTTTGCAAGAAGCGTGTCGTATGCGTCTTAAGAATTTGAGCCTTGGTTCAGCGGCCCTCAAGGTTGCAGTAGTAATTGCTTACGAAGACGACTTCGTTGACACTGTTAATCTCAATAGCACCGGTATCTCTTCGTCAAATGGAGGTATTAACAGTAATAGCGATGCATTGGCCATACCGGTGTTATGGCAGCTCGTGACACAAGCATTAGCTCACGGCAATAGCAACGAATGCGGCAGTGGAGTGCACCTCGTGCTCGTTACTAACGGCTTTGGGCTCGGTGACGATGTTCGCGCTGCGCTGATCGCCAAATGTGGACGCGGTATTCGCAATAACAATGACAATCGCGGCCATTCGAGTCACCCGCTTGCAGAGTTAGATCGAAGGGCTTGTGGGTCGATTGCGGTAGTCGAAGTGAGAGAGGTGATTGGTTTTGGTGCTGCGGTGAATCTGGCCATGGAGCACTTGCACGCACCTGAAATTGGCCTCCTTCAACAGGCCCGTTTACATCACAACAATCATAGCGGCGCTGACGACAACTACAGCGACGACGGCGATAATGATTCCAAGCTCCATGCGAGAAATATGCCCACTCTGTTTCGAGCTGCTGTGGTGACAGTGACGTCAGCAGCGAGTCCACTTCGCCCTAATTTGGAGCCAGACTGCGCCATTCGTTATGACCGTAGAATTTCTTCACCTAACTCGGAAGTTCATGGTTACTTAGACGACTCACTTGCAGCAGTTGAGGGCTGTGACGTGTGGCATGCCTACGCTTCCGTTGCGCTTGCGAGAGGTGGTTCGCGAGTTACGCCGCCACCGCTGGTCTTTGTGGCACCGCCGTCGCCACAGCCGCGTGTAGAAGTGAAGTTAGATAAATTGAGGCGAGAAGTCTCCCGCAGTGCAAATTCGGCGCAACGTGCAGCTGCTCTTGAGGCATGGGCCGAAGCTCCCTGCGTAGCGTGCGCTGCGCCAATGCCCCTTCTTGTGTTTGATGCAGCCTTGTGGCGCACACCCAGTGCCAGCGTCTCAAGCTCCCTTCACGATGCAGTGACGGACCATGATGATCGTAACCGAAACCATCGCAGTTTTGAAGGCAGCTGGAATAATGCTAGTCAGGAAGCTTGGCTAGGCCCTCTGGACGACGGCTTTTGGTTGCAGGGCGCTGTTGGAGAATGGGTTTACCGCGCCCAACGCCGCAATTTATTCGTGGACGCTTCCTCGCATTCATCCAATGATGGTTCAGTAAAGTCTCAAGCGTTTCTTAACTTTGATTCCCGGTTTTTGTTGCCATTTCCAACGCGCCAGCGCAATTTGATGGTGGAGAAGGCCAAGACTGATTCGCCCGATGGTGGTGATGGTACTCGCGGGGCGCCAGGCAGCAGTCCTACAAGCACTAGGAGCAACAACAGTAGTAGCTTGGGAGTAAGCGAGCACGAGCCGCAATTGGTGGGGCCATTCTCAATGCCGAGCTCAGCTTTAATGGCAGTTGAATCTCTCGCTGTGCTTGACGTGGATCATTTGCTCGTTCACCTGCAGGTTCGAGATAGAAAAGGCATAGACAAGCAATGCGTGAAGAATTCTTTTGAGTGGGTACCCATGCTTTCTCGAGCGCTTGAAAGTTTTAACCAATGGGTCTTCGAATGTTTAACTTTGTTATCATCAATACCTCAATTATCGCTATCTTTTTACTCTTCTTTCCTTTGCAGGCAGAGCATTGTCAGCCACTGCCATCTCGTAGCCACCACACCCACCATAGTTTAGCTAAGCATCATCGCCCTCTTAACAGCGCGCGTTGTCATTTCGAAACGGTTGGCGCGTCGCTTGAGGTTCTGCAGAAACGAGCCAACAATGAAGTTCAAGACAACCGCGCCCGTGCTTATGATGGTGACAGTGGCAGCTTGGGCAAAAAGGACGAGCCTCGACCCGCAGCCCAAGGTTGGAGAAACTTCATGGACATGTTGACTTGGCAATGGCAGTGGATGGGGCGGAGGCCAACTTCAGTGGCAGCGGATGGATGGGCCGACCAACTCAGGGTGCGTTGCCCTTTCAGTTTTCATTCTGACCTCCTCTTACTTGATCAAATGTGTATTCCTTTACTTGAAGGATTCACGTTTTGTCATTGCTTGGTAATAGCGAACAACTTTTGCCCGTGAAATTGTACCTGTTAGTGCATCACGGTCTTTACTTTTGTTTGCCATTCTATTCATTGTCAGGTTGGTGCTGTAATGCTGCTTTACGACGATGCATTAAATTTGGTGGCCAACCTTTTACCTGACTTACTCGCCAGCGTGCATCACACGGTAGAAGGAGTTGTCATGTGTCATTGAAATGTGGCTTCTGTGAATATTCTACTGGCTGTTTCAAATTGGTAATTCTTAATAAATGCTCGAATAATTCGAAACAAAGTTCTTTGCATACCGCACATTCCCTTCTTTAAGTATCGCCTTTTTACTTCCTCCCTCACCTTAAGGTGGTGCTCGTGTCATCGGAGCCTTGGCACGGTCAGCCGAGAGACGTGCAGCCTACGCTTGCTTTACTAGCGCGCTTTCTTGCCGACCCAAAGCACACCACGCGTCTCTCGGTAGTACCGGGCCTGTGGAAGAGCGAAGCTGAACAGCGCGCTTTTGGGAACGCATTTCTGCGCAGTTTACCGACTCCTACAGTGGCGGGCACGCCAGGTGAACGTGGGCGTAATTCTTCTTGAATGGTGCTTATTCGTTGTGCAATTGTGACCCCTTCGTATTTTTCATTTCAGTTCTATGCAGTGCTAATCTCATGTCATTATTTCACACTTCCAGTTAGATCTTACGTAAATCACACGTTTTCTTCTGATTACAGATGGCTTCACCCATGTGCTCGTGGTGGACGGCGACGAGTTTTGGCACCCTGCTGAACTTCACCGCAGCTTGTGCCTGGTCGCCAGCGTGGCGCGCAATGCGCATAACCGTTACATAGAGCGCATTGCTGCCACTCGTGGTGGTGGTGATGGCATGTTTGTACCTGAAAAAGAAGTTGAAGATGAAGCCAGGAGAGCGGCAGCAGCTACAATTCCCTTCGCCCGATCGTCTATGGCGACGTATTGGAAGTATGCTGAGATGTAGAGAGCTTGAATCGATGAATGATGGCATCACTATTAACCTCAGATATGTCTTTTTAGATTGCTTTATACGTGCTGCTCTTGCGTTGTAAATGCGTAATACATTTGCTCTATCTGATCCTATCTGGTGTTCCATTTTTGTTTCAGAACGGTACGTGGCGTGATCGACCCTCCAGAAGCGCTGCAAATTCTCTGGTTGGTGTCTTTGGAGCTCTGCAACTGGACCAAAGATCGAGAAATCGAGTGCGCTCTGCCCGCAACTACTGCATCTTCCTTGCGTCGGCTGCAACAACAGCACGATAATCGCGACAACAACGGTGACGAGAGTAGTGGTGCCATTCATTTTGACGGCCTTTTTCTCGATCCGTCAGCAGGAGTGTGCCACCACTTGAGCTACGTGCGCACCACCTTACAGTTGGTGCACCAAAAGCTGGCCAGTTTTGCCCATGCCCAAGACGTCATTGAAGCAGCGGGAAAGCGCTACAACACCAACAACAATGGCACTTGCAGCGGAGGTGGGACCAGCAATTGCCACAATGGACTGGGCCAGTGGATCTCCGAAACGTGGCACAAATGGGATGAGGTGCGTTTTTTTTTTTATTCGCTTTTCTCTACAAAATAATACAATATCAAATCAAATTGCTATGATGTTCTAACCACCTCACCTTTCAGGACCACACGCTTCGACATTTGCACCCGACTCACCCGCCAGCTTACGATCACGTCCGAGCTCAAGCACTCCATGCTCTTCCTCCTGCGTTGAGGAAAACGCACTTGCACACCCGCCGTAAAAAATCTCTTCTTGTTGATTCAAGTGCAGCTGACGATGATGAAGGACTAAATTTGTATAGTTTGATACCCAAGGTTGAAGGTGCAACCTTCAGTTGGCGTTTCGTGAATTTATCTCTACCTATACTCGACGCGCTTTCGTAGACTTGTTTGTCGTTCTATCAAAGCACTTTATACAGCCCATTCTTATTGATTGGATAAGGCCAATTGAAACAATCAAATAATAGAGAGATCTGCGCAAAGATATGCATGGGTGAATCCTTTCGCTAAAGCATGAGCATAGGCGAAGAGCCTAAACTGGTTAGTTAGAATAAAAAGGGCAACGAGGGATGAATAGAAGAGCAGCGTGCTATTACCTAGTCTCAAGAAATAGGAGTGTCTGGGTTATTGAGGTTTTGCCTTGCACTTCCCCCCTTAAAAATTCCAAGACAGTGGCCATTCTGATTTTACAATTCGGATTATACCGCCATACGCGATTTCTATTGCTTTATATGTAGCTCCTGACTAGAGAGCACACCCCAGTGGAGCTTAAATCCATTTAGTGCTCTAAATAGCCAGCACTAAATTCGACCACCAAGACGCGGCCGGCCCAGGAAGCCCCGGGGGCCTAAATTTAACGTTAGATTTAGCCAATTAAAGCCCACTAAATCGACACTAAATTCGACCACCAAGACGCGGCCGGCCCAGGAAGCCCCGGGGGCCTAAATTTAACGCTAAATTTAGCCAATTAAAGCCCACTAAATCGGGACTGA
>Ga0307979_1002185_pt1 | contig 13645 bp, 19 predicted proteins | sample OrgLakmetage1058_FD_201833 | JGI IMG/M metagenome (GOLD analysis project Ga0307979, IMG submission 201833) | Saline water microbial communities from Organic Lake, Antarctica - #1058 | ecosystem: Environmental > Aquatic > Non-marine Saline and Alkaline > Saline | place: Antarctica: Organic Lake...
GCCAATGCCAATGCCAACCTAGCGTCTACTTCTAATGCACCCTCATCCTTAGCTCACGGTGAAACCCCAGAAGAAGCGCACAAGCGAGAGCACGACGCGAAAATGGCTGCAACCAAAGCGAAGCAAGCGGCTGCTGAGGAAGCGTCCGGAGGGCAGGTAAATGGTTGTGATTGCAGATTGTCGTAGTGGCGTATTTGATGGTCTTGTAACTGTTTTTGATCTGTTTTCTTTTTGTGGGAGAGCTGTTATCGCAATTACTGAGGCGAAAGGTGGAACGGGAGTCGACGAAATGGGGATAGAGCTCAACGCGGTTTTATCTTTTCCAATTTATCCCCTCCTGTATTTCATCTTCACGTCTGCCTTCCTTCATCTGTTCACCCACTCTCTCACCCACCTTTACCACCTTTACCACTTCAACGCAGCACCAAGTGGGGCGTTACGTGCACGCGAGGTTGAAGTTGAAGCGAGCCGAAGCCGACCACGACCGCGCTCTCTCCGCCAACGACGCCCAACTGATCTTAGCTCGAGCTGGCGAACGAGAATTGGACGAACTGGTAAAGATTCTAGACATTTAATTGTTGGCATGTCGCGATCATCGCCTTGCTTCTAACCATGTCCCCAGTACTTGCTGCAACATGAAAATATATGAGTCTAGATGATACGGCAAAAAAATCAATGTGAAACATCAAATGGGTCTTAACTTTACCTATACCTCGCTGCTTATTGCAATTTGTCATCTCTCTTTTCCTATTCTGTTCTGTTCTATTCTACAGGTGCGTTTGTCGAGCATGACGGGGGCTCCCACTCTGGCCAATCCCGCGACACGCTTACAAGAACTGGCGAAGCGGGAGCAAGTGCAAAAGAGGCACGCATCACAGCACCACCAGCGCCGACATCATGAACACGAACACAATGATGCGGTGACGGCAGCAGCAGGTGCTGGGGCAGCAGGAGGTGTGGCAGGTGCTGGGGCTGGTGCTGGTGGTTCTAGTGCTCGAGTCAACGCCAGCAGCAGCAACAGCAACAGTCGTAACACTTCGCCTGCTACGTCGCGCCCCTCGACTCCATCGACTAGTCAGCTTGGCAGCAAAGACAGCAGCCGCAGAGGCTGCAAAGACAATAGTAATCAGCTCGACCACCAGCAGCAGCAGCAGCCGTTCAGCAGCGGAAGCAACAGCCGGCCAGGCACCAGTGCAACAGAGAAAGCTGCGCCAGTGGTAGACCCGCCGGCTACTGAGGTACATGGCATTCTTACTGCTTGCTTTACATCGAGGACTTTCTAGGAGTTGACGTAGTTTGATTTTTCTATCATGTATATATATCCTCACTTTCTCTCATTTTGTCTCCATACATCCTCTCTTTTGGTGCTCATCCAAACGCACTCACACTCAACCACCCACCCACAATCACGCAGATCGAGCGCGCTGTGTACCGCTCGTTTGTTGCGGGGGAGTTTGCGTGCGTTGGGGAATCGCTGCAGTCTTTGCCGCCGGAGCTAGCCAACACGTTGACGATGCAGATGGGCTTAACCCAGCTGTACCTGCCGCGCAACCACATGTCCCGCTTTGAAGCTTATGGCCCTAAAGAAGCAAGGCACTTGAGCGCGAAGCACATGATGCACGTCAAAGTAATGAAAAAAAAAGGGTAGATGAAAAGCTAGAAAATGACTTGTGGGGTGTCTTGGTCATTGAAATGTGTGAGATATTCGATATCTCGTAAATTATTGATGGTTTCTTGAGCGCGACGCACTCCTGTTCCTCTTTTCTATTTTTTCTTGTGCAGCGCTTATGCGTGTATTTCTGTGTGCTCCTTTTGAATACAGGAAATTGACATCCAGCACAACAAAACCTTCTCGTCGCTCTGGAGCGACATTGGGTCCCTGTACTCGTTGACACGACTCTCCGTGCAGCACACTTCCCTCTATGAGTTTCCGCCCTCTTTCTTGTGGCTGACGCAACTGAAACACATCGACTTAACGCACTGCAACTTCAAGGTCAAGCATATGCACGAATTTACTGCAATTTTTCTTTCAGTTGTGACGAGTTGAAGCTTCTTTCTGATTTCTGGTTTCTGAATTGGCCCCCCCCCCCTTTTTTTATGTTCCTCAAAATCTCTTTTTTTCACAAAAACAACAGGCGCTGCCCGACAATCTGGGCACCTTGGTTAACCTCGAATTCTTGGGCTTACGCGAAAACATGCTGATGGAGCTGCCGCCCACTTTTTACCTCTTGAAGGCCCTCAAGAAACTTGACGTGAGTCGAAATGGTTTGCCCTGCTTGGCGATTCGCACTCCTTCGGAAGGGCCCGATCCAGCCGTGGTGGCGGCGTGGGAGAAAATCCCGATGCCCAGCGGCAGTAGTGGCGGCGGCGGTGATGACACGGATGGCTTGGCAGGTGTGGATTAGGTGTATTATATTCAATCAGATTGGACTCTGCTTGATTTGATTGGAATAGACTAGGCTAGGTTTTCCGTTGTCGTCTCTATTTTTAGCAATGGAACCACAATCGACAGTATCATGTAATTCGACATTTGATAAACCTTTTGGGAGTTCATGTATCATTGGGTCGATGAGTGCCCCGTTGCGTTGTATTTATTCTCTTGTAACATACTATGTGTGTATACTAGTGTATATATTTCTTTTTGTATAACTCATACTTCTTTTGCTTCTTACTCTCTCTCTCTCTCTCTTCCTTTTAGGTGGTTCCAGCACCATGTGGTACAATCGCGTTACAGGGGAGAGCCGTCAAAGCGAACCACCTCCAGTGCGGGCTGCGAGACTAGCGAAAACTGCTGGTAACCTGGGTGATGGCTATGAAGAGACTTACTGTACTGTAGCACACGCCTCACTTTGAACGATTTTTGTTCTTCGTGTTATTTTTCCTCTTCGTACGCTTGTTTCACATTCGTACATGAGTGAATAAGCTCTCAATTTCTCTTCTTTATTGCCATTTCTTTTTCCTTCGGCAACCTCTTTTCTTTTGTAACATTTTTTTTTTCGGAAATCTCCCTACTTCTCCCTTCATTCATCCTCTTTTTTTCTTCTATATCACCTCATTCTCAAGGCACGTCGCCCGACAAGACTTTAGTTGGCGACCGCGGCGAAGGGTCGGCGCCTTACAACGCGCGCAAGAGCGCCTTAGCCACGGGTGGCATCAGCGAGTTCGAGTACAGGGTGGATGCCAAATTGGGCATGGTAGGTGGCCATGGAATGAAATTATCAAGTAGTTTACTTTTCGTTTATCAATCATTCTTATATTTTATAGCTCAGCAGTGTCGAGCGAATCTTTTCATTTTTTTTCTGTTTTTTTTAATTCAATGTGGTGTTCTTCTCTCTTGCTTCAATTATCTGACTTTAGACTTGTCTCCTCATTTTTTGTGAATTCTGCTCCTAAGTCAACGAGCACAATCTACTCTTATTATTGGGCTTCATAGACCAACGCGTATCTTCATTTCTACCTTTTTTTACTTTTTTAACTACAGGTGTACTACATCAACCACGTGAATGGCACAACTCAGTGGGACTTGCCTTACTCCATGGACACGTTTGGGCTCTGTGGGGGATTGGAAGTGCTGAAGCTGAACGACAACTTACTGAGAGACTTGCCCGAGTCCCTGAGCTTGCTGGTGATGATATCATGTACAGGGGGGGGGGTGTTGTGAGGATGAAGTGGTATACAAAGTAAACTTCGAGTATAGAGTAATATTGCACACAATGGAATTGAAACAAGTTTTTTTGCTTTTATACATTCATGAATATATCCTTTCAGTCCCTTGTTGCTCTTGTGCTTTATTCTTACGCACTTGAATACCGTATTGTCCCATTTTTCTCGTGTGAGGACTCTTCTACTTGTGCGTGCCGCCATTATGTCTTCTCCACCACGTACGAAATATACTATATTAGGTGCATCTGAAGCACTTGGAAGTAAAGTCCAACTATTTGAAGTACTTACCGTATAACATTGGTAGCATGACCGCCCTCAAGGTTGGTTTATTTTTCTCTTTCCTTGAACTTCAAAGTAAATACAATACATGAGCAAAAATGAAGGGGTCAAAATTTATTGATCAACATATTTTCTTTAACAGCGTGAGTGTATTTCGCAAAGCAGTATTATCATCATTTTTCACCGAGATTTCCCTTCTGGCTTTTTTTATTTTTACTGTGTGGCAGGTTTTGCGGATTCCTGGCAACGAAATTACCGAGCTGCCCCAGTCCATCTCTGTGCTCACTAATTTGGTACGCTACCGTAGTAATGCACAGCAACGTATATGAGGCATTTTTCCGTCGAGGAGTTTTTTCTTTTTCTTTCCCTTTTCTCCTCGTGTCGGAGTGCCATATCTCTTTCATTGATACCTTTCAAATTAATTTTCCACTTTTCTTCTTTCTCCGCACATGTGCCCTATACTGCACTTTGTATCTTCTGCTTGTACATGTAGGTGGAATGCAATTTGACGGCCAACCATCTGGCCACTTTACCGGCTTACGTCGGGGACATGGTGGGTCTGCGGTCTTTGCTCCTGGGCAACAACCGGTTGGCCGCGCTGCCCTACAAGCTCGGGTTTTGCTCGGAAATTACCGACTTGCAGGTAGGTGATTGGTGTGGATGTAGAAATGTATTCTCTTCGAAAGCATACTCAGATTGTTTGATTTGCAAATATTTCGAGCCTTTGTTTTCCCCTCTCATAGAACTGTCTTTTTTTTTAAAAACAAGTACCTTTCATAGCTTACAAATGCATGCCCCAGTTTCAGTGTTACTACACGCCGTTTGCTTTGTTTCCGAGACGCCTGACAATGAGACGCATCTTTCGATGCCACCACGAGAGCTACCATTCACCATAATTCTGAACAATGATTGAATTATTGATCAAAACAGGTGTACAACAACCCGCTGCAAGACCCGCCTTACGAAGAAGTGTTGATGGGCGCCGAGCACTTGTTGTGGGGATTGCGGCAGCGGTTCTTGGAAGCCACAAGAGGGGCGCCTCCTCTGGTCACGCCGCAGCTTTACGGGATTGGCGATGAACGGAACGAAATTCTGCCCCTCTTTTTGCAGAGGCTCCAGAAAAAGGTGAGTACAAAGGTGTAAAAGTGTGGAGTGACCTCATTCCAATGGGTTTACTACTCTTTTTTTCGTTTTCTTTTGCATTTCTTTTCCTCATCCTCGCTACCTTCCTGCCCCCCCCCCCCTGGTTCTGCCTTGATATTCCCTCTTGTACTGGTTATGTATTTATATTGCTCGATTCGTTTCTTCCTCTAACCATCTGTCTACATGTACTACGTACTACTAGGTGGAGCTGGCCAAGACTACAGGGGAACTGGAGCTATTGCAAGACGGCCTCAAGAAAATGCCCCCTCCTATCACGGCAGGCCATTTGTTGAACTTGAACCGCTTAGTCATGGTGGCACAGCATTTTGGCGGTGAAGACAAAGGAGGAGCACATGTAAAAGGCGATTTAGGCGAAGGAGAAGGAGAAGAAAAAGCAGAGGAAGAAGAGGAAGAGTCCCCAAGTCCGGTGTTTCCCGAAGGCATGACGCAGTTGCACACGCTGTGGATGAAGCGCTGCGAGCTGAAGGAAATTCACCCTTCGGTAGGGCTACTGCGGGGCATCAAAGATTTGGACCTGTCGGAAAATCAGATCTCCGACTTGCATCCTCACGTGTTTCGCCACATGAAGAAATTAGAAGTGGTAAGAAGAAACAAAGAGGGCTACAGGGGAGGGAAAGAAAGGAAGGTAGGTAGGAGAAGAATAGGAAACGGCATTATTTTTCTACTTTTGTCATGATTGCTTATAAGCTCCAAATGCATACGCACTTGAGGGAGGCGAGAGCAACCAGAACATTTTGTAAGTCACTTGTTAAAATCTCCCTCCGTGTTTTTTTAAAAATACTTAACAATGACTCCGGCAGGTCAACTTAACCAAGAACCACTTGTTCACTTTGCCCGACGAGCTCGGGAATTTACCGTATTTGAAAGAGATGCACGTGGGGATGAACCGTTTAGACGTGCTGCCAGACACCTTTACCAAGCTCTCACACTTGGAGATCTTCAGCGCAACCATGAATAGATTAGTGGCCATCCCTCAGGGGATGGGCAAATTGCAACACTTGAGGGTAAGAGTGATGGCAAAAGACAAAAAGCACACCGGAGAGAGAATGAGAAAACACGATATTTGTATAATCATGTATTAAAAGGATGTTTAGCTTTTTTTTTTTTTTTTCGTTCTTCTAACTTTTTTTTTAATGTACAAACTCTCCCGCCCACCCAAGAGGTACTTCCCTCTGTGTTCATCCTCCCGTCCTCAATCTCCCTCTCTCCCTGCACGGATCATGGCGATAATCAACAACTGCAACAGGTCCTGAACTTAGAAAGTAACCAGTTGCACCGTTTGCCTCCTGGCATGGGGATGCTTCATTTGCGCGAGCTGAGGTGCAGCCACAATCGGCTCGAAGTGATCGACTCCGATCTCTTGACCCCAAATTTGCAGCATTCCATCGAGGTGTGTACTATTACTAGAAGGGCGTCGGGTAATACATCTGTGCCCGTGCCAACCACGTATACGTATAAGTTATTAGGTGTGCGCTAGGTGAAGATAATGTACTTACTAGTATGGCTGTAATTCACTGCAGCAAATGGTAATTTCATCGCCACGCACACCATTTTTATACTGGTGCTAAGTACTTACCTTAACTATTCTACATCTGTATCTCTATTCGAATTCGATTAAACAGGTGCTTCAATTGTCAAACAACAATTTGCTCGAACTGCCGGCCATTTTTGACGGGTGTGCGAAATTGAAACAGTTGGCCATCGAATACAACCCCTTGCGGTCGCCCCCCGCTGAGCTGCTAGAAGAAGATCTTGAGACCGTGCTGCAATATTGCCGCGTGCGCACGTCGCGGTTCCAAGAAATGTCTCGTCTCCTGAAGGCGTTTGGCTTTGAGGTAGTTTGAAGTTGACAACGAAAAGGAAAACACATCTACTGCATGGTCGAGTTCACTTGTGATCAATTGCATGATGGAGACGAGAGTAAGAGAGAGAGAGAGAGAGAGAGAGAGAGATGAAGGAATCTTAGAATGGAGAAAGGAGCAGGGAAAGCACAATTGGCCACAAAGTGAAAGGAAACAAGTTCGAACACTGACGTGTCGTTTGTCAAGGTTCCCGATTTCACCATTGCATTTTCTTCTTCGTCTTCCCACGTATTGTGCGCATTTTTTTGTGCTCAAATCCTGCCATGCCCCTGAGAGTATATACCTATACATTTTCCCTCAACGCCACGTATACTACATTAGGTCAATGAGGCCAATTTCGCGCCCACTGCCAAGGACGCCGTCACGGGCAACACGGGCATGCTCACCCCCGCCGATCGGGCCCTCTTTGACGACCAGTTGGACCAATACGTGAACGGCAAGTTCTACGACTGCCTCCTCACGGCCAGCGACTGGTAAAACAACGGTGTTGTTTTTTTTAACACCATTTTTGAAGCGCATATGTCGTAGATGGTCTCATTTGTAGCACTGTAAGCGCGTATTTCTTCTTGTCAAAATAAGCTTGTTTGTGTGCTTTATATATGATGCGACTTTCGAATTATAATTCGTTATCAGTCTTTTGTTTTTGTCGACGGCGAATATTCGAATATGCTATTTCCAACACATCACCGCTATCACCACTTCCCTCACCTCTCCACGCATGTACCAGCGTGGACTCCTTCGACCAGTTGCGGCACCAGCGGCAGTACGTCTTCAACCAAGTGCTCATTCAAGAGCTTCTCGCAGTGATCATGGCCGAAATTTCCAAGTCCGAAACCCAAGTGCCGCGCAAGCGGTTCAGCAACAATATCATTCGGTCGGACTTAAGGCGGAGATGGGGGCGCCGCAAGGAGAAAGTGTTCTGTTACGCGGTCAGTTTGGACCCTCTGTTGCAGGACACGCTGCCGAACAAGTACGTCAAGAAGTTTCGGCCTTCCTTGTTCAAACTCGCCGTGGCGAGGCTGCCAGTGACGGTCTTCGAATACTTGCCGGAGATGCTGCGGCAAGCCATTCAAGACTTCGAAGGCCCCTATGGATTCGTGGGAAAAATTGAGCCCAACATTGACTTTCCTCTGGACGAGTAAGTGCGCGTCCCGTGAGAGGGAGAGAAATTGAGAGAGAGAGGTGCCATGTGAAAGTAGGCTATCTTTACTAGTAGTGTACTTCGGTGGTCTTACATGTGCGGAGTCTTTAAAAAAAACATTCTCTTACCGTGATAATGTACTTCAGTCCATCCATCCTTCGCAGCGTGCAATTTAGTGTACTTTTGTGCACATGAGTGTGTGGGCACTTTTGATATGTGAGTTGTATAGTCACAATTTTCGATGTTTGTGACCCTCTTTCATCGATGTGTTCTATTTTTGACGTACCATATACTTATAGGTATGTCGATCCCAATACCGGGCGCGAGCGGAACACGTTTCCGGCGGAGTTGCCAGCTCTAGTTATTACGCGAGTGGTCTATACGGCGAGCGAAGCCAAAAGAAGGCAAGGAGAAGACGAAGACATGTGGAGGGCTTTCCAAGAGAAGGAAATGGTCGTCGATGATTGGCTCCAGAGCCGCATCGGCAGGAAGCGCCTCGCTCAGGAGGTGCAGAAACAGATCTGTAGTAGCTCCAGATGCAGTAAAAGATTGCAGTAGGAGGTGGATAATGAGGGGTTTTGTAACACTGACTATACAGTTGTACTACTGTAGTGGTAGCTTATTGTGTTTCGGCGGCTCCGATCGTAGCGATGTGTATGCTTAATGGTAACTGAGAGGTACTCGCTGTATGATTCTTTTCTTATTTCCGTGAATTAGTTCATCCTTTTGCATTTTTAATATGTACTGCAATAGATGAAAAGTCGCAAGCGTGATTCCGCGAAAAACGTCGAAGAGAAGAGCGTTGAACAACAAGAAGCAAATGAAAAAGTCCTGCAATTGAGAGAAGAGGTCAACAATGTGGCCGAGCGGCGGCAAGATTTTGACGCTGGTAAATCACAAATGCACGTGGGCAAAGTCACCTGTATTTTCCTTTATTTTTTGTTGGTCTTACGTCCAAGATTTGCATTGATGCCATTTTTCTGGACCCACTCAATTTTCTATTTGTCTTCTTTTCAGCGCCTTTCTTATTGTTTTATGCGTTTGCTCTCTCTCGGTGTGCGCGCTGCCATATGCTTCTTGATGCACTCAGGCGCGGCCTTCCACGAGCACCGCATCGACTCGTTGGACCATGCGGTGGAGCTCACCAACGCCGCGGAGGCCGCGGTGGAAGAAGGAGTCAAAAATGCCAAACGCATCGACGACGCCGTGTCGCTGCTGCACCGGATCTTGCAAATGCCCAAGGCCAAGCAAGAGCTCTGGAACGTGAAAGACTTGAAACGCAAGTACTGCCACAAGGTGGGGAAGAATTTGTGGTGCTGATGATAATTGGGATTGAGCGTGTGCACCACTGCCCTACGGTTACTTTGATTCGTTAATAACTAGCACTGCGCCTCGTCCTTTCTTTCGTTTTGTTTGAGTACATCGCCTATTCGACCTTTAGTCCTCAACCGTTTCGGTTTTCCGTGATAATATTGACCACAGTTCGGATCTCTCTGTTTCCTTCGTGCTGCACTCCTGCTTTCGACACACGCACGTTTCTTGCATGGCCTCATTACCAGGTGTGGCTGGAAATGCTGCAGACGGCGCGCTTGGAAGCTTACGAGCACGGGTGGCGGCGGCCTTGGGACGGGACCGACGGAGAAGCCTTTCACGCGTGGTCCCTCAAGCACGAGCTCAAATTGAGCGGCGTGCGCGTGGCCTCCGACCCCGACCCTTTCGTGAAGCCAGAGGTATTGCATGTGCTCAATGTAGGCGCGTGCTTGTGTGTTCATGTGTGCGCGTTTTTAACGTTCCCGTTTGCTTGCCCTCTCTCTTGCTCTATTTCCTACTGCTTTCACATCGCGTCTTCTTTTTATGTGCCTTTCTCGCTCTTTCTCTCTCTCTCTCTCTCTCGCTCGCTCGCTCTCACAATTCGTAGTCTTAAGATGCTTCGTTTTTCGTTATTCCATTGCTATTTCCTCGTTTATTCTATCTCTCTCTCGCTCACTCACTACAGGGCGAAGACGACGACGACGAACAAGACGAATTCGATTGGCACAACACCAAATTTTCCGAAGGCAGCAAGGAGATGGGCGGATTTGGGATGGACAAATACAACAGCGAAGCATATTTGCGCTATCTCAAGGAGGTAAAAAAAAATCTCTTGTGCTTTTATTTCCATGCTTTTTCTTCTTCTTCTCGCAACGGTTGCGGTGGCGTCTCATACTCTACCTGCTTGTCATGAGTTTAAATGCGCGTCGTGTAAAATTGATGCTGAAAGTATAGCCGTAGCATTTCTTGCAGCTTTTTTGTTGTTGTTTTCGCTGTTGAATTTTGATGAGGCTGCTTTGAATGATGTTCTTGCTCTTTTTGGTACTGGTGCTCTAGATGATGATGTTGCTGTTGTTCTTGCCCCTCTTGCTTGCCTCAGGTGCGCCCTATTGATTTGCGGAATCCGTGGGACTTGAACTACGAAGACCCCATTCCAGCGCACAGCCCTGATTCAGAATCCTCGGAAGAAGATTGCGACGACGAGGACGAAGACGACGACGACGAAGAAGAAGAAGAAGAAGGAGGTGGCGATGGCAGCGCCGGCGATGATGGAGGCGAGGGCGAAAGCAGCAGCAACGAGGACGTTTCGTGAGAGGACAAAGAAGGGCTGATTTATCATCCTTTACCTTCTGAATTCATATGGAAACATGAAGCTAGACCCATTGAAATTTGCCTGTGCCACGCCTGAGAAGCCTTCAGCTGAAGATGGCTGCGCCCGTGCCAGTGTCACGATTTTGCTTGGGAATTATGTTCATTCGGCGTTAAGCATTCAAACTTAATCATAGCACTTTCCCCTTCTGTCTTAGTGCCATTTTGGTGTGCACCAAAACTTCAAAATCGACGATACCTGAACTCTGAACTTGCGGCGTATGGCACATAGCTATTTGTTGATGTCCTTGAGAACCGAGAACGAACCCGCGATGAATATAGAATTTCAGACCAAGCAAGAAGCAAGTAATTTATACACGTAGTGCACACCGGGTGTATAAACTGATAAACTGATACCGGGGCCAATAGCAATTCGATTTGAATGTGCTAAGACTAAGAAGAAGGATGGGTATGGGCATTTCATAAATTTTATAGATTCCCCCCTTTTATTGGCTATTGGCTAAAATCTCATTGTTTTCCATACATTCCGACTTACGTACTTGAATCTCAAGAACTGACATTAAGAGCAGTGCGTGATGATCAACGCGGTTTGTGCAGTGATCTTAGAGAGAAGCAATGCCTAGAGTGTTATGCCAACGGATGCATTCGCCTCGTCGATGGAATCATTGTCAGCTGCGTAAACTTCAGACACGATAGGAGCTAACGCCCACTCTTTAAGAAGCACGTCGTCGGGTTCAAGCCCTGCCGAAGACCGGTCCACACTCGCCTCATGCTGCTCGAGTGTGTTGGTTGCTCCTTGGCGAATAATCGCATCAACAACGGCCTCCGCAAAGAACTCATGGTGCATCAAGAGTGGAATGCCGTCGTAGCACATCTCCTGCAGAAATGTCAGGTCTGGCGGAGCCTGGTCACAAAAGACGCGCTGAAAGTTGAAAAAGCCCTTTGAATCGAGGGGGGCTTTTGTATCAAAGACGATCACAATCTTGACCTTCGCAGCTTTGGCAGCCCGGATCTGAGCTTGTACGCACTCATTCTCTAAGACATGATCCGATGCGATGAGTACAACAATCTGACTCTGCCGGATCCCGGTAAGCGTTGAATCGAGACTTGTGTTGTGGGTATTTTGGTAAACGTTGACGTTCCGCTTCAGTAGTCTGACCATAAGACTCAAGTGATAGTGACTAACTTCAGGACAGTAAGTCAGGAACACGTGGTAGCGGTTGGTGGGCAACACTGGAAGATTAGGGGTTGGATCAATGAGTACAGAACAGTCTTTTTCAAAACCAAGCTCGGAAACGAGCACCATGATGAAGGCTTGACGAAATGGCGACTGGTGATAAAATGGAAGCATGCTAGAAATAACTTCTGGCGTGAAGAGGGCCCGGATATCCGAAGGAGTGTTTGGCCCAAAAGCCTTGCTGATGTCGACGTTGCCGTCGCAGTTTAGGAGCCCATCGTCGTGGGGGTCCGTTTCATATACAAACACAATTTTCTTGCCGAGGCTGATCGCCAGCTGAAGCTCATATAGAATCCAAGGGTCATTAAGAGCATAAGCGTTCAGAAACAGAATAAAAATGCAACTTTGCTTGATGCCATTTTGCGGGCTCGCATTCTTCAGCCGAGTAGTATCAATATCAGTCCACCCCGAGATGCCGAGGGCTGATAATTCAATAGAAATCACATCGCATTGATCGCCTGCGCTGTCCTTGTTGTGCGATAAGAAAAAATGCCTGATTCAAAAGTCGAGGATTAGCAAGTTAGATAAAACAGACCGGAAAAGTTCTCTGAGACTTCTTTATTAAATAATTACCACGAAAAATTTGGCGGCACTTTGATGACAGGGTGCAATAGGTTGGTGCACTCGCGCTGGTAGTTGTGGTAACCAAGCCAGACAACGAGCGAAAGAACGCTGATGTTTACAACAAGAAGAGAAACACCGAGTTCCAGATGCCCGAGACCGTCACTGATGTCAGTTTTGATAGCAACAGCAGTTCCAAACGTGAGCAAGACCACGAATTGAGCCCACTCCGATATGAAATTGTTAATATGCAGCTCGTACGGCACCGTCCCACGAATCACGGTGAGCGAGATTAATGCGAAAGACATCCCAAGGGCACCGCGTTTACTGTCGGAGGCTGCTAAAAGAGGTAACACGCTGCAGAAGGCGATTTTGCGGTAAGCTTCAAAAACTTCGGCGTACTTGCAACCACGTCGGTAGTCGGCAACAAGAAACTGTAGCGCTCTGTTGTGCTCCTCGTTGTGAGTAAGGTTCCGACTGCCCACACCAGCGGCACCGACAAGTATATTACTAGAATCATGACGGCAAACACTTTGAACCTTGCATAGCTGTCAGAGTTGCAGCTGATAGAGGTGTCATCGCTCAGCAGCGACTCATTACTATGCGGGAAATAGACACAGTTAAGAGAACTAAGCAGTTTTCTGGAAACGGGCGGCAGCATGAGCGAGCTAAGGAACAGCGCCGCGAATGAGTCCCGGGCATTGGCCTGCACGCTTGGGGCAATTAAGTGCCGAGCGACTGCAACGAAACCAATGATGGCTAAAATCACAATCGGCAACAGAGAAATGATGTAGACACCATAGAAATAGCTTGAGTGTTCGAAATAACATTCAAAAGAAAGTACGTCAAACGTAAGCAGTGGAATGTTGTTGAGGCACCACAAGAATGTGCTATATGGATAAGGAAAGTCCACATTGAGGTTTATTGTGACCGACTGAATAATTTGGTATGTCGACATCATAATTTTGAAACTAGCCCGGTTGAGGAAGCGTACGGTCCCAACAATCGGTGCCAACAACTCAACGATCCACCATGTTTGCGCAAACTTCGGAATGTGGAGTCTGTCAAAGTAGACCATGAGGGCGAAGACTGCAAACG